>Ga0137394_10003693_pt1 | contig 11545 bp, 7 predicted proteins | sample czobulk116metaG_FD_108278 | JGI IMG/M metagenome (GOLD analysis project Ga0137394, IMG submission 108278) | Vadose zone soil microbial communities from Angelo Coast Range Reserve, California, USA - czobulk1.16 metaG | ecosystem: Environmental > Terrestrial > Soil > Vadose zone | place: USA... | reverse complement strand
TTATCGTGTGGCCGAAGTGCCGATGGTGCTACGGTCGCGCGTTACGGGCGTCTCGAAGATGAAGGTGATGCGCAGTGTCAAGATGCATCTGCAGTTGATGTGGCGCGCCCTGCTTTGGCGTCTTTCAGAAATGTTCTCTACGCCTCTCCCGATCCAGAAGGGAGTCGCGAAATCGTAATGAAGACTCTGCGCGTGGCATCGGTGGTGGGAACGCGTCCGGAGGCCATCAAGATGGTCCCGGTCCTGCGGGAACTGCGCAAGCATCCGCAGATTGAAGCGACCTTGATTTCGACCGCACAGCATCGCGAGATGCTTGACCAGGTGTTTGGCCTGTTCGGAATCGAGCCTAATATCGATCTCGATGTGATGAAGCCGAACCAGTCCTTAAATCTGATTGTCGAGCGGGCGGTCCACGGGCTCGATGAGGCGCTCGGCACGCTCGCGCCAGACGTGTTGCTGGTCCAGGGAGACACCACCACAGCATTCGTAGCCGCGTTAGCGGGCTTTCACCGTCGAATCGAAGTTGGCCACGTTGAAGCCGGACTGAGAAGCAATAACCGCTACAACCCCTATCCCGAAGAGATGAATCGCCGGCTGATTTCCGGTGTTGTAGCGCAGTATTTCGGGCACAACCAAGAAAGCTATCTGAACCTGATCCGTGAAGGTATCGCCGAACAGGACATCTACCTCACCGGAAATACGGTGGTGGATTGCCTGATGGGCGTGGCGAGCACGGCGAAGGGCTATCTTGCCAAGCATCTTCCCTCCACGTTCCACCTGAACGGCAAGCGCATGATCCTGATCACTGCGCACCGCCGCGAGAATCACAACGGCCCGATTGGCGAATTATGCGAGGCGGTGGTGGAAATGGCGCGGGAGATGCCGGAACTGAGTTTCCTCTATCCCGTGCACATGAATCCGAAGGTGCGCGAGACGGTCTTCCCGCTGCTGTCGGGATTACCGAATGTGGCCCTCATTGAACCGCTGCCCTACTGCGCGTTCGTGGAAGCGATGGCGACATCCCATCTGATCCTGACGGACTCGGGCGGCGTGCAGGAAGAAGCGCCTTCGCTGGGCAAGCCGGTCCTGGTGCTGCGTGAGACGACTGAGCGGCCCGAGGGCGTTTCGGCTGGCTCCGCGAAGATTATCGGAACCAAGCGCGAGCGTATCGTCGCCGAGACGCTGAGTCTGTTGCGTAATCGCAGCGAGTACGAACAAATGGCCGCTTGCCGCAGCCCGTATGGCGATGGCCGCGCCGCCGAGCGGACGGTCCAGGGAATTTTGCACCACTTCGGAATGGCGACGAGGCCGGACGCGTTCCTGCCCCAGACAACGCGCAGCCTGGAGACGGTGGATCAAACCAGTCTCGCGTGGACGGTTTAACCATGGCGACCAAAACAGATTCATTGCTAGTTGCCCCGATTGGAAGTCAGTCGGTATCGGCTCCCTCCGGCATGGCGCTGCCGTGGTGGGTGCCCTTCGCCGCCTCTACGATTTTTGTTACGGCCGGGCATAGCTTGATCAAAGCGGGATTGAACGGGGCGAAAGCTCTGCCGGCAGGTTCGGGATTGATCGCGATCATTCTGCACATCCTGCTGCAGCCCGCAGTCTTGGGCGGGTTGACGATTTACCTGCTGGGAACGGTCTGCTGGATGGCAGCGGTAGCGCAGAAGGAAATCAGCTTTCTGTACCCGCTGACCAGCGTGAACTATGTCTTCGTGGTAGCGATCAGCGCGATTTACTTTCACGAGTTCATCAGCACACGCAGAGGAATCGGCGTTGCGCTGATCGTTGCGGGCGTGATCCTGATCAACCGCAAGTCACGCGAGGTCTCAGCATGACACCGAAAGTGATGATTTGGACGAGTGTGGTGCTGAGTGCGCTAGCTCAGATATTTCTGAAGCAAGGACTGAGCAGCTTGCAGAAGGGATCCGGATCCCGCAAGGGCATGGTCGGACTAGCGTTCGGAATCGCGCGCCAGCCCTTCATCTGGATGTGGCTTTTGAGTTTCGTGGCGGCCACCGGGTTATGGCTGCTGGGTCTGCAGAAGCTTGAACTGTCCTATGCGTACCCGCTGGTGAGTTTCGGGTATGTGCTCGTCAACCTGCTGTCCTGGATGTTTTTCCAGGAGAAGGTTGACCGATATCGCTGGGCCGCCGTGGCGGTGATCAGCGCGGGCGTGTGGATGATCGCGGGAAGCTAATGAACATGCAGAACCAAGACGAATTGCAGGGCCGGCGCATCGGCGTTCTGGGCGGCGGAATCACCGGGCTGACAGCGGCCTACTATCTGCTGCGGTCAGGCGCGGATGTCACGATTTTCGAAAGTCGTCCCCAACTGGGCGGGCTATCGACCTACTTCAACTTCGGACCATTCTGGTGGGACCAGTTCTATCACTGCATTCTGACGTCCGATCGTCCCCTGCTTCAGCTGATTGACGACCTGGGATTGACGGACGAGCTTCGCTGGACGGAAACGAAAGTCGGCTTCTTTGCGGATGGCTCGTTGTATCCGATGAGCAGCAGCCTCGACTTCCTGCGTTTCCCGCCGTTGAGTCTTTTGCAGAAGGCACGCCTAGGCTTCGGCATCCTGTACGCGACCCGCATCAATGATGGCCTCAAGTTGGAAGGTGAGTTGGCGGCGGACTGGCTGAAGCGGGTATTTGGCGCGAAGAACTACAGCAAGATGTGGGGGCCCCTGCTCAAGTGCAAGCTGGGTTCCTGCCGCGAAGAAGCGTCCGCAGCCTTCATCTGGGCAACGATCAAGCGTCTTTACTCCACGCGCGACAACGGCAGCAAGAAGGAACGACTCGGCTATGTGCGCGGCGGCTACCGGACGGTGGTGAACCGCCTGATCGCGGAAATCCAGAAGATGGGCGGCAGGATTGTGGTCGACGCGCCCGTCCAGCGGTTGCAGTCCGAGCCGGACGGAGGCGTCCGTGTTCAAAGCGAGAAGCTCTCCCAGAGTTTCGACCAGGTGATTGCGACGATTCCGAGCCGACCGCTGGCCCAGATCGCTGCGCAGCTGGATTCGCAGTACGTGAAGAAGCTGCAAGAGGTGAAGTACCTGGGCGTGGTTTGCATCGTGCTCGTTCTGAAGCGTCAGCTCAGCCCCTATTACGTCACGAATCTGACGGAAGAAGACATTCCGTTTACGGGCATCATCGAGATGTCGAACCTGATTTCGGGCGAAGAGACCGCCGGCCGGCACTTGGTCTATCTGCCCAAGTACACGGCACCTAGCGATCCGCTATTCGAAGCCCCCGAAGAGCAGATCTGGGCGAACTTCGAGACGCACCTCAAGCGCGTTGTCCCCGACCTGCAGCTGTCCGACATCGAGAAGCGTTATCTCTTCCGCGAACGTTTTGTGCAGCCGGTCCCGGTACGTCATTATTCAAGCCTCGTGCCAGACATGTTGACCAATGTTGAGGGCCTCCTGGTCGCGAACACGACTCAGATCATCAATTCCACTTTGAACAACAACGAAATGGTGAAGATTGCACAGCGCGCAGTGGCGGTTGCTTCGCAACAACGTCCAACGTCGGCAGCACCGGACGCCGCGCGCGACAACGATTGCGAACACACTGCAGTGGTCAGCGTCTGATTTCTGAACCGACCCCAATCCTGCAAACGAAATCCCAAGAGACCCTGAATCAACGAACGACTATGCGAAAAGCGAGATCATGTATGCGCAGAATTGCTCCCAGTCTCATGGTTCTTACCCTCCTAGGTGTGTTCAGCCTGCCCGTATCCGCCCAGCAGTGCCCCTGTTCGATCTGGGGAACGAGCGTGACGCCCGCGACGGTTGACGGCGGCGATCCCTCGGCCGTTGAACTTGGCGTGAAGTTCCGCTCTGACCTGGCCGGCTACGTGAGTGGTGTCCGCTTCTATAAAAGCGCCGCAAACACGGGTGTGCACGCTGGCAACCTGTGGGACAGCGCCGGCAACCTGCTCGCTTCGGCTACGTTCGTCGGTGAATCCGGCTCCGGATGGCAGCAGGTGTACTTCAGCGCCCCTGTTGCAATCAGCGCTGGCGCGACCTACATCGCCTCCTATCACACCACGTCCGGACATTATTCATTCGGCGCGAGCTTCTTTGGAACCGCGGTCGACAACCCTCCGCTGCACGCTCTGGCCGATGGCGCGGACGGACCCAACGGCGTTTACAGCTATGGGCCCAGCGCCTTTCCGACCTCCACATACAACGCGAGCAACTACTGGGTTGATGTGATTTTCGACACCAGCAACGCACCCAACGTGAGTTCGTTCTCCCCGACCGGTACGGGCGTCAGCGCTGGCACTTCCGTGAGCGCGACGTTTACGTCGGTGATGGATGCCTCCACCATCACGAGCAGCACATTCCAGTTGGTCGATTCCAGCAGCGTGGTCGTGAACGCAACCGTCAGCTACAACGCATCCACACAGACCGCAATTCTGCAACCGACCGCGGCGCTTTCTTACACCATCGCCTACACCGCGACGTTAGCCGGCGGGCCGTCTGGAGTGAAGGACGCGAGCGGAAACGCCATGACGTCGAACGTTACCTGGTCGTTCACGACCGCGGGGCCGCCGCCACCGCCGCCCATCTGCCCCTGCAGCCTGTGGACGTATGGCACCGTACCCGGCATGATCGACAGTGGTGACGGCAACGGCGGTGAGTACGGCATGCTCTTCAAGGCCGATGTCGCAGGCACGATTACGGGTATTCGCTTCTACAAGAGCCCGGCGAACACTGGCGTGCATAAAGGGGACCTCTGGAGTTCGACCGGACAGTTGCTAGCCACCGCAACCTTCGGCGATGAAACGACCTCGGGCTGGCAACAAGTGAACTTCAGCAGCCCGGTGGCGATTTCGGCGGGGACGACTTACGTCGCGTCCTTCTACACACCCTCTGGTCATTACTCCTACAACTCGGGGTATTTCAATAGCGGCTTCGACAATGGGCCCCTGCACGCAATACCGAACGCGACCGCGCAAAATGGGGTCTACTATTACGGCAGCGACAGCTTCCCCACCTTCAGCAACAACGCCAGTAACTACTGGGCGGACGTGGTCTTCATCGCCGCCAACAGCCATGCCCAGCCAGCGGTTACTTCAACCACGCCGGCGACGGGATCGAGTGGATTCGGCATTGGCTCAGCCGCAAGCGCAACCTTTAATGAGCCGGTGGATGCAAGCACGCTCAACACGAACTCCTTCTTCCTGACGGATGCGTCGAGTAACGTCGTGACGGGCACGATCACCTACACAAGTGCAACCGCCACGGTCAGCCTGCAGCCCTCCATGGAATTGGTTCCTTTCTCTACCTACACGGCGACGGTGAAAGGGACGGTCAAAGACGGCTCTGGCAATGTGATGGGTGCAGACTACACCTGGTCATTTACGACAGGAGCGGCTCCGGCAGGTAGCGGTCCGGGTGGGCCGATTCTTGTCATTTCGTCGGCGGTCAATCCTTACACGCGGTACTACGACGAGATTCTGAAGGCAGAAGGTTTGAATGAGTTTGCACTGCAAGACATTGCTGCCATTACGCCTGCACTCTTGTCGTCTTACAAAGTGGCAATTCTCGGCGACATGCAACTCACAAGCAGCCAGGTTTCTATTCTGACCAACTGGGTGAGCGGTGGCGGGTCACTGATCGCCGTGCATCCCGATAAGCAGCTGGCCAGCATGCTCGGACTGACCGCGACTGCTGGAACGCTGTCGGATGCGTATCTGCAGATCAACACGACCTCGGGACCCGGAGTCGGCATCGTCGGCCAGACCATCCAGTACCACAGTTCGGCAGACCTCTACACACTGAGCGGTGCGACGAAGGTTGCCACCCTATATTCCAGCTCGACCGCATCTACTCCGTATCCGGCCGTGACGTGGAACAGCTTCGGAGCAGGACAGGCCGCGGCGTTCGCGTACGATCTGGCTCGTTCCGTCGTGCTCACGCGGCAAGGAAACCCGGCATGGACGGGTCAGGACAGAATCTCGTTGGCGCCCGTCCGACCCTCGGATCTGTTTTACGGCAACGCGTCGTTCGATCCGAAGCCTGACTGGAACAACTTGGCTAACGTCCAGATTCCCATTGCGGACGAACAACAGCGGTTGCTGGTCAACATGATCCTGCAGATGACATTCGCGAGCGGACCCCTTCCTAGATTCTGGTTCCTGCCGAGTGGATTCAAAGCTGCAGTCATCATGACGGGAGACGATCACAACCAAGGCGGGACGTCGGGGCGCTTCGATACCTACCTGGCGGACAGCACTCCCAACTGCTCAGTGGCAGATTGGCAGTGTGTTCGTTCCACGTCTTACATGTGGGCGGGAACTCCGATCACCGACACCCAGGTCGCTTCTTATGTGGCTCAGGGCTTCGAGTTAGCTCCGCACGTTGATTCAGGTCCCACCTGCAGCAATTGGACATACGCGGATCTGTACAACTTCTATTCGCTGCAGAACGCAACTTTCCAAGCGACCTGGCCCAGCGTACCGGCGCCGCAAACGCATCGGATGCACTGCATCTCCTGGACGGACTACGACAGCCAGCCGCTGGTCGAACTCGCCCACGGAATGCGGCTCGACACCAACTACTACTACTTCCCGGACAACTTCGTGCAGGGTCGCACTGGAATGTTCAACGGGACCGGTATGCCGATGCGTTTCGTCGATCGCAACGGCAACACGATCGATGTCTACCAGGCCACGACCCAGCTTCCTGACGAGGATAGCTGGAACTGGCCGTCCGATATCGATGCGCTGCTCGAGAATGCTCTCGGACCACTGGGGTACTACGGTGTGTTCACTGCGAACATGCACACCGACTACGTGGCCTCGGACGGCTCCGACGCGATCGTCGCTTCGGCGCAAGCCCATGGCGTTCCCATCGTCTCCTCGCTGCAAATGCTGCAGTGGCTCGACGGACGGAACAATTCCGCGTTCGGTTCGATGACCTGGAGCGGGGGCGTACTGAGCTTCGATGTTTCCGTGGGGTCGGGTGCGGGCAACCTCCGGGCGATGTTGCCGGTTAATTCCACTTCAGGTTCGTTGAGCAACCTCACCCGCGGTGGGCAGCCGGTGGCTTACACGACGCAGACCATCAAGGGCGTTTTGTATGCCTTCTTCGCGGCCAATGCGGGGTCCTATCAAGCCACCTACGGTGGTGCGCCGGTGACGTACGCAATCACCGGCGGGATCACTGGAGTCGGCGGGAACGGAGCGACCGTGACTTTGAGCGGAGCTTCGAGCGATAGCGGAACCGCGAATGCATCGGGGGCCTACACCTTTACGGGATTGGCAAACGGAACCTACACCGTCACGCCCACCAGGGCGGGCTTCATCTATACGCCTACCAGCCAAAGCGTCACCCTGAGCGGCGGCACGGTCACCGGAGTGAACTTCACCTCGGTCGCGCAGACCTACTCGATCTCTGGCACCATCAGTGGAAGCGGCGGCAGCAATGCGACCGTAACACTGAGCGGCGCGGGGGGTGGCTCCACAACTTCAAACTCATCCGGCAACTTCACATTCACCGGCCGCGCCAATGGGACGTATACCGTGACACCCAGCAAGAGTGGATTCGCGTTTACGCCCACCAGCCAGAATGTGACCGTGAATGGCGCCAACGTCACGGGGGTGAATTTCACCTCCACCGCCCTGGTGCCAGTCGTGCAACTCACGCCCACTGCGCTGACGTTTGCCTCCCAGGCGGTCGGCAGCACCAGTGCCGCTCAGACGGTGACGCTGAGGAATGCCGGGACGGCGGCGTTGTCGATTACGAGTATTGCTCTCGCTGGCACAAACCCTGGCGATTTCTCACAGGCCAACAACTGCGGATCGGCGCTGGCTATCAACGCGAGCTGCACAATCAATGTCACCTTCAAACCGACGGCGACTGGCACCAGGAGCGGAAGCCTGCGGGTCACTGATAACGCTTCGGGCAGTCCGCAGTCGGTATCGTTGACCGGCAGCGGTATCGGGCCGATGGCTTCTCCTTCGGTGAGCTCGCTTACGTTCCCCGTGACCGTCGACTTCACCACTTCGGCGGCCCAGACCGTCACTCTGAGAAACACTGGAACGTCAACCCTCAATATCAGTAGCACCACCATTACCGGCACCAACGCGTCAGACTTCGCCATCTCGTCGAAGACGTGCGGAGCCAGCTTGACGGCTGGATCTTCCTGCACGATCAGTGTTACGTTCCGGCCCCAGGTGGCTGCGGCTCGTACCGCCAGCCTCACCTTCAGCGACAACGCTTTTGGGAGTCCGCAAATGGTCGCGCTGAGCGGGACGGGAACCATGGTGATCGTGAGCCCAACCAGCTTGAGCTACTCGGCCCAGTTCGTGGGAACCACGAGCGCAGCCAAGACCGTTACATTGACCAACGTTGGTCCGGCAAGTCTCAGCATCAGCTCCATCTCGTTTACCGGAACCAATCCCGCCGACTTCACACAGACCAACACCTGCGGTTCCTCCCTGGCGTCGGGAGAAAGCTGCACCATCAACGTTCGATTCGCTCCGAGGGGCAGAGGCACACGAAGCGCCACGCTGCGTATTACGGATTCGGATCCGACCAGTCCACAACAAGTGACGCTGTCCGGCTCCGCACTGTAAGACAAACTGGAGTTATTACCATGATGCGTACAAAGAATCAGTTCATGCGCAAAGTCCTGGGGATTTGTTTACTGTTCACGATGTCCGCAACGGTGTGCGCCCAGGGAGCCACCGAGAAACCTGCTGACCCGGACGTGCAGGCTACTGCAGGCGGACCCAACACTGCCGCGAACGTTGATGACTCTTTCGTGATCGGTGCTGGGGATGTGCTCGCTATCAACGTGTGGAAGGAACCGGAGATTTCGCGTGCCGTTCCGGTACGCTCGGACGGGAAAGTCTCACTGCCTCTAGTTGGTGAATTGCAGGCCGCCGGCCAGACGCCTCGCCAACTGCAGGCGGCGCTCAAAGACAGACTGCAGACCTTCATCTCGGATCCCGACGTGACCGTCATCGTGCAGGAGGTTCGCAGTCAGAGGTTCAACATCCTGGGGCAGGTGGTAAAGCCGGGTTCCTATCTTCTGACGAACACGACCACGGTATTGGATGCCATCGCCCTCGCGGGCGGCTTTCGCGACTTCGCGAAAAAGAAATCGATCTACGTTCTGCGCGCGAAGGCCGACGGATCGCAAACTCGAATCCCCTTCAACTACAACGCGGTGATCAAGGGGGACAATCCCTCTCAGAACATCCGGCTCGAGCCGCGGGACACTCTGGTGATCCCGTAAGGGTCTATATGCGCCGCTTTCTTGCTACGTTAGTCGCTTTGTCGAGTCTGTCACTGGCTTGGGGCCAGAACGGTCCCGCACCAGCCTATGGTCTGGAGGGCAGCACTTCCGACGACCAAGTCGTCTTGCCTGCCATTCTGAGCGGGGAATCCGTCTCGGCGCTGTTTCCGGCCGAAGGAGAACGTTCGAACTATTTAAACGGTGGGTTTACGTTTGCGACCGCGTACGACGACAACATGTTGGGCAACGCAACCGCCCCTCTGGGGGACACAAGTTTTGCGGTAGCGCCTTTCGTCTCGCTCAACGAAACGCGTTCCCGTTTGAGCTGGCAGGCAGATTATGCCCCGGCTTTCACTTTCTACCGTCGGCTCAGCGAACGGAATCAGACCGATCAAAACCTGGACTTCGGCCTTGAGTACCGGTTTTCGCCCCACCTGACCATGAGGCTTAAGGATGCGTTCCTCAAGACCTCGAACTTCCTGGGTGGCCTGGGTCAAAATCAGCAGACGCCGTTTGGAACTCTTCAGCAATCGAACCTGACGCTAATCACACCCGTGACCGACAGAATCTCGAACTCGGGTAGTGCCGAACTCACCTATCAGTTCGGCCCGAACAGCGTGATGGGTGCGAGGGGGCTTTCGAACGAACTCCGCTTCCCCGATACCGAGCCGTCGGGAGGATTGGCAGACTCACATTCGCAGACGGCCGAGGCATTTCTCGCATATCGGATATCGCGGATCCACTGGATTGGCCTCACATACCACTATCAGCACATTCTTACTGATTTGAACGACTCGCGAAACACGACGCACGCCCTGCTGTTTAGCTACACGCTGAACGTCATACCGGCAATGAGCTTCTCGCTGTTCGCAGGTCCGCAGCAGTCCGAAAGCAGCAGCCAGTTGACGAGCCCGGTCACGAACTGGCTTCCCGCTGTGGGAGGAAGTTTCAGCTGGCAGAGCCTGCACTCGGGGTTCACCGCGGGGGTTAGTCGCAAGGTCAGTGATGGAGGCGGATTGGCCGGAGCGGTGCAGTTGACGAGCGTCGATGCCTCCTATCGCATCGAATGGGCGGGCAATTGGGCAGCCCGCTTTGGAGGCTCTTACGGGAAGGACGAGCTGATCGAGACGGTCAGCCCGTTGTCGAGGGATGCGCGCTCGGCCGTCGCGATGGTTGGAATCTCTCACCGGATCGGGGCACACCTGGCGCTTGAGGCCAGTTATGTTCGCGCTTACCAGAAGTACCTGGACGGGACTGGAACCGCGAGCGCTTTCCATCGCAACCGTCCCCAGATCAGCCTCACCTACAGCTTTAGCAGACCCTTAGGAAGATAAAGAACATGACTGAAGATTTCGATCAGAAACCGGGCGAAGGCTTGCCCTGGGAAGAGTATGTGGCGCTAGCCCGGCGCCGCGTTTGGCATTTTGCCATTCCGTTCTTTTTGACGTGGCTTGCGGTGTGGGCAGTGAGCTGGTTTCTTCCAGCTGTGTACCGCTCGGGCACTCTGATCCTGGTGGAGCAACCGTCGGTGCCCCAACAGTACGTCGTGTCTAATATCGCGGGCGATCTGCAAGATCGCCTCAACAGCATCACGCAGCAAATTCTGAGCCGCACGCGCCTGGTCCGGATCATGGAGGACATGAATCTTTACCAGCGCGAGCGAACCCGCATGGGCCCCGATCAGCTTGTCGATCGGATGCGCAAGGACATTGAGATTGAACTCGTGCGGACGCCCGACCGTCTCGATCAACTCTCGGCTTTCAACATCTACTATTCGTCGCCGGATCCAGTGCTAGCGCAAAAAGTGACGGACCGTCTGACTTGGCTGTTCATCAGCGAAAACCTGGAAGCTCGGCAGGAGCAGTCGGAAAATACCACGAAGTTTCTTGAAGGGCAGCTGGAAGAGGCACGCCAGAAACTGGCAAGCCAGGAGCAACGGGTCCGGGAGTATAAGGATCGGCACCCGGGAGAACTGCCCGCGCAAATGTCGGGCAACGTGGAGATCCTGAGCGGCCTGCAAAACCAGATGATGGCGGAGATGGGCGCCTTGGATCGCGCCAAGCAGCAGAACACCTATCTGGAATCGCTTCTGACGCAGTACCGTTCCGCCAGGGCTGCGGCGGCGAAGCAGGGTAAGGCTCCGGCGGGTGGGTGGGGGGCGGTGGATGCGGACTTGCAGCGGCTGCGGGCACAGCTCGCCGACCTGAGCGCGCACTACACCGATCGCCATCCCGATGTACGCAAGGTTAAAGAAGAGATTGCCAAGACGGAAGCCATCCG
>Ga0137394_10003691_pt1 | contig 11546 bp, 10 predicted proteins | sample czobulk116metaG_FD_108278 | JGI IMG/M metagenome (GOLD analysis project Ga0137394, IMG submission 108278) | Vadose zone soil microbial communities from Angelo Coast Range Reserve, California, USA - czobulk1.16 metaG | ecosystem: Environmental > Terrestrial > Soil > Vadose zone | place: USA... | reverse complement strand
GCCATTCATCGCGATGAGATCGCCTCGCTCCCAGCCGGTGCAGTGATGCTGGCCGCCAATGACTTCGGCGTACAAGCAGCGTCATTCGCCCACGGACGCGGCACGTTCTGGGGCGTGCAGTACCACCCGGAATACGACTATGTCGACATTGCCGCGGCGGCCGAGCGCTACGGCGACACGCTGGTCAAGGAAGGAATGTTTCGCGACGCGGCGGCGCTCGCCACGTTCGCCGGCGAACTTCGCGCCCTGCAGGCGAACCCGTCCGATACGACGCTGCTCTGGAAGCACGGGCTGGGTCCTGCCATGCGCACCGCGGCGCTTCGCCTGCTCGAAATCCGCAACTGGCTGCGTGCCCAGGTGCTGCCTCGCATGACACGAAATGCCTGAAGCCCGCAGCTCTCGAGATCACACCCTCATCGTGATGCGGTCTGCAGAGTGCGTGACTCGAGGCAGGTGATCTTATCAACGCTCACCCTGACGACATCAGTCGTGTGCGCCGCTTCAGCGGTGTCAAAGTATTGATGGTCCACCGTGATGGTGCGGCTGGCGCCTGGCAACACGGTATAGTTGACCTGCTTGGCCTCTCGGCGTGTCGTGCCGTCCTCGGTCTTCCAGTCCACTCGGTAGCCGATGACGCCGTCGCAGCCGTTTGAGGCGAATCGCCCGGCATTCAACCCGAACGCGATGCGGAACTCGTCTTTGTTGAGGCGCATGACCAGCGGCTCTTGGGTCAGTGAAACGGAGCGGTCCGAGGCCGATGCAGCGGCGCCGTTTGCTCCATGACCCAAGATCATCCTTCGCGCCGATTCCTGAGGGTCCTCGTAAGTATCGTCAGTGCGTCGCGTCGACACCGCCGGCGCCGTGTTCATTTTCGGCCCGAGAGCGGCCGCTCGACCGTTGCTGTCATCGACATTCGGCTTGCCCAAAATGAGCTGCCGCGCTTGTTCCTGAGGATCAAGACTCGACGCCTGATGACCGTCAGCCGGATTCGCCGGCGATTCGTCAACCGTTTTGGCCCGGCCCGCGACCGTACCGGACAGCAGGTCGCGCGCCTGCATCTGAGCGTCGACCTCGGATTCCGCCGCGAGCGCGTTATCGGGATGAAACAGAAGTACTGCGGAAATCAGCACCAAACCATGGCCAAACATCTTGGCAGGACTGAGTGAGTTCATCGTGATTCTCCAATCGTGAAGTGACAACGAGGGTTTATCTGTATATACAGATAAATACAGAAAGAAGATCGAATACAGAGAACGTTTCATATGCGCTTACACTGAGGTTCGCAGACAACCCGGCTCCCACCTAATTCGCCGTCAACTTGGTTGCGGCAAGATAGGCCGCGTTCTTGAGTGCCGCTGCTTCAGCACGCCCGATTTGCTTTTCAAATGCTTGCTGCGCCGCCGCCCACGCCGGCCTCATCTTTCGAACCACCGTTTCACCTGCGGGAGTCAAGGCCCAGTGCCGCTCGCGACGGTCATCGCCGGGCGCATTCGCAACCAAGCGGCTCTTCTTGATGAGAGCCAATGTTCGCGTCGCGGTCGTCTGGTCGATGCCGATCGCATCGGCAAGCTCCGTCGTGGTGAGATTCGGAGCTCCATCCAGCACCTGCAGCACAGTGTACTGAGTAGGGTGCAGGCCGCTGTCAGCGAGGACCGACTCATAGAGTGTGGTCACGGACCGGGCCGCCTGACGCAGCGTTGCGCAATAGCAGGGAAGCGACAAAAGTTTCATGCAGCTACCTCGGGAGTCACTATACATGTATATGCATGCAATGTCAAATATCTCTGAAATAGACACCTCGCACGGATCACGAAAATCACAATCGCCATAGCCTGCGCGAATTACCCTGCGCCGACGTGACCGGCCACCGGGCCAGGACCTTGAGCTTGACGCGGTCGATGACTTCAGCCGACGAGAGCGGCTGCGATTGCAGCCGCCCGGATCAGCCCCGAGGCCATCGTCGGCCTCATTCCAGGGACTCAGACACCGATTTGAATTGCGTCCCCTTCAGCAGAGTCACGGTCGCGACCGCATGTTGCTGTTTTAGGATCGGTGTCACGCTCACCGCGCGATATCCGGCGGATTCTTGTTCGGCCTTATCGACGGCTGCCTTGAGCGTGGTGGTTGCCTTCGCCATCGCCGCCACTTGCTTCTTAGCGGCCGCCACGTCGTCGGCGTCGCTCAACGGCTCCCCCTTGGCGATCTTGCCGGTGGTGTAGTCCACCACAATCTCCTGGAGAGCCGCCCCTTGGGCGGTGTAGACCGAGAGCTGGAAGTGTCCTTCGTCGACTTCGAACTTTGCTGAGATCGGTTGCCCCTTCGATTCGGCTGCGGCCAATCCTTGGCTCAACGTGACCTTGGCGGTCGGTAACAGTTTAGCGACCGCTGCCTGGTCTTTTGCTTCGTCCCCGAACGTGGTACCAGCCATCGACGCGCTGACGGCAAGCAGCCCTATCCATATCTTTTTGTTATCAACATAAACGCAGTCATCCAATTCTCCCAAGAACAATAAAAATACCAACCCACTACCGCACCATCACCCAGGCGGGATGCAGCAACGGGAATGCAATGAGCCCCACCACGGCGGCCGTTGCCATCAAGAGCGGATTGCCCACCTTCCATCGAAACAGGACGGCCAGGGACGCAAGACCAATGAGAATCGTCAGCCAGTCGCCGATGGCAATGCGACCCAAGAGAACGCACGCACCCAGAATGGTGCCGATCGCCGCCGCGTAGGCGCCTTTGACGAATCCCTGGACGTTGCGGTTGGCGCGATGCCGCTGAAGGATGGGCGCGGCGACGAGCACCAAAATGAACGAGGGAAGAAAAATGCCCACCGTCGCGGCGACAGCGCCCCAAAATCCGGCGACCAAATAGCCGACGAAAGTCGCCGTGATGACGACGGGACCCGGGCTGATCATGCCGATCGCGACCGCGATCAGAAACTCCCGCTGCCCGAGCCACCCATGTTCCTGCACCACGCCTTGTTGCAAGAACGGCACGATGACGAGGCCGCTCCCGAAGGTGAGCGCACCCGCTTTGAGAAAGAAGAACAAGAGTTTGCCGAGAAGGGGGGCGTGAGCAACCGGCGCAACAGGCAGCGCCACCAGTAGCGTCGTTGCCGTCGGCGGCCGCCGCCACAGCGTGCCGTAATAAAGAACACCCAGCATACCTGCGCCGATGAATAGGATCGCCACCTCGGATTGCAGAATCACCGTGACCAAGAGGCAGGCGACGGCGATGCCCCACTGCAGCCAGTCCTCCATCCCCAGCTTGGCGAGGCGATAGCAGGAGTGCAGGATTAGGGCGATCACGACCGGACTCACCCCGTAGAAAATCGCTGTCACCGGCTGGAGCGCCCCGAAGTGCACGTACAGCGCACCCAGTCCGGCAACGATCAAAAAATTCGGCAGGATGAATGCCCAGCCGCCCGCCCACGCCCCCCAGAAGCCGCCGCGCAGATACGCGATGAAGATGCCCACCTGGATCGCGAGCGGTCCCGGCAGCGATTGACATACGGCGATCGCTTCGCGCATCTGCTCTTTGCTCAGCCAACCGCGCTCGGTGACCAGTTCGCGTTCCATCTGGCCAACCAAGGCCACGGGTCCACCAAAGCCGAGCAGCCCAAGGCGCAAAAAATAGAGCACGAGAGCCTTGATCGGCCGGGGCCTGTCCCATGCCTCGGTCAAGGCGCGGCGCTCCGTGCGAGCTCATCGATCAGATCATCGACGTGCCTGACGATCTCATCTCGGCCGCGCGCATAGTCCGTTAAGACTCCCGGTAGGTTGTCCCAGGCCAAGTGCCGTGCTTTACCGCCGACGATCTTCGCGATGTCCTGATCGAATGACACGACGAGTGACGCCTCCTCCACGTCCGACGCTTCGAACAATCGCGGCACGAAGTGCGAGACATCAAATCCGGCGGTGCGCAGTCCTTCTCGAACGGAACTGGGCACGATAGGCTCCGGCGCGGTTCCCCGCGCGACCGCTCGATAAGCCAGACCCCGCTCTTGAACGCTGCGGTTGAAATACTCCATCGCAATCAGACTCTTGACCGAGCCGTGCTCGCACACGAACACCACTTGGGCCGGCACGCGGGGGCTTTTCGCCGCAATTCCCTGCGCCAGCCCTTGAGCGCCGTACGACAGCGCAAGACTGCACAGAAGGATCCGCCTCATCATCGAGTGCATAGGAGCGTCTTCGGTCAGGACCCACGCTTCACGTTGGCAAGATCCAGCGCGGCGCGTAGGCCCCGAGCGAGCTTTGCCGCGTCGTCGTTCGCCCAAAAGTGCATGAAAAATAGATGCGGCGAATCGTCGATCATGTGACTGTGCAGCGCGGTGACTTCGATGCCGTTGTTGCGCAGTGCCTTGAGCACCGGGTTGACCTCCTTGCCGAGCAGCACGAAATCGCCGGTTATGGCGGCCTTGCCGCCGCCCGTGGGTTCGAAGTTGATGGCAATCGCCGTGCCCATCGACGGCGGAATGGCCATGCCATCTTCGGAAATCGGCTCGGCGCGGGGAATGTTGAATTGATACACCCCTCCGTTAATGCTGCCTTTGGCTCCCAGCGCGGCCTCGATCGCCGCCGTATCCATGTCCAATGATGCGGGCGGTTGTACGGGGGCCGGCAGGGCAAAGGGTGTTTGACTCAACGCCAACCCGGCATGCAACGTTTGCGCGAGTTTGACGGGGTCGCCCTGACCGCCGACATGCATGTAAAAGACCGCCGGGGAGGTCCGCAGCAAATGATTGTGAACCGCCGTGATCTCGACGCCGTCGTCGATCAGCCGTTTCATCACCGGGCTGATCTCATTCTCGGTCAGCACCAGATCGCCCATGAACATGACTCCGTTCCCCATGGGCAGAAAGCCGATCCAAGAGCCGAGCGCAAACGTGGGTTTGATCGCCACCCCATCCACGGTGATTTTAAGGTCCGTTCGCGGCAGTCCGTACTTGTGGACTCCACCGGGCTGGCTGGTGCCGGGTTTGCCGAGGGCCTGATCCACCTTGCTCCAGTCGATGTCGGCGGCGCTCGCCCCCACACTGAGTGCAATTCCGGTGATGCCGGCAATCAAAGGTGCGATGCGATACATGATAGGTGTCTCCTGAAGTTCAGAATCTATGAAGCCAATGAGTAACCGGCAGGCGGCCAGCGGTGTGTCTCGTTTTGCAGAGTGGCGCACCAGGCGTAGAGGGCGTCGTACATGACGAGCCCGTGACGCAGCATCTCGTGGTCGTCAGTTATGGTCGCGGAGAGGCCGAGCGAAATGGCATAGAGGCCTGCGGATTGCGGGGCCAAGTCGAGCCGCGACGTGTCGGCACCGCGCACGATGGTGGCCAACTGCGACAAAGCGGGGTCTTCGAGTTGATACTTCTCGAGGAAGGCGTCGAAGCTGCAGAGCTCGCCGACATGGGTCAGCTCAACCCCCGGGATATCGTAGGGAATGGCCCCTGTTTGCGTCGCCACGCTAAGCACCTGGTCGGCTGGGACATAGCGAAACTGGGCGTGCGCGTCGATAAATCGCAAAATGAGCCACGGACACGCGATGCGATCGATCTTGGGGCGTTCGCGAGTTACCCAAATCATAGGGAACCTCCTGATCTCTCAGCCTATCGACCCTACATCTTTGTCATGATAACTACAACCGTGTAGGATACGTTACATCAACGTATCATCTCACGGCGAGCGCTGAAAGGCGGCGCCCTGCAAACAGCGGCATCAGGGATTGCGCAACGGCGCTCCCACGCTGCGCATCAAGCCGTACTGCTCTTGATTCAACTGCGTCACGATGCCAACGTAATCGGTGCGTGCTTTCAGCAACTCCTGCTGCGCCTGGATGTCTTCCAATACGACGCCTACGCCTAATTCCTTGCGATGGCGCGTCAGACGCAGCGTTTCCTCGGCGGAACTCAAGTTGAGGCGTGCCACACGCAGCTGCTCGAACAGCGATTGAACTTGGGTATATGCGTCCACCACCTCGCGGCTGATCTGGTCCCGCAGTTTTTCGTCGGATAGCTGAGCTGCGGTCAATCGGGCGCCACTCGCCCGAATGCGCCCAAAATCGAACAGGCCACCTGGGCCGATCTTCCAGCTCAAGCCCACCGCGTAGTCCTGCCGCGGGCCGCCGCCGTTGGCCGTTACGCCGTTGACCCTTACGTCTCCCCCGCCGTTGAACTCGCCGGCGAACGCCTGCCCACCGATCGTAGGAATCAACGGTCCATAGATCGCCCCACGGCGCGACTGCTCGGCGGCGCCGATCAGAGCCGTGCTGCGCGCGAGTTCCGGACGATTTTCCAGCGCCGTTCGGATCAGTTCCTTGGGCGACTTGCCGAGATCCGCCAACGCGAGCGGCGCCGGCTCCCCCTCGGCCGGGATGAGCTCGAGCAACGGTTCAAGATGCAGTGTTTGTACGAGCCGTGCCGCAGAGAGCCGCTGCTGTTGCCTGGCGCGGGTCAGATCGAGCTGCAGACGCTGGGTCTGAGTCTGCACGCGGAAGGCATCGCCTTTGAAGGCGATGCCGATGCGAACGGCCTCATCGAGCTGCAGTTCGTAACTCTGAGAGATGCTCAGTGCATCGCCCACGACACCCACCAGAGCCCGGGCCCTCACAAGATCGAAATACTGCTGTGCGGCGGCAAGAGCGGAGTCTCGCTCCTGCGCAGTTGCGCCCGCATCGCTCGCCGCCACCAGCTGATGGCTTTGCAGGGCCGTGAATATTGCATCTCCCACAGGAATTTGCGCCGTCAGATAAGCGCCGGCCGTATCACTATGCTTCGAGACGTCGAGCAAGGGGCCTTCAACTCTTTGATCCCTGCCCGTGTGGCTTAGGTAACTCGCGGAGGGCACGAGCGAAGGCAGGAAACGTTCCACCGCGCTCGTGTAGTTGGCATGGGCCTCGTCCACCACACCGCGCGCCAGTTGTACGTCGAGATTCTGCGCGCCGGCGAGCCGCAACACCGTGGCCAGATCGATCGGGTATGTCGAATCTGCGGCGGCGGGTTGCACAGGCTCCTGCGCCGTCGCGGCACCCGTCAAGGACGCAGTCAGGAGGCAACCGATGATCAGGGCCGTCCGAGCGGAGAACGACGCATTCCTGCAATTCATGGCGCTGCCGCCACCTGCACCGGCTGGCCGTTGTTCAATTTGAGCTTGCCGGCAAGGATGACTGCGTCGCGGGCATCCAACCCCTCGAGCACTTCAACGTTCCGGCCGTCGTTAAAGCCGATTTTGATCGGATGCTTCGCAGCCTTCCCGCCGTCAACCGTGTACGCGAATGCATTCGCCTTCTCGGTGACTAAGGCCTCTACCGGTAAGAGGAGCGCGCTTTCCTTGTGTTCAATGCCCATCCTGGCGGTGACCAGCATGCCCGGGCGCAGCCGGAGCTCCGGGTTGTCCAGCATGACCTCCGCCAACATGGTTCTGCTCACGGCGTCCAGCGCATACGCGAAGCGCGTGACCTTTCCGTCGAAGTGCATCCCCGGCAGGTTTTCCGTGGTCACTTGCACCGGTTGCCCAACGGCAACGCGGCTTGCCTCGAGCTCCGGTACTGCGACCTGCAGGCGCACTTTGCTGAAATCCATCAGCCCCAGGATCGCGGAATTGGCCTGGATCAGCGCCCCGGGATCGACATCGCGCCGCGTGATGATGCCGCTAAAGGGCGCCGTGATGGTCGCATAGCCCAGGAGTGTTTCGCTTTGGTCGAGGCTTGCGCGAGCGACCTCATATCGCCCGCGCGCCTGGTCGACCATTTCCGGAACGACCAGGTCCGGCGCCTTCTGCAACGACTCCTGCAGGCGGCTGTAATCCGCCTGTGCCGCCTTGAGTTCCGCTTCCTGCTTCGCCCTGGACGCCACGAGTTCCGGTATTTCGATACGCGCGAGCACGGCACCTGCCGCGACTTTGTCACCCTTGTCCACGGCGATGCTCTTGAGATAGCCGGACACCTTCGCGTACAACGTCGCCTGCTGGAACGCAATGACCTGCGCCGGCAATAGAACCGAGCGAGTGATCGGTCCGGGGGACAGCTGTGTCGTACGCACCTGCATCGGCGGATCCTGAGGTGTCTGGGTACTCTGCACCTCGCTGCGATGGCAGGCGCCCAGAAGCGCAACCGCTGCGATCGCGATCGGATAGAGCACGGACTGGGGGTTCATTGCATTCACCATGGCATCCTGGAGTTTCGTATTTTCCCGCGCTTCAGAGGCGGACCCGGCCGCGCGCTTCATGCACGTTCTTCCCGAGTGTCGGCCGGCAGCAAGGAAATGGTCTGCCGCACGCCGCGGCTCAAAAGAGCGAACATCGCGGGCAACACCAGCAACGTCGCGATCGTAGCCAGGGCAAGCCCGCCCACGACCGCTCTGCCGAGCGGCGCCGACTGCGCGCCGGATTCACCCAAGCCCAATGCCATCGGCATCATGCCGGCGATCATCGCGAGACTGGTCATCAGGATTGGCCGCAGGCGGCTGCGACCACCCTCCACCGCAGCGGCGGCCGTGTCTCGACTCGCGCGCTCGCGTTCGGCAAAAGTCACCAGCAGGATCGCGTTGGACACCGCGACACCCACGGCCATGATCGCACCCATGAAGGACTGAATGTTGAGTGTCGTACCCGTGAGCCAGAGCGCCAGCACGACACCCGCTAGGGCCGCGGGGAGCACGGACATTACTGCCAGGGAAAGCCGCAGCGACTGAAAGTTCGCCGCCAGCATCAGGAAGATCGCGAGGATTGCGACACCTAAACCCGTTTGTAGGCCGCTCATCATCTGGTTCAAAGGCTCGACCTGCCCTCGCAGGGCAACGGTGACCTTTGCGGGAGGTTTCCCCAGCCGGGAGATTGCGTCATTGACGGCTGCCGCCGCGCTGCCGAGATCTGCGTCGAAGAGGTTCGCTGTCACGCTGACCATGCGCTGGCCATTGTAGCGTGCGTATTCTCCGGCAGCGTTTCCCTCACTCACGCGTCCGATGTTGCGCAACAGCTGACCCTGGCCGCCGCGGGTGGTCACGGTGACATTGCGCACCTCTTCCGCCGAATTCATCAGGGCCTGAGGAAGTTGCACCTGCACTTGATAGGACACGCCGGTGTTGGCATCCGCCCAGTAGTTTGGAACCACATAGCGGCTGGAGGACGTGGCGCTGACCAGCGAACGCGACACATCCGCCATGCTCACGCCGATCAGCCCCGCGCGTTCCCGATCGACGTTTACATCCAGCGTGGGATAGTCGAGAGTCTGTCCGAATTGCACGTCCCGCAGCTGCGGCATGCGCTGCAGGGCATTTCTGACCTTCTCGGCAAACGCACGGTCGTCGGTGAGACTCGGGCCTGTCACGGCCACCGCAATCGGTGTCGAGGAACCCATGCTCATGACCCGGCTGACGATGTCACTGGGTTCGAAGGAAACACTGATCTCCGGTAACTCGGCAGCAAAACGCGCACGCAAGCGTTCCTTGAACGGCTCCATCTGCAGATTGCTATTGCGCTTGAATTGCACCTGCAGAACGGCCTCGTCCGATCCGCCGCTCCACTGATAAATGAGATTGATGGGATAATTGGGCGGATGCACGCCGACGAGCCCCAGGGTCACATCGACCTGATCCGCCCCTCCCGCCTCGTGCTTGATCAGGTCCAACACCTTGAGCGCAATCTTTTCCGTGGCCTCTACGCGTGTTCCCGCCGGCGCATGCAGGCGAAGCTGCAATTGACCGGCATCGACTTGCGGGAAGATCTCATTACCCAGTCGAGGGCCGAGCAGCACGACAACGAGAGCCGTCAACGCAAAATAAACGACCGCTGCGCGGCCGCGCACAGCCACCACCCTGCGCATGAACCGGGCATAGCGCTCCCGAAACCGCTCGAAGCGCCCGGCCCGTGACTCGTGCTCGGCTGGCTTGCCGGCCCGCTTGCTGAGCCACGCCACCAAGATAGGTACCAGCGTACTGGCCAGAAGATAGGAAGCGAGCATCGAGAATCCGACCGCCAGTGCGAGCGGCAGAAACATCGCCTTTGCAGTGCCCGTCATGAAGAATGCGGGGACGAATACAGCGAGCACGCACAACATCGCCAGCAGCAGTGGCACCGCGACCTCGCGCGCTGAATCCACGACGGCGAGGGCGAGGGATTTGCCCGGCACATGTTTCGTCGCAATGTTTTCCACGACCACGGTGGACATGTCCACCAGCACGCCGATGGCAAGCGCCATACCACCCAGCGTCATGATGTTCACCGTCTGACCGGTGATGGCGAGCGCCAGCATCGCCCCCATGAGCGCGATCGGAATATTGAGCACCACGATCAGGGCGCTGCGCCAGTCACGCAGGAAAAGCAGAACCATGAGGCCGGTCAACAAGGCGCCGAGAGCCCCTTCCGTGAGGAGGTTCGTGATCGCGCCGGTGACATACACCGACTGATCGAATTCGTAACTGACCTTGATATCTTCGGGCAGAACATTCTGGAATTTCTGCAGACTCCCCTTGACGAGATTCACGACGGTCAGGGTTGAGGCGTCGGCACGCTTGGTCACAGGGATATAAACGGTACGGCGACCGTTCACGAGCGCGTAGCTGGTCACGATATCCGAGCCATCCGTCACCGTGGCCACGTCGCGCACGAATACGGCGGGATAAATCCCGGTGCGCACTGGCACCGCTTCGAGATCCTTGATGTTGCCGACCACCGAATTGAGCGGCACCATCGGATACTTGTCCCCGAGCGCGATGTTGCCGGAAGGGGTGATCGTATTGGCCGAGGTCAACGCGACAACCAGCTCGTCCGGCGACATGTTGTAGGCCCGCAGCCGCTCTGGCTTCGCGTTGATCAATATCGTGCGGGCGCTGCCTCCGAACGGCGGCGGGGCCGATACGCCGGGCAGCGTCGCAAAGAGCGGACGCACCAGGTTCAAGGCCGCATCTTGCATCTCGCCGACCGAGCGGGTGCTGCTCGTGAAGACGAGGTTGCCGACCGGGACGCTTCCCGCGTCGAAACGCATGACAAAGGGCGGCACGGTCCCCGGTGGCATGAAGGCACGAGCGCGATTGGCGTAAGAAACCGTCTCGGCCATCGCCTGCGCCATATCGGTGCCCGGGTAGAACTGCAGCTTGATCAGCGCGTTTCCCTGGATCGACTTCGACTCAACGTGCTCGATACCGGTGATGTAGAGGAAGTGATACTCGTAGTAGTAAGTGAGATAGCCCTCCATCTGTGCGGGATCCAGGCCGCCGAAGGGCTGCGCCACGTAAATCGTCGGCGTGCCGAGATTGGGGAAGATGTCCCGGGCTGTCTGCTGAAGCGCCAACAGAGCGGAAAAAAGTACCCCTACCACCACCACAACGATGGTCATGGGACGCCGTAGAGCAGATTCGGCGAGAGTCACTTGATTGGGTCCTTTACACAGCGGCGCAACGACGCACCGCATTCGATGACAGATGCGCTCTCAGGACGGCGTATAGAGCCGCCCAACACGACGGGCACCGTGGCCGCCGAGCTATTGGCGCGGTCCTTGACGGGTACAATAAAATTGACACAAACCATTATTGGTAGATACTACTACAT
>Ga0137394_10003690_pt1 | contig 11548 bp, 14 predicted proteins | sample czobulk116metaG_FD_108278 | JGI IMG/M metagenome (GOLD analysis project Ga0137394, IMG submission 108278) | Vadose zone soil microbial communities from Angelo Coast Range Reserve, California, USA - czobulk1.16 metaG | ecosystem: Environmental > Terrestrial > Soil > Vadose zone | place: USA... | reverse complement strand
GCGCCGTGCAGCGCCGACGCAGCGCGGCGACGTTCAGTTACGTCCTTGCTCTTGAGAGCGGCAATCGTTTCCCCAATGTTCAGAGTCGGCGCCGGCGTCGCAGCAGTCTCGCTCCGATCCTGGACCGGTTTCGCCTCAACTGCGGGCTTATTTGGGGCGACTTGTGTCACGGGATCTGTCGTCGAAGCCTTTTTTGAAACCAGCGACTTGGGTATAGAGGCAACTTCCGAGCTTTTACTTGCCGAGCCGACAAATTTCCAAACGGCGATTCCTCCACCCGCAAGCGCCAGGATTAAAACGGATGCCGCAACCGCCAATGCGCGGACCGGCAGTTTGCGTGGTGGTTTCGAAGTCGGAATGGATGGCGCTTTTGCAGCCTTTGCTGATACAGCAGCTTGCGCGGAAGCTGCCGGTGCCGGCAGAGCCTGCGTCCTGGCGGGCGGAGCTGAGACCGGCGCAGGAGCAGCAGCCGCGGCAGCCTGCGCTATCCCTGTCACTGTTGCCTCTGCGTCCGCAACAAATTGCGTCGTAATTTCGGCAAACCGCACGCGGTCCTGATCGCGCAGACGCACCTCGCCGATCGGTTGCCCGTTTACGATCGTCCCGTTCGTCGAATTAAGGTCTTTGAGATAGAATTGCCCGTCCTTGCGCGTAATCTTCGCATGCATCAGCGAAATCGATGCATCTTCGATCACAATCGTATTCCCTTTGAACCGCCCAATGGTGGTTGTCTCGTCCTTCAGTACATGAGAGACAGGCGGCAAGCCGGGAAGCTGAATCATCAGCGTGGGCATAGTCACGTTTTTCTGGTATTTACTAGGCTAACAGATGCATACGGGCGGTCAATAGAAATGGCCTTCAACCTTCTGTATTTTCCTTTGACAACCGAAACGAAAGGTTGTCGCATTTCCCCTCAAAACAGCGCAAGCAATCTCATCGGCACTCATGAAAAAGTATAATCTCGGCATCATCGGCTATGGCTGGGTCGCTACGGCCCACATTCCCGCCATCAACGGCACAACTCTCGGCCAGGTTACAGCCATTTACTCCTCGCGAAAACTCGACTCCGCTGAACTCAGCGCGAAGCACGGCGGATCTGTCACCGCATACAACGATCTCGATGAAATGCTCGCCGATCCCGATATCCACGTCGTCTCGATTTGCAGCTACCCTTACGACCACGCCGAACAGGTCGTCGCCGCCGCAAAAGCCGGCAAACATCTCATCATCGAGAAACCCCTCTGTCTCTCTTTGCCGGATCTGCGCGCGATGGACAAAGCCATCAAAACCGCAAAAGTAAAAACCTGCGTCTGTTTCGAGTGCCGTTATTCCAACCAATTCACGGTCACTAAGGCGATCATTGATCAGGGCTTGCTAGGTAAACTGCACTATGGCGAAGTGGACTACTATCACGGTATAGGACCGTGGTACGGACAATTCCGCTGGAACACACGCAAGGACGCCGGCGGAAGCTCCCTCCTGACCGCCGGGTGTCATGCCCTGGATGCATTACTTCTGTGCATGGGCAATGATGTGACGGAAGTGACCAGTTACGATACGAAGTCAAAGAGTAAAATCTTCGCGCCGTACGAATACACCACGAGCAGCGTCACGATTCTGAAGTTCAAAGATGGCAGCATCGGAAAATGCGCCGCCATCGTGGATTGCCTCCAGCCATACTATTTTCACACGCACCTCGTCGGCAGCGAAGGCAGTCTTTTGGATAACAAATTTCATTCGATGAAACTTCACACCAACAAGCATGCCTGGAGCAGCCTCGCGATGAAGCTCCTCGATTCAGGTGATGTCTCCGATCACCCCTATCAAAGCCAGTTCCAGGCCTTCTTCGATGCCATGGAGAAAGGCAAAGAGATGCCTCTGACCAGCTTCAGCGATGCCGCTCGCAGCCACGAAGTCATCTTTGCTGCTGACAAATCCGCCGCGACCGGCAAGTCCATCACCCTTTGACTCCAATCCGTGTGAAACGTCCCATCACTGAGTTGTCTCTCCCTTCTCACATCAGTCCGAAATGTTACGCCTGTTACGGGTCCGTTACGGGTCTGTTACGGGTTGGACATGCAAAAAGCCTCGGTAAAATGGGCTTTGTTACGATGTTACGGGTCCAGCCCCGTCCAGCCCCCCCAAAGGGGTATAGCTCTCATCACTTACTTTGCCCGCCGCGCCCTGGTGCTTTTGACGGAGATAGGCCGTCCACTTTTGGTGGTTTTGACCCTCCTCAACACTACACTCGACTACGGTTAACTACAGTCGACTACGCCTAAATACAGTTAACTACGCCAGGATTAAACTTCAATTTCCTCACAACCCGCTGTGTGTAATTTTATCTCGATCCAACTCGTCCAAAAACTGTGATTGTCTCGGTCCCGACCCTTGACACCTGACCCTTGACACTCTCGAACACCGCCATTGCCATCGCTGCCCATCCCGACGACATCGAATTTTATATGGCGGGCACGCTCCTCCTGCTAAAGCACGCGGGCTATGAGACCCACTACATGAATGTGGCCAACGGAAATTGCGGCAGCGTGGATTACGATTCAGCCAAAGCCATATCCATCCGGCGAAAGGAAGGACAAGCTGCAGCTCGAGTTCTCGGCGCGATCCACCACGAGAGCCTTACCAATGACATTGAAATTCTATACGACCTGAAATTATTACGCCGATTAGGGGCTGTGATCCGCGAGGTGAAACCGAAAATTGTTCTGACCCACTCTCCGCAGGACTATATGGAAGACCACACCAACACTTGCCGATTGGTCGTGACTGCAGCCTTTACTCGCGGCATGCCAAATTTCAAAAGCACACCTGTCCGGCCTACGGCCGATTACGAGACCACCGTCTATCACGGGATGCCGCATGGTTTGCGCGATCAATTGCGACGGCGAATCCATGCGGGACTTTATGTCAATACAGCCTCAGTATATGGGATGAAGCGGGAAGCCCTTGCCGCTCACAAAAGCCAGCAAAACTGGCTCGACACGAGCCAGGGTATGAATTCGTACCTTCGGGCGATGGAGAATGCTTCGTTGGAAGTGGGCAAGCTTTCGAAAAAATTCAAACATGCAGAGGGCTGGCGCCGGCATTTGCACTACGGTTTCTGCAGCGAGCAGGCGGACCCCTTGCGCGGGGCGCTTGGCCACAATTGTATCGTTAACAAACGCTACGAAGGTGCGCTGTAGTGGAGGTTGCAGACGCCCCAACCGCCACGGGCAACAACGAAACGAGCGCTGATAGGCTCGTTGTAAACCTTTTGGTTGGTAAGGATTGCCCCGATTCTATCGGCGGAACTGGAGGGGAGTGGACTGGGGCGTCTCGTGCGCGCAGGGCTGATTGGTCGGCGCATCAGCCGCGCGCTCGGTTTGGCCCACGAGGCCTTTCGCCAGCAGATAAGCTTCGACTTCGTCACCGCTGATGTCTGGAAGCATCTCCCCGTCAATCTCGACGCATGGGCTCAGCATCTGACCACTTTTTTCGATCATTTCCTGCCGCTGGGCGGGCTCATTGATGATGTCGCGGTCTTCGAAAGGCAAATCGTACTTACGCATAATGGCGCGGACACCCTGGCTCCAGCCGCATGTTGGTTTCAAATAGGCGACAATCTTAGGTTTATTCATAAAATCAAATTCGGTCATAAGATGCCATAACCAGCAAAAGAATCAACTCTGAACCGGGGCGACCAGGAATACGCCCTCTTCCTGCGATTTCGTCGTCCATCCCGAAGCGACGCGAAAGTCGTATTTTGCCAGGAGCGTTTTGAGCAAAGCAGGTGTATGACGGTACGAGAAGAATAGACGGATGGAGTCGCCTGGATGGAACTTGAATTTTTCAGCATCGACTTGCAACTGTTTGGAACGCTGGAAGTGGAAGGTCGCCACGATCCTTTGCAGACCGCTGCCGTCAGAGTTGTCTTCGATGGAAAATCGAAGATCGCCGTCAGTGGATTCGACTCCCAGATCGAGCAGAAAAGTCATCAACCAGTCACGCGTCAGCGGATTATCGTAAAGCGGCAGGATTTTGCGGACTCCAGCGGCGTAATCAGGTCCCGGTGCGAGGTTGCCGCTGACGAGCAAGATATCGCGAGGGCTCAGGAATGAGTTCAATTTCGCGAGAATCATCTCTTGTTCGAAATTCGGCAGCATGCCGAAAAAGGTGATGACGCGGACTGCGGAAATCGAATCTCGACTGGCAAAAAGCTCTCGAGGGTCAGTCGTTTTGGCGAGGTCGCAAACGATGGGAAAGCAATTGTCCTGCGGAATGACTTTTGTGGCTTGCGCGCGAGCCGTAAGGACCATAGCCGTGCTGACATCCACGGGACTATAGAAGGTCTCTCTTCCGGATTTCTGCAGCAGGGTCAGCAGGCGCGAGTCTTTTTGTCCACCTCCGCAGCCAAGGCCCACAACGTGCACGCGATCGGCTGTGATTTGACCGGTCGCCGCTGCGAAGGCTTCGTCATAAATTCGCTCGCAGTCCGGATCTGTGCGCGAGGGAGAATAGACCTGGTGCAGCGCCAGCCACTTTTGAGTTTGCTTGATGCTATCGTAATGAAACTTGTGATTGATCTTTCGCGAGCGGAGCGACTCCAACAAATCCTCCCGAACGCTTTCGGGAAATTGAGAGCGATGGATAGCGACGACGGCTACGTCGGACATGAGTAATCTTTTGAGCAAGAAAGACCGATAAGACAAGCTCGGGATGAGAGGCTGAGTTGCGCTTCATTGACTGCCAGCCGCAGGGTGGCCATATTCCGGCGATGAATTCTCAAGAGCGGCTGGCGCAGGAAATTAAAAGCGCGATGTTGGCGAGGGATCAGGATCGGCTCTCCGCGCTGCGCATGCTGAAGTCGGCGGTGGGCTATACGCAGATTGATAAAAAGACGGAGACGCTGTCGGAGCCGGATTTTGTGGCCGTCGTCCAGAGAGAGGTCAAAAAGAGGCGAGATTCAATCGAGCAGTTTGAGAAAGGCGGCCGGCCGGAATTGGCGGAAAAGGAGAAAAAAGAGATTGCGGTGCTGGAACAGTTTCTTCCCAAAGCGCTGCCGCCCGAAGAGCTGGAGCAAATAGTAAAAGCCACGATTGAAGAATTGGCAGCGAAGACGAAAAAAGAAATGGGGCCAGTAATTAAAGCCGTGCAGGCGAAAGTGGCAGGACGCGCTGATGGGAAAAGTATCAGCGCAATCGTCTCCAGGCTGTTGCCTTAACAAAACAGCCCGCCCTCGACTGGGTTTGTTCGCGTGCCAAAACCGTGTTGCGGCCACAACAAGCTTTTGGCAAGGGTCATCCAGCGTCCGGGAGAGATTCGTTAGCGCGCAGGAACCGTTGTCCGCTCAACCATTGTCTGGCCTTGAGTTTGGCCGGGTTTGTTCTGGGGGAATTTCCAGTACAGGAGATAGTAAATCAAGACCCCTGTAATCGACACGTACATCCATAAAGGCCACGTCCAACGCGCGATTTTGCGATGGTTTTCAAAGCGCATTTTGAATGCGCGCGTAAGGGTGATGATGATCAATGGAATGATGGTAGCTGCCAGGATGGTGTGCGAAATCAAGAGGGGAATGTAAATCCTTCTGAACCAGGCCGGATCCCTGAAATAAGTGGTGCCGACCTGAAAATGATAAGTCAGGTAACTGATCAAAAACAGGACCGAGCAAGCGACGGCGGCCAACATGCAACGCCTGTGGGCGACGATGTTCTTTTTGCGGATGAACAGAAACGCCATCGTGAGGAGAATGGCGCTCAGGCCGTTGAGAAAGGCGTTTAGAGCTGGCAGATCGGATAACTTCATGATTCGCGCTGTAGTTCCTTGACCGCCTGAAGGATTTCTTTTTTCACCTGCTGAAAATCAACACCCTCGCCCTGCGTTTGAAAAACCCCACGCATCCGACTCTGACGGTCCATGAGCACGAGACAAGTGCTATGAATGAAGAGGTCGTAAGGTGATTCGCGCTCGGCGGGATTTTTTTCCGCGGCTGTGAGCCCCAATGAGTTCGTCGCGAGCATGGCAATCTGCGCTTTTGTTCCAGTCAGGAAAGACCAACGATTGAAATCCGCGCCGAATTTTTCGCCATAGGTTTTTAGAATCGGCGGCGTATCAAGCTCCGGAAAAGTGGTCAGCGAGATCAATTTCGGCTCCGGACCTGGCGGAAGAGCATCCTGCAGGTCCTTCATCTCGCGGGTCATTATGCGGCACGGGCCGGGGCAGGTGGTGAAGATGATATCGGCAATCCAGATTTTGCCGCGCAAATCCGCAAGGGCGACGGCCTGGCCGTATTGATTTGTGAGCGTGAAATCCGCTACCTGACCGTAAACAGGCAGCCTTTGCCTGCTTTCGGTTTGGCGCTGAGCCGCTCGCTGAAGCTGGAACAGCAACAGCGATAACATGAGGATTCCGCACAGCAGAATGCCTCCTGCCCAAAAAGACCGTGAAAATTTCACGCTGAAGCAATTATTGCTAAAATGCCGCCAGAAAATAGACTGCATTTTCTCTGATCGAACAAGCACAAATCGGTCAACGTATCCATTGAAGAACATTGGTTCGCTCCTGATGAATGGCAGCCGCATCGTGCGGCGCTATTTTAATCCACCCGGGTTGTGTATCGTTCTGTGCGGCGCAGATGGGAGTGGCAAGTCCACGATCGGAAACGCCCTGGTTTCGGAGTTGAGTGGCACGTTCAATCCGGTGAAGGGCAGGCAGTTTCACTGGAAGCCGCCGGTTTTTTCGGGATCGCGCCAGGCCGCGCGCGCCCCAGTGACCGATCCGCACCGAACGCCGCCGCGGAATGCCTTCCTGTCTTTGATCTATTTTATAGTTCACTGGCTCGAATTTTTCCTGGGATCATATTTGCGGATTCGGCCGGTTACGTCCCGGGGCGGCCTGGTTTTGATCGATCGCTACTATTATGACTTTCTGGTTGATCAACAACGTTATCGGTTACGCGTGCCACAATGGCTTGTGCGGCTGGGGCTTCTATTCTTGAAGAAGCCGGATTTAGTGCTGTTGTTGGACGCGCCGGCGGAAGTCTTGCACAGCAGAAAGCAAGAGGTTGATCTCGCGGAGATACGGCGGCAGCGCGAAGCATATTTGAACATGGTTAAGTCTCTGCCGAATGGGCACGTAGTGAAGGCTGCTCAAAGCGTCGAAGACGTGGTAAAAGACATCAAAAAATTAATATTGCAGTTCATGGCTGAGAGGGCAGGGGAGCGATGAATCTCTGGGACGAATTGTTTCCGTCGGCTGAAACAACCGAAGCCTGCGAGCGCCTTGAGATGCGGTTGCTGCGGAAGCATGGGCGTCCCTTGCTGCTGGCGCCTAATGAACCTAAAATGGCGATCGAGTGCCTCGAGTTGTACCCAGCGCAAACCAATCGAGCGCGGTTTGCAAAAGGCCTTCTGCGTTGGCTCTGGCGGACGGGACTGTTCGTTAAAACCGAACCCGTGCAACTAAGTATTTCCAGGAGCGCGCCTTTTGTGCGCTTTCTATCTTCGAGCGCAAACATGCAGACGGGCGGAGTTCCTCCGCCGGGTATTCTTACAGGAAACCCGGCTGGAGGGACGCAGCGATTCATTATTCTTCTCTTCGACGCGATAGATCAGCCGACCGCAATCGTCAAAGCGGGAGTAAGTCCAGCCTCCCGAGAGCTGATAGCGAAAGAGAAAACTTTTCTTTCAAACGCGCCATCGGACATTCGCGGCATTCCCAGAATCCGCGGCAGTTTCGAATCCGCAAGTGTGGCTGCATTTGCAATGGAGTTTTTTCAGGGCAAGTCGCCGCGTCTGGAGGACCAGAATTCGGTCGCTTCCCTGTTAACCTCCTGGATTCGTCCGGAGGTCAAGATTTCGCTGGGTGAATTTCCTGAGTGGCGCGCGTTCGCAAGCAAGTTTCCGCAGCAAGGCGCGCCGCAAAATTCCCGTCATTCGATCAATGCTGTAATTCAGCATGGCGATTTCGCGCCATGGAATATCAAAGTTTCAGGAGATGGTTCGTGGACTGTGCTCGACTGGGAGCGCGGCAGGTTGAACGGAATACCGGGATGGGATTGGTTTCATTATGTGATCCAAACGAATATCCTCGTCCGAAAACTCAACACCGACGATCTGGTAAAAGCTGTCGAGCTGCTCTTGTCGTCCACAGCTTTTAAGGCATATATAGAAAAAGCGGGAATCGCCGGCATCGCACGACCGCTTCTTCTCGCGTATCTGCTGAATATCGTTGAGGAAGTCAAACCTGCCGAAGGCCTTGAAGAGAACCGGGCATTGTTTGAGGCCCTTAAGAATGCAAGCGGTCCCTAAAGGATGGACAGCGAACAGGTCACTGGTCATATTTCAGCGAGTATGAACACTCCAATTTTAACGCCAGGAATGAAAATCGTTCATCCTCATCACGGGGAGGGAGTGGTTGAAAAAGTCGGCGTCGGTTCCGCAGATATTCGTTTCGGCAATGTGCTGAGAACCGTCGATCCCAGGCTGGCCGAAATCAAAGTTCCAGAACCCACCGTAAAGGTGGGAGAAGCCGAGATTCCGCTGAAGCAGTTTGTGGAAGGTATTGTTGAATCAGCCGTCGATCGGCTCGGATTTCAGAAGCCAGACGAGGTTGTCGAACAGTTGGGAACAAAATGGCATAAAGGAAAGATCGTCCTGCATCCCGCAGACCCGACCTTGCAAACCAAGGAAATACCGCTCGATGTATTTTTCCATAAGATCGTCGGGGTGCGCAATCAATTGCGCGTGCTTGAACAGAAGATAAATGCCCATCCGAATCTCTCGGATGGAGAGAAGGTCGAGATGCAGCAATACATAAGCCGCTCATACGGTTCGCTGACGACGTTCAATGTGCTTTTCAAAAACAAGGAGGATCAGTTTTCGTCCAGGGGCGAGTAAGCGGCGCTGTGACAAGGCTAACTGAGTGACTCCGTTAACGCTTCAAGAAATCCTGTTGCGCATCGGGCTCGCATTTGGCGCGGGATTTATCATCGGCTTCGAGCGATCCGGCCGCGGTCGTCCGGCGGGACTGCGCACGACGATTCTCACGTGTGTGGTAGCGGCCATCGCTATGATCGTTTCGGAAAAGCTCTTCATGGTAAGCGGCGCAGCCGTGGGCAGTGGAAATTGGCGGCCAGACCCCGCGCGTCTGGGCGCCGGGGTGCTTACCGGCATCGGCTTTCTTGGCGCCGGGACGATCATGCGGCATGAGAATGTTGTGCGCGGCGTAACGACAGCGGCTTGCCTGTGGTTTATCACGGCGCTCGGTCTGGCGTTCGGCGCAGGGGAATATCTTGTTGGTCTTTTGGGATTAGGCATCGGCCTGATTACATTGTTCGTTTTGCCCCGATTGGAAATGCACATCCAGGCCGAGCGGTACGCGACGCTGACGGTGGTCGAATCCCTCGAGGGAATTGGCGAGGACGAGCTCAGAAAACGAGTCGAAGCCATGGGGGCGCACATCAAGACTTTGAAACTGAGTTTCGATTTCGAGAAGCGGCAGAAGAAAATTGTTCTGGAGCTGCGTTTGAAGAAACCGCAGCTCTATGACACCTGCCGCAAATTGCTGGCGGACCTGGCGAATGCTCCCGGGGTCAGCCAGGCGAGTTGGGAATAAAAGCAGATCAATTGTGCTTGGGGTCGGCGGCAAGGCCGCCGGTCAGGCGAAAGCGCGCGATTTCGGTGCCGCCTTTAACGCCGGGGATCAGGGCCATCAGGCCCGTATCAATCGAATCGAAATAAAAGAACAAGGCCACGCGTCCGGCAACCGCAGCATTTCCGTGATAAAACCCGAACTTTGGCCAGCGAAAAACTCGCGGCTGACCAATGGCAACATTTGTTCCAAGGGCTTTGCTCGCGACTTTGGTTACCGCGATTTGTAAATGCAACGCCTGCTCGGGCTCACATTGCTCCATGAACTTCGCATCGCCGGCAAACTCATCCAGAAAATAATACAGCGCCTGTTCATAATCAGTCGCGTGTTCAAGCTTCTGTTTCAACACGCCGAGATGATGTTCCGGGTTTTGTGATGCCGTGTTCATTATGCAGTTTTAAACGTAACGATAAGGACGTTCCATGGGGAAACTGTTCGGCAGATGGCGCACTTCGCGCACCGAACCATTGTCCAGAAGAACCTCGACAATATCGAAACGAATCTTTACGTCGGGGTTCTTGAGTAGACGCAAGTAGTCCAGCGCGGCCCGGGTCAGGCGCTGTCGTCGTTCTTTATTTACGGCGGAGGCAGGCCGGGTCCATTCCTCCGATGAACGTGTTTTCACTTCTACGAAAACCAGGCAATCCGAATCGCGGAAAACCAGGTCCACTTCACCGCGATCCGAGCGGAAGTTCTTAGTCAGGAACTTGAGCCCGTTGCGTTTTAGATGTTTCCTCGCGGCTGTTTCACCCAGCATTCCATGGCGCAGATGAGCCGGGAGCGGTTTTCCAACGCATAAGGCTTTTAGTCGCAGGATAAGGCTCGTGCTCGTCACGTTCGATTGATTCCGATTGTTTTATAACCAGAGAGGCTTTAAGACAAAACTATTCTATCTTGATGTCCTCTGACCCGATCTTTCGGAACTGTCCGGTTTGCGAGGAGACCGCGTCCCGGCCTTGGATGGAGAAAGGCGGAATGAAAATCGTTCAGTGTCCGACTTGCTCGATGCGCTATGTAGATCCGGTGCCGGCAGAGTTTGCCTTGGGAGGCTACTATAATACGGAGGGAGCAAAGTATTATCTTTCGGCGGACAAGCTGGCGAGCGACTACGCGCCGGTCCGATTCGAAAGAGAGTTGTGCCTGTTCCGGCAGCACTGCCGACAAGGCGCAGTTCTGGATGTGGGCTGTTCATCGGGCGCATTTTTATTCCAGCTTAATAAACGCTGCGCCGGAGAATATCAGATATGCGGCACGGATGTAAGCGGCCCGCCGCTGGATTATGCACAATCGCAAGGCGTGCCTGTCGTTCGCGGCAATTTTCTGGAGCACGATTTCAGAAAGAGATTCGATGCGATTACCTTCTGGGCTGTGTTGGAGCACTTATTGGAGCCGAAACGTTTCCTTGAGAAGACAGCTTCGCTGTTGAAAGAGGGCGGACTGTGCTTCGTTTTGGTACCGAACATGTCTTCACTGGCTGTGCGCCTGCTCGGCCGGCGGTATCGGTATATTTATGCGCAGCACCTGAATTATTTCACTGGGAGATCGATGAGACGACTGGTGCAGTCGCGATTCTCCGTAATTGAAAACCGAACGACACATTTCAATCCTATTGTCATATGGCAGGATTGGCGCGGCTGTGGAGGCGAAGTTTCGAACCGGGAACGCGGGGAGTTGTTGCGAAAGACAACCGGCTATAAGGAGAATCCACTCCTGGCGCCCGTTCGATTCGGTTATCGAATGACAGAGAAAATTTTGTCTGCGTTCGGACTGGCAGACAACCTTGTATTTGTTTTGAAAAGAATCTGATGTCGCTCCTACAACGACTCAGCTACTTTGTTCGCAGCCAGGGGACGAACGGAAGATTTCGCATTGCTTTCGGGAAGCGTATCCTCAGCCAGAT
>Ga0137394_10003689_pt1 | contig 11549 bp, 6 predicted proteins | sample czobulk116metaG_FD_108278 | JGI IMG/M metagenome (GOLD analysis project Ga0137394, IMG submission 108278) | Vadose zone soil microbial communities from Angelo Coast Range Reserve, California, USA - czobulk1.16 metaG | ecosystem: Environmental > Terrestrial > Soil > Vadose zone | place: USA... | reverse complement strand
GGATATATCGTCCGGGCCACCCGCTTGGCTCCTTTGTGGGGTGCTCAGATTTCTTCTTCATCCAACGACGTAACTCCTTCTTACCCTTTTCGATATCTCTCCGCTCCTTCTCCAGGTCGCGCGGCTCCAGCCCCGTTTCCTGCTGGAGCTTCTTGAGCATGGTCCGACCTTGCGTGCGCCCCAAGCGGAATTCCGCATCATGTTCCCCGGATTCGTCCTTCCAGGAAACCAGCACCACCTCTTTGTGCTTTGGAAAGAGCAGCCCAACGAAGGCGAACGCCACCAACATTGCCCTCCCGGCCATTTCTTTCCGGTATTCTTTTGTTCCGAAGGTGTGCCGTTCATTCGAAGGATGTGTCGCTACACCCATCAGAAACTCTGCTACGGGGTAGTCCTTACCGCTATCACGAGTAATCCTGGTGATTGCGGTCAGCGGGACTTCGAGAATCGTCGAATCGACTGAGCGGCACGCCAACCGATCTGCCTCGATCTTGGCTCGCAGCTTCCCTTCCATTTTCCCCGGGAGGAGTGCTGATGTGACATTCACCTTCCAGACCTCGTCGTTATTCGGAGGCTGGCGCTCTAGTACCTGTTGAGCTTCCACAACAAGGGACATCCCCAACATCGTCACCGTGACCATCAGTGCGAGAGTTCCGTACCCTCGAATTCTCGAGCTCCAATTTCCGGTTGTCATGACGTCCTCCTAAAGTTCTCCTTGCTACTAAAGGTAGAAGGGTCCTTTTCATTTCTATGCGCCTTTTTCGCGAATTCTTAATGCCTGGCCGCCAATAAAACGGGACATGAATCCGGTTTTGAATGTTGGGAATTGTTGGATGAGGTCGGACCCGTGGCAGAGTCTCAGTCAAAGACCGCGCACACGGAGAAGCCTCCACTCAATTGGAGACGCACCACGCTAGCTAAGGAGAGTTCTTATTTCCTTTGGGTGGTGAGCAACCGAAGGAGATCCGGTCCGGCAAAGGGTGAAAGCTCCGCAGAAGGAAGCACCCGAAGAATTGCCATTATTAACGCTGCTGGGGAGTCGCTTGGTTGAGGAATTGCATGTTCTGATGCGCTCTCAGTGCATTGGGAATGCGGCGCGCAGGATTCCTCGACAAAATCACTCGATACATCGTCACACAGGTCAAATAGTTCAGGAACTTCGCTGCAAAACACACCGAGCGAAAGCAAGAGGAGAAAGAGGATGTGCAAACGCCTAACGAATCGCATGGGCCGGGCGGCCCCTTTCTTCAAAGTCCCGCAGTAAGGACGCAAACCCGAATTGCGGTCAGTGTCCAGCAGATCACAGAGGCTGTCAATAACAAACTGGCGATCAACCGCCACCGCCGGCACGGTGCTTGGCTGGCACCAGCGCACCTCTCGAATCCCGTTGTCGTGCTCTGTGCTCATGGGTCTGGGGACTCTCTAGCAAGGATCTAGCCAAGTCACGTCCGTTCAGAAGGCCCGCAATTCCTGGGACTTAACCATTGCCTCATCGTTTGCTTCGGTGGGCTCAGCGCAATCCACTCCCGACACTGTCATTTTCTCCCTACACGGACCACGTAGCACTTTGCGGTTTTGCTTATCAGAAGGTGCGCTTCCTTGGATTCGTCGAGCGCGCTTCCTCGCTCCGTTGAACGATTACGCGTGGGAAAGCGCAGGTTGTTTGTGTTCCGCGACGGAGGCTAGCGCGGACTCGATGACGCCGAGGCCTTCGTCGAATTGCTGGTCACTGACGGCCAGCGGCACGAGGATACGCATGATGTTGTTGTAGGTGCCCGCGGTGATCGAAATGAGGCCGTGCTCGTAGCAGTACTGCGCGATCTCTTTGGTTTCGGTGTCGGCCGGCTCGCGGGTATTGGGATTGCGGACAAGCTCAATCGCGCACATGGCACCGAGACCGCGGACATCACCGACGAGCGTCCATTTCTTCTGCCAGCCGCGCGCACGCTCTTCGAAGCGCTTCCCGATGGCTGTGGAGCGCGCGAGCAATCCTTCCTTCTCAATCGTTTCAATCGCCGCCAGCGCGGCGACGCAGGACAGCGGATTGCCGGCGAACGTGCTGCCAAGGCCTCCGACGCCCGGCGCATCCATGATCTCCGCGCGGCCGGTAACCGCCGCGATCGGCAGGCCACCGCCGAGCGACTTCGCCGTCGTTATTAAATCAGGCTCAATACCGAAATGCTCCGAAGCGAACCATTTTCCGGTGCGGCCGATCCCGGACTGAACTTCATCGACGATGAAAACAATGCCGTGCTTGCGGCAGATGTCGTGAAGGATGCGGAAGTAGTCTTGCGGGGGCACGACAAATCCGCCTTCGCCAAGCACCGGCTCGGCAATCACCGCCGCGACAGACTCGGGCGCGACAATCCGTTTGAAGGCATTTTCCAGATGATGCGCGAAAGTTTCGGCGGTGGCTCCCTTCTCTCCGCGGTAGGCATAGGCGAATGGAATCCGGTAAATGTCGCTCGCGAAAGGCGCAAACCCGGCTTTATACGGATGCGTCTTGCTCGTCAGCGACATCGTCAACAGCGTGCGGCCGTGAAAAGCATCCTCGAAGCAAATCACCGCCGGGCGCTTGGTATAGGCGCGGGCGATCTTGATGGCGTTCTCGACCGCTTCCGCGCCAGTGTTGATGATGAAAGTTTTTTTGGCAAACTTGCCGGGCGCCAGCGCATTCAGCTTTTCCGCAACGGCGATGTAGCTTTCGTACGGCGTTACGCTGAAGCAGAGATGCAGATACTTTTCCAGTTGTTCGCGAATCGCGGCGACGACACGCGGCGCGCGGTGACCCATGTTGAGACAGCCGATACCCCCAGCAAAATCAATAAAGCGATTGCCGTCCACGTCCTCGATGACCGCGCCTTCCGCCTTCGCAGCAAAGAGCGGCGTCGCGTGATACGGCCCGCGCGGGATAGCGGCTTCGCGACGCGCCATCAATGCGCGCGACTTGGGTCCCGGTATTTCCGTGTGAATCTGAATCGTTTTCATTTGCGCGTTCCTTTTTGCCGGCGGCCACGAAACCGCCGCCGTGATTTCTAGTACCACCCGATCGGGGTTTCGTCGAGATTGACGAAGACCTGCTTGGTTTCCAGATATTCTTCGAGGCCCCAAGGACCCAGCTCGCGCCCGAAGCCGGACTGCTTGTAGCCGCCCCAGGGCGCCTCAACGTAAGTTGGCTGCATGTGATTGACCCATACGATGCCGGCGCGCAGCGATTTCACGACGCGAAACGCTTTGTAAATGTCCCGCGTCCAGACCGCTGCCGCGAGCCCGTACGGAGTGTCGTTGGCGATGCGAATCGCCTCCGGTTCGCCTTCGAAAGGAATCACCGAAGCAACGGGGCCAAAGATTTCTTCGCGAGCGATGCGCGCGCTGTTATCGACGTCGTAGAAAATGGTCGGTTCGACGTAATAGCCCTTGCCAAACTGTTTCGGCCGCCCGCCGCCGATGGCCAACTTCGCTTCTTTCTTCCCGACTTCGAGGTAGGAGCTGACGCGGTCATATTGCTCTTTACTGACCAGCGGCCCCATCTTCGTTTCGCGTTCCAGCGGCGCGCCCAGCTTGATGCGCTTGGCCTTCTCCGTCATGGCTTCCACAAACTTTGGGTAGATTTTCTTCTCGACGAGAATGCGGCTGCCCGCCGAACAAACTTCGCCCTGATTGATGAAGACACCGAAGAGCGCGCCATCGACAGCCGCTTCCCAATCCGCGCCATCGAAAAAAATGTTGGGAGACTTGCCTCCAAGTTCGAGGGTGACGCGCTTGAGTGTGTCCGCCGCACTCTTGACGATAATTTTTCCGACCGCGGCGCTGCCCGTGAATGCGATCTTGTCCACGCCCGGATGCGTCACGAGTGCGGCTCCCGCCGTCTCGCCAAGCCCGTTGACGATATTGATGACACCGGGTGGCAAACCCAGTTCTTCAAACCAGTTGGCAACTTCCATCATGGTAAGCGGGGTCTGCTCGGCAGGCTTAAGGACGCAGGTGCAGCCCGCGGCGATTGCGGGAGCGAGCTTCCAGGAAGCCATCACCAGCGGATAATTCCAGGGAATAATCTGTCCCGCGACGCCCACCGGTTCACGCAGAGTAAAACTCAGCGCGTTCGCGGGCACAGGATTGACGTGTCCCAGAACTTTGTTCGCGAGACCGGCATAATATTCGAAACAGGTTGCGGCATCGGCAATGTCGTACTCCGCTTCAACAATGGGCTTGCCCGAATTGCGGCATTCCAGCTCGGCAAGTTGCGCGGCGTTCGCACGAATTTTCTCAGCTAGCTTGTAGAGAAGGCGGCCTCGCTCGGCGGCGCTCGTTTGCGGCCACGGGCCGGAGTCAAACGCGGCGCGCGCGGCTTTCACTGCGAGATCGACATCCGCTGCCGCGCCCGATGCAACGTGCGCGATCACTTCTTCGGTCGAAGGATCATAGACGGGAAACATCTCACCCGAAGAACTCTTGACCCACTGTCCATTGATGTAGTTTTGATAGGCTCGAACGACTGTTTTCACGCTGCTCGACATAACTGCCTCCCAAATTCAATCCCAGGCTTGGCCATAAGCGGCGAAATTCAAACAACAGACGCAGCCACATTGAGCTTCCGCGCGGCCTTGCGCCTGCCGTAAATAAAAAAGAAAAACGCCGCCAGGCCGACAAAAAACAAAGTCCCGGCCAGCATCTTAATTTCAAATAATGGTATCGACTCGATTTGATGCGAGGGAATGAAGGCCACGCTTATCCCCAAGATCGTGGTGATTAGTCCGCAGCTGCCCGCCAGAAAAAGAGTGGTCTTGCTGTAATACCCCTCGCCGGGCGCCGACTGTTTGGCGAGCTTCAGCAACGCCCCATGCATGTACAGATATGGCACGAGCTGCAGAACAACGGCCAAGTCCAGCATGGTAACGAAGGCTTCCTTCACTCCAGCGCCGACGAAACTCATGCCAAGGAAAATCGCGGAAAGGCTCGCATGCACGATCAGCGCGACATAAGGCGTCGCATACTTCTTGTGCAGCTTGCCCAAACCCTCCGGCAAGTAGAGATCGAGGCCTGCGACGAAAGGAATCCGCGCAGAACCAGAAAGCCAAGCCGAGGCGATCCCCGCAATGGAAATGCTCAGCACGAAGGCAAAGGGAGAAACGATCCAGGGCACTTTGACTTGCTCGGCCATGTGACTGACCCCTTGAACGACGCCCTGTAGGACGCCGATATTCTGCTTGTTCACGGCCAGAAGCAGCGTCAGAGTTGCGCCGAAATACAAAACACCCGCGAGAAGGCCTCCCCATCCCACGGCGCTAGGAAGCGTTCGCCGCGGATCTTGAATCTCGTCACCCATGATGGAACCCAGTTCGAGCCCGACCAGGCCAAAGCAGATGACCCCAAACGATCCGATCAAGCGAATGTCGCCAGAAATTCGGAAATCGGCGGCGTTCATCGTGGTGCCAAAACGAAAGAGCACGACTATCCCGAGGCCAATGAGCGTGACCGCAGTGATCGCAGTACCGATCCCGCCCAGGTTATTGACCCACCTGCCGACGCCCAGGCCACGTACATTCAGGACAACAAGAAGGACAAGAAGGACCATCGATGCGCCGAGCGCGAACCAAGGATTGTCGGCAAGCGTGCGGGCGCGCGGACCCGCGACGTAAACCGAAATGCCAACGAAATAGAGAAGAACCGTCGGCACGTAGAAAATGTTGTTCGTCCAATAGCACCAACCTGAGAGAAAGCCGTGGAAGTCGCCGAATACCCGTTTCGCCCAGAGATATACGCCGCCCTCACCGGGATAACGGTGCGCCAGCTCGATGACCGCGATGCCCTGCGGCCAGAAAAAGAGCAGCAATGCCAAGAGCCAAAGCCAGACGGTTACCCCGCCGTTCGCCGCGATGGTTGGAACGACATTGAGGTTGACGATCGCGACGACAAATAACAAAACGAGGTCCCATCGTCCCAGAACCCTGCGCAGGTGCGGCGCTTCTTGTGACACAGGCGCTGCCGGCGCAGTGGTGACCTCGTTCGCCAATGGCGTTCTCTCCTGACTAATTTACTGAAGTGGGCTAGTGACCAGCCGCGCCGACAAACGCGAGGCCTCGCTCCTGCTGCGCCTTCGCCAGCGCCGGCGCGATTTCCTCAAAAACTGCGAGGTGCTTATCAATGTCGGCTTCCGTGTGCTGCACGGAGATCGTCCACTGCTCGTCCCACCAATAGGGCTGCGCCAGCACGCCCCGGTTGACCATGGCAAACCAGTAGTGGCGCCAGAGATCGACATCGATCTTGGTCCAGTCGCGGTAGTTCTGAATCTCCTTGGGGTAGAGCATCAACGCGCCGTTGACGCCGGCGCTGGCGATGTAGGCTTGCAGACCGGATTTCTTGACGATGGCGCGATAGCCTTCGGTGAGACTCTTGCTGAGTCTGCCGACGTGCGCATAATTCTCGCGCGTGAGGACCTCGCGGAACGTCGCCAGGCCCGCGGCCATCGCCACACGGTTCGTGTTGTATGTGCCGCCGTGGAAGACTTTGTGCTGCGAGATCAGATCCATGACCGCGCGGCTCGCGCCGAACGCTCCCAGCGGTAAGCCACCACCGATGGCCTTGGCCAGGCAGATCACGTCCGGCTTCACACCGAAAAATTCGCTGGCGCCGCCCCACGCCAGCTTGGCGCCGGTCTTCACTTCGTCGAAGATCAACAACGCGCCGTTCTTGCTGCAAATATCGCGCAGCCCCTGCAGGAAGCCGGGCTGCGGCATGCACAATCCGACGTTCATCAGGATGGGCTCGAGAATGATCGCGGCGATCTGCTCAGGATACTGCTTAAAACGATTTTCGACGCTCTTCAGATTGTTGAAGCTGGCGATGACAACATTCTCGAGTGAAGCTTTTGGCACGCCACCGCCCCCGGGCACGGAATTGGGAGCATCCGGATCGCCGTAGTCTTCCACCTTGGGCTTGACGCTGACGAGCGCGGTGTCGTGCAGGCCGTGGTAAGCGCCTTCGAACTTCAGAATCTTGTCGCGGCCCGTCGCGGCGCGCGCGATCCGGCAGGCATGCATGGTGACTTCCGTGCCGCTGGAACCGAACCGCACCATATCCACCGGATAGCGCTTGCAAATCTCTTCCGCAAGCTCCCATTCCTGCTCGTGCGGCATGCCGAACGTCGTTCCTTCATGCAACTTCTGTTCGACGGCCTTCACGACGGCGGGATGGCAATGCCCCGCCATCAGCGCGCCGAAACACAGGTTGTGGTCGATGTACTCGTTGCCGTCGACGTCGTGAATGCGGCTGCCTTTTCCATCCTTCACAAAAATCGGATAGGGCTCGTAGTGGCGGTAATTGCTGGCGACTCCGAGCGGAATGCGTTCCAGCGCGCGCTTGTGCGCTGCCGCCGATGTCGGCGTGCGCCTTTCGTAGGTGGCGATTTCTTTCTTTAGTGTGTCGTGCATTTGAGTGCTCCGTGATTGCAGGTTCCCTGCGGTCAGTATCGGTGTGGAAAACCTGGCGATGCTTTTGCGCGGCTTTTGCCTTAGTTCCAGTGTACACCCAGCAATTCCAATGAGGACCGCAATAGCCTAGCGGGTGGCACCGTCCGTGCAAATTTCTTCAAACGTGAGAAGGCGCGGCCCCTGCGAGCCGCGCCTTCTAAACTATTGTTGCTCTTCTCAGGCTCGCTAGAAGAACAGCTTGAGCGCGAACTGCACCTGCCGCGGCTCCCGAGTGCGCTTGACGCGGCCGAAATCCGCTCCATCCGTGATACTCCCGTCCGGGTTCAGGAACTGCGTATGGTTAAACATGTTAAAAAGCTCGGCGCGGAACTCGAGGTGCGTTCGTTCTCCCATGCGTGTGACTTTCTGAACAGAGAAATCGAAATTAGAGATCCCGGGTCCGCAACAAATGGTCCGGGGCGCGTTGCCCAGCAACTGCAGCGGAGTCGAATTGGAATCCTGGACAGGGAGAGCGAAGGAATTGGGATCGAAGTAGAGGCCATCGTGGGTTCTGGGATCAAACGTACGGAATGGGGCAATTAGATCCGGTTTACCAGGCAGCTCGAAGTCAAAGCTGTTTTCCAGTTCCGAGTCATTGCTCGACTCCAGTCGAATCGGGAAACCGGTCTGAAATGTAGTAATGCCCGAGACCTGCCATCCGTTCAGGACCTTTCCCTTCGCACCCTGATATTCGGGAACCGGAAGCGACCAAAGGTAACTGAGAACGAAGCGGTGCCGCGCATCGAACAGAGAAAGCGATCGATTACAACGGTCGCAAATCGGTCTGAGGATGCTCTCAAAGCTGGAGGCGTTGTCGATGGACTTGCTGAAGGTGTAGGCCAACTCGAATTGCAAGCCATGGCTCATTCTCTTCTCCAGCGAAGCTTGCAACGAGTTGTAACTCGAGTTCGCGACTGTGTCTTGGGCGAAGATGCTGGAAAATACCGGTACGCCATCGGAGGGGCAGCCAACGCCGGTGGTAGGCTGGCAAATTGGCGAGCTGTAGCGACGCAAGCCAACCAGTTTGATATCCGGATTACCAGGACCGACTGTGGGAACCGAGCCGTACGGCAAGTGTAACGTGAACCCTGCAGGTATCGAACCTGCAGGCAGGGAGAAAGAACTGTCAGCGAAGAATGGCCCACACGCATAATCGGCTGCCAAGGCCTTGTTCGGCGCCACGTTTGTGTAGTAATCAGAAATATTCTGGATGTCGATGCAGGTCTGCGCATTTCCAAAATTGATGTCGTGGGTGGCAAGCAGGCGGTGCCCCTGTGAGCCCACGTAACCCACCGAGAGCACCATGTCCTTCGTCAGTTGACGCTGGATCCCGAAGTTGTACTGCGCGGTGTACTGCGAGCGCAGTTTGGGTTCTAGTTCTCCAAACAGCAAGAGGGGGCGGAAAGCGGACCAGTCTGTCGGGGTTCCGTGCGGGGGACTGAGAATACCGTTAAAGGGATTGGGAGCCACAGTTCTATCTTGAAGGACAAATGGCGTGCTAAACAGGCCTTCGGAAAGGAGCGAACTACCCCCGAAGGGCGGCTCAGCCTGAAACTGCTCGAGCACGAGTTGCTCGATCGGGTTGTAGAAGAGTCCCCATCCGCCGCGGACGGTGGTCTTACCATCTCCCTTGGGATCCCAGGAAATTCCAATACGAGGAGCAAAAGACTTGTAGTAGCTGTCGGTGAGCCCTTTCGGAACACCTTTGTCCCCGGGGACGACCAGGCCCAGCGGAAATACCGCCGCAGCCGAACCGCCGGGGTTGCAGTTGGTGTCAGGATATCCGAGGTTTGACTGGCTTGCCGCCGTGAGTTGGCAGGGATAGGTCGTGGTAGCTTGCCCGGGCCGGAAGGTCTGGTAGCGCAGCCCCGCATCGTAGAGTGGCTGGTTGTATTCCCAACGCAGTCCATAGTTGAGGGTTAGATTTCGCCGGATTTTCCAGCTATCTTGAGCAAAGAGGTAGATCGAGTTGCCACGCACGTCCTCACTTTGGGCTGACCCCTGCAAATACGAGTCTGGGAGACCCAGCAAATAGTTGGGAAACAGGTTCTGGTTTCCATTGACGTCGAGGGCGATCGGGTCATTCAAACCGCCGCCGAAGTAGCTGTAATCACCGTTGGGGTCGAAGAACAACGTTTGGAAGAAGCGTTGATTTCTGAGATCGACGCCGAACTTGGTGGTGTGCCTGCCCATCACTTTGGTCAAACTGTCGCTGATCTGATAGGTGTTTCCCTTCTGAGGCAGCTCGCCTTCGAAGTCGTTGCCAATGGTAAATCCGCCAGCAATGGAGATGAACGGCACACCTTCGCGCTTCGGGCCAAGACCTGGAGTGATCCCGATCTTTGGGTCGGATGGGATGACACCGGGAACGTCAGTGGTGCCGGTGAAGCAGATCGAAGACACGGCGGAGCTGCAGGAATCGGTCACCAGGTTGGTGTGTTGTGGGTGAAGAAATGTGCCTTGCGCCTCGCGGAAATAGCTGAGCCTCAACTCGTTGACTACAACGGGGCTGATGGTCCAGGTATGCGAAACATTGATTTGTTGCGCGCGAGTAGCGTTGTTATTGCCGAATCCCTGCAGCAGATTTGGCGTAGCCGCCTGGAATCTTGTAAATGGCTGCGCGTCGAAGGAATCGTTAAAGTAGTAGTAGATGCCCAGATTCTGTTTGTCGCTAATCTTGTGGTCAAGCTTGAAAGTGAACTGGTTGGCATGAGAATTGTCATTGGGAATGGATTGAAAGATGTTAGCGCCACCGGGCGTGAGATTGGAGCAGGCAGCGTCGGCGTTAGGACACGGCACGTAGCGTTTCATGAGGTCGACTGCGACCGGGTCGAGGCAGCTGGTCGGAATTATGCTGCCGGGAAAAAGCGTAGCGTAAGCGCTGCCGACCGAGGCGCCCGGATTACAACGGGCATTGAAGACATCTGCAACCAACTTATCCTGAATGGTGGCGCTGGGATCGAATGGCGTAGCCGAGAAGTCTCCGTTCCGCTCAGCCGCCGTCGGAACCACGACGGGATCGGAGGAGATTCCGTGGACCACGCGGCGTCCTTCATAGGACGCGAAGAAGAAAGTCCGATCTTTCTTGATCGGTCCGCCAAACGTGCCGCCAAACTGGTTTTGCTTGTCATCGGGCCGCCGCAGGTCGAGGTAGCCTTTGGCATTGAACAACTGGTTGCGCAGGAATTCGTAAGCGTTGCCATGAAAGGAGTTGGTTCCGGACTTGGTGACGACGTTGATGACGGCGCCAGAGTTGCGCCCGTATTCGGCGTCGAACGTATTGGTCAGGACGCGGAATTCCGCGATGCTGTCGGGAGTCGGCTGAATTCCCGGGGAGTTAACAAACAGATCGTTGCCATCGCCTCCGTTGACGTTGAAGTTGTTGGAGCGCCCGCGGCCACCATTGACGGAAACGGCGCCCGACTGATTGCTCCCGTAGAAAAGGTCTGATCCTCCAACGCCCTGAACTCCGGGCTGCAACTGCAGTAACTGGTAAGTGTCGCGAGCGTTGAGCGGTAACTGGCTCACGGCGCGCTCATTTACCACGGCACCCAGTTGCGTCGACGTCGTATCCACGACCGGCGGCGCGCCAGTAACTTCAACGACTTCAGTAGATCCGCCGATTTGCAGCGTGAGGTCAACGCTCACGACTTCGTTCAGATTGAGGACGATGCCCTTTCGCGAATATTTCTTGAACCCTTGGCTACTGGCATCGATCTGGTAAGTCCCCACCGGCACTTCCAAGAAAACGTATTCTCCGTTGGCACCCGTTTGAACCTCACGCGTGACGTGGGTCGCCTCGTTGATTAGCGTGACGCTGGCCGTTGGCACCGCTCCTCCACTTGCATCGATCACCGTGCCGCGGATGCGCCCGCCGGTGCTCTGCGCGTCCACAAAAGGCGCCGCGAGGCAGAGTGCCATCGCCAAAACGGTTCCGAATAAGATGCTGCGGCAACGCGGCGAACGCAGTTGCCGGAATCGTGCGTCAATCTTCATGACCTCACCCCTATGCCGCGAAGAATCTTTCGAGGACTAATTCTTCGTGGTTGCCGTGCCCCGGAAACCTTACTATAATCCTGT
>Ga0137394_10003687_pt1 | contig 11555 bp, 9 predicted proteins | sample czobulk116metaG_FD_108278 | JGI IMG/M metagenome (GOLD analysis project Ga0137394, IMG submission 108278) | Vadose zone soil microbial communities from Angelo Coast Range Reserve, California, USA - czobulk1.16 metaG | ecosystem: Environmental > Terrestrial > Soil > Vadose zone | place: USA... | reverse complement strand
CGCGCAGCGCGTGCACGGTGTGCGGGCCGAGGTGGTAGTCCTTGGTGAGCTCCTCGGTCGCGACGATCGCCACGGCGCTCAGAGCCTCAGGCGTGGCCCGCCGGTCGTGCCGCCGCCGGGCGCGCCCGGGCGATTCTGCTGGGCCCCGCCGCCGACCCCGGTGATGATCTCCTGGCCGTCCGTGAGGTCGCCGCGGAGGACCTCGGTGGCGGTGCCGTCGCTGATGCCGAGCGTGAGCAGCACCGCCTTGGGCTTGCCGTCGGCGTCGAGGATCCACACGCGTCCGGGATTGCCGCCGCCGAGCGCCGGCGCCGCGCCCGCGCTGCGCCCCTCGCGTCCCGCGAGCTCCTCGTACTTCGCACGCTGCTCGGGGGTGAGGATCTCGCGGATCTTCGCGCGCGTGGCCTCGCGGATCGTCGCGGCGCGCGCCTGGCGCTCGCCCTCCGGGAGATCGCGCACCGCCATCATCTGCTTGCGCGTGTCGGCCAGGATCGGATCGAGCTTCTTCTGCTGCTCGGCGCTGAGCCCGAGGCCCGTGACGAGCCGCTCGCGCATCTCACCGGGCGAGCGACCGCCGCCGGCGCCATCTCCGCGCGGCGCCTGACCGGCGGGCGGCCCGGCGCTCGGCGCGCCGCCCTGGCCACGCATGGGCCCGGCCGGTCCGGCGTCCGCGCCCGCAGGGCGGAAGCGGAGCGCCGCGTTCGGCACCTTGAGCACGCTCGGCTTCTCCGCGTAGACGAGCTTCACGTTGGCGGTCATGCCCGGCAGCAGACGGCCTCCCGGATTGTCCACCGAGATCACGACGGTGTAGGTCACGACGTTCTGCACGATCAGCGCGGCCTTGCGGATCTGCGTGACGACGCCCGAGAACGGCTGGCCGGGGAACGCGTCCACCGTGAAGGTGGCGCGGTCCTCGAGCTTGACGCGCCCGATGTCGGCCTCGTCCACGCTCGTTTCGACCTGCATCTTCGTCAGGTCCTGCGCGATCGTGAAGAGGGTCGGCGCCTGGAGGCTGGCCGCCACCGTCTGCCCCATGTCCACGGCGCGCGAGACGACGACGCCGTCGACGGGCGCGCGGATCGTCGTGTAGTTGAGGTTCACCTGGGCCTGCGCGAGCGCCGCCGTCTTCTGGTCGACCTGGGCGCGCGCCGACTTCAGCGCGGCCTCCTGTACGCGCAGCTGGGCGAGGCTGGAGTCGATGTTGGCCGCGAGCGCCTTTTCGCTGGCGCGCGCCGACTCCGACTGGGCGACCGCCTGCTCGTAGTTGGCCTGCGCGGTGTCGCGGTCCGCCTGGGCGACCAGCTGGCGCCGGAACAGCTCGCTGTTGCGATCGAAGATGCGCTTGCTGTCGGCCTGGGCGGCGTCGGCCTTGGCCGTCTGCGCCTTGCCCTGGGCCAGCGCCGCGCGGGCGTTCTCCACGTCGGCCCGGGCCTTCTCCACGGTCGCGCCCTGGTTGAGGACGGCGGCCTTGGCAGTCTCGACGTCGGCCTTGGCCTGGTTGACCTGGGCCTCGAAGATCTGCGGGTCGATCCGCGCGATAACCTGGCCCTTCTTGACGACCGAGTTGAAGTCGGCGAGGAGCTCCTTGATCTGCCCGGAGACCTGGCTCCCGACCTGGACGGTGATGACGGCGTTGAGGTTGCCCGTCGCGGAGACGGCGGCGGTGAGGGGACCGCGTTCGACCTGACCGAGTCGGTATTTCGGCGAGCTGTTGCGGCTCTGGGCGTACAGGTAACCCCAGACCCCGGCCCCCAGGAGCAGGGCCACCACGACCACGAAGATGAAGCGCTTCATCGCCTGTTGGACGACGAGGAACCTCCGGATATTCCGAGGTTACCGGCGGCCGACGGCGCGGTCCAGCCGGGCGAGCGCGATGCGGTAGTCGGCCAGCGCCTGGGCCTCGGTGTTCTGGGCCTGGGTCAGCGCCAGCTGGGCGTCGGTGAGCTCGAGAATCGTGCCGACGCCCGCGTCGAACCGGCCCTGCGCGAGACGGAAGTTCTCCTGAGCGGAGGCGACGGCGACCTGCGCGGCCTGGATCCGCTCGTCGGCCTCGATGACGCTGATCACCGATTGCTCGACCTCGCGGGAGATGTCGAGCTCGGCGGCCTTCACGCGCGCCTGGGAGGCGTCGAGGTTGGCGCGCGCCTCACGATAGCGCGCGATGCGGTTGCCGCCGTCGAAGATCGTCCAGTTCAGGTTGAGGTTGATTTCCCAGGCCTCGTTGAGGTCGCCGCGCGTGGCGCCGTAGAAGCCGCCGCCGGTGATGTCCGGGAAGAAATCGCGGAAGGCCCGCCGCACCCGCGCGTCGTTGGCCTCGGCGGTGAGCCGCACCTGCCGGTACTCCGGGCGCTGCCGCAGCGCGTCCTCGGCGAGGCGCGTGCGATCCAGCGTGACCGGCTGGTAGAGGAGGTTGTCCTGGATCAGCAGCGGCGTGGTGGCCGGCAGCCCCATGGCCGTCGCCAGCGCGACGCGCGCCAGCCGCTCGGCGTTGCGCGCGCGGATGAGGTCGAGCTTGGCGTTCGCGACGTCCACTTCGGCGCGGGCGACGTCCGATTTCGGCCGCGTGCCCACCTCGAAGAAGCCACGCGCCGAACGGAGGTTCAGCTCGGCGCGCTCCACCGCCTGCTGGTTCACCTGGATGAGACGCACGGCGAAATTGATGTTGGTGAACGACTCCTTCACCGTCTGGGTCACGAGCTGGCGCTGCAGCTCGGTGTCCTCCAGCGCGACGTCGGCCAGCTTGCGCGCGGCTTCGGTAGACGCGAAGTTCTTGCCGAAGTCGAAGATCATCTGCGAGAGCGAGATGCGCGCGACGACCGGGTCGAACGGGGTTTCGGTGTACGTCGTCGCGGTGCGCCGAGAGCCGCCCGGAATGAATGAGGTCGACGGATTCTGCGACGAGCTGGCGCTCCTCGTCGCCGCGGCCGTGAAGGCCCCCGTGATCTGCGGAAACAGCGGCGACAGCGCCTGGTCGACGCGGAAGGCCGCGGCGACGTAGTCGCTGATGCGCGCCTTGATGTTGGGCTGGGTCTCGAGCGCAATGGTCACGGCGTCTTCGACCGAGAGCACCTTGGCGAACACCCGCGACTCCGGGCTCGTGACCGGCGGCGGCGCGACCGCGGGCGGTACGACGGGGGGCGCGGTCTGCGTCGGCGTGGGCGTCGGCGACGGTGGGGCCTGCGCCGCGGCGTTCGTCGTTGCCACCATCAGGACTGCGCCTGCCAGCAGCAACCGCCGACCGCCGATCCTCATCGCCCTTGCTCTCCCCAGGCCAGAACATGACCCATCCAACGACCTGTCAGGACCGCGAACCAGGCCGAGGATATCACGCACCCCTCGAGTGTCATGCAGGTCGGCGTCACGCGATGCCAAACGGCGCGCTCGGGTGCGGTGACTGCGCGGTGGATAAGCGGGGGACACGCGGGGGACGGGCGGTGGACACGTTTTTCCTTGACGAGCGCGACATACTGCGTGGTAGATTGCCCCTCACCACTAGATATAGGAGGTGCCCCGCATGCTGCCGGAGACCCGCCCCGCCAAAGTCGGCCAGTGGACCGAGCCTGCCCTGCGTGTTCTCCGCGAGCGTTACCTCCTCCGTAAGGACGGGGAGGTGATCGAGACGCCGGAGGAGATGTGCTGGCGAGTCGCGGTCTCGATTGCCGCGGGCGAGGGCCGGTACGGCCGCAGCCAGGCGGCGGTGCGCGAGGTCGCCGAGGCCTTCTACGACATGATGGTGGACGGCTACTTCGTCCCGAACTCGCCGACCCTGATGAACGCGGGCAAGGGCAACGGGCTGCAGTACTCGGCCTGCTACGTTCTGCCCGTCGGCGACTCGATGGAGGAGATCTTCGACTCCGTCAAGGCGGCCGCCATCATCCACAAGTCGGGCGGCGGCACGGGCTTCGCGTTCTCGCGGCTGCGCCCCAAGGACGACATCGTGTCGTCGACGGGCGGCCGCGCCTCCGGCCCGGTGTCCTTCCTGCGCGTCTTCAACGGCGCGACGGAAGCCGTCAAGCAGGGCGGCACGCGCCGCGGGGCGAACATGGGGATCCTGAAGGTCGATCATCCCGACGTCCTCGAGTTCATCGACTGCAAGCTCGACGGCGGGATCACGAACTTCAACATCTCGGTGGCCGCCACCGACACGTTCATGGAGGCGCTCTCGCGCGGCGAGGAGTACGACCTCGTCAACCCGCACACCAGGAAGGTGGTGGGCCGGCTGTCCGCCAAGGAAGTCTTCGACCGCATGGTGAGCGCGGCCTGGCGGACCGGCGATCCGGGCATGGTGTTCATCGACCGGATCAACGCGAGCCCCGCGAACCCCACGCCGGATCTCGGCCAGGTCGAGGCGACGAACCCGTGTGGTGAACAACCGCTGTTGCCCAACGAAGCCTGCAACCTCGGCTCGCTGAACGTCTCGAAGTTCGCGCGGCGAGGAGACGATGGCGAGCTGTCGCTGGACTGGGACGAGATGGAGCGGGTGGTGCGGCTGGCCGTGCGGTTCCTCGACGACGTCATCGAGATGAACCCGTACCCGCTGCCCGAGATCGACGAGACGGTGAAGTCCAACCGGCGCATCGGCCTCGGCATCATGGGCTGGGCAGATCTCCTGTTCATCATGGGTATCCCGTACGACAGCCAGGAGGCGATCGACCTCGCCGAGCGGCTCATGTCGTTCGTGAAGGAGAAGTCGCACGACCAGTGCGCCAAGCTGGCCGAGGAGCGCGGCCCCTTCCCGAACTGGTCGAAGTCGATCTACAAGGACGTCCGGCCCATGCGCAACTCGACGGTCACCACGATCGCGCCGACCGGCACGATCTCGATGATCGCCGGCTGCTCGTCGGGCATCGAGCCGATCTTCGCGCTGGCCTTCCAGCACCGCGTGAAGCAGCCCGACGGCGAGCGCGTGCTGACCTTCGTCAACGAGACGTTCGAGGCCATCGCCAAAGACCGTGGCTTCTACTCCGACGCGCTGAAGGAGGAGATCGCCCGGCGCGGCTCGCTGCACGGCATCCCGGGCCTGCCCGAGAACGCCGCCAACGTCTTCAAGACCTCGCACGACATCCCGTTCGAGTGGCACGTCCGCCACCAGGCGGCCTTCCAGCGCTACACCGACAATGGCGTGTCGAAGACGATCAACCTGCGCAACGACGCCAGCGAGGAGGACGTCGCCTCCGCGTACCGGCTCGCGTGGGAGCTCGGCTGCCTCGGCATCACCGTGTTCCGCGACGGCTGCAAGGGCGAGCAGGTGCTCAACGTCGGCATCGGCAAGAGGGACAAGGTGCCGGCCTCGCTGCCGACCGCCGGACAGGTCGTCATCAAGCCGCGCCCGGGCAGCCTGTCGGGCAAGACCTATCGCAAGGAGACGCCGATCGGCACCGCCTTCATCACGGTCAACCAGACCGACGACGGCGAGCCCTTCGAGGTCTTCGTCCAGGTCGGCAAGGGCGGCTCCGACACGATGGCCGTGGCCGAGGCGCTCGGACGGCTCATTTCACTCGCGTTGAGGCTACCTTCACCCTTGTCGCCTCAGCGCCGGCTCGAAGAGGTCATCAGCCAGCTCTCGAGGATCGGCGGCGCCCAGGCGATGGGCTTCGGCGCGGGCAAGATCCTGTCGCTTCCCGACGCGCTCGCCCGCACGCTGGCCGAGCACACCGGGCAGGTGAAGGAGACGGGCGCGGCGCCTGCGCCGAAGGCGGAGGAGCGCCGGAAGATCGGCGACCTCTGCAAGGAATGTGGCCAGGCGACGTTCGTGTACGAGGAAGGCTGCAAGAAGTGCCTGTCCTGCGGGTTCAACGAATGCTGATCCGGCTGCTGCTCCGGCGCGTTCGCACCGCCCGCAGGCAGCGGAGCCGTCGCCGGATCCGTCCGCGGCGATAGCCCACGGAGGGTTCCAGGTTGGGGTGTTGGGGGGAGCGTTCGACGCTCGCCCGAACGTTCAACAGAACGGTAGAATGCCCCCAATGTTCTCCGGCGGTTCCTACTCCGACGTCAAGCGTTGGCTTCTTATGTTCCTCAACTCGCACGCCAAGCGCGAGGACCCGCGGATCGAGGCCGCGCTCGACGAGGACGACAAGCGCGAGGGCCGCTCGTACGGCGCCTGGCTGCGACTGGGCGAGCACTCGACCGGCCTGATGGAGTTCGACTACCAGGAGGTCGCGCAGCATCGCGGCGAGCTGGCGTGGTGCGCCGCGCTCGCCGAGCGCGTCCGCCGAGAGGCGAGGACGCTCCTCGCCGGCAGCACCACGGCCAACGTCCACGCCCGCTGAGTCTCGCGCGCCGCGCTGGGTGGCCGCCGGCGACGTCAACGGCTTCCTGGGCCTCGCCCTCGACAACGTCACCAATCTCGTCATCCTGTCCTCGCTCCTCATCGGGGTCTTCGGTTTTCCCGCCGACCTCGTGCTCGGGCGCATGGTGCCGGGCACCGCGCTCGGCGTCCTCGTCGGCGACCTCGCCTACACGTGGCTCGCGCTGCGGCTCATGCGGCGCACCGGCCGCACCGACGTGACCGCGATGCCGTTCGGCATCGACACGCCGACGCTCTTCGCGATGGTCTTCGGCGTGCTGGGGCCGGTGAAAGTCGCCACGGGCGACGCGATGCTCGCGTGGAAGGTCGGGATGGTCGCGACGCTGGCCATCGGCCTCGTCAAGACGGCGCTCGCCTTCGCGGGCGACTGGACGCGGCGCGTGGTGCCGCGCGCCGCGCTGCTCGGCTCCATCGCGGGCGTCGCCATCCTCCTGATCGCGTTCCTGCCCACCCTCAAGCTGCTGCGCGATCCGCTGGTGGGGCTGATCGCCCTCGGCGTGCTGTTGCTGGCGCTCGTCGGCGGCGTTCGCATGCCGCTCGGGCTGCCCGGCGCCTTCGCGGCGGTGCTCGCCGGCACCATGGTGCACTGGGGCGGCGCCTGGGTCACGGGCCGCGTCGATCACGCGTTCACTGTGGGCACGCCGGTGATGGCGCTGCCATGGCCGACGCTCGCCTGGCTCGACGCGCTGGACGCCGCGCTGCCGTACCTCTCGGTCGCGCTGCCGTTCGCGCTGGTCACGATCATCGGCGGCATCGACAACACCGAGTCGGCGGCCGCCGCCGGCGACGAGTACCGCGCGCGCGACATCCTCCTGACCGAAGCCGTCGCCACCCTCGTGGCGGGGCTGTGTGGCGGTGTCGTGCAGAACACGCCCTACATCGGCCACCCCGCGTACAAGGCGATGGGAGCGCGCGCCGGTTACACGCTGGCCACCGGGCTCGTCATCGGAGTCGGCGCGATGGTCGGCGTGCTCTCGATCCTCGTCACGCTGCTGCCGGAGGCCGCGGTGGCGCCGATCCTTGTCTTCATCGGCCTGGCGATCACCGCCCAGGCGTTCCTCGCCTCGCCGCCGCGCCACGGCCCGGCCGTGGCCATCACCTTCGTGCCGGTGGCGGCGGCGGTCGTGCTGATCCAGCTCGGCAGCGTGCTCGGTGCCCTCGGCAAGTCGCCGGCCGACCTCCGGGGCGACGCCGCGCTGACCTACCGCGCGCTGCTCGTGCTCGGCAACGGTTTCATCCTCACCGCCGTGCTCTGGGGCTGGGCGGTGGTGACGATGATCGACCGGCGCTTCCTCGTCACCGCCGCCGTGCTCGCCGTCGCCAGCCTTGCCACGCTCGTCGGCCTCGTGCACTCGCCGCTGCCGGGCGGCGCGCTCTTCTGGCCGTGGGCCGAGGGCGCGCCGCGCGCGCAGGCGCTGCCGCTGGCCGGCGCCTACGGCGTGCTGGCCGCGCTCTGCGCGGCGGCGAGCCTGCGCCGGCTGTAAGATCGGAGCCGCCGACGCGCGCCCGGGGGCGCAGGCGGAAGGAGAGTCCCATGACCATCGCGAGCCTCCTCGCCAAGAAGGGGCCCAAGGTCGTCACCGTGCAGCCGGAGCAGACGATCCGCCAGGCGCTCGCCCTGCTCGCCGAGCACAACATCGGCGCCCTCGTCGTCGTGGACCCGGAGAGCCGGCCGATCGGCATCCTCTCCGAGCGCGACGTCGTGCGCGCCGCCGTGCGCGACGAGGCCGTGTTCACCAAGACGGTGAGCGCGCTGATGACGAAGGATCTGATCCTCGGCGTGCCGCAGGACGACCTCGAGTCCGTGGGCCGCACCATGACCGACAAGCGCATCCGCCACCTGCCGGTGGTCGACCAGCGGCGCCTGGTGGGCATCATCTCGATCGGCGACGTCGTCAAGGCCCAGCGCGATCTCTACCGCGGCGAGGTCGAGAACCTCCAGATGGAGCTGACCGAAGAGCACGGCCGGCCCACGGGCAGATGACGCGACCCGGCACCGAGGCGCAGCCGCTGCGCGTCGCGATCGTCGGGGCCGGTCCCACCGGGTTCTACGCCACCGACCAGCTGTTTCGCACGGCGGGTCTCGTGGTCGACGTGGACATGTACGACCGGGTGCCGACGCCCTACGGGCTCGTGCGTGCCGGCGTCGCGCCGGACCACCAGAAGATCAAAACGGTGACGGCGGCGTTCGACAAGGTCGCGGCCCATCCGCGCTTTCGATTTTTCGGCGGCGTGGAGCTCGGACGCCACCTGAGCGTGGACGACCTCCGCGCCCACTACCACATGGTCCTCTACACGACGGGGGCGCAGACCGACCGGCGCATGGGGATCCCCGGCGAGGATCTCGAGCGCAGCCACGCCGCCACCGAGTTCGTCGCCTGGTACAACGGCCATCCGGACTACCGCGACCTCACGTTCGACCTCTCCCAGGAGCGCGCGGCCGTCGTCGGTGTCGGCAACGTGGCGGCCGACGTCGCGCGGATCCTGTCGCGCACGCCCGAGGAGCTGGCGGCGACCGACATCGCCGATTACGCGCTCGAGGCGCTGAGCGCGAGCCGCATCCGCGAGGTGTACGTGCTCGGCCGCCGCGGGCCCGCGCAAGCGGCGTTCACCAACCCCGAGGTGAGGGAGCTGGGCGAGCTGGCCGGCGCCGACGTCACCGCCCTGCCCGAGGAGGTCGAGCCGGACGAGCTGACCCGGCAGGCGCTCGAGCGTGCGCCCGACCGCGCGACGCAGAAGAAGATCGAGATCATCAAGGAGTACGCACACCGCGCGCCGACGGGCAAGCCCAAGCGGCTCGTCATGCGCTTCCTCGTCTCACCCGTGGCGCTGCGCGACGACGGCACGGGCGCGGTGGGCGGCATGCGTCTGGTGAAGAATCGCCTCTACGCGACGGCCACCGGCACGCTGCAGCCGAAGGCGACGGACCAGTTCGAGGACCTGCCGGTGGGCCTGGTGTTCCGGTCCGTCGGCTATCGCGGCGTGCCGCTGCCCGGCGTGCCCTTCAACGACGACTGGGGCGTCATCCTCAACGCGAAGGGGCGGGTGCTCGACCCGCAGACGAAGCACCCGCTCGTCGGCCAGTACACGGCCGGGTGGATCAAGCGCGGGCCGACCGGCGTCATCGGCACCAACAAGCCCGACGCGGCAGAGACGGTGGCCGGCATGATCGAAGATCTGGCGCGCGACATCCACCTGAGGCCGGCCGATCCGTCGCCGGCGGCCGTCGAGCAGCTGATCCGCGAGCGGCAGCCCCAGTATTTTTCCTACCAGGACTGGCGGCGGCTGGATGAGATCGAAACTCGCCGCGGCAAGGAAACCGGGAAGCCCCGTATCAAGTTCACTCGAGTGAAGGACATGCTGGCGGCCCTCGGCCGCGCGTGATATCGTGACGCCGTTCACGATCTTTTCCTTCGCGAGAGGAGATCCCATGAGGGCGTTCCGCAAGTTGTCGCTCGTCGCCACCGCTGCCGCCGCGCTCGCGATCGGAGTCGTCTCCGGCGTCTGGGCGCAGGGGGAGTGGAAAGCGCCGGCCGACGCGAAGAACACCAAGAACCCGCTGGCGGCCAAGAAGGGCGACGCGAAGCTGCTCGCCGACGCCAAGAAGCTCGCCGAACAGAACTGCGCGACGTGCCACGGCCCGAACGGCAAGGGCGATGGTCCGGCCGCGGCGGCGCTGCCGCCGCCGAAGCCGGCCGACTGGACGTCGGCGAAGGTCGCGTCCGAAACGGACGGCGAGATCTTCTGGAAGATCAGCAACGGCCGCGGCGCGATGCCCCCGTGGAAGCATCTGCCGGAGGATCAGCGCTGGGCGCTCGTCAACTACATCCGCTCGCTGCAGAAGAAGTAGGCGCGACCGCGCGCGACGTGAATCCGCGACGCCCCGCCGTCGTCTTGGCGGGGCGTTCGTACGTTCGGCTGCCGTGAGTCGCCGCCTCGCCACCATCGATCTCGGCACCAACACCGTCCGCCTGCTCGTCGCCGACGTGACACCCGGTGCGGGGGCCTGGCAGACCGTGCGCGCCGAGCAGCGCGTGACGCGACTGGGCGAGGGGTTTCGCGCGACGGGCGCGCTCGGCGCCGCGGCCGCGGCGCGCACGGCGGCGGCGGTCGTGGACTACGTCGCGCAGGCGCGCGCCGCCGGCGCCGTGCGCGTCGCCATCGTCGCCACCAGCGCGGTGCGCGACGCCGTCAACGGTGGCGCCTTCGTCGCCGACCTCGAGCGGACGAGCGGCGTCGCGGTCCGCATCATCAGCGGCGACGAGGAGGCGCGGCTGACGCTCGCCGGCATCGTGGCGGGGCTCGGCCGGCTGCCCGGCACGCTCGTCGCCTTCGACATCGGCGGCGGCTCGACCGAATACATCCTGGCCCGTGAGGGCGCGCTGGTGGCGTCGACGAGCCTGCGTCTCGGCGTGGTGCCGCTCGCCGAGCGGTTCGCGTTTCACGCCCCCGTGGACCCGGCGCGCTATGCGGTGCTGCGCGCCGAGGTCGAGTCGCAGCTCGAGCGCGAGCTGCCGGCGGCGATCGTGACGGCGCGTATCGACGCGCTCGTCGGCACCGCGGGCACCGTCACCACGCTGGCCGCGCTCGATCTCGGCCTCGCCGCCTACGATCCCGCCCGCGTGCAGGGCCACACGCTCACGCGCGCGGCGATCGAGCGCCAGCGGCGCCGGCTGGCGGCGCTGAACCTCGCCGGACGGGCCGCGCTGCCGTGTCTGGAGCCCGGGCGGGCCGACCTCATCGTCCCCGGCGTCGCCATCGTCGAGGCGACGCTGGCGCGCCTGGACTGCGAGCGGCTGGTGGTGAGCGACTTTAGCCTGAGAGAGGGCGTCCTGGCCGAGCTCGCCGCGCGCGAGGTTTGACAGGCTCGGAGCCGCCGTCTATCCTGTTGTGGACATGGATGAAGTAGCGGTCCTCGTGTTGAACCATACGTTCGAGCCGCTACATTTCACCAACGCCCGGCGCGCCATCACGCTCCTGCTCGCCGGCAAGGCTGAATCCGTCGAGGGTTCGCCGCGCGTGATCCGCTCGCCGTCGCGCGCCTTCCCGCTGCCGGCGGTGATCCGCCTCGCGGTCTACATCCGCAAGCCGTTCCTCGACCGCGTCGCGTTCAACAAGAAGAACATCCTCCGGCGCGACGGCTATACGTGCCAGTACTGCAACCGCCGCGGCGAGCGCCTCACCGTGGACCACGTCCTGCCACGCTCGCGCGGCGGCGACACCACGTGGACGAACGTCGTCGCCGCCT
>Ga0137394_10003684_pt1 | contig 11558 bp, 7 predicted proteins | sample czobulk116metaG_FD_108278 | JGI IMG/M metagenome (GOLD analysis project Ga0137394, IMG submission 108278) | Vadose zone soil microbial communities from Angelo Coast Range Reserve, California, USA - czobulk1.16 metaG | ecosystem: Environmental > Terrestrial > Soil > Vadose zone | place: USA... | reverse complement strand
GCCAATATTGAGCGGGACAGCCTTGAGCATCTTGGACAACTTCAAGCCAAGGAAGACCTTGACCGTGGTTTTTTGGAGAGCTTAAAGCGCTGGCGAAAGCTCCTTGCCCAGGACATCCTCGACCGTAATCCTGACAACAAAGTCCTCCTGACGGACGGCCAGCCCGATCTCGACAAGTTGCGGCGTGTTGTCCAGCGCATTCTTGACCGGCTGGTCATCATCCGCTACGCCGACGATCGCGAATTGCTCGACGACTTCGGGGTTATCGAAGCGATGCACGCCGGCTTCAAAGCGCGTCGCAGTTATGCGGCCGAAGGCAAACTGTACCGTGATTTCCTCGACTTTTGCGCCGGGATGGATCGGAAGCACAACACGGAGATTTTTAGCCCGAAGCACCCCTGCGAGCAAGTCACGGTGAGCAACGATTGCCTCGACCAACTTCTCGCCGAGATCACCGCCATCAGCTTCCGCAAATTTACTTCCGACGTTCTCGGCAACACGTACGAAACGTATCTCGGTCATCGCCTCGAACTGAAGGACGGGCGCATCGATCTGTCCGAGCGCCGCGATCTACGCAGAGGTGCGGGCATCTTTTACACCCCGCCGTACATCGTCCGCTACATTGTGGACAACACACTCGGCCGGAAGCTCGAGGAACTCAAAGAGCAGCACGGTCTCAGCGCGGGACACGAAGCGCGCAAGCTCAAGGTGCTCGACCCCGCTTGCGGTAGCGGCTCGTTCCTCATCTACGCCTTTGACGTGCTGGCCAAATTCTACGAAGGTTGCAACGAGCGCATCAATACCGAGAAGGTTCGCGTTCTGAAGGACTCTAAACCAGGTGAACTTCTGGCAACACAGGAAAAGATCAAATCCCTGCCACCACTGCTGCTGAGCTTTCCGAAGATCATTCTTCAAGAGAACCTCTACGGCGTGGACTTGGACGAAGAAGCCGCCGAGCTGGCCAGCGTCAATCTCATCATGAAAGCCTTTGACCGCGTCAGTTCCAATGGTCGCAAGCTGCCGCTCATCCTCAATCAGAACATCAAGGTCGGCAACTCGCTCATTGGCTATCTGCCCGGCGCAACACTTTGGGAGAAGATCACCGTCCCCGAAAAGGGAATTGAAGAGCTGATCAACCTACGCCTGCGCGTGCGTGCCACAGACGATGACAGCGCCAAACGCAAACTGCTCGACGAGGCCGCCGAAAGAACGCAGCAAATCGCCACGCCGCTCGACGAACCGTTAAGAGAATTCTTCTCCCTTCCCGGCGCCAAGCACTCTTTTCATTGGGCCGCAGAATTTCCCGAAGTGTTTGCCCGTGAAAATCGCGGCTTCGACGTTGTCGTCGGCAATCCGCCGTACGTCAGCGTTACGCGAATCGCTGCCGATGACCGGGAATACCTACTTCGGTCGTACGAAACTGCGGAAGGTCGTTTTGATCTATACATCACATTTTTGGAGAGAGCATTCGCTCTCCTACGCGACAATGGGATGATTTCATTCATCAACCCTATCAAGTTTGCCATCTACGCCAACGGACGGAAACTCCGCCAGATGCTGCTCCGCGAGTTGACTCTGGAAGAGATCGTGGACATTTCGCAATGCGATGATGTTTTCCATGATCCCTCCACGTATCCGTCCCTACTCCGGATTCGTAAGACCTTGCCTAAAGCGGATCATGAAGTTGCCTTGTTGCGTGTGACTGAGAGGAAGTGCGCTCCGGTTTTGGCATCGCTCAGAGCTGCGCAGTTCTCTTTCCGCAAGACGGCAGCGATGTTGAGTGCTCCCGATGCAATTATCTCCACGAATCCGAATGGCTCGATTGACGCGGTCGTGGAGAAGCTGACGGAGCAGAATCTCCGCCTTGGCGAGTGGCTTTCGATTGAGCAGTGCATCCGCATCGGCGGTCGTGAAGCGCGCGCGCGATTGGTGATTTCTGAGAAGCAATTGGGAGATTTGACTGTCGCGCAACGCAAGGAATGCCATCCGATGCTCGATGGCGAACACTTGGACCGTTACCGCATCGAATGGGACGGCAGCTACCTGCGCTACATTCCGTCCGAGCTTTACAATCCAAAAACCAAAGAGTTGCTTGAATCGCCAAAGTTACTTGTCAAGCGGGTTGGCGTGCGTCTTACGGCGATCCCAGATGATGGCAAGGAGCGGGGTTTCTATTATCCGCTCAACACGATTTACGCGCTTGTCCCGAAGTCGGAATGTCGTTATTCGCTCCTATTCCTGACCGCCGTGCTTAACAGCTTGCTCTTGGATTTTGCTTACAAACAACAGTTCCGAGCCATTAGTGTGCGCGGGGGCTACGTGGAATTCCGGGAATACCTGAAATACCTGTCCCTGCCGAGGTTGGACCTGAAGCAGAAGCCAGCGAAGGCCGTCCACGATAAGCTGGCTGGATTGGCGAAGGTCATGCTCCGGCTTGGCGGCGAAAAAAGAGGGAGCGAACTGGCGTTCGTCGGCGCGCTGAACAACCATCCAAACGAGTGGCGGGAATTGGGCGACACGTATTGGAACCGGCAAGACTACGTGAGACTTATCGAGAAAAAAGTGCACGTCAAGCCGGGCGACACGGGCGCGGTCACCGGCTTTCGCTGCGAGATGAACGACAAAACGATTCAGATCAGCGCGAAAGTTGCCGGCGACTGGAAGCTGATTCTCGACATGACGGTAGCCGATGACAAACTGCGCTTTTTTATCTTGTACGGTGTTCGCCAATTCTTGCGCAAAAATGCCCGGAAGAAGAAATGGGGCGACGGCAAACTTCTCGCGTTGACTTTGGAGGAAATCCAAGTGCCAGTGTTCCTCTCGCGCGGCGTCCACCATGTCGAGACGCAACTCCGCACTCTCAGGCTTGTTCTTGCCGAAATGAAGAAACACTCTCCACTGCTCAACCCCACGGAACTGGAACGCGAGATCGCTTCCACCGACGAGGAAATCGACCGCCGAGTTTATGACCTCTATGGCCTGACCGCTGAGGAACGCGCCCTCGTGGAGGCCAGTTTCGCCCGTCCCGAGGGGAAAGAACCTGTAGCACAACCAAAAGCATAGCGGGACGAGCGACAATAAGACTCGGAAGTAAAAAAGACTACATTAGATGCAGGTCGTATGTCTGGCATCGAGAGGAGCGTAGATGTTTGCGACGGTGACGCCAGGATCGCTGGCACTCGCATCCCCGTGTGGGTACTCGTGCAGGCGAAGAATCTCGGAATGAGTGACGCCGACATTCTAAAGAATCATCCGAGCCTCAACGCCAAGGATATTGAAAACGCTTGGGCTTACGCAGCGACTCATCAGGCTGAAATCAACGCGGATATCCGCGCGAACGAGGAAGCCTGATGGCGAGCTAGGCCGCCGCTACAATTCAGAAACACCCGGCGGCTGGATACCTAGACGACAAGCATCCAGCCCTACAATTCCAGATGCAGGCGTGGACGGCGCGCCCGCCCTCGAAGTCGGGGTAAAGCGGTCGCCCGACAATTCAGAAACGACCGACGGTTTGCCACTAGGGCGCTACGAGGCAGCCTCTTGGCGAGTTAGAGTGCCGCTACAGGGGAAACGAAGGCAGGGAAGGCGGTCGCGCGGCCCCGAAAGTGTTCGGGGTAAAAAGCACGACCCTCCGATGGCGCGCAGCTACAGGTCAGAAACGATCGACGGCTGGATACCTATACGACAGGCATCCAGCCCTACAATTACGGATGTGGGCGCGGACGGCGCGCCCGCCCCGACCTCGAAGTCGGGGTAAAGCGGTCGCGCCCCACCAGAGGCGGGTAAACCTGCCAACGACGGCAACCGGAGCGGTTGCCACGCCCAAGGCGGGCAAGCCTACAACTCGCAAAATATCCGGCGGCTGGATACCTAGACGACAGGCATCCAGCCCTACAATTCAGAAAAGAGTGACGGCGGACTTGAATATCGATTTCCGATAGTGTATGGTTGCGGTGGTTGTTTGACATAAGGGAGTCTGGGAACTGTAGAGCGCAAGGGCGTTGAAGCGTGAGCCGGGACTGCCGCGGGGGAGATGGGACGCGAAAAAAAAGTATGTTTTTGCGAAACGAACCCATTTTTTGCGCGGGCATTGGATTGAGGTGTTGTTGCGCAACGTTCTTTCGTGGAAACGCTTGCGGTTTGGCCTCCGTTGGGCGGCGCGTCTTTCTGGCTCAGGCAGTGAGTCAAAAGCGAAGCCAAATAACCCGCAAAAAGGATGATAATCCATGGATTATGGGCACGTTTTAGGGTTGTTGACGCGGCTTTTTTTGCTCGCGTGACAGCGCGACGTGCTGGGAGTAACATTTGGATTGATGAAGGCGGGAACCTGGACGCGGACGTTGCTGGTCGTTCTCCTCGTGGGGCTCGCTGTATTGCTGGTGGCGAGTTTCCTGCTGGCGACGAATCTGGAGTGGCAGGGTAGCGCCCGCTGGCAGTTGCTGCACGAATCCATCGGCGCGTTCCTCGCATTTGAAGTGGCTGCGTTCGCGTTGCTGCACTACGGGCTGGAGGCGCGGCGGCTGCCGTTGTTCATTGGGCTGGCCTATCTCAGCGCGGCGATCGCCGATTTGGTGGCGGCATTTTTATCGCAAGGCGCGTACGCCCAACCGTTGGTGGGACAGTCAGTTGGTGTGATGGGCGTGTGGACGGCGGGGCGTCTCGCGATGGCGCTCTTCCTGTTGGTGGGGCTGTTTGCGAACCGTCATTTCCCCACGGCGGCCAACGTGCGGGCAGAACTCGTGCCGGCAACACTCATTGGCGCCAGCGTGGCCTTTGCGTTGGTGCAACTGTCCATGATGTTCAGTGTGCCCTGGGTCATGCGCGATTTGTTTGGGGGCTCGATCCACAAACCATGGCAGCTTGCAGTCGCGTTGCTCATGGTGGCGGCGGTACCGGGTTACTGGAGCGTTTATCGACAGCAGGGCGGTGCCATGCTCGGGTCGGTGCTGGTGTCGCTCGTGGTGGCAATCTTTGTACAGGCCTACATGGCGCGCTCCGCGGCCTTGTACGACGGACTATTCAATCTCGCGTCGACGCTCAGGATCGCGAGCTATTTTCCGCCGCTGGTCGGTTTGTTCGTGGAGAGCGTGACACTGTTTCGCGCGCAGCGGAAGCTGACGACGCGACTGGAGGTTGCCCAGGCGGAACTGCGGGACTACTCAACGGGCTTGGAGAAAAAGGTCGCCGAACGAACGCGTGAACTGGAGATACGCGCGAAAGAACTGGAGACGTTCGCCTATTCCGTGTCGCACGACCTGAAAGCGCCGTTGCGCGGGATCCAGACGTACTCACAGTTTCTGCTGGATGAGCACGCGGCCAATCTCGATGAGTCGGGACGACGCTACGCAGCAAACGTGGCCAAGGCGGCGGCGAACATGAAGCAGTTCATCGACGACCTGCTGGAGTACTCACGGTTGGAGCGCCGCGAGGCGGAACTGGCGCCAGTGGACGTGCGGGGCCTTGTCGAATCGACGTTGAGCGAGCGGCAGACCGAGATTGACCAACGAAAGACGTCGGTCGAGGTGGATATCTCGGTGAACGCGGTGGTCGCCGACCGGGCGATGTTGCGGCAGGCAATCGCGAATCTTTTGGATAACGCCATCAAGTACAGCCGGGACGCAACGCCGCCGCGGATCACGGTCCGTGGCGTTGAGGAAAACGGCCAGTTCGTCTTCACCGTCAGCGATAACGGCTGTGGTTTTGACATGAAGGACCACGAGCGCTTGTTTCAGATTTTTCAACGGCTTCATACGGCGGAGGAGTTCGAGGGCACCGGCATCGGGCTGAGCACGGTGAAGCGGGCGATTGAGAAGCAGGGGGGGCGCGTGTGGGCGAAGTGTGAGCCGGGCCAGGGCGCGACGTTCACATTCGTGATACCCCGGCGGGAGGTGCGCCAGACATGAAAACATCGCAATCCAGGGCCGGTATGGCCAGCACACTGACGCTGGTGGGCATGATCTCGTTGCTGGTCGCGCTGGCGTTGCCGGCGCTGGAGGTGCAGGTGGAACGCACGCGGCGGGCGCGCTGCCTGAATAATGAGCGCGCCATCTGGGCAGCCATGTCGCTGTACGCGAATGATTTCAATGGCTGGTTCCCTGCAATCTCGGGGCTGGGGCAGGACAGGACCCGCATGGAGGTGGAGAACGGTTTTGACCGACACGCCTCACTGCTGTTGAATCTGGGTTACGCGCGTGACCAAGCGGTTTTCGTCTGCCCCAGCGACAAAGAAGATGGGGACCCGTCGAGCCCCTTGAGCGACGATGGCTCAACCGGCCACGCGCGCGTGCGCCCGGCGCACGGGGGCCCGCCATGGATTCCAAGTGAGGAGCGCGGCGCGAATTTCTGGTGGTACAATGTGAGCTATCTCTACGTGGCAGGTTTCACGACCCGCGACCGCGGCGACTTTCTGCTGCTGGCGGACGAACATTGGGACAGCGAAGGGGGTTGTCCCGCCGATTGCCGGCACGACATTGATCAATTCGACAATCACGGTCGCGCAGGCCGGAATGTGCTGTACTTGGATGGGCGCGGGGAGTGGCTGCCCGGCGTGCGCCTTGACGACGCGTACGGGCCAATCCGCGAGAACAACGCGCACTTGCGATCGCGAACGGTAGACTAGTCAGCGTGGGAACGCGGGTCCCGCAGGGCACTGACAAGCAGGGAACTGGCTTCAACCGCCACAAGGCAAACGTCGTCAGGAAACACGGCTGTCCCGGCATGACGGTTGGCGGTTTGTACGATTTGTTCGACGATGCGTTTCGGGCTTTCGAGAATCGACTGTTTGGCGGCTGCCTCCAGGCGGGTGATTCCGAGGGATTCACCCTCCGCATTGGGCACTTCGAGGATGCCATCGGTGAAGAGGACAAAGGCGTCCTCGTCATCCACGGAGGTGGTGTGCGCGGGGAACACAGCGCCTTCCTCCAACCCGAGCACCGGCCCCGTCTTGCTCTTGTCGAAAAGTCGCTCGACTTCTTCCCGCTTTCGGCGGAGATGAAGTTGTGGCGGGTGGCCGGCATTGCAGAAACTCACACGCTTCTCGGCGAGGTCGATTTTCAGATAGAAAGCCGTGGCGTAAAGCGGCGACGTTGTTTGCCGCAAGATGCGGCTCAAACCCGAGTTCACTTCCATCAGGAACTGCTCCGGGTTTCCCGCCATGTCCTTCAATTCTTCGATCAACGTGCGCAGCGCCGCCGTGACGAGCGCGGCTTGGATTCCGTGACCGGCAACGTCTGACACGAACACACCGGCGGAGTTATCGTCGATGGGCACGACGTCGAAGAAATCACCGCCTACGGACAGGGTCGGATTGTAATGATGGTAAAAACGCAGGCCCATCGCATCGGGCGTTTGCTGCGGGGCAGAGTGTGGGAAGCTCTGCGGCAGAAAAGCCTGCTGTAACTCACGCGCCATGCGCAGGTCCTGATCGACGAGGCGTCGCTGTTCCTCCAATTCGTTCTCCAGTCGTCTCCGCTCGAGGGCCGTGATGATCGCCCGTGCCAGATCAGCGACGTTCATCTGGTCCTTTTTCAGATAGTCGTGGGCGCCCCGTTTCATGGCCTCGACTGCGACCCGTTCGTCACCCATACCCGTCAGCATGATCACCGGCAGGGTACGATGCGCTTCGCGAATTGCTGACAGGGCTTCCAGGCCGTTCATTGATGGCATCTGATAGTCGAGCAGCACGAGGTCGAACGGCTCTTGCGTCAGCCGCAACAGCGCGCGTGTCGGGTCGCTTTCCCACGCGATTCGGAAGGTGTAATCCGAACTCAGCTTGCTAAGGAAGCTCCGCACATAATCGGCATCGGACTCACGATCGTCGATGAGGAGGGTCTTGATTTCCTGGACCATAAATGTGTTTCCGTGTTGGACAGCAGTGTAGCACACTGCGGGTGGCGCGCCAAGCACAGGCTTGCAGTACAGGCAGTTGCGGAGAGGCGGCGTGATGAAAAACATTCCGAAAAAAAGCGCTTGCATAAGTCTATCATATCGGTAGGCTTATAATGTCTACTGAAATAGTAGGCTTTATGCCACGGGCATCAAGCGCAAGACGCAAGAGAAAGGAACCATGAGGAATCGTCAACGAATGCTCAGTATTGCTTTGGCGGTTGTGGCCACCACGGCGAGGGGCACAAGCCTGTTCGCGGATGACACGAATGCGGCACCCGCCAACACCATCGATCAGAAAATCAACCAATTGGATCAGGAGATCCGCATCCTGAAACGCCAGCGGGAACTCGACCAGGAACAGGCGCAGCAGCAAGCGGAACAAGCCGCGCAGAGAGCGAGGCAAACGCCGATTATCACGGCCGGGCCGGAGGGCTTCGCGCTGAAGTCGGCGGATGGCAACTCGGTGTTGAGGTTAAAGGGGCAGCTACAGGCCGATAGTCGGTGGTACCTCGACGACAACGCCCACAACGGGACCGACACGTTTCTCATTCGACGCGCGCGGCCAACCCTTGAAGGCACTTTCTTTCGGGACTTCGACTTCAGGCTGATGCCCGATTTTGGCAACGACTCGGTGGCGCTGTTCGACGCGTATATCGAATGGAGGCACTGGCCGTGGTTGAAAGTGCGCGTCGGCAAGTTCAAACCGCCTGTGGGACTTGAGCAGTTGCAAGAGGATCCCTACACGGAGTTCGCGGAACGCGGGCTGCCGACGGACTTGGTTCCCAATCGTGATATCGGCGTCCAACTCGGCGGCGATCTGTGGGACGGCGTCGTGCAGTATCAGGCCGGCGTGTTCAATGGCGTGGCGGACGGCGTCAACGGCGGCATTGACAACGGCGATGCCAAGTACATCGAAGGACGCGTCTTCCTTGAACCGTTCAAGAAGACCGACATCGAGCCGCTGCGAGGACTCGGCTTCGGTGTGGCCGGCACGATCGGCGACCAGACTGGCACGGCCACGTCGCCAAACCTGCCGAGCTTCAAGACGGTCGGGCAGAACGCGTTTTTTAGTTACATCACGTCCACGAATGCGCCCGGAGCGTCGATCGCCAACGGAAGACATACTCGGCTGTCGCCACAGGGGTACTACTACTGGGGGCCGTTCGGACTGCTGGGCGAGTACGTCCTGTCTGAACAGGTCGTGACCCGAGGCGCGAGCGCCGACCGATTGCGCGACATCGCGTGGCAGGTACTCGGCTCGTTTGTGCTGACCGGCGAGCGTGCGTCGTTCAAGAGCGTCACCCCCCGCAAGCCATTCGACCTGAAGAAAGGCGACTGGGGTGCGTTCGAAGTCGTCGCTCGCGTCGGCCAACTTGATGTCGACAACAATACGTTTCCCACCTTCGCCAATCCCGCCGCGTCGGCCAGTATGGCGACGGAGTGGGGCGTCGGGCTCAACTGGTACCTCAACAATAACGTGCGGCTCTACCTTGACTACGAACAGACCGCGTTCGACGGGGGTGCCGCGGGCGGTAAGGATCGCGACACCGAGCGGGTTATTTTCACCCGGGCGCAGGTCAAATTCTAATGCAGTGAAATCAAAGGAGACACCTTGGACATGAAAAACTCCTTGCAATTGTCTACTAAATCACTAGTCTTTAGGCGAAATGCGAGTGTCGAAGCGAGGCGAGTACGCGCTGCGGTCGTTGATCAATCTTGGCATTGGCCAGGAATTGGGCCGACCCATGCTGCAAATCCGCCAGTTGGCCGAGAAGGAAAACATTCCGGTAAAATTTCTCGAAGCCATTTTGCTCGAGCTGAATCGGGCGGGGTACCTGGACAGCAAGCGCGGCAAGGGCGGCGGCTATTTTATCAAGAAGCCGATGAACAAGATCACCATCGGCGAGATCGTGCGGCTGATTGACGGGCCGCTCGCGCCAATCTCGTGCGCCAGTGTGACGGCGTACCATCCGTGTTCGTGTCCCGACGAGGCGCATTGCGGGCTACGGTTGTTGATGGTGGACGTCCGCAATGCGATCGCCAACATTCTGGATCGGTACACGTTGGCGGACACGGTCGAAGTGACGCTGCGCAAAATGAAACGGGACAAAGTGCCAATGCCATTCCTGGGGGTGAAGAAATGAGTCTCCGCAGATTCCTGTTGTTGCTCGTGTTGCCGCTTTGCTTGTCAGGTTCAGTCCGCGCAGAGAAAGTTGTCATTCGTGTCGGCCATTTTCCGAACGTGACTCATGCACAGGGAGTGATCGCCCACGGGCTGAGCCGCGCGGGGAAGGGGTGGTTCGAGGCGCGGCTGGGGCCTGACGTGGAAGTGCAGTGGTTCATCTACAACGCGGGGCCGAGCGCGATGGAGGCGATCTTCGCCCGCTCGATCGACCTGACGTATGTCGGTCCGAATCCGGCCATCAATGCGTACCTGAAGTCGCAGGGTGAAGAGATTCGGATCGTGGCCGGTGCGTGCAGCGGTGGCGCGGCGCTCGTGGTGCAGTCCGATGAACGAATCAAGACGGACGCCGATTTCCGGGGCAAGAAGATCGCCACGCCGCAACTCGGCAATACACAGGACGTGGCCTGCCGTGCGTGGCTGCAGTCGAACGGGTTGCGCATCACCATGACCGGCGGTGACGCCTTTGTCATTCCAACGGCGAACCCTGACCAGCTCTCCCTTTTCCAGAAGGGCGAATTGGACGCAGTGTGGACCGTGGAGCCGTGGGTGAGCCGGCTCGTGTTGGAAGCCAAAGGCAGGGTGTATCTGGACGAGAGTTCGCTATGGAAAAACACGGGCGGCAGGTACGTGACGACGCATCTGGTGAGCAGCGTGAAATTCCTGGGGGAACGATCGGATCTGCTCAAGAAATGGATTGCCGCCCAGGTCGAGCTGACGAAATGGATTCACGAGCATCCGGACGAGGCAAAGCGAATTCTGAATGACGAAATCAAGGCGGAGACCACGAAGGCGCTTCCGCAGGCAACGCTGGACAGCGCCTGGAAGCGGCTGGAAATCACTGATGACCCGATCGGCGCTTCGCTGTTGAAATCCGCCGAGGATGCCTACCGGATCGGATTCCTCAAGACGAAGCCCGATTTGTCGCGCATCTACAACCTCAAACTTTTGAACGACGTCTTGCGCGAAAAGGGTTTGGCCGAAATCAAATGACGGCGATCCAGGACGAACTGCAAAACGTTGCACCCGAAAAGCTGGTGGTGGACGGCGTTTCGAAATGGTTTCGGACGCGGCGCGCCTCCGTGCACGCGCTTGATAACGTTTCGCTGAACATCCGTGAAGGCGAGTTTGTCTGTCTCGTCGGTCCTTCGGGATGCGGCAAGTCCACGTTGCTGAACGTCATCGCCGGCTTGGAAATGCCCGATAATGGACAAGTACTGGCCGATGGCAAGCCTGTCACCGGGCCCGGCCGTGAACGGATGATGATGTTCCAGGAATCGGCGCTGTTTCCGTGGCTCGACGTGATGGATAACGTGATGTTCGGCCTGAAACTCAAGCCGAACCTTAAGAACCGCGAGCGGCACGAGGTGGCGCAGTACTATCTGAAACTGGTGGGCCTGGAGAAATTCGTGCGCGCCAACATTCACGAGTTGTCCGGCGGCATGAAGCAGCGCGTCGCGCTGGCGCGCTGTCTCGCGCCAAACCCGGG
>Ga0137394_10003683_pt1 | contig 11558 bp, 12 predicted proteins | sample czobulk116metaG_FD_108278 | JGI IMG/M metagenome (GOLD analysis project Ga0137394, IMG submission 108278) | Vadose zone soil microbial communities from Angelo Coast Range Reserve, California, USA - czobulk1.16 metaG | ecosystem: Environmental > Terrestrial > Soil > Vadose zone | place: USA... | reverse complement strand
CACGAATCGTATAGTTCTTAGCCAGAGTACGACAGACAATAGTGGGGGGGTTCTACACCGTGAAAGGGAAGGGGGGAGATAGAAAGGAAGCGTAAAGTGAAATTTCACTTTTTATGATGTGAGACCTGAAGGAAATCCGGAAAAGTCCACCTGGTCCTGGATGGGTCGTCCACCCATCGAGTACGATATTCGTAGGCGTAGCCGGACGTTGGCCTGCATGGGGATAAAAGGAAATGGGAAAAGGATTATCAGTAGGCTCTTATGTTGTACGAGACACGATCAGTGAGGTGAGCATATACTTACACCCACTGGCGCGGTAATGCGCATTTGTTGCGTCTCTGTCGCCCCCGGGTTGATGTCCGGACGCGACATGGGCTGCATTTGCAACTGTTGCGTCTGTGGCAGTAGCATTAGAAGAGACGCCATCAGTGTTCCGCGCCTCTTGACGTAACCTCCCTAAGACCCAGACTCCCAACTGCTATATGCTTACCTTGGGTACTGCGACTTGGAAGTTCAAGCCGTTGACGGCGGTACTCCCCTTCACCTGGAACCGGGCGAGAATGTCCACCACGCCCGGCTGCGTCGTCGAGCGCTGCGGCGTCAGGGAGATGAAGAGGTCGTTCTTGTCGTACGCGGTGTAGGACGGCAGTTTTGGTGCGGCGGCGGGTTTGGGCGGAGGCGCTGAGGGGGCAACGGGCGAAGTCAGGTCGAACAAACTCGAAATGGTAGCAGATGATGGCGCCGCGGCAGTCTGTGGCGGAGCGGCTGAGGGAGCAGGAGAGTCGAAGAGGCTGAGAATGTCGCTGGCAGTGTTCTTTTGCGGCTGCGAAGCTGGTGATGTCGGGGCAGCGGTCGATGTCGCGGTCGAACCGCCGAAGATCTCTGCGAGTAGGTCTTCGTTGGTCTTGTGGCCGCCAGGTACGGCGACCACAGGTTCAGAAGGTGCAGATATGTCATCACCAAGCAGATCGACCTTGGAAGAGGGAATCGCGAGTCAGAGAAGATAACCACGCCATGACAAAGTTACGCACGTCTTTCCCTGTCTTGGTTGAACCAACAGGCTTATTCTCGCTTACTAGATGACGAGAGATTTACTCTCGAATAAACATGTCACAGACGAACGACGTACCAACTCCAGTGACAGTCGCTTTCAGTTCTGGTGGAGGCATGCGCTCCAAGACACCAACCCGTAGCTCGCCAAGCGAGAAAAGGCTCGCAAATTCGACCGCCCGCTGCTGGAGCTCTAACTCCGGATTCGTTGTGTATCCTGCAAGGACAGTGGCGATGCGCTCTTGCTGATTGCTGCTGGTTGTCGGCCGCGATGAAATCTTCGTGATCGATGCGAACACGAATTGGCGCGCGAGGTGGTTAGCATATGGCGAATCGAGGATGGAGAGGATGAGGTCGATGATCTGGACATCGGTCACCTAGACATACACCCAAAGTAAGATATTAGAAACAGTTGAAAGCTGCATCGTCAGCCATACCAATGTGGCCTTTTCTTCATCTACCAGTCCGCCTTCGATCAAAATTTCGCTATATTCCCCAAGAATCCACGTGGCTGATAGGGTTAGTGCTTCTTGGGAGATATCTTCGCGTAGGGCATTGTAGAGCCTTGAAGCCGTATATGCCTGAAGTTCAGGGGTATGGGCCACAAGCCTAATGAAGACTGAGAGAATTTCCTCTCTAACGTGGTTTCCGGCCTATTGGGAACAGCGTCGACGCAAGTTTAACATGGTACGGAAATAAAAATACTGACCAGCTTCAAAACGCGAAGGAAGGTATCAATGTGCCACCGCTTGTTTGGCGCGAAACGCTCAGCAGCGAGACTGATTTGAGTAGTCATGCCGAGCTTAAACTCGTTGTCCGCGACCTCCAGGAAGGCTAATAACTCCCTGATCATGACACGAACATTTTGCTCATTGATGAGCGCATAAGAGAGTTCTAAGGCCCGCCGTCGGATGGAGATGTCGCCATCTCTCAGACAATCAAGAATTGTGTTGCGATGACGTTGCACAGCATCGGTGTTTGTTAAGACGACCTTGTTTAGTGTATTGAGCGCAACATAACTGGCCCAAGAAATAAAAAAAAAGGGTGAAATTTTAGTTTAGAGAAAGAAGGGGTACATTGCGAACCGGATGTTATTGTCACGGTTGCTGAGAAATTTGCCTAAGATGTTGATAGCCATGACGCGGAGGCCACTGTCTGCCTCCGTTTCGATATCTAGGACGGTCAGGACGCATTCATAGAGAATAGAATTCCCGACATTTTTCGTCGAGTCGGTGTTCGTTGCTACCTGTCACAAGAGCCCTGTCGCAGCTCGGCCAGTGTGGGGTGCCAGGCGTAACTCACTTGGGCTAGGATGTCATTCATAGTCTCGCTGGAAGTAGCGTCCCCTTTTCCGAGGAGACGGAGGAGCCGCAGAACCTTGATTTGGAGGAAAGGATCCGTGATGCCTGAGACGTCATGTTCTGGGCTGTATCCGGTCGTGACCAAAGATTTCAGGTGCCGGACGAGAAGAGGTACGGCCTAACGGTCACAACTGTAAGCATCTACTTAAATGCAGGGAGCGAAGGTGTGGTATACGTTTCGGAACTCCTCAAGACACCCCGGTTCAGCTTGTACCATGTCGATTACGAGAGTTATCGCTGTCAATAAGACACCATGATTACGATCGGCTAAGAGGTTCTTCGCTTTGGCAATGAAATGGTCGGTAAGATCAGGAACTTTTTTGATGACCCGTAAAGCGCAAAGGGAAGCCTACACGAAGGCGTAAGTGACTGTCAAACAACGGTTTAAAAATGCGCACGCGCACCTTTTTTCGAATGTACGTGTTACTGGACCCAAGCAATTTCTCGATCTCGTTCACAAGGTCACGCGACATTTCCTCCGAGGCGATGTTTGCAAAAGTGCATAGTGCCAACCCCACTGCGTACATGTTAGAGTGATTCATGTCACTATGCACGGGGAGCATAAGGCGATGGCAAACTAAGACACAGGCAATAAAACGCACTTCTTCAGAGAGTTGGTGACTAGCGTGAGGACCTCTTGGCTCTCATCCAACAAGAGCATTATCCCCAAGTAGCCCAGTCGCTTATCGGTGAAACGAGGGCTAGCTACGAGTTTCAAGCATTCGATCTGGCCAAAGTGGGCGGGGGAGCCGAGCATATGGATGTAGAGGAGTTTCGCGACATTGTTATGCCGCGTATACGAGTCTTCCTCTCGAAAAGAAGCCCTTATCGCGGCCGATTCTTGCTGGATGAGTACGCGCTCATCGGCGACGGTCTGTGAACGGAAAGTAAGCGGTGTCGGCTCAAGGACTCGGAATCGGACGACCAGGCGAACCTTGCAGGCTCTGATGCCTTTGATGAGGGCTGCAACACGGCTTAAGGACGACTCTGACTAATGGCGCGCAATCCACGACGCACCCTTTAAATTGTGGTACACCATCGCCGACACTGACGAAATTTCTCAAACCAAACGTCGTCGTGAGGTGAGCGGCAAGTGAGTTATGTAATCAGCGTCATGTGATGTATATGAGACGTTTCACTACTGTAGTACTGGTCATTCAGCGAATAATTGCGCTACGATTCGAAGCATATTCCCCGACGAATCATTCAGATAGACCCAGGACGACAAGCATGGGCGTTTATTCCATGCAGACTCCCACAGTAGTAAGGAGTCCGAGTGCCTGTTGTTGTGATGTCCGGCCCTGCCCGCCCAAGGCGGACAGTGCGCCACTCTTTTGTACCATGCTTAGTTTGCAATCTGATCACCGACGTCGTCTATGTTGTGCGCCTTTTTGTTTTGTGTTTTCTTGACTCGGAGATGATAGCCTTCCGACGTCGGTTAAGCATCGTTTCCCGTCGCTTAATTCGCGCATGTGATTTCCTTCCCCGGACCTTGACTTGTAACCACAATGTTGCGCACCGCTTTGGCTGCAGCCCGCCACCCCCTTCGTTCCAAACAATTATTTAGGTTCGCAGCTCCTAGAAAGTCGAGAACGCCATCTTGCTGACCTTTGTGCAGCAAAGCGTTATCAACAACTTCTGCGTGCCGCGCAATCAATTCGCTCCACACATTCACTGAGGAGGAGGAACTTCTGCGTGAATCTGGCATGTCGCCTAATATTTCTTAAACTACGCGCGCTCACGAGCGAGGTAGTGAAACGTTTCGCACAGGATGTCATTGGGCCCAAAGTCCGTGAGATGGATGAGAACGAAATGATGGATCCGTTCATCATCCAGGGCCTCTTTGAACAAGGAGTGCGCGACTCCACCTTCCTTCGTCGTGCCCAGCTCACGTTTACTGTAGCTCATGGGCATAGAGACAAGCGCTGCGCATGGCGGCGCAGAGTCCTCGTTTACCTCAGCAGTAATTGCGATCGAGGAGCTCGCCAGAGTCGACCCGTCGGTATCTGTTTTGTGTGACGTACACAATACACTCGTAAATACGGTTATCCGTAAATATGGTACAGAGGGACAACGAGAGAGGTGGTTGCCTCAGCTCGCAGAGTCGAAGGTCTGTCAACCGTTCCAGTGTAGTCGCCTCAAGTGTTCCCTGACGGTTCTCTAGCTCGGCAGCTTTTGTTTATCAGAGCCAGCCTCCGGTTCAGATGCGTTTGCCCTCCAAACGCGTGCAACGAAGGATGGGGACAACTGGATCATCAATGGTTCAAAAATGTGGATCACAAACTCATATGAGGCCGAAGTGTTTCTCATCTTTGCCAACGTGCGCGTCCTGCTTTCATCTGCAAGAGACTCCTTGCCCTGATTATCCTTTGGTAGATTGACCCGAGCAAGGGTTATAAGGGTATCACTTGTTTCATTGCAACCAAAGACATGGGCATCCAGATCGCCAAGAAGGAACAGAAGCTTGGTATCCGCGCCAGCTCAACGTGCACGTTGAACTTTGATGACCTCAAGGTTCCGGCTGAGAACGTTATTGGTGGTGAAGGGCTGGGGTATAAAATCGCCATTGAGATTTTGAACGAAGGTCTGGCTGTTTCTCCCGTAATCCTTCGAGCCTTATCAAGACAACACATAGGTCGCATTGGCATCGCAGCCCAGATGCTTGGCCTCGCGCAGGGAGCATTCGACAAGGCGGTTCCTTATACGTATGAGCGCAAGCAGTTTGGACAGCCAGTGGGTACATTCCAGGGTATGGCTTTCCAGATTGCGCAGGCTGCCATCGACCTCGAGAGCGCCCGGCTCCTCACGTACAACGCCGCGCGGAGAAAGGAGGAAGGTCGCACCTTTACCAAGGAGGCGGCAATGGCGAAGTATTGGGCGAGCGTCGTTGCGCAGCGCGTGTCGGGCCAGGCGATCGAATGGGCAGGCGGCGTCGGCTTCACGCGGGAAACTGGGATCGAGAAGTTTTGGCGAGATTCAAAGATCGTGAGTCACCATCTGTTAGCAACAGAAGAGTTTCTGCTTTATCTGATCGGATCAATTCTCTACCGCGCTTCAGGGTGCTATTTACGAAGGGACGTCCAACATTCAACTACAGACTATTGCCAAGTTCATTCAGAAGGAATACTCATAGAGTCGCGCTCCGAGCTTACGAGCCGATCTAGCATTGTACATAGCACAATCTTAATTTAAAACTCGGTAAGATCTTTCTGCGACGGCACTTTTTTTATGACGTCGGCTCTGTGAGACTTCAGTTGAGGCTTGAGGTGCTCGAGATACAGCCATGATATCGTCGCTCGCAAGCTCTAATCGGAACTGCTGACATAGTTGGCTAAGGGGCTCCGCGTATGATAAAGTCCGTCGCAGGACGTGTGGTGACTATTGGAATTTTACGATATGGTATGGAAAATTGCCCCTACAGGATGGCAGGACATCGCATTTGACTCCCAGCTCCCGAGTTCCTGCCACGAGGCGAGTGATGAACGAACCGAACCTTCGAGTGACAGACATAGGCTCACGTATTACCGATCTTATGCCAGATTCGCGGAACCATGCCTCTCCGCAGGACTCGGCTCTTAGCATCCCCCGCGCATTCTCATGGTAGGTGTGACTCACATCTTGTCAGTAGTACCCCAGGCGTGTCATCTATCTGCCGGGATCGCAAGGAATCTCAACACCAGCATCCTCGTTCCACGCCCCACGAGGCCAGAGGAAGTCCTGGATCACCTGAAAGTCCCGGGGGCTATTATCCCAAGGCGGACAACAAACATTGTTCTGAACACTGGATAAAATGTGAAGGATATGCCCTTAAATCCCCGAGTTTTCACGTCGTGTAACGGCATTGAGGGATAGCGATTCAGCCTTCAACGGGAAAGAATGCGAGCGCAAATATAGATGGTACTTTCACCCACATTCTTTCTTGATTGACCAGCTCTCAGCGCTAAGGGATGGAGATATCTATGTGGTGTAATGAGAAATATACTTATTATAAGTGATATGTAAAACGGAAGCGAACCTTGAAAAGTGGTTCCAGTTTCAACAGAGATAAAATATGATGAATACGTAATTTTATCCACTCCTTGTCCGCGCAAATACTAAGAGAGTCTCGTAGACTGCCCACCCAATAGCTGAAGAAAGTATCTTGCGGGAGAGGCGGAGGGAGGCGCCATCGAAGAAACCAGGTATGCCTCGTTCCTTGATTACCAGTCAGACCAAAATTTGGAACAGGAACAAGGAGAAGTACTGACGCCCCATACTGTCAAGGCTGTCCGGGCAAAGCCACGGTATTTGTCTTCACTGCGAACTTGCATCCTCGTCTATCAAACAGCATAAGCGCGTTGTCCGGAGAGAAAGATAAAGAGCAGGAGAGAACCTTGATGACATCCAATGGATGCGTGGCAACCGTAGCGGTGGTCCCGGCGGCCGCGGCAGAGCAGCCATGCAACGCCGCAGAAACGAGGGGAGACGATGGTGGCAGTACGGAGGCAGCTTCATACTTTATGGACTCGTAAATCACCAAGAACAGACCCGCATAGGGCGCATCGCGCAAAGATGAAGCCAGGAACCCACGAAAAAGCTCCGAAGGCCCGCCTCGTACTATGGACCGCACGGAAGACGACAGGGAACCGTACGTATGGAAGTTGCTCTAAAGAAAGACGGGCGTCATAAAAGTGCGCATGACGGAGAACGCGGAGGAGTGAGATTTGCGAACTTCGTATCGCGCTTTGAGCACCGAGAATGGATTCAGCGCGAAGCCGACGGCAACGCGCGTTGTGGCACCGGCCAGAAGATTCCCCGGACTCGATAGTACGGGGAGTACGGAGGAATGTCTTTCATGGTCGCGTCTGCGGACCGCTGCGAAGAGGGGAGAGACGGCCATGAAGCCACGGACTTGGTTCAAGCCGGTCATGTAAAGCGCGATCCCCGGGACGTTTCTGGGGAAGGTGATTTCAGACTTCGCGCATATACAGGGTCAGTAAGAGGGGGAATATACCGGATCAATGTTGCGGACGTGCCGCGCCAGAGACCGAGTACCCCGGAGGAAGAAACGATCGATCGCGTGGTGGCGCGAATGGCCTGGGTACCAGCTTGCCTGGACAGACATAAATGGCAGGTTCGGTCATACGAGGAAGAGGAAGGGCTGACCTTTGTGCGAGCGGGGCATCTCCCTGCTGTACACGTGTTTTTATAAGGTCGACTAGCGCGAAGGGTGAGGGGCGCAAAGGTATACATGAGGCAGAGGACGTACAGGGTTGCAAGAGGAGGGAGGACGCGAGCCCGGACATGGCGCCTGGGGAAAAGAAGGTGATGATTAGGCTTTCCTCGCCTCGGATAGTTTGCGCTATACCTGACAGTAGGTGTTGACCAACATCGCTCATCTATTCGACCTCGTCGTCGGACACAGCGAAACTGTTTGCGCGAACACGTGGAAGCGAAAAGCTGACGTCGTCGAGGACATCTTACCCATATATAGGGCAAGGGGTACAATCCAACGAGAACACGTCGATGACACGCTGCACCTGCACTCCCAACACGTCCACATCATCGCTCCTTCGCCATGAGCTGAAACTGACCGACAGAATTTAGTTGTGTGATTCCTCAACTCGTTGTGCTTGACTTGCATCCACTTTCTCCAGTGGCTGCCTCTTGCACAGATGATTGACTTGGCTACCTTGGGTCTTGTATTCGGTGGATGTTGCAGGTTCGTGGGTATATCTCATTCCATCACCCGTCGCCTTGTACTGACTTGGGCACAAAGCAATGCTCTCACCCTAGAACGTGTCACGTCCGAGCATCCAAAATCCGGAAGTCTCATTACCTTCTGCCAATTTTTCCTCATCTCCCTCTATGGACTTCCTAACTTCGTCTCATTTACCCGCGGACCATTAAACATCCCCGCTCCACATTTTCGGCCCCGAAGGGTACCTCTCACGCCATACCTCATCCAAGTCGGACTCTTCTACTTTATCTCCTTGCTCAACAATCTCGCATTCAGCTATGATATCCCAATGCCTGTTCACATTATTTTCCGTAGCGGTGGGCTCGTTATAAGCATGCTTATGGGATGGTTGATATCTCGTAAATTGTGAGTGTCGGGTTTCATGACACATGACGCTACGAATGTAACACCGAACTAGATATACGTTCGCTCAAGTGCTCTCGGTTCTTATTATCACAGTTGGTGTCATTCTGACGACGTTTTCGTCTCGTCGTCGTGATGAGACTGTGAACGCATCTTTTCTGGGTCCAAGATATCTTACGGGAATCGGCATCCTGACTTTGGCCCTCGTTTTTTCCGGTTTCCTTGGCGTGGTCCAAGACAAGACGTACGCCTCATACTCCGGGCACTTTCCAACACACAACAGGTCGAAAAAAGCCAGGTATCTCGCAGCTACGAAGATGGCAGGGCCTCCAAACGTCTGGGAGGAGTCCATGTTCTATCTGCACTTCCTGGCCTTGCCCATGTTCGTCCCCCTCCGCCACGACCTTATGGGGCAGGCCAGGGCCGTGCTTTCCTCGCACGCCCCCACAACGACGTTTCACGTCCCCCTAGCTGCGGCGCAGATTGAATTCCCATCTGTGCTGCCTGCGCTTCTGGCCAACACGTTGACGCAGCTCCTCTGCGTAGCAGGCGTCAACCGCCTGACGACCCGCGTCCCCGCATTGACGGTGACACTTGTCCTGGTCGTGCGCAAAGCTGTCTCGCTAGTATTCAGCGTGGTGCTATTCGACGGTTCTGAAGTCAATTGGAACATGCTCTGGAGCGGTGCGTTCCTCGTGTTCGCTGGTACGGTTGGGTACGCGGTCAGCGGGAGGGTAACGAAGAAGAAGAAGAAGGACAAGAAAGCATAGATTCATACTTTTGTTTTGCACGGATTCCCTTTGCTCTGCGTTATCTCGTTTGAGTTCTCCTTATCATTGCAAGTTAAGTAGACTATTGTATATTCGCTCACCGACTCTTCAGATGCTAGATACTAAAGATGGCTCTTAGATGTTAGATGTAATCTATTTGATTGAGATATGCGTGGGAACAGATGGACGTTTCAAGAAACAGGGAGTCATCGCCATATATGGCAAGGCCAGATGTTAGCTTACAACTCAGCTAACTATCGTCACTGGTACAAGTCAGGGTCACAGCTGACAACTGCTGTACTCGTGCAAGCCGCCCCATGCCCTCAGAGATCTAAATGGAGTCTTTGGACTGATCGCTCTGTCCCTATTTTCGAGCGCTCAATTTTCGCGGCGCCGACCTCTGTTTTTATCTGCGATACGATTGGATTACCGTGAAGGAGCAAAGCTCCCCAGGCAAATGCCCTCTAGAACCCACACGGAACTCTTGGCAGAGGCTTGGAGGTGAATTCGACGAGGATGCCTTCACTAGCATGACGTATAGATCTAGTGCCTTGCGTGGCTATTTGAATCCCCAAACCCAAACCCTTTGCTGAATGAAGCATCAGGATGGGCGCAGCTCCTCCGACCACTGTGCCTGGTCCAGTCATTTCCCCTCTACGTACGTTGGAATCCATCTTTGAAAATCATAATTTGGAAATCGGCACTTAATCATGGATTCATGGCTTAACGTACACTGACACGTGAGCCACAAGAGTCCCTATGCTGACGCGGACTAAAGTCAACATTTATGAATTACTCTACGAGTGGGAAGGGCCCAGGCAGTAGCCTCAAACCGCTCCTCTTAGCTGCCCATGAGTGGCAGGGTACGTCGGGATCACGTCAATTCCATCCACGGACTGTCATCACCGCATACTAGTACTTGGAGATGCAGTGCCGGCCCAGTGGCTTCCCCAAGGGCCGAGGCTGTTGGCCAAGAAAATATCTCGCACTAGTACTTTGGACATAAACTAGAAGGGGAAGCTCAGATGATAAGCAGGTCTGACTGGAATACTACAGTAGTAGTACTGTACGTGGCCCTCCTTTCTCTCCGGCCGTCATGGTTGTGCCGAGGCTAACCCGATCATAGTGCGTCCATGGACTCGGATTCAAGCTTGATCGCACTATCATTCTAGCTTTGATGAGAGTTCTTCAGCAACTATCGTCCTAGCTCGGTTGCCGTATGGTGCCCAACGGCTCTCTGGTGCAAAGCCGACGAAATGTGGCAAAGACTCATTCGCTCTACTTTCAAATGAGGGCAGTGAGTTCTAAGATACGGACATTAATAGTTTAGCCTTATCGCTCTCGTAGGCATATTTGGGGACACGAACTCTCTATGGATACTGGTATCAGGGTCATGGTCTCGACCATTCGGTCGTTCTGCCTGTATAACATTCGAGTCCATGCACACATATTGTATTGTCTGATGAATCATGAATCCCATTTTACATTCACTGCAGGCATTTTACAATGTAATTCAGTTTAAAAGATGCTGCAATCTGATTGGCCAGGTTCCGACAACTTTGTAAAATCAAGCCTCACGTAGAGCGCGACCCGGCCGATTACAGCACAATCCAATGAGTAGGAGGTCACGTTAAGATTTTCCGGAAAAGCTTGCGTTTGTGAACCTGCGCGAAACCTGCGCGATCTTGTCTTGTCAAAGCATTTATCTACTCGGACAGTCGCTGCGTAATCCAGGGCGGAGTTAATAAGAGATCCGATCCAAGCACCGATCGGTATCACACGGTCCGTTATCTGGCTCATAGCGGCGAAACGCATCCATCAATTAATGCTCTACACCGAGGGGCTTGACCAGCTCTGCCACCACGGTGCATCAGAAGTCCTGAGGCAATTGGCCAGGAAGTTGAACGCTGACCTTACTTTCACCACATTTGACTCAGCCATCTGCCTTGAGGATGACACCGACAATCCGAGTCTGCTCTATGGCAGCTGCTGAGCGATCAGGGCAACTTTCGACGCCCATAGGAACCTAGACTGTGGCGGTCGATAACATACCGTATTCGTTTCGTAGGCCCGCAGTCTTCTGTTGGCGCAAGGTTGACGGATATGGGACGCGAGCCACAAATACTGCGGTCTACGGGTAACCCAAGCGCCACATCGTCCAGTACAACGAACCATTGGTTAAGAAGAGGAACATGAAATCCATACCATCAACGAATCACAATGCTTTTAGCAACACACCTTCAAGTTCAAAGTTCGGATAACTGGTAGTGATAGGCTTTACATACATCCGAGTTG
>Ga0137394_10003680_pt1 | contig 11564 bp, 8 predicted proteins | sample czobulk116metaG_FD_108278 | JGI IMG/M metagenome (GOLD analysis project Ga0137394, IMG submission 108278) | Vadose zone soil microbial communities from Angelo Coast Range Reserve, California, USA - czobulk1.16 metaG | ecosystem: Environmental > Terrestrial > Soil > Vadose zone | place: USA... | reverse complement strand
CGTGACGGTGAAGTCCCGGGTGGATGGGCAACTGATGGCCGTGAACTACCGCGAAGGCCAGATGGTGCATCAAGGCGATGTTCTGGCCGAGATCGACCCCAGGCCATTCCAGGTGCAGCTCACCCAGGCCGAAGGCCAATATCAGCGCGACCTGGCCCTGCTCGAGAATGCGCGGATCGACCTCGATCGATACCATAGCCTGTTTGCGCGGGATGCGATCCCGAAACAGCTTCTCGATACCCAGGTGGCCATCGTCCACCAGGACGAGGGCGTCCTCAAGAATGACCGCGGCCTGATCGACAACGCGAAGCTGCAACTCGTGTACTCGCGAATCACCTCGCCCATCTCGGGCCGCGTGGGCCTGCGGCTCGTGGACCCCGGAAACATCGTGCACGCCACGGATACCGGGGGCCTGCTGATGATCGCCCAGCTGCAGCCCATCACGGTCGTGTTCAGCATCGCCGAAGACTTCCTGCCGCAGATCCAGCAGCAGCTCCGCCTCGGCCATCGACTGACCGTGGACGCGCTCGATCGCGCACAGCAGAATCGGATCGCGACGGGAGAGGTCCTCACCTTCGACAACCAGATCGACACCACTACCGGCACGGTCAAGCTGAAGGCCGTCTTTTCCAACCAGGACGACGCGCTCTTTCCCAGCCAGTTCGTGAATGCGCGGTTGCTGGTGGACGTGCACCGCGGGGCAACACTGGTTCCCTCAGCGGCCGTGCAGCGGAGCGCGCAAGGCGCGTTCGTGTACCTGGTCAGATCCGATCAGACCGTCTCCGTGCAGGCGGTTTCGTTGGGCGCAACCGACGGCGATGTCGTCGAAATCGTGAAGGGGCTCGAGCCCCGGAACGTGATCGCCATCGACAATTTCGACAAGCTGCAGGACGGCATCCGCATCTCGCCGAGGGCGGCGGTCGCCGAGGGGACGGGCAGGAGCACGCGGTGAGCATCTCCCGACCGTTCATCCTCCGGCCCGTAGCGACGTCCCTGCTCATGGCAGCCATCGTGCTCGCGGGCGCGGTGGCCTATCGGCAGCTGCCCGTCTCGGCGCTGCCCGAGGTGGACTACCCCACCATCCAGGTCGTCACCTTCTTCCCGGGTGCGAGCCCCGACGTGATGGCTTCCGCCGTCACCGCGCCGCTCGAGCGGCAGTTCGGACAGGTGCCAGGCTTGAACCAGATGACCTCGACGAGCTCGGATGGCAGCTCGGTCATCACCCTGCAGTTCTCGCTCAGCCTCGACATCGACGTCGCCGAGCAGGAGGTCCAGGCGGCGATCAATGCCGCACAGACGTTCCTGCCCGGCGATCTGCCGGCCCCGCCGGTCTACAGCAAATCCAATCCGGCGGATGCTCCGATCCTGACGCTCGCGCTGACCTCGAAGACCGTGCCGCTCTCGAAGGTGCAGGATCTGGCGGATACGCGGCTGGCACAGAAGATCTCGCAGCTGCCCGGGGTCGGTCTGGTCAGCATCAGCGGCGGCCAGAAGCCCGCCGTGCGGATCCAGGCGAACCCCACCACGTTGTCGTCGTTCGGCCTCGACCTCGAGGCGGTCCGCACCGCCGTCCAAGGCACCAGCATCGACCGGCCCAAGGGCAGCTTCGATGGTCCGCAGCAATCGTTCCAGATCGGGGCGAACGATCAGCTGCTGTCGGCTGCCGACTACCGCCCGGTGGTGGTCGCGTACCGGAACGGAGCGCCCGTGCGGCTCTCGGACGTCGCGACGGTCGTCGACGGCGTGGAGAACTCGAAACAGGCCGCATGGATGAACGACGTCCCGGCCATCATCCTCAACGTCCAGCGCCAGCCGGGCGCGAACATCATCCAGGTCGTCGACCGCGTCACGAAGCTCCTGCCGCAGCTGAAGACCTCGCTCCCCTCGTCCATCCAGACGTCGGTCCTGACCGATCGCACCGCGACCATCCGGGCATCCGTCCACGACGTGCAGTTCGAGCTCATGCTCACCATCGCGCTAGTGGTGACGGTGATTTTCCTGTTCTTGCGCACTCTGTCCGCCACCGTCATCCCCAGCATCGCGGTTCCACTGTCGCTGGTGGGGACGTTCGCGGCCATGTACCTGCTCGGGTACAGCCTCAACAATCTGACGCTGATGGCGCTCACGATCTCGACGGGCTTCGTCGTGGACGACGCCATCGTGATGATCGAGAACATCGTCCGCTACATCGAGGAGGGCGAGAAGCCGCTGCAGGCCGCGCTCAAAGGGGCCGAGCAGATCGGTTTCACCATCCTCTCGCTGACGGTCTCGCTCGTCGCCGTGCTCATCCCGCTGCTCTTCATGGGCGACGTCGTCGGCCGGCTCTTCCGGGAATTCGCCGTGACGCTCGGGGTCACCATCCTCCTCTCCGCGGTCGTGTCGCTCACGCTGACGCCGATGCTCTGCGCGAAGCTCCTGCGCGGCCGCTCGGGCGCAAAGGAGCCACGGCGGCCGGGCGCCTCCGAGCGGATGTTCCAGCGCGTGGTCGCATTCTACGGGAGGACGCTCGAGTGGGTGCTCGAACATCAGACCGTCACCCTCTGCGTGGCGGTCGGGACGCTGGCGCTGACGGTGGTGCTCTACATGGCGGTGCCGAAGGGTTTCTTCCCGGTCCAGGACACCGGTGTCATCCAGGGCATCTCGGAAGCGCCCGGAGGGATCTCCTTCGCGGCGATGGCGGAGAAGCAGCAGGCGCTTGCGGACGTCGTCCTCCGCGACATGGCTGTCGAGAGCATGTCTTCGTTCATCGGGGTCGACGGAACGAACACCACGCTGAACAGCGGCCGCATGCTGATCAACTTGAAACCGCTCGCGGAGCGCAAGCTCGGAGCCGCGCAGGTGATGCACCGCCTCCAGGCCGCGCTCCATGGCGTGCAGGGCATCACGCTCTACCTGCAACCGGTGCAGGACCTCACCATCGAGGATCGGGTCAGCCGGACGCAGTACCAGTACACGCTGGAAGACCCCGACGCGGACGAGCTCGCCACCTGGGCTGCGCGGCTGACCAGCCGGCTGAAACAGCTGCCGGAGCTGAGCGACGTCGCGAACGATCAACAGACCCAAGGATTGCGGACCTCGCTCGCGGTCGATCGGGCGACGGCATCGCGCCTGGGGATCACGCCGCAGGCGATCGACGACGCGCTCTACGACGCCTTCGGCCAGCGCCAGGTGTCGACGCTGTTCACCCAGATCAACCAGTACCACGTGGTGCTCGAGGCGGCGGCGGACTTCCAGAGCGCGCCCGCCAGGCTGCAGGACATCTACGTTCGGGGCTCCAGCGGACCGGTGCCCCTCAGCGCGTTCACCCATGTGGAGACCGGGGCGGCGCCGCTCGCCATCAGCCACCAGGGCCAGTTCCCGGTGGCGACCATTTCGTTCAACGTGGCGCCGGGGGCATCGCTCGGCGCCGCTACCGCCGCCGTCGAGCGTGCGCAGCGCGAGCTGGCGATGCCGCCGGCCATCCTGGCGACGTTCCAAGGCACCGCCCAGGCCTTCCACGGATCACTCGGGAACGAGCCGCTCCTCATCCTCGCGGCGCTCGTGGTCGTCTACATCGTCCTGGGGGTGCTCTACGAGAGCTACATCCATCCGTTGACGATCCTCTCGACCCTTCCCTCGGCTGGGGTCGGCGCGATCCTCGCCCTGATGATCTGCCGGGCGGAGCTGGATGTGGTCGCGCTCATCGGCATCATCCTGCTGATCGGGATCGTGAAGAAGAACGGCATCATGATGGTCGACTTTGCTCTCGAAGCCGAGCGGAACACCGGCGTGAGCGCCCGCGAGGCGGTCCATCAGGCCGCGCTGCTGCGGTTCCGGCCGATCATGATGACGACGATGGCCGCGCTGCTCGGCGGACTTCCCCTCGCGCTGGGGACCGGACCGGGCTCGGAGCTGCGCCGGCCGCTCGGGATTGCCATCGTGGGCGGATTGACGCTGAGCCAGCTGCTCACCCTCTACACGACGCCCGTCATCTACGTCTTCTTCGATCGCATCGCGAGGAAGCTCTCGGCGGCGCGGGCCGCCCGCGCGCAGCCGGCGGCGACCGCGCCGACGGGATCGGCATGAGCCTCTCGTCCCCCTTCATCCGGCGGCCAGTGGCTACGGTCCTCTTGACGGCGGCCGTCGCCCTCGCCGGCGGCGTCGCCTTTACCCAGCTGCCGGTCTCACCTCTTCCGCAGATCGATTTTCCGACCATCACCGTGCAGACGGCGCTGCCGGGGGCCAGTCCCGAGATCATGGCGTCGTCGGTGGCGACGCCGCTCGAGCGCCAGTTCGGCCGCATCGCCGGCGTGACGGAGATGACGTCCACGAGCTATCTGGGTTCGACCACCGTCACCCTGCAGTTCGACCTGGGCCGCAACATCGACGCCGCCGCGCGGGACGTCGAGGCTGCCATCAATGCCGCCCGCGGGAACCTTCCGGCCAACCTGCCCAGCAACCCGAGGTATCGAAAAGTCAATCCCGCGGACTCGCCGATCCTGATCCTGGCCCTGACCTCGAAGATCTACGACCGCGGGCGATTGTACGACCTGGCGTCCACCATCCTGGAGCAGCGCCTCTCGCAGATCCCGGGGGTCGGCCAGGTCGTCGTCGGCGGCAGCTCACTGCCCGCCGTGCGCGTCGAGCTCAATCCCACCCAGCTCAACGCCTACGGCCTCGGGCTCGAGGACGTCCGCAGCGTGCTGGGCGCGCAGAACGTCAATCGCCCCAAGGGTCAGTTCGCCGACGGCACCTCCACGTCGGACATTACGGCCAACGACCAACTCCTGCGCGCGGCCGACTACGCCCCGCTCATCGTCAGCTACCGCAGCGGCGCGGCCGTCAAGCTTTCGGACGTCGCTTCCGTGCAGGACGGGGTCGAGGACGTCCGCACAGCCGGCAACACGAACGGAATGCCGGCCGTGCTCGTCATCGTCTCCCGCCAGCCGGGGGCGAACATCATCGATACCGTCGACCGCGTCCGGGCGGCCCTCCCGCAGCTTGCAGCGTCGATTCCCTCCGCCATCCAATGGACGGTCGTCCTCGACCAGACCACCACCATCCGGGCATCCGTCCGCGAAGTGGAGCGCACGCTGCTCGCGTCGATCGCCCTGGTCGTCCTGGTGGTGTTCGTCTTCCTGCGCAACGGGCGCGCGACCCTCATCCCGAGCGTGGCGGTCCCGGTGTCGCTGATCGGGACCTTCGCGGTGATGTTCCTCTGCGGGTACACGCTGGACAACCTGTCGCTCATGGCGCTCACGGTTGCCACTGGCTTCGTCGTGGACGACGCGATCGTCGTCAGCGAAAACGTGGTGCGCTACATCGAGCAAGGCATGCCCCCGATGGAAGCCGCCCTGAAGGGCGCGCGCGAGATCGGGTTCACCGTCCTCTCGGTCAGCGTCTCGCTGGTGGCGGTGTTCACCCCGATCCTGCTCATGGGCGGCATCGTTGGACGGATTTTCCGCGAGTTCGCTGTCACGTTGTCGGTCGCGATCCTCGTCTCGCTGCTGGTCTCGCTGACGACCACGCCGATGATGTGCGCCAGGCTGCTCAGGCACGAGTCGCAGGAGAAACACGGACGGCTCTATCGAGCGAGCGAGAAGGTGTTCTCGGGCCTCTTGCGCGCGTACCAGCGGAGCCTCGAAGTGGTGCTCCGCCATCCTGCCGTTACCCTCGGCGTGCTGCTCGTCACCGTCGCTGCCAACGTCTACGTCTTCCAGATCGTGCGAAAGGGCTTCTTCCCCCAACAGGATACCGGACGTCTCAACGGCGCCATCCAGGGCGAGCAGGACACCTCGTTCCAGGCGATGCAGGCGCGGCTGGCCACCTTCGTCGACATCATCAAGTCCGACCCGGCGGTCGCGACGGTGATGGCGTTCACGGGCGGGGCTGGCCCGGGAGGCACCACGAACACCGGCAGGGTATTCATCTCCCTGACGCCGCTCGAGCAGCGCAAGGTGAGCGCGGACCAGGTCATCACCCGCCTGCGCCCGAAGCTGGCTCGCGTCGCGGGCGCTTCGCTCTACCTCCAGGCCTCGCAGGATCTCCGCATCGGCGGCGTGCAGAGCAACGCGCAGTACCAGTACGCGATCCAGACGGACAACCTGCAGGATCTGGACAAGTGGGGACCCATCCTGCTGCGGGAGATGCGCAAGCGCCCGGAGCTCAGCGACGTCAGCTCCAACCAGCAGAACGGCGGCCTGCAGGCTGCCATCGAGTACGACCGCGCCACGGCGGCGAGGTTGGGCCTCACGCCCCAGATGATCGACGACGTGCTCTACGACGCCTTCGGCCAGCGGCAGGTCTCGACCTTCTTCACGCAATTGAACCAGTACCACGTCGTGATGGAGGTGGAGCCGAGGTTCTGGCAGAGCCCGGCCGGACTCGACGCCATCTACCTGCACACGCCCGGCGGCGGACAGATCCCGCTCAGTGCCGTCGCGCATTTTGCCCCAGCCACGGCGCCGCTCGCGGTCAATCACCAGGGCCTGCTCCCGTCGGTGATGGTCTCTTTCAACCTGGCGCCCGGGGTGGCCCTCAGCCAGGCGACGGCGGCCATCGACGAGGTGCAACAGCGGATCGGCATGCCGGCGACGATCCACGGCAGCGTCACCGGGACGCTACAAGCCTTCCAGTCGTCGCTGGCGACCGAGCCGCTCCTGATCGCCATCGCGCTCGGCGCCGTCTACATCGTGCTGGGAATCCTGTACGAGAGCTACCTCCACCCGATCACCATCCTGTCGACGCTGCCGTCCGCGGGCCTTGGCGCCGTCCTCGCCTTGCTCGTCTGCGGGATGGATCTCAGCGTCATCGCGCTCGTCGGCATCATCCTGCTCATCGGCATCGTGAAGAAGAACGCGATCATGATGATCGATTTCGCGCTCGCGGCCGAGCGGACCGAGGGCAAGAGCGCGGAGGAGTCGATCGAGCAAGCTTGCCTCTTGCGCTTCCGCCCGATCTTGATGACGACGACGGCGGCCCTGCTCGGCGCGGTGCCACTCGCGCTGGGCACCGGGATCGGGTCGGAACTGAGGAGGCCGCTGGGCGTCACCATCATCGGGGGCCTCGTCGTCAGCCAGATCCTCACGCTCTACACGACGCCCGTCGTCTATCTCTCGCTCGACCGCCTTCGTGTCCGATTCGAGCAGTGGCGTCACCGGCGCGCGGTCACCTCGCTTTCGGGCCCGATGCCATGAGCGCCTGGCGCAGGACGCGGGTTGCTGCCATCGCCGTCGCCCTCGCCGCCGGCTGCAATCTCGCGCCGGAGTACGCGCGACCCTCCGCGTTTTCGCCCACGGCTTCGGCGGAGATGCCCGCGGCCTTCCGGGAGCTGGCGCCCGCCGACTTCCCGAGCACCGACGGGTGGAAGATGGCGCAGCCCCGGGACGATCTCATTCGCGGAAGCTGGTGGGAGATGTTCGGCGACCCCCTCTTGAACGAGCTCGAGCAACAGGTCGACGTCTCCAACCAGAGCCTCGCGCTCGCGGCCGCCAATTACCGCGTCGCGCGGGCCCTGGTCGGGGAGGCGCGCGCGCAGCTGTTCCCGACCGTGACGACCTCGCCGTCCGTGACGCGGTCCAAGTTCGGGTCCGGGACGACCTCGACGTCCTCTACACGCTCGTCGTCGTCCGCGACCACCCAGTTCCAGCTGCCGTTCGACGCGACCTGGGAGGCGGATCTCTGGGGTCGCATCCGGAACTCGGTGAACGCAAGCACGGACGAGGCCCAAGCGACGGCGGCAGATCTCGAGAACACGCGTCTGTTGATCCATTCCGAGGTTGCCGTCGACTATTTCCAGCTGCGAGGGCAGGACGCTCAGAAAGAGATCCTGGACAGCAACGTCGTCGCTTTCCGAAAGGCGCTGGATCTCACCAAGATCCGCCACGAAGGAGGCATCGCGTCGGACGAGGACGTCGCCCAGGCCGAGACGCAGCTGAACACGACCATCGCCCAGGACACGGATCTAGGGGTCCTCAGGGCGCAGCTCGAGCACGCCATCGCGGCACTGACCGGCAAGCCCGCCTCGAGCTTCTCGATCCCCCTGGCGCCGTTGCAACCAAACCCTCCGGAGGTCCCGCTGGGGCTTCCCTCGCAGCTCCTCGAGCGCCGGCCGGATATCGCCGCGGCCGAGCGGCGCGTTGCCGAGGCCAACGCGCAGATCGGAGTGGTGAAGGCGGCGTTCTTCCCCACTCTCACGCTGAGCGGCAGCGCAGGCTTCGCGAGCACCGCCCTCGGCAGCCTGCTGTCGGCGCCGAGCCGGTTCTGGCAGTTCGGGGCAAGCCTTGCGCAGACGCTCTTCGACGGAGGGAAACGGCAGGCGACGGTCGAACAGGCGATGGCGTCGTATGACGGTACCGTCGCGAGCTACCGGCAGACGGTACTGACCGCGTTCCAGGAGGTGGAGGACGAGCTGGCGTCACTGCGGATCCTCTCCCAGGAGCGGGGGCAGCAGGACGCGGCCGTCGCATCGGCGCAGACGGCTCTCGCGCGCGCGGAGGACCGGTACAAGTTCGGAGTCGACAGCTACCTCAACGTCATCACGTCGCAGAGCACGCTGCTCTCGAACCAGCGCACCGCGATGAACATCCGCTTGCAGCAGATGACGGCGAGCGTCCTGCTCATCAAGGCGCTGGGCGGCGGCTGGGAGGCCTCGCGGCTCGCCGTCATGGACCCGCATCGGGACATCAGGACCGGCGGGCCATGAGTGGTCACATCGGCAAGACCTGCACCATTACCGGCCCCGTGGCCGTCACGCACGCCGAGATTGCGCGCGCCATCGGCGATGCGATCGGGCGGGAGGCCGTCTTCGTCGACACACCGCCCGATGCATTCGCGGCCGCACTGAAGCAGTTCGGGGTGCCGGCCTGGCAGGCGGAGGGTCTGGTCGAAGACTACGCGCACTACTCCCGCGGCGAGGCGGCCGAGATCTCGCCGACGGTGCGCGAGGTCGCCGGCACCGAGCCGCGGGACGAGCGTGCGTTCGCCCGCGACTACGCGAGCGCCTTCCAGGCGTGACCGCCCTCCTCGAGCTGCTGGTACTCTCTGGCCGCGAAGATCACCAACTCGCTCCGGGGCGGGCCGCACTGCGCCATGTGCGACGCGTGAGATCGCCTGTCGGTCATCGACTCGACTCAGGAAGGCTCGCCTTTGCGAGCAGCCACTGGGAGATCGCCGCGGCGGCTTCCACCGGGTTGCGCTGAAGCACGAAATGAGGCGCGTCCAGGAAACAGACGTCCATGTCTCGGCGCAGACCGCGCAGACCCGCGACGACTCCAGGGCTCACCAGGCGGTCGCGTGTGCCGCCGACAAACAGGATCGGCGCTCGGAGTGCCGCAAATTCCGCCGAGACATCGACTTCGACGATCTCGCGCAGCCGGCGGGCAAGCACGTGGGGAGGTACTGACCGGAGCAGCGCGCGAGTCTCCGCGATCTCGGACCTGCTGGCGTCGCCGCCCAGCAGCCACCACCGCAGCGCGAAAGCTGGTGCGGTTCCGCCGAGCAGAGGCGCAACGAGAGCTCCCAGCCGGGCTAGAATTGGCGCCGGACTCCGGACGAAGCTTGCGACAAGGACCACTCCGCGTACGCGATCCGGATGGCGCGCGGCGAGCCGGACGCCGACGGGCCCTGAAAAGGATTCCGCTACGATCGCGAAGGGTCCATCCGGCAACCCGACACCGCGCTCGAGATCAACGTATCCCAGTGCACGCTGCAACGGATAGTTGACGATTCGTGGCGACAGTTCCGGTGCGAGGTGCCTGGCAAAGGAGACGAACAGCTCTCCGGTGCCGTGCATCCCGGGGAGAAGCAGAGTCTCCATCAGGCAATTTGAAATAACGCGAACGTCGCATCGCAGCCAGGCGCATCGTCAGATCCTCTCGCCGCTGGTGGTTGCTGCGCCGGTCATCGCGTGGTGGGCACTTCGCCCGGGGGGCCGCAAGCTGCAGGGCGATTCGCCCGGAGCCTCACAAGCTGAAGCGGGCCCCTGGTCTCCCGACTCGAGAGGGCCAAGCCGGTTAGATTCAGGGCGTGATCACTGACCGCCCGCCACGAAGCTCAAAGGCGCGTCGCGAATTCGAGGAGAGCGACGCGCTCACCAGGCTCGCGACCCTCCCCAACGCCCATGACCTCCAGGACAGCGCACTCCTCCTGGAGAAGGCGCTCGCCACCGGCGACGCACGGAGCGTCCGGGTCGAGGGCGTTTCGATTCTCGGCCTGCTCGCTCGGACCTACGGGATCAGCGCGCCCCGGCTGCGCGTGCTGGGGACGAGGCCGCGGCAAATCTGGGAGGGCGGACACTTCGAGCTGTTCGGCGACTACGACTTCGCGGAGAAGCGGATCCGGGTCTGGATGCGCACCGCCGTGCTCGGGAAGGTGACGTCCTATCGTGGCCTGCTTCACACGCTCCTGCACGAGTTCTGTCATCACCTCGATCGGGAGGGTCTCGGCTTCCTGGAGACCCCGCACACCCGCGGTTTCCACGCCCGCGTCGACGACCTGTACCATCTGGCGCTGGCGACGCCTCCCGAGCGACGCCGCCCCCTGGTCTGGATCCGCACGGGCCGCGTCTGGCGCATCGACTGGTCGAAGCTGAGGTACTCGCCCGGGACGGCCTCCGTCGAGCCCAAATGAAAGTCCTTCGCGATCAAGACGGGAACCCGATCGAGCTGCACGAACCTCCAGCCGCCATGTAGACCGCATCGAGCGCGGAGGAGGGGGGAGTTGACGTCGGAACCCGGGAAGGACTAAAACGCGAATTGTTCTCCGTCCGCGAATTGTTCTCCATTTTGCAGAACGGCGGAGAGCCGGTGCAGCGCGGGACGTTCAACCTTGGGGCCCGTCATCTCCGGGCGAGGTCTGCGGTCGATGCACTTCGCGCGAACCCTCTCGATGCTCTTCCTCGGTCTGCTCCTCCTCTCGCTCCCGGCCAGCGCGTACGAGACCGTCCAGGTCACCGACGGCGGAACCATCAAGGGAAAGCTGACCTACCAGGGCGAGATCGCGACCAAGAAGATCGTCGTGACCAAGGACAACGAGGTCTGCGGGGCGATCCGCGAGGAGCCGCTGATCGTCGTGGGGCCCGACAAAGGCGTGCAGGACGCGATCGTCTACCTGAAGGACGTCCAGAAGGGGAAGGCGATACAGCAACCCGCCAAGAAGCCGGAGATCGACAACGTCAAGTGCCAGTTCGAGCCGCACGTGCAGGCCGTCCCGGTGGGGTCGATCGTGATCGTCAACGCCGACCCGGTCATGCACAACACCCATGGTTTCCTCGGCAAGCAGACCGTCTTCAACCAGGCTTTGCCGACGAAGGGGATGCGGATCGAGAAGCCGATCAAGAAGCCGGGCTTGTTGAGGGTCGAGTGCGACACGCACGGCTGGATGCTCGGCTGGATCCATGCATCCGAGCACCCGTACTACGCAGTGACCAAGAAGGACGGCACCTTCTCCATTCCGGACGTGCCGCCGGGCTCGTACACGCTGGTTGCCTGGCAGGAGTACACGGACGCGACCGAGGTGCCGGTGACGGTGAAGGCGAAGGAAGCGACGCAGCAGACCATCGAGCTGAAGAAGAAGTGAAGGCTCGG
>Ga0137394_10003679_pt1 | contig 11564 bp, 14 predicted proteins | sample czobulk116metaG_FD_108278 | JGI IMG/M metagenome (GOLD analysis project Ga0137394, IMG submission 108278) | Vadose zone soil microbial communities from Angelo Coast Range Reserve, California, USA - czobulk1.16 metaG | ecosystem: Environmental > Terrestrial > Soil > Vadose zone | place: USA... | reverse complement strand
TGTGCGCGAGGACCTCGGCGGAGGCGAGGAATCCCTGCTCGGCGAGCAGCGCCGCCATGAGGCCCGAGAGCGCGCCGCGCGACTGGTGGAACTTGATGGTCGGCGTGCCCCAGTGCGCGAAGGTCCCCGCGGACTGGCTGCCGGCGAGGCCGAAGGCATTGCGCTGGCGCTCGGCGTCGAGGCCGAGAAGCTTGCCGGCCGCGGCGGCGCCGCCGAAGGGGCCGATCACGCCGGGCGAGTGCCACCCCTTGGCGCGAAACGACGGATACCTGGTACCGAGGCCGACGCGGACCGTGCTCTCGAGGCCCGCGGCCACCGCGGTGATCAGCGCGCGGCCGCTCGCCGCGTCACGCTCGGCGATCGCGAGCGCGGGAGGGACGACCTGCGGCGTCGTGTGGCAGAGCGTCGGCCGGTGGACGTCGCACACCGTGACCGCGGTGATGAGGTAACCGTTGAGCAGCGTTGCGCCGGCGATCGAGAGCGGCTCGCCGCCGATGACCGTCGCCTCGTGCGAGGCGCCGAGCGCCGCGGCGAGCGCGCGGATCTGCTTCGACTCATCGCCGTGGCGCCCGGCGATGGCGCTGGCGAGCGTATCGAGGACGATGTCCTTGACGCGCTCGCGCGTGCGCTCGGGAAGCGCTTCGTAGCTCAGGCCCGCGACAAAACGCGCGAGCTCGGCCGTCGGCGTCGCCATCATTCGAGCTTCGCGCCGGAGTCCTTCACGGCCTTCGCCCACTTGCCGAGCTCGGACTTGACCAGCGCGGTGAACTCCTCGGGTGTCGAGATCGCGGGCTCGGCGGCGAGGCCGATCAGCCGCTCGCGCATGTCGGGCATGGCGTAGATCTTCGACACCGCGGCGTGGATCCGGTCGACGATCGGCCTCGGAATGCCCGCCGGCCCGACCAGCCCGTTCCAGCCGACCGCGATGTAGCCGGGGAGCGCCGCCTCGTTCAGCGTCGGCACGTCCGGCAGCGCGACGACGCGCTCGGCGCTCGTGACGGCGATCGCGCGCGCCTGCTTGTTCTTGATGAGCGGCACTGCGGCCGGGGCGGTGGCGAAGGTCACCGCGACTTCGCCGCTGATCAGGGCCAGGAGCTGCGGCCCGGCGCCCTTATAGGGCACGTGCAGCAGGTCGACCCCGGCCATGCTCTTGAACATCTCCGCGGTGAGGTGCGGCTGCGAGCCGCTGCCTGCGGAGCTGTACTGCAGCGCGCCCGGCTTGCTCTTCGCGAGCGCAATCAGCTCCTGCGCGGTCGTCGCCTGTACCGAAGGATGGACGATGAGCAGGCTCGGCAGGTTGACGAGGTTGGTGATCAGGGTGAAGTCCTTGACCGGATCGAAGGGCAGATTCGGGTAGATCGCGGGGTTGATGGCATGGGTGCCGACGGTATTGATGAGCAGCGTGTGCGGGTCGCCTTTCTGCTTCGCGACGAACTCGCAGGCGACGTTGCCGGCGGCGCCAGGGCGGTTCTCCGCGATCACCTGCTGTCCCCATTCTTCGGTGAGCTTCTGCGCCAGCGTGCGCGCGAGGATGTCGGAGGTGCCCCCGGGCGGGAAGGGGATGACGATGCGGACGGTGCGTGTGGGAAAGGCCTGCGACCAGGCAAGGCCGTGGAGGCACAGGAGCGCGAGCAGCGCTACGCGCACGAGGGACCGGATCATGGTTTCGTTAGCATTGTAGATAAGATCCGTTCGACTTCGATGCCGCGGCAGTCCATCTCGTATTCGAGCTCGACGACGGGCGGCCGGCAGTAGTGCCAGGTCAGGCCCGCTTTGGCGGCGCCGCGCCGGACGATCTCGTCGGCAAGGAAAGGGTGGAGGTCCTGGACGGTATAGACCTGCGTCGCGGTGGTATCGGTCCAGGTAAATCCAAGCGCCGACAGACGAGATTCCATCGTGCGCAGGACGAAGCGCGCTTTCTCGCGCAGGCCCTCCGGGGTGACGTCGCCGCGGCGGACGATGAAGTCGCGATAATTCGGTTTGCCTTCCGGCGCTTCGCCGCTGCCCGACACAATGAAGCTGCCACTGCCGCCGTCGTGAGCCTCGGTGTAGGCGAAGGCGTAGAGCGAAGGCTCCTCGGGAGGGTTCAAGGCGGGGCAGACGTTGCTGCGCGCGACCGGGTTCACCTTCCCGTCGTAGATGTTCCATTCCCCGAGCTTCGACGCGTAGACCTCATTGAACTCGCGGAAGCCCTTCTCGGTGAACGGCGCGGGGGAGCGCAACTCGCACGCGCAGAACGCGGCCGGCGGCCGGCCGGCGGCGCGCAGCGTCTCTTCCGCCACGCGGAAGCCTTCGGCAAGGGGTAGCGGGCGTGCAAGCCGCACCCGCACGATGCGATGACCGGGCTCGGCGGCGACGCCGCCCGAGTATTGGAAGACGGCGTTGATGAAGCGATAGCCGCCGGGGGCGAATACTCGGACGTCGCTCATTGCAGGGAAACGCGGTTTATAACAGGAGTTCTTCGGTGTGCCAAAACAAATCAAGGTGTTGTGGCGACGCAGCAAAGTTCTGGCCGAAGGCTTTCGCGGGGCCGCGACCTGCGGCCGCCAGGCGGCGAGTCCAACCGCGCTGAGCCGCGAAGTGTAAAAAGATTTGACAGTCAGTGCTTCAAAAACGCCATAAAGTGGACGCGGGGAGTAGTTCGCGAACGCCCGCGCACACGGCGCTATTCAGACCCGGGAGACTCACGTGAGGGCCACGATCAATCGCAGTCGTTTTGTTCCATTATTGTTTGGGTCGCTCATTGCAGCGACTGCATCCACCGCATTGGCGCATGCTCCATCAGGAGCGATCTTTACGACCGTCGCCGACGGCTCCGAAGTCAACTTCAACATCTACCCGTCGAAAGAGGATGTCTACCTGGACGGCGGACCGGGGCCGGGCGCTCCGCAGGGCGCTGCGGGGCTCGACGACGACACCTACGTGTTCCAGGTGACCGATCCGAGCGGAAAGACGCTGCTGTCCACGGATGCGGCGAGATGCCGCCAGTTCGTGGTCACCGGCGGCGTGATTACGAGCGTGGTGCCAACGGGCTGCCAGCACCTGACCGGCACCGATATCGACCACGGCGCCATCACAGTGCAGCTCATGCCTTACTCGGATACGCCGAATAACGGTGGCGTGTACAAAGCGTGGGTTGTGCGGTTGGACGACTTCCTGGCGGGCTGTGCCGCCCTCGGTGTCGCCAACGGACTCAGCGTAGTCGACTGCGGCCAAGCCGCGGGTAACCTGCATGGCTTTATCCCGAGGCATACCAAGACCGACAACTTCAAGGTCGGACCGACGAACAACCTGGAGATCGATACCCGGTTTATCGACGACGTCACCGGAGCGACGCTGGCAGGCAGAAAAACCGGGTGGACCGACACTCTGGGTTCAGGCAACACCAAGTACTCGTACAACGATCCCAAGTGGTGGACGAGGGACAACTTCTCGCACGTGGAGGCGGTGGAGGTGGGCGTGCACCAAATCACTGTAGAGAACCAGCCTGGCTGCACGGTTCGCCGCATGGAGTGCAGCGCCGGCTCCTGCGGGCAAAAGTCCGTGGTCATCAATGGACCCGGGACGTTCGACGTTCCGGTCAAGACGAACGACAGGATGTGGACGAAGTACATTTACGTCTACTGCACTCCGTGAGCGTATCGGGCCAGCACAGTCCGACGACGTAGCTCAGACGTAATCCTGACGAGGAAGGGCCTGGCAAATCCAGGCCCTTTTTTTTGCCGGCGCGCCGCTGGGTCAGGTCCGCTGCTTGGCGGGCGCGAAAGGAATGCCGTGACGCTGCAGAAAGCGCTCGACGGTTGGAAGCCACAGCTCGACGCCCTTGGTGTCGCCGAACACGAAATGGCCGTTCTTCCCGAACGGCGGCTGCAGCACGTATTCCGCTTCGACGCCGCCGGCCTGCAATCGCTGGAACCATGACCGCGACGCGGCCGGGCCGAAGTAGAGGTCGTTTTCGGCGTAGTACATCAAGACCGGGACACGGACCGAGCTGCCGAGGTCCTGAAAAAGCGCCGCCAGCGCCTCGGTAGCGCAAGGTATGCCGGGATGGACCGCGGGATTCCCGCCGCGCCCCGCCGCGAAGGCGAGCACGGCGACGAGGCCCGCGGGCTGCTGCGCGGCGGCGTAGAGCGAGGCCACCCCGCCCGCGGATTGCCCGGCGAGGATCATTCGCTCGGGATCCACGTAGGGCAGCTTGCGGGCGAACTCGTAGGCCGCCAGCACGTCCCTCGCGGCGGCGCGCTCGCCGCTCCCGTAGTGAGGACTGCCACACTCGCCCGCGTCTTCTGCAAATGCGCCCCCGGTTTCGCCGAAGCCGCGGCGCAGCGGCATGACCACGGCATAGCCGCGCGACACGAAGGCGCTCGCCGCCTGGATAAAGAGCGTGGGCGACTCCAGGAACCGATCACGCGCGTCTTCGCCCACGCCGTGGTTGAGAATGATGGCGCCGAACGGTCCATCGCCGCGCGGGCGAAGGATGGTGAGCGCAAGCGAGTAATGCCCGTCGGCCACGGGAATGCGGATGTCGTCGCGGACATAGGGCGAGTCGTTGTGCGCCGGCGCGAGTACAAGCGCGCCGGGCGCCGCGCAGAGGAGCGCGAGAACCAACCCGGACCAACCGGTTCGCCGCATGGGCCAGCGCTGCGGCTGACTTGCATACACGACTACGCTTCCTCTGTGTAGGGGTCCATCCGGGCCTTTTAACGCTGCCGAGCGGCTCATGGCGAAGCCCTGCGCTCGCTCGTCTGGATCAGACTGCCTCGCGCCAAGTCGACACGTTGGTGTTGCACATTATGCCGAGCTATGCGTGGGAAACGATTATCTATGAAGCCCTACACGACGTGGGTCAGTATCTTGTTGCTCGCGGGCACGCTGGTTTCCTGCGGCGGCGGCGACAGTCCCAGCGGCCCCGGAAACAACGGCGGCGGCAGCGTTAGTACGCCGGGACACTTCGAGGAATCCGATGCGGCGGTCAGCCTGAGCGGCGCATGGACGCCGACCGACCCGAACTTTGCGTGGAGCGGCGGCACCGCCATGGAATCCTCGGCGGCCGGAGCCACGGCCACCTTCACCTTCACCGGGACCTCGGTCAGGTGGATTGGCGCGCGGAACCGGGCGAGCGGAATCGCGCTGGTCAGCGTGGACGGGGGTCCGGGCAAGCGGGTGGACCTCTTTGCCCGCCCGAACGAAATCCGCACGCCCATCATTACCTTCAACGGCCTAACGCCCGGCAGGCATACGCTCACGATCCAGGTGACCGGCGAAAAGAACGAGAATGCCGATTCAGGCTCTGCGGTCGTGGTGGTGGATGCTTTCGACGTCGACGCGCCGATCGTGTCGCATTTGCAGGAAACGGATCCCGACGTCGCCTACTCCGGCACCTGGACTCAGGATCCCGCCGCCGCCTGGAGTGGCGGCGGCGTCGCCTCGCTGCCCGACCCACCGTTTGGCGGCGCGAAGTTCACCACCACAGCGGGCGCGAAGGTCACGCTGACGTTCCGCGGCACGTCGATCACCTGGCAGGGCGGTCGCGGCCCGGATTACGGCATCGCCAGCGTACAGGTGGACGGGGGTGCGCCCACCGACGTCGACACATATTCTCCGGCGCAGAAGTATCAGGACATCGTGTTCAAGGCGACCGGACTGGCCGATGCGACCCACACCTTGACGATCCAGGCGACGGGCCAGAAAAACGCCGCGTCGGGAGGCGTCAAGATCGTGGTGGACGCGTTCGACGTGACGACGCCCGGAACGCGCTTCCAGGAAGAGGACCCGAGGATTACGTATACCGGCAAATGGACTCACGACAACATCAACCGAGTCTGGAGCGAAGGCTCGTCTGCCACAAGCAACGTAGCGGGCTCGCGCGCCACCTTCTTCTTCACCGGGACCTCGGTGAGCTGGATCGGCTGCCAAAAGGTGAGCTGCAGCGGGGTGGCCAGGATCTTCCTCGACGGCGCCTTTGTGAAAGAGGTCCACAACTTCAGGCCCGAGGGAATCGAGGCCTACCAGCACACGATCTTCAGAGCGGATGGGTTGACCAACGGTCCGCACACGCTGGTGATCGAGCAACAGATCAATGGCGCCTACATCGTGGTGGATGCTTTCGATGTCCTCCCGTGAAGGGCCGGCTAGCCGCTGACATCCCCGCCGATACCCCGCGGCCAACTGCTTACGGGGACCGAGCACGCCTGCGACCGTACGTGCACATCGCTGCCGCTTAGCGTCACGACCACCCGCTGTCCGGGGTGAACGCCGTGCGATCGCCTCTCGGTGAAGATCACGACCGGCCCCGTATCCAGCCGCACGATGAGCTGTTCGGCGGTTTCGGGCGCCACCTTGTGCTCGAGCGCCTCGGCATCGAAGGCGTGGATATCACGTGTCAGCGGGACTTCCCGCACGCTCTCCACTGTCGCCCAGGTCGAACCCATCGGCGTCGGGCACAGATCCGGATCCTGCAAGCCGTAAAGCCCTGAGATGCCGAACGTTGCCGCGACGGTGAGCTGGACGAGCGAGGTCATTTTTTTCCCTCCTGGCGGACTGGCATGGGCAGCACGTTTTTCCGGGCGGGCTCCGACGACGAAGCCTTTTCGTAGGTATTTCCCGCCAGCTCGCGACGAATCCGCTCGAATGTCCTGCGAACGTCGGTGCTGTGGCTGGGCGTGTAGCGGAACGAGGGATCGAAGATGGTCTTCATGGCCGCCTGCCCTATATGTCGAGCTTCGCCCCGATCGAGCGGTGCACGAGCTCTTCCCAGAGGCCTTCGGGGTTCCTCATGGCGAGCGCGGCGTCGGGCTCGAGCACGTACCAGGCGCCTTGCTGGATCTCGGTCTCGAGCTCGCCCGCGCGCCAGGCGACCAGCCCGGTGACGAAACGCGCTCGATCCGACTGGGTCGCGGCAATCCGGTCGACCGTATCCTCGTCGATTGCTGCATAGAGCCCGGGAAGGATCTGGACCGACATGCCGCCGGGCGTGTCGGAGCGCTGCACCAGTGCGAAGACCGCCTCCGCCGCGAGCGGACCGCCCGCGTACACAGGGTTGACGATCTTCTGGGAATGGTCGTGCCCGGGGAAGAGCTCGCCCAGGCTCACTTCGGTCGGCCGATTGACGATGAACCCGACGTGCGCGTCGTCTCCGAGCGGCCTGACCACGAGGATCGTCGCGCCGTACACCTTGTCGCGCAGCTCAGGCTTCGCGACCAGGATGAGCGGCCTGGAGAGATCGGCCGCGTGCGACATCGCGGACCAGGCCAGCATCGCGGCAAGAAATAACGTTCTCATGATCGGCTCCCTTAGCGAGAAGACTTGACGAGCCTCGATCGTGCCGGCGGCAGTTCTCGGTCTTGTGTCGGTCCGGCACGAACGAATTTCAATCGAAACGTCCAGCCCTTGGCCGGCAATCTTGGAGAAATCGCGCTGGGGGACCCTGCGGGCATGACCAAGGCGGACAAATGCTGACTCTGGCCCGCTTCGGCGGCGGCCGAATCGTCCTTCACCTCGCCGCGCTGCTGGGGGATGGGGCGCTGCGTTTCCACGCCGCGGGCATCGCACGGGAGCTGCGGACATGGGCAGGGTGCTGAGCTGGCTGCGCCGTCTGCGCAGCCGCGCGATCGGCGCGGTGGCGCTCTATCTCGCCCAACCGGTCAAGCAGCCGGGCGCCTCGCCCACGGCGGACCCGCTCTCCCTGTCGTCGGTACTTCTACCCGGCGATGTGTTGCTATCGGACGGAAACACGCGCGCGGCCGCGATCGTCCGTCGGATCACCCGATCGCCGTGGTCGCACGTCTCCATGTATGTCGGTCCGCTCGAGTCAGGACCCGACCCGCGCTGCATCGTCGAAGCGGACGTCGCCGCCGGCGTCCGGGCGGTGCGGCTTTCGGAGCTGAAAGGGCTGCACGTGCGCGTTCTGCGCCCGACGGGCTTGGACGACATCGAGCGTCGCCGGCTGGCGGACTGGGTTACCAGCCGGATCGGCGGCGACTACGACATGGCCCACGCCTGGACGCTCGCGACGAAGCTGCTACGGCTTCCGCTCGGTCGGCGCCTGTGGCCTGCCGCGAGCATGGCCCAGAGCGCCACGCGATTCATCTGCTCGAGCCTGCTCGCGCAGGCGTTCATGCTAGTGGGCTATCCAATCATGCCGGTGCTCATCGGCGTGCGCGAGACAGGCATCGGCGACCACCGCTTCGTGACGCCGCACGACTTCCAGAGCGCGTCGGTATTCGAGGTGGTGAAGTCCACTCGCACGTAACAGGCGCGTTTCAGGTGTCACGTGGAATCGGGCCGGGTGAAACTCGCCTGCCACCGAGGGTCGAGACAATGCATCGTCATGAAACGGGCATCGGCGTTTCTTGTCACTGTTGCCTTCCTGGCCTTCGCCGGAACCGCTGCGGCTCAGGCGCAGTCCGAGGTCATGGTTTCAGCCGGCCGGGGCGTTGACGACGCCGACATCGACGTCGTACGGCTCGCCTACCGTCGCACGCTGGCAAGCGACCCGCGTTGGTGGGTCCCGACGCTGGTCGAGCTCGGTGGCGGAATCTGGCGCGTGCCTGACCTCGCCGGCACGACGCGGCGCTTTGATCTCCATGCGACCCCGGTATGGCGCGCCGACTACGCGCGCACCTACGTCGAGGCGGGCATCGGCGCGTACCTGCTTTCGCACACCATCAACAACGATACGACGCACATGTCGACGTCGTTCGAGTTCGGCTCGCACCTGGGCGCCGGGCTGCGAATCGGTGAGCGGCGCGACATCAGAGTGGGTATTGCGCTCCAGCATCTGTCCAACGCCGGCATCAAGGAGCCCAACAGCGGGGTCAATTTCCTCCTGGTGAACGCGAGCTTCCCGCTCTAGCATTGCAGGCATGAAGGTCGAGCATGTGACGTTCCTGGGCAGCGAGGGGCAACGGCTCGCGGCGCGCCTGGACGCGCCGGACGAGGAAGTCCGCGCTTACGCCTTGTTCGCTCACTGCTTCACTTGCGGGAAGGACGTATTCGCCGCAGCCCGGATCGCGCAGCGGCTCACCGAGCACCGGATCGCGGTGTTGCGGTTCGACTTTACCGGCCTCGGCGCGAGCGAAGGCGAATTTGCCAACACGAACTTTTCGTCCAACGTCGACGACCTCATCGCGGCTGCCGCGCACTTGAGGCAAGCGTACAAGGCGCCCGTGCTGATGATCGGGCACAGCCTTGGCGGGAGCGCGGTCCTGGCGGCGGCGCTCGAGGTGCCGGAAGCGAAGGCCGTCGTCACGATCGCGGCGCCGAGCGACCCCGCGCATGTCTCCGGACTTTTCCGCGACCGCGTACCGGACATCGAATCCCAGGGGCAAGCCGAAGTGCTGCTGGCGGGCCGCAGGTTCACGATCAGGCGCCAGTTCCTGGTCGATGCGGCCGAGCACAATCTCGCGTCGAAGATCACGCAGCTGCGGCGGGCGCTTCTCGTCATGCATTCGCCCCGCGACACGACGGTGGACATCTCGAATGCCACTCGCATCTTCATGGCGGCGAAGCATCCCAAGAGCTTCGTGTCCCTGGAGCACGCTGATCACCTGCTTAGCGACCGGGCCGACGCGGTTTACGCGGCGAACGTGATCGCCGCATGGGCGCAACCCTATGCCTGGGGTGCAGGTCCGGGCTGAGCCGGCGACAGCGTCGTATGGATCGGCACGCCGGATCTGACAGCCAGCGTCACCGGTGTCTTTTCGCAGATCTCCAACAACCTCGAACGCTCCTCCGCGGTCAGCGGAGCTGACAACCCGACCCGCCGCTCGACTTTGACGCCGTCTTTGCCTCGCCGCAGCGCGAGCGACACGGACACCGTTCCGATGTCCCAGCCTTTGCGTTTTGCGTACATGCGCAGTGTGATGGAGGTGCAGGCAGCCAGCCCGGCGAGCAGGTACTCGAAAGGCATCGGCCCCGCGTCGGCGCCGCCGCGTGCGGGCCGCTCGTCGGCCAGCATTTCGTGCCGTCCGCAGCGCAGCACTTGCCGGTAGTCGGGGTCGGCTGCCGAACCCATCGCACTGATCCTGGCGATGATCACCTCGGGGTTTGAAGCCATGTGAGCTCCTTCTCTCGACCAATGCTGGGATCTGCTGCGGCAGCGCCGGGCCCGCCGCGAGCCCACCACGCTATTGCATAAACCACCCATGGCTCACGACGAGCGATTGCCCGGTTAGCGCGTTCGACTCGAAGCCGGCGAAGAGCACCGCCACTTCGGCGACGTCCTCCACCGTGGTGAATTCGCCATCGACCGTTTCCTTCAGCATGATGTTCTTCACGACTTCCTGCTCGCTGATGCCGAGCGCACGTGCCTGCTCGGGGATCTGCTTGTCGACGAGCGGCGTGCGCACGAATCCGGGGGCGATGACGTTGGCGCGGATGCCGTGCTTGCCGCCTTCCTTGGCGACGGTCTTGGCGAGGCCGATGAGGCCGTGCTTCGCGGTGACGTAGGCCGACTTCAGCACCGAGGCTTCCTTCGAGTGCACTGAGCCCATGTAAATGATGCTGCCGCCGCGCCCGGAGCGCTGCATGTGCGGCAGTACCGCGCGGGTGGTGAGGAAGGCGCCGTCGAGATGGATGGCGAGCATCTTTTTCCACTCGGCGAAGGGATACTCCTCGATCGGATGGACGATCTGGATGCCGGCGTTGCTGACGAGCACATCGACGCCGTCCCATTCGTGGACCACCGCGGCGACGGCGGCGTTCACCTGGTCTTCGTTGGTCACGTCCATCGCCACGGCGAGCGCCTTGCCGCCGCTGCGCGTGATCTCATTGGCGACCGACTGGGCCGCGTCCTTGTTCAGGTCGGCGATGGCCACTCGTGCGCCTTCGCGCGCGAAGCGCAGGGCGATTTCTCTTCCGATGCCGCTCGCGGCGCCGGTGACGATGCAGACCTTGTTACGCAGATTCATAGTTGAAAACTCCGGTTGATGCGGTAGAAGGATCGACCGCCGCAGCGACTGCCGCGGTGCGCTCCGGGCTTACGAGGTCGAACACGCGCACACCGTAGACATCCGCAGGGCCGCGCTCGGTCCAGCGCGGGTCGTGCAGTGTCTGCAGCACGTCGGCGCGCCCGGAGGCCCAGTGCTCCCGCATGGTGAGCCGCGAGAATTCGTAGTCCTTGGCGTGGTTCTCGTAGCGCTTCGCGCGGTAGATGAGCTGGACGATGTCGAGACTCACGCAGTTCGCGTGCAGAACAGCCTTCACCTCGCGGGCATCCGGGTCATCGCGTAGCTCGGGCGGAAGCTTGTCCATGAGCCGCGTGGCGGCCGCGGCGGCACGCCGGCGTGCGACGTCCATATCGGTATTGAGCCGCGTCCGGCTCGAATAGCGGATATCCTTCTCGCGCTCGGTGACGCGCTCCATGGTCGTCGGGAAAAGCCCGCGCGCCGGGAAAAGGTCGACCTGAAAGACGGTGCGGTGACCGCTGCCCGGCTGCTCGAGCACGTAGTTGAGCGGGGTGTTCGAGGCGAGTCCACCGTCCCAGTAGAACTCGCCGTCGATTTCCACCGGCGGGAATCCGGGCGGCAACGCGCCGCTCGCCATGATGTGGCGCACGTCCAGGC
>Ga0137394_10003678_pt1 | contig 11568 bp, 7 predicted proteins | sample czobulk116metaG_FD_108278 | JGI IMG/M metagenome (GOLD analysis project Ga0137394, IMG submission 108278) | Vadose zone soil microbial communities from Angelo Coast Range Reserve, California, USA - czobulk1.16 metaG | ecosystem: Environmental > Terrestrial > Soil > Vadose zone | place: USA... | reverse complement strand
CGATCGCGGATCGTAGTCGAGGAGGAAGGCGACCGTCGCCCCGAGCGCCGCGATCTGCGCGAGGGCGATGTCCACAAAGATCACCTTCCGGCTGATGACGTGGATCCCCAGGTAGACGTGAATCCCCGTGAGAATCAGGCACGCGAGGAAAGGGAGAAAGAGGACCTGGAGCTGCTGCGTCACTTCTTATCCTCCCGAGGGCCGCGGTGTGTCCGCGAGGGCCCGGACGATCTGATCGGTCACGCCGTCGAAGAGCTTGAAGTAGTCGGTCGCCTCGGGAGAGCCCCCGACTTCCAGGGGCAGGGTGATCACCTTCGCTCCCGTCCTCTGCGCCAGAGAGTCGGTGGACCGGTGCTCGACGTAGGGACGTGTGATGATCACCTTCACGTCACCGCGCGAGAGGAGCTCGACGAGCTCCTGGAGATGTTTTGCCGAGGGCTGGATCCCCGGCTTCGGTTCGACGTAGTCCACTACCTGGAGGCCGAATCGCGCCGCGAAGTAGGAGTAGTCCTTGTGGTAGCAGAGGACCGGTCGTCCTCTGACGCTCTGCATCCTCCCGATCCAGCCTCCCAGCCTGGTCCTGAGCGCTGAGCCACCCACGTTCGTGCCATCGAGAAATGCATCAAGGTTCCCCGCGGCCGCCTCCCGGGCGAGCTTCGACCCGCCCACGAGATCGACGAGATCCTTCCCGAAGAGAGACTCGTGGAGCTTTCGTGCGAAAGCCTTCCGCCGCTCGTCGTAGTACGAGGCCCCGGCCGGATCCGCCTTCTTGAGCGCTTCAGTGATCGTGCCCGCGACGACCTCCGCGTTGAGCGGATCGGAAAGGTAGTGGGGGTTGCCGTACGGGTGGACGTCCCCCTCCGCGCGGCTGAGGCTCGAGGGAACCTCGACGACCTGGATGCCAACGGAACAATCGATGAACCCGGCTCCCCCCGGCATGATCCGCGGGGTGCGCGCGCCCTGCGTCAGCGGGGGGATCCACCCGATCTCGAGATCGAGGCCGTTGACGAGCAGGAAGTCGGCGTTGCGCAGCTTGACCATGTAGCTCGGCTTGGGATCCACGAAGTGCGCATCCTGGGTTCCGACGGCGATCGTGGTGAGTTCAATCCGGTCTCCTCCGATCTCAGCGGCGATCGACCCGAGGTTCGGGAGGGAGGCGACCACCTTGGCCCGTCCCTCGGCGGAAGCAGTCGCGCCGATCGCGAGCGCGAGAGCCGGTATGGCGGTCTGGAGCCAGACTGCGGTGCGACGCATGAAGGTCATAGTCGTCCTCAGTACTTGTGGGCGCCGTGGGCGCCGATGACGGGAATCCACTCGAAGAAGATGCGTGTGTCGTCCGTGTCGCCGTTGAATCGCGCGGCGGCGGAATCGTTGCGGCGGATCTTCTCCGCCTGAAATCGAAGCTCCTGAAACTCCGACGGGATGAACCGGACGACCACGGACGCCGCTCGGATGACCGCGGAGTCGTCGTCGGGCAGCTCGGTCCTGTCGAAACGCGCGCCGAACTTCCATCTCTTGGCCATCTGGCCCTCGACGTACGAGTAACCCCCGTGGCTGGTGACGACTCCGGTCGAGAGCGTGGCGGCAGGCGTGAGCGTCTCGAGATGCCGGCGGCTCGTCAACCACTCGGTCTGCCACAGGAACGACTTGTAGAGATTGAGCCGAAGGGGTTTCCACTTGTACGTGACATCGACCCCGGCGACCGCGGACCCGAGGTGGTCAGCCGGCGTCGGCGGGCTTGCGAGGTTGGGGTCGCTCAGCGCGCCGAGGAGCGAAGTGGTCGGTCCCGTCCGGCCCCGGGTTGCGCTCAGGCCGAATTCCAGCGTGCTGTTCGTGCTGGTTGTGAAGACGCTTGTCAGGTGCTCGAGATACGCCAGGTCGCCGCGCTCGCTGTTGAAGGACGTTCCGCCGGGCGGCGTTCCGACCTCTGAAATCGATTCGATGTACGCGTCCCACGGGTTGGGGATCAGTGCGCTGAACGAGACGCCATCATCGGTCAGGCTCTCCTCGCCGAAGAACTCCGTGAGCACTTCCGGCTTGTCCACGCTGAAAAAGGCGTGGTTGTGAACCGTGTTCCACTTGCCGAAGGCGCTCTTGAATCGCCCTGCTTTGATCGAGACCGGGCCCGGAAGCGCGGTCGTGGTCAGAAATCCCTCCTCGACTTCGGGCGCACCATCAGCCGGGAAGCTGAGGAAGAGATCGACTCTGGTGTACGGATCGACGACGGATTGGAGCGCGATCTCCGCCTCGCTGAGGCTGAAACCGTTCTTGTCGTCGGACCGCTTCAGGGAGGTGTTGCCGATCGTCTGGAAAACGGCGCTGATCGCCGGGTTGAGGAGATTCTGGCTGCGTGTCGGGGCCGCCGCAGGGGCCGCGGCCGGTGCCATGGGCGCGGAAGGCGTCGCCGGCGCGCCCCCGCCGAGGATCAACTGCATCTGTTCCTGCAACATCTTGATCTGGCGCTTGAGCTCGTCGATCTCCCGTCGGAGGGCAGAGGTCTCAGCAGCCGGCGCGTTGGCGTCGGCGGCTTGCTGCGCGAAGGCGGGAGCCGTGAGGACGACGAGTATCAGCGCAGCCGCGCGAAGTCGGATCTGTTTTCTGGATGTCATGGGGATCTCCACTCACCAGGATCGTCCCGTCTCCGCCGCCGACGCGCTCGGGACGCCCGGGCCCGCGAGGGCCGGCGTGCAAGAGGATCGGAAGCGGCGTGAAATGCCGGGTCAGATGGTGGCTGGCGAGGGAGGAGCGCGGAGCGGCTTGAGCAGGGGAGATCGATCGACCAGCAGTCGCTCCGCGGGCTCGACGGCCGGCGAGGTCGGTGAAGCGGGACGGCTGAGCGCGCTCGGCGCGTGGGCGAGCGCGGGAGCGTGAAGAGTCCGACAGGCGACGCATTCGCTCGACGCCGGGCAGTGCGAGACGGTCGCGTGGAGAAGCGAGAGCAGAATGGCGGCAAGGAGCACGACCGCGCACAACGCTCCCCGGCGGGAACCGGCGGGGGTGAAGAGGTTATGCACGGCCTCGAACCGTATCCCACCCCTCCTCCGATGTCAAAGAAGATGCGGTGGCCGGTCGGATCCACGGTGATAGACTGAGATCGCCCGCTCGAGATCCGGGCGTGGCGCGAGGTCCCCCGATGCGAACCCGCACAGGCCGATGGCCGGCCACCCTGCTTGCTGCTCTCCTCTTTCCGCTCACCACTTCCATCGCCGTGGAGGAGGGGACGTCGGGAGTCGCCGCCACGGAGATCCTTTCGCGGCTGGACCGCCGGCTCCAGGCGGTCACGACGATGAAGGGACGATTCATCCAGAGTTTCACTTCGGCCGGGCTGGGTGTGCCCCAGTCCGAGTCGGGCCGGTTCTTCATCAGCCGGCCCGATCGCATGCGCTGGGACTACACCAGGCCCGAGGAGAAGACCGCGATCAGCGACGGGACCCACACGTGGCTGCACCTCCCCGAAGAGGGGGTGGTCTACAAGGGAAGCGTGGCCGCGTGGAAGAACGGCGGCGCTTTTTCGATCCTCGCGGGGGGGAGCCTTCGGGATGAGTACTCCGCGATCGATGTCGACGTCGCCCAGGCAACACGCAAGGGAGACGTCGTCCTCGCGCTCAAGCCGCGGAGGGAAAGAGACGAGTTCGTCTCCCTTCTCGTCGAGGTCGACCCGGTGAGCCTGACTCTCGTCTCCGTCGTGGCGGTGGATGGCGCCGGAAACAGGATCTCGGCATTCTTCAGCGAAATCGAGGAGAACGTGGCCCTGCCCCGGGATGTTTTCCTGTTCAAGCCGCCGGTTGGAGCGCGCGTGATCGATCAGGATCACCGGCCTGCGGCGATCGTCCCACCCCCGAAGTGAGGTGTGGTAAGATTCGGCCCCGTTTACGCGCAGCCCAGGGAAATCATGGCCTCCGAAAGCTCCTTCGACATCGTGTCCAAGATCGATCTCTTCGAAGTGGACAACGCGGTTTCCCAGGCCATGAAGGAGATCGCGACCCGCTTCGATTTCAAGGGAGCGGGAGCGGAGATCCGGCGTGAGGAGCGGGTCATCCACCTCTCGGCCTCCGACACCTTCAAGCTCAAGGCGCTGTCCGAAGTCCTCCTTCAGAGAATGGCGAAGCGCGGCGTTCCGCTGAAGGGTCTCTCGCACTCGGAGCCCACGACGACTCCGACAGGGAAGGCGGCCCAGGAGATCGAGATCCAGAGCGGGATCCCGACCGAGAAGGCGAAGGAGATTGTGAAGCTCGTCAAGGATCTGAAGCTTCGAGTCCAGGCGTCGATCCTCTCCGACCAGGTCCGGGTCAAAGGGGCGAAGAAGGACGACCTCCAGGTCGTGATCCGGACCCTCGGTGAAGCCGATCTCGGATGCCACATAGAGTTCACGAACTACCGTTGAGCCGCAGCAGCGGCAGATGCGCGCGCCGCCATCCGTGGCGCGCCGGGGCGGCGCTATTGACGGCCGCAGCCATCACCGCCACCGGAGCGGCGGCGGAGAGGATGATCGACGTGCGGGGCACGATCAGGGACTCGGCCGGGCAGGGGCTCGCGGGGCAGAGCGTCCGGCTCTTCAAGACTCGCCGCCAGTTCAAGCTCTCCGGCGTCGAGCACGGCGGCCAGGTCGCCGAGGCGACGCGCACGACGACCGACGCCGCCGGTTTCTACGAGATCACCATCCCGCGCGATCGCTCGTTCGGCGAGTACTACCTTCGCTTCTACGATCCGAACGGCTTCGACTCGGTGCAGTATCTCCTCCCTCCCGACAGGGACATCACGCGCGATCTCAGGCACGAACAGGTGCTGCGCGTCGACGTCACTCTCGAGCGGGCGCCAACGTGGGGCGAGGTCACCCGGAGGGTACAGGCCGTTGGAGAGGATTCACCGAAGGCGCGCATCCTCCTCACGCTCGGCCTCCCGGAGCGCGAAGGAATGGGCTCGGGTCCCGACGGGCCGCGTGAAGAGTGGTGGTACCACTCCCGCGGGGTCGTCTACTTCTTCCACGATGGAAACCCGGCGGGCTCGCGCCGGTTCGATCCGGTGAGCGTGCCGCCGGAGCTCTCTTCGCCCAGCGCGGCATCGGCGGGAGGGGGGCGGTAGCATGGAGCCCGCGCGCAGCATCGTCTCGATCCAGCACCCGGCGATTCCGCCCCTCTCAAGGATCCTCGAACCTGTCGAATCGGATCTGCGGGCGGTGGAGGAGATCCTTCAGCGGAGCCTCGAATCCGACGTCGAGATCGTCAGGTTGATCGGCAAGTACGTCTCCGAGGGGGGAGGAAAGCGCATCCGTCCCGCCCTGCTTCTCCTCTGCGCACGAATGGCCGGCTACCGTGGTGAGCAGCACCGTCGTTTCGCGGCGGTTTTCGAGCTGATTCACACGGCCACACTGGTTCATGACGACGTGATTGACGGCTCCCCGCTGAGGCGGGGCCGTTCGACCGTGCATGCGAGGTGGGGGAACCATCTCACCGTCCTCTTCGGCGACCACATCTATCTCACCGCGATGAACGAGGCGCTTCGCGCCGACGACCTCCGTCCGATAAAAATCCTCTGCGAGATCACGCTGCAGATGATCCAGGGGGAGATCATCCAGGCCCATCTCAACGGCCGGACCGACATCGCGGAGGAGGAGCACCTCGAGGTGATGCGGCGGAAAACGGCGCTCCTCTTCTCGGGATGCGCGCGCGTCGCCGCGTACCTCGCCGGCCTGCCGCCCGACGGAGAGGACGAGCTCGCCGCCTTCGGGCTCAATCTCGGGATGGCCTATCAGATCGTCGACGATCTTCTCGACCTCACCGCCGATCCGAAGATCCTCGGCAAGCCCGTGGCGAGCGATCTCCGGGAAGGCCGGCTCACCCTTCCGCTGATCTATCTGCTGGAAGGCGGCGAGCCGCGCCACCGTGAGATGGTCGGGCACCTCCTCAAGGATCGCGACTTCGATCGCGTGCCTCTTGCCGAGGTGGTCGCCGAGCTGAAGAAGCAGGGGAGCCTCGAGCGAACGAGGAGTCTCGCGCTCCGCTACTGTGACGGCGCCCGCGAGCGGCTGGACTCGTTCCCGGATTCACCGGCACGCCGCTCTCTCCTCGACGTGTGCGATTTCATCACCTCCCGCACTTTTTGACCCCGCCCCTCTATCTTGAGGGTTGAGCCTGGTTCCGCCACCATATCTTGCGTTTTCAGAACTCGGCTCGCGCAGAATGTGATAAACTCTGACTTCGCCCCGGCCGCGACCGGCGGGCTGACCTGGGCGGGGACGCGAAGGCGGACGGCGGCCCCGACCCCCTTCCCACGATGTGCGGGGTACGGCGGATGTACAGGCTGGATAGGCTGGACCTGAACGGCTTCAAGTCGTTCTCCTCCCCCACGGAATTCACATTCGGCGCCGGCATCACCGCCGTCGTCGGACCGAACGGATGCGGCAAGAGCAACATCGCCGACGCCATCACATGGGTCATCGGCGAGCAGGGCACCCGGAGCCTCCGCGCCGAACACATGGGTGATGTCATCTTCAACGGCACCGATGCCCGGCGGCCGATGGGGATGGCGGAAGTTTCCCTGCGGCTCACGGCTGCGGACACCGTCGCGCGCCTGTCGTCCGGCCAGGCGGCGGGGGCGAACGGGAACGGCTCCGTCGATGGCGGTGACGACGGTAACGGCAGCCACCCGATTCGCGCCGCCGGCGGCCATGCCGGCGGGAACGGATCCGCGGACCCGATCGAAACGTTCGCGTCATCCGAGAGGCCGGAAATCGTCATCACCCGCCGTCTCTTTCGATCCGGGGAAAGCGAGTACCTGATCGACGGCCGGAAGGCTCGGCTGAGGGACATCCAGGAGCTGCTCGCCGAGATTCGTGTCGGCAGCGGAATCTACAGCGTGATCGAGCAGGGGCGCGTCTCGGCGATCCTGACATCGCGCCCGAGAGATCGGCGCGTCATCATCGAGGAAGCCGCCGGCATCGCTCTCTACAAAGTCCGGAAGAGGCAGGCCCAGGGGAAGCTGGAGGCGACGGAGGCCAATCTCCTCCGGATCCACGACATCGTCAGCGAGATCGAGCGGCAGATCGGCGCTCTCAAGAGGCAGGCGGCGCGAGCGCGCCGCTACGCGCGAATCGCGGCGTCGATTGAGAGAGGCGAGCGCATCCTCTTCTATCACGAGGCGCGCCGGCTCGAGGCGGCCGGGGAGGCTCTGCGAATCCAGCGGCTGGAGATCGAGACGGAGGAAGTCGCCGCGGCGACCGGCATGGCCCGCGTCGACGCGCAGCTCGCGGCTGGTCGGGCGGATGCAGCCGGGGAGGCGGCGCGCCACCAGAGCGCGCGCGAAGCGCTTCACGCGCTCGATCGTGTCCTGGATCAGCTCAAGGCCGGGGTCGATCGACTTCGGGAGCAGGAGACCGAGGCGATCGAGCGGATGACACGCGGCGCCGCGGAGACGGAAGCGCTGCGCGATCGCCGCGAGGCGCTCCGCCTGCGCATCGCCGCCGCGGAGATCGAGCTCGACGCCGCGTCTGCGGAATCCGGGAGATCGGACAGAGCCGTCTCGGATCTGGAAGCCACGCTCAGGCTCGATGCCTCGGGCCTGCAGGCGATCCACTCCGCCCTGGCAGCCGCCCGTGAGGAAGCTGTCTCCGGAGCCGGCGCGCTCAGCGAATGCAGGAACGAAATCCGGCGGCTCGAGGAGGCGGCCTCCCGCGGGCGGAACGACGAAACACGCTTCGACAGGCTGGCGGCCGACCTCGCGTTGGAATCCCAGGCGATCGGCGCGAAACGGCTCGCGCACGAGACCGGGACGGCGGAGATCGTTTCATCGGCGTCGCGCATCCGCGCGGGAGCGGAGGGAGCGGCGCACTCTCTCGCCGCGCAGGAATCGAGCCGCGAGGCGCTTCTGCTCGAGCGCGAAGAGCGCAGAGGACGGCTCGCCGCCCTCGAAGAGCGGCTCGCGGGCCTCAAGAGCCTCGACCTGGGGCCGCGGGGAGAGCTCGCGGACGGCGACTCGCCTCACCCCTATCGCCGGCTGAAGGATCTTCTCTCGCCGCCGGAACGCCTGGACCGTGCGGTCGACGCGGCGCTCAACGGTCTCCTGCGCGGGTATCTCACCCCCTCGGTCGAAGAGGCGGCGCAGGTCGTCACTTCGCTCAAGGCGCGGGGGGCCGGGCGCGCCGTCCTGATCCCGCTCGCATCGGGTTCCGCCCGCGGGACAGCGCCGGCCGATCCCCGCGGCGAGATCGCCTCGCCCGAATTCCTCGGGACGCTCCACTCCCTCCTCGGCATCGACTCCGTCTCGTCGCCGGGGCTCGCGCCGATACTCGACCGCGTCGCCGTCGTGACCGACATCGAGGCAGGGCTCTCGCTGCGTGCCGCGTTGCCGGGGATGGACATCGTCACGCTTCAGGGCGATCTGCTTTCGCGTGATGGCTGGATCGAAGGAGGGGCCGAGGTTCCCGCGGAAGCGGGGGTCATGACCCTCAAGCGACTTCTCGAGAGGCTGGCAACCGATGCGGAGGCGGCGCGCGCCCGGATCGCGCGCCTCGACGTCGAGATCGAAGGAGTCGAAGCCGGCCTGCCGGCCCTCCGCGAGGGGGTCGTCGGGTGGAGGAAGCGTGAGGCCAATCTGACCCGCGACGAGGAGTCGATGCGCCTGAAAGGGGAGGCGTTGAGTCAGGAGGAAACGAGGCTCGCCCTCAGGGAGCAGGCGAACCAGGGAGATCTCGAGCGCGTACGCGAGGATCTGGCCGCGATCGGAGCCGCCCGGCAGCGCATTCGCGAGCTCCACGATGACGCAATCCGCCGGCACGATGAGCTGCAGCGGGTCGCCGAATCGCTCTCCCGGGAGGCGGAGTCGCTCCGTGACCTGCTTGCGATCCGCTCGGCGTCCGTTCCCGCGCTTCGCGCGGAATCGGCTGCCGCGCGGGACAGACGATCCGTCCTCGAGGCCGAGCTGCGTCATCTGGCCGAATCGGCGAAGGATATCGAGGCGCGGGTCGTCCGGGAGACCGACGAGCGTGGTGAATGGGAACGCCGGCTCGAGGACGCCCGCCGGCGGCTCGGCGAAGACAGCCGCGCTCTCTCCGATCGGATGGCGGAGCGGATCCTCGCCGATGGCGCGGTGGCCTCCGCCGACGCTCTCGTGCTCGAGAGGAGGCGCCAGCTCTCCACGCTCGAGGAATCGGTCCGGCAGGCGCGAGGGATCTTCGAGGAGGTCCGCGAGCGGCTTCATGCTCACGCTCTCGAGGAGGAACGGCTCGCGGGAGATTCGAGAGGGGTCGAGGCTCGCGTCCTGGAACGAGGCCTTCCATCGCTCGCTGAGGCGATCGCCGATCTCACCGACGAGGAGAGGGGCACCGACGCCGAAGCCGTCCGGGCGGAGATGGCCCAGTGGAAGGAAAGGCGCGACGCGATGGGCGCCGTCAACCTGATGGCGATGGATCAGTTCCGCGAGCTCGAGGAGCGCTTCACCTTCGTCACCTCGCAGCGACGCGATCTGGAGGAGTCGATCCGCTCGCTCAAGGAGACGATTGCGCGCATCAACCGGCAGTCGCGCGATCGATTCATGGAGGCCTTCGAGAGAATCCGGACCGGGTTCGGCGACATCTTCAAGATCCTCTTCGGCGGCGGACGCGCCGATCTCCGCCTCGTCTCCGACGGCGAGGACGATGGCGATCTCCTGGAAGCCGGGCTCGAGATCAGCGCGCAGCCTCCGGGCAAGAGACTGCAGAGCATCTCCCTCCTTTCCGGCGGGGAGAAGGCGCTGACCGCCATCGCGCTCCTCTTTGCGATCTTCCGCTACTCCCCCTCACCGTTCTGCCTTCTCGACGAGGTCGATGCTCCGCTCGACGAGGCCAATGTGGTCCGTTTCAACACGCTCCTCCAGGCGATGTCGGCCGAGACTCAGTTCATCCTGATCACCCACAATCGCCGCAGCATGGAGGCGGCCGGGCTGCTCTACGGAATCACCATGGAGGAGCCGGGCGTTTCGCGGAGCATCTCCGTCGTCATGGCGTCGGAGGACGACCGGCGCGAGGCCGCGCGCACGCTTCCGGCGATGCTGGCGTCACGCCATCGCGGAAGTGGCGGTCGACCCCGCCCGCCCGGCCCGCCCAGCGTGGCCGGCCATGAGAGCTGATCCGGCCTCTTCACTCCCGCGCCGCGACCCCCGCTCCCCTGCACTCGCGAGGCTCGTCGTGCCCGGCGTCCTCGCCCTGGCGGCTCTTCTCCATCCCGCGGATTCGGGCGCGCGCGACGGCGCGGGGTCCTCGAAGGCGGAGGAAGCGATCATTGCAGGCGTCTCGGGCCCGAGGGCGGCGCGCACCGCGCGCGACCTCGTCGAGATCGGTCCTCGCATGGGGGGAACCCCCTCAGGCGATCGCGCGGCGATGTACGTGCGCCGCCGCCTCGAGGAGGGTGGCCTCTCGGTCGAGGAGATCATCGATCCACCGAAGGAGGTGCACGAGGAGCGTTCGTGGACGCTCGCGATCATCGAGCCGGCGGACACTTCGATCGAGGCCTGGCCGGTCGGCTTCTCTCCTTCGGTTCCTTCTTCGGAGCTTCTGGTCCTGGAGTCGCCGCCGCGGGACGCGAACTCCCCGGCGTGGGCTCTGCTGAGCGACCAGAACCCTGTCACGGCGACGAAGCGCGCCAAGGGCGACGGCGCGAAGGCGGTCCTCCTGGATCGCCGGGGCGATGAGACTCTCGCGGGGAGCGCGGCGCCGGCGATGGAGTTCCCCGCGTCGAGCCGGCCCGGCGTTCTGCCCGCCTTCGCGTTGTCGCGCGATTCCGGTCGGGCGCTTCGCGCCCATCTGGCGGCGAAGCGCTCCGCGCGCGTCCGCGTCGCGCTCGACTCGCACACCTTCGAAGGAACTCCACGGACGATCGTCGGCATCCTCCCCGGCACCGGGCGCGGCTGGTACCTCGTCTGCGCGCACGGTGACTCGGATTCCGGCGGCCCGGGCGCCGACGACAATGCGTCGGGGGTGGCGAGCCTGATCGAGGCGGCTCTCTCTCTCGCCTCGGCGGCGAAGAGCGGTCTTCTTCCCGCGGATCGTCCGTCGATCCGCTTCGCGGTCTGGGGAAGCGAGATCTTCTCGACGCGATCGTACGCGAAGTCGCACGCGCCGGAGATGAGCGATCTCCTCGGAGTCTTCAACTACGACGAGACCGCTGCTTCGACGGAGAAGGACGCTCTCTACTTCGAGGGAAACGACGTTCCATGGAACGCCACGATCCTTCGCGCGCTCCTCTCGGTCGCGTCGGATCACGCCGGGCGGGACGGCTTTCCCCGCGAGTTCACGACCAATCCGTCCCTGGGCGGAACCGACTCGTACGTCTTCCTGCCGGTGAAGTATCACGGCGACGGGCTCGTCACCGGGATGATCCCGTCCACGACGATTTTCACGGCGGCCTGGGGCAAGCCGGAGACGGTGGCGCAGACGCCGGGCTGGCAGTCGCCCGCCTGGCCGGAGCGCGGCACGGTGACGGTGGACTACAGCCGCTACTATCACTCGTCCGGCGATCGGCCCGAGGCGACAACCGATCTCCACCCCGAGAGCATGGCGCGGTGCGCGCGCGTCGTGGCTCTCGCCATCCTGCGCCT
>Ga0137394_10003677_pt1 | contig 11572 bp, 14 predicted proteins | sample czobulk116metaG_FD_108278 | JGI IMG/M metagenome (GOLD analysis project Ga0137394, IMG submission 108278) | Vadose zone soil microbial communities from Angelo Coast Range Reserve, California, USA - czobulk1.16 metaG | ecosystem: Environmental > Terrestrial > Soil > Vadose zone | place: USA... | reverse complement strand
TGTTTGTAATAAGAACTTTTGTAAATGCGTTATTGAACATCCAGTTCCTAGCTGCTCTTGGCTGCAGGCTTTTGTTGGGCATGTTAACTATGCCTATAACATACTCCTCCGCACCATAGATCTTAAAAATGTTGAGCATACGATCGTGCCAGACCAACCAGTTTGTGTCGTTCAGCGGTTCCGATAGTCTGATGATTCCCCCAGTTTCACTGGTTCTGATCCGCTCAATATCAGCTTCTAGGTCGGGCACTATGCCTGTATCCTGAGCTTCTATATTGCGAGCAGATCCTTGGCCAATTGCGGGATCAGGGTCGGTGGCATCGGGTGGTGTCGACATGCCTTTTTAGACATTAAGCAGTTTCGGATATGTGGTTTTTTTGAGATACAGAGCTTTATAGGCCAGGGCCCATAACCTCTTATGAGATTATATCACAGAGGAGTATATTGAGGGGAAAAGATGAGCAACAACTCTGTGGCCGCTACGGACGCATGCATAAGTACAGGCAGGTGAAACATATCATAGATCTTTATCTCGATCTCTGCCTTGTCTTTTAGTCAGCTATCTTGTTCCTATCTTCATGTCTCAGTCCTCCGCAAGGATCTGCTCCATCAGTCCATGCTGGTCTGTCCATCCTTGTATGATTCCCAACAATGAGCTGCTATGAACAAATTCTGGTTTTGCTGATGCAGAGAAATACATCAGTATTGCACCAGGTTATATTCTGTTAAGTACAAAATTATGACAGCTTGGCCAGAACCAAGCCTGAAACTACTTCTCAGGCTTAGGAGCCACCTGGGCCGGGCCGCCAGGGCCTAGGATGCATCACTGATCCGGCCCTAAACTCTGCTCCCTTGGGCCAGGGCTCCTTGCCAGTGGCCCACGAGCCTGAGGGATTGGTTTTCGGGTTTTTTGCGCTTTCGGCTGCCGGATGATCGACAAAGAACAAGGCACTTGTGGGAACGGGATTGTTGGCACTGGCAGGATGGCGTTCTACAAGTTTGGGTTGCTGATCAACTTGAATTTTGGCAGGATGATCATCAGGAAGACCGCGAGCCTGAACAGGGACGTTATCCGGCATCCGAGTGACAACGCTAGCAATTTCGATTATCACGAAGGGCCTTTAAACTCAACAAGTACTAGATTTCCTTACCGGACTGGGGCAGACAGAACAGAGGAAACAGTGAATGCCGCGAGAGCAAGGACAGTAAAATTCATGTACGAGCGCATGTTCGCGAATATTTGTATGTGAGTGGGCGTGGATGCAATGGGCGTGCGAACGAAACGTCTGGGCTGCAGGGTGGAGTCAAGATCATGGCCATGCCATACACAAGAAAGTCGATGCTCTGTGCTCACCAACCAGTGCCTTGAAAAAGAAAATAATGCTGAGCCGCCTGGGCGAGGAACTGAGGAATCCTTCCTGACGGACAGCGACAAATTTATAGTAGAGAGACCTTGGGGTCACACGTTTGCGCTTGTGGCTCTACTATAATCATGATGATGGCATGGCAAAAGATGGCCGCAAGTTGATATTCTCTGGAGAGCAACGGTGTGATGGGTACAATAAGCGATCTATTGTCGGATGGAATGCGAGCGGTCTCAAGCCCTGATGCATTTAATTCAAGAACGAATATCTCATTGCTCTCACCTCACTTCCGAGTCGCTTCCTTCCCCGACGCCCCGGCCGCGTTTGATTCTGCGTACCCCAAATCACAGCTCTTCTCCAGGCCCTTCGCACCGGCCGCGCTGCGGGCTTGCTAGCACCTGCCGAATCAAGTGACATTGTCCAAAGGTCACTGAACCTGCTGCCGCTGCCGCTGCCACCACGCTTTGTAGATATCGTAGCCAAAGACGGCGACGTCATAGATACCGGTGACGTCACTGCTGACCGCGCCGACGTTGGGGGTCATGGCGGGCATCCCTGCGTACGCAGGTGCTGTCGCCAGCGTGGAGGTGGGACGCACTTGTAATGAGGGGGACGCAAGCGCGCCGAAAGACTGGGACCGCGGTGGCCTTCGCAGGCCTTTTCGAGGACACCGTCTGATGTTCTGCGCGCACGTCGCAGTTGATCGATGATAGGATATGATAGGCTAAAGACAGGTCCAGGATATGCAGCTGGATCACCTCACATCTCCGGAGTTTGGAGAAAGCAGGCTGCCCTCAACCAGGGCCCGGGCAACGTAAATAGTCAACTTCTTTTCATTTGGGGTTGCCTTGATGTGGTAGCGCTGGAGGTGGACGCGAGATGATCCATGAGGCGAGGCCAGGAGGTTCGGCTGCCAAAGGTTTTGTGGTGGTTGTAACGGTTGCAGGAGGGGAAGATGGCGCGGCTTGGAAATCCAGGCGGGTGGCCGTCGTGCGACGATTTCTGAGCCTGTTGTTATCCCTGGGAGGACTGCTGTTGCTGCTGTGACGATTGTTGTCGTTGTTGAGCGGGGGAAGTCGTCAGCCATAACGTTAGTACTACGTTAGTGTTCAATACTTCAATATAGCTTCGATACTTCAATCGAGTCAACTGGAGCCGAGTTGGAGCCGATTGATCCGTCGCAACTCTGGCATCTCAATTCCCCAACCGGCGCTGGCGCAAGCAATGGTCATTGCCCCCGCACTCTCACTTGGCCTCAACCTCTCCCGTGTGTCAGTGTCACCACAGACTCCAACCTGACCCTTCCCCCTTCCCCCTTCACATTCACATTACCCTCTCTCCTCGCCCCCCCAGACACAGAGCCTGCGCCGCTTGGAAGCCCAACGGAATGCCTTGAACGCGCGTGGCGAGTCCCGTCCTCTGCCTACGTTGTAAGGCGAGCCACCGAGCGGCTGTTTTCGGGCAAGGGCAATCGGAACGCAGATGCACCCCCGAGTCCGATCGTTGAGGGTATGGGCTTCCTTTTACTCCTCCCAGTTGTACACCAGATCACAGACAGTCACTGGTGCATCACGCCAGGGCTGGCGCAGCCCTGCTCTGGCAGGCCCGGGACCGTGGACATCAAGAGGCGGAGTCATCTCGAATTATCTTGGGCGTCCGCTTGATTTTGACCTCGGCCGAACGCTCGGCAGGAATTTTGGCGTCGTCGCGGCGAGGAAGGAGGTCCACGCGCGGGTGATAGAAGCCGTTCAGGGGTGTTGGCAGAATCGGCGCCGCAGGGAGAAGGCAAAGAATCGAGTGCGGTACGTTTCCCTAGGTTTGCTTGATCGGGCTCCCCGTCGCCTTGCCCTCTCTCACCGGTGAAAATCCGGTGATCGTAGCCCTCCCATTCCCGAAGGCTTGCGACATACAATTTAGAGATGCGGATGGCCTAGGGGGCGCATGTTTACGTTATTCGTCCTTCTCGCAGCGGAACGCAAAACATACACCACGCGATTGAAGAATGTAACTTACTCGTGGACAAATGAATGCAACGTCACCGAGAACGAATGAGTGAATGAATGCGCCACGACTGACTCTTAAGACAATTTATTCGTTGGATGAGGGATCTGAGCGCGGATACATTGCGTAGTTGTATGCTTAGGCTCTAATCCACGAACCATGAACGCATTTAGACTTGAAGCTTCAAGCTTCAAGCTTCAAGCCTCATGAGTGACACTTTGCTCGCGGACACAATCGGGAAGACAATAATGCAATGTAGTCAGGGACGTACACGTAGACTCGGACGTACAAATGAAACACTACATTTCAATCTCAACTTTGACTGCGTTTTCATCAGCTCTGGGTCCCTATTGGTATTCATGAGATTCAAAGCAAGCGATGGCTTTTATCGCCCCCGCAGCCGCGTATGCCACAGATCGAGAGCCTAGACAACCCCGAGATGATGTATGTCGTTAACGAATTGATGAAACGATGTTTGTCATATCATAGTAACGAAGATGGTGGCACGAGGTGCCTAATCGAGCCCGCGCCATTTGCCGCGGTGGTGACTCGAATCTACGAAATGCCGGGCGTCAACTTGAATGCCATTGACTGTGGCAATGCCATGGCTCCGAGTCAACCAACTGACGTCGTGCGTCTCCATCTGCGTCGGGAACTCAGTGTATCATGATTTCAGCGCAGCATTGCAGAAAACCAGAACTACCAGGGGACAATAATGTCACGGTACAGATCACTACATTGCCTTCAGTTGCCAGCCCTGCCAGTGCGACCCCGTTCAGTAACGACTCGAATGATCCTCGAGAGGGCCAAGCTGGCAGCAATCACTCAAATCGAACGACTTGGGGACTCACGAGTATCGACACCCAGCTTTCATTCATTTTTTTTCTCTATGACTACCGTGGACCGTACTCGCCACAAAAAAAGAGGCCGGGTTCTGGACCGTTGGATGATTTCAAACCCTTTGCAAAATCGTTTTTATTGCTACCGTGCTATGCGCACAGGGAAACCGTGCTAGTACACAAGGAGGTGCTGGTGCTGCGCCGGGCGAGGCACGCGTCCCTCTTTCTCTCCTGATGGCCCGGGCTGTCACGGTCTGGCTTTGGGTAGTAGAAGTTGAGCACTGGTTACCTCGACGCCTCTTCAACTCGTACACATCACACCACCCGCAGCGACATCATGTCCAAGTCGTCTAAGCTATCTCTCGACATCGTGGACCAGAGCCTGAGCGCACACCGCTGGGGTTTCGTAACACCTGCCGCATGCCCGAGTCCGAGTCCAAGGTTCGTCAGTCAACAGTTGTGCTCGCCCATCACCTACGTACCTAACATCGACTGGCCCCCCCTCCTCGTCGCCCAACTTCCTTTTTTTTTTGCAGATGCGACAATGGTCGTCGGATCGAGGGCCAGCCCGTGACCGTGACTGAGCCGGATCGTTCAGCATCTCTAATCATCGCGCTGACCGGATTCCATCTACTCAACATCGCTTCGATCGTCGTCTTTGGGATATGGAAAGTGCTATTGGCCGGCGATGGCCGCTTGGTCGTCGTGACAAAAGTGGAATTGGGTCTGGTGATGCTTAGCAGTGTCATGTCTGCCTTTTTTTTTCTCTTTCGCGGTTGGAGGACCCGCCGTCGGACTGACGGCTTTCTCCCAGATTGTACTACCTCACGAGACTCGCAGAAAATAGTCCGGAGATATGCCCGAGTTTCTTCCAAGTCGATCTCGTCCCTCCTATCTGTAAATTCCTATTTCGTGTCGAGGGTGAGTGGGGTACCGTCGTGCTTGGTGAAGGTTATCTTTAACTGACGGCGCGGTCTGCGTGCAGTGTATCTCTTTCTTTTGTCACTCTTACCGTTGCTGCCAGCCGTTGCAACGCTTCGATCTGCGTTGGATCTCAGACATCGTCTCGAGCTTGGGAATCGATCGCCTAGCTCTGCGCATGCAGCCGCTGAAAATGCGCTCGTCACTGCTATCGTGGGGCTTATCTTTGCCACGATCCCGACCCTGCAACAACTCACGAAGGTACTTCGTCTTCGAGGTGAGCGTTTCGTGCCAGTCGGGTCGTGGTCGGCGATCTCAACGGATTTCACAGCGATTCACCGTTTCCTGGTGCACGATCTCACGACACTGAGTTTGTTGGCCTTATGGGCCGCGTCAGACTTTTATGTGTTGTTCAACACCATGATCAGCGTCCGCTACGTCCCGGAAGAGGACGACGAGTACCTGTTTGGCCATACCATGACCATGATTCCCTTCGCTCTACTACTGCCGCAGATCGAAGTGTCTGTCATAGGTGAGCTGCACGGCCAAAATTAACGATGAATGCAGACCTGACTGACCATCTCTTCTCCCTTTTTGTATGCGCCGCCCAGGACCTCCATGGTTTCGACTTTTGAAGGGGCTGCTCATCATCGTTGTGCTGTTTGCATGGGTATTGTCCGAAAAACTCCGCAGTCCATATTACGCATCGTTCGTGTGTGGCATCATGATTTTCTTTTTTCTCCGTTTCTTGACTGTCGCCGCTGCCCTTCGCAACCGACATTCTCTCAATCGCCATTGTTGTGTACAAGGCGACACAGACAGCCTATGGTAAAATTCGGAGGTTCGGATATGGGGCATGGGATTCTTTATTACTCTTTGGTTGTCAGGTGTATCCATATTGATATGGTATTTGGCATTACAATCATTACAATAATGTTTATTACTTGGTTCATTTATATAGTATGTATATTTACGGTCGATGCAGGAATACCTTGATCATTAAATATTATATTAAACCTCTCAGTTCGTCCCTTTCCAACAATATCAACGGAGGCTCCAATTTCTCTTTGTAAGTAGCCAGCTGTTACGCCGGTCGAGCGTGCAGGCTGAAATGGTCGGGTGCGTGACTCGGAGTCGTGGACACGTGTCGGAGTTGAGTCGAAGCGGGGACAAGCGGGCCGACGTCGAATGATATGCAAATGGGGAAAGGCCCGGTAGCGAGTTTCGAGGTCTTGACCTGGCGCGCAATCGACTTGCTCGGAGACGATCGTAAGAGCAAAAGGGATAGTCGCACGCAGCAAGGTGGCATGGGGATGATGACGGGGCGACGACAAAGCTTGTCATCATTCCATCATCTATCTCATCTCCATGCAGAGTCGCAGACAAAGTGGGACAGCAGCTTACAGACGGGCGCTCTAAACTGCTCGTTCCGCCGAGCCTGGCGCGCGTCGTCGCCTCACAATGGAGATAACTGTTGGCATCGAATCCTGTAGTGACTTGAGAAAAATACGAACAGGTCGAAGAATCACGAGCCCTGGCGGCAGTGCCGGTGAGTGTACACGTACCTCGTTCGAGTTACGATAACTATGTACAGTATACCCGGGCCCGGACCCTTCTCTCCAGAATTAACCAGAGTAGCTGGTGGGGTGGCACGAGGAGGGACGTCTGCCCTGCCAAACAGGCAGCATGATAGCTGGACCCAAACACAAGCCCATTTACCCAGGGGTATGCAGGTATGACCCTTACCGGGAAGCAACTGAGTCACATGCCACATGGTCGAGACCCATCAATGGCAAATGCCGGATCCGGGCCGGGATCCTGAGCGGACTGATTTTCCATATGTGGCAAGGCGATCCCTCTCATCTCGGAATCCGACTGCGAGTATCTGACTAGGGACTACAAGACAGACAGAAAACCGAGATTACTGGTCTCGTTTCTCAGTCTGTATTGTAACCTCTGGACGGAAACCTATCGATCGACATGCATGCCACAGGTGGCGGCGATACGCCAACAATTAATTCAACGCGGGTGTGTGTGCTGACGTCCAGTTCACATTGAAATTTCTCTATTTCAGCAGGCATGCTAACACCCTCCTCGTCTCCTCGTTCTTACATCGCAAAGTACTACTCCGGTATCAGCAACTCGTAAGATCTTACAATGCGTCTCTACAAACCCAAGGAACTCCCCAAGCAACAACGCGATCCCGTCGACTCCTCGCCCGTTCCCCCGTCGTCCCCGCCACGCGCACCCGCCCCATACCGGCTGAAGCGTGCAGCTGAGGCGGTCGGCAAGCAGATTTCCGGACACAAGGCCATGGTCGCGCTATTCAAGGAGTCGAGGCTCCCCCGCCCTCCGATCTTCGTCTCGAAGGCAGCGACCCCTCCGCAGAAGGACGGTTCCGTTTCGGCAAAGCAAAGCAAGGCCACAAGGGGATCCGGGAAGCCTAGGCCTCAGATCGTCCCCAAGGCCCCTACTACCTCGTCTGTCAAGCCCACTACGCGCTCCGGTATCAACTCGAATTCGCGATCCCCCACGAAGCCACCTGGTCTGGGCTCCCAGTCCGCGAAGAAGCCTTCTATTCCCCTGTCAGCCCCGGGAAAGTCCAAGTCGGTCCCATCTCCGATCCAGCCACAGAGAGTCGTTGTCTCGCCAGCCTCTCCTCCTACCGACCTCGCTTCGACCGGAACTCATCTCACCAACACCTCTGCCACTTCCGCCTCTGATGATGTCGACATCGACGGACCCATCCTCTTCGTCTCGTGCTTCTATTCATCGGAGGAGGATCCCGAGCTGGATGACGACTCGTTCGAGCTGATGGAACCCTCGTCTGCTAGCTTCGACGCGCAAGTTGCGCAGATATTCAGCAAGGGCTTAGGACCGACATCCGACAACGAAATACTCCGATACGGCGAGATGCCACCTCCGACTGTCACTCCGGAAGCAACGTCCGCACCCACGTTAGAGCCCACGTCAGCGGTCGTGGAGTGGTGGGAGCCGAGGGAGAATACGGCGGTCCAGTGCGAGTCCAAGGGGCGATCGGATCGGTCAGAAACCATCTCACCTCAGCAGAACCAACTCGTTTGGGCGCCTAAGGATCTTCCGCGCCAGCCTCCCTTGCCCTCGTCGGCCGATTATGAATACGTGGCCTCTGTGGACCGGGACGCGTTCCGCGCACTCTCGTTGGGCATTCACAAGCATACCTCGCGCAAGTGTTGGATCAAGACTGTCTCGAATGCCATCGTCGAAGAAGAGACCATCGTCCGCGCGATCCTCGAAGAGCAGCGCATGATGCGCGAGGCATCCGGCTACCCGTTCCTGTTGGGACTGATGGCCTCCTTCCGCGATGCCAACGGATTTCACTTGGTCTCTGTGAGTTTTAATTCCCCCTGCACCGGTAACAATCAATTCTGATCCGGTCTGACTGCAGGAGTACTGTCATTCCTCGCTATTCGATGAACGCGACCACATGCCAGAGTCCTACAAGAAGCTCGCGTCAGCAGAATTGGTGAGCACGCACCCTCGGCGCAGAGTCACTAATGTACTCGCGTACTGATGTGGGGTCTGCATGCAGGCTTGCGCAGTCAATCATCTCCACAGTCTCGGAATCATCCATCGAGACATCAAGCTCGAGAACGTGATGCTGAAGGATGGTCACGTCGTTCTGGGCGACTTCGGTTTGGCACTCCGTCTGGGTGGCCCCGGCCCGCTCTTGCTATCTCCGCACGATGGTGGATCGATTTGTGTAGACAAGAACAAGACGCTGAAGGCGCGAGGTGTTTGTGGAACGCTCGCATACATGGCTCCCGAATTGTTACGTAACATGGAATATTCTTTTGGCGTCGATTGGTTCGCCTTTGGCGTCTTCCTGCACGTCTTCTACATGGACGAGGTGCGCGTCCTTTCCCTCCGATAACGCCGATGTCGTTCTAATGTTAGATACAGTTTCCCTGGCTTGGCAAGTACGAACGTCCGGCGAGCTACTTGAAGGAAATGATGACCACTATATCGCGTGGGGTCATCTTCGAAGATGGGTCGTTTGGAGACCTGCTCCGTAAGGTAGACACTCAAGCTTGAAGAATTCTAGTATCACGCTCACCGTCTTCCGTAGCTATTGTGTATGGATACGAACGCGAGAGCAAACTTCTCTGTCATAAGAAGGACGGGCTTCTTCGCGGACTTGTGAGTGCTTCTCCTTTGACTCAGTTCCTGTCAGTCGCTAACTTGTATGCGGGAACAATCAGTGACTGGCAGAGTCTTATTCCTGGTGAGTCGCATTTCTCAACTCGGCTCCACTTGTGCTGAATAGACTATCAAGCGTCATCCGTTTCCCGCAGGCCCGTGGCCACCGACTCGGGTCCATATCCGGAATTTACATGGCTAAACCCGTCGATGATCGTCGACGACTCTACGACCCCCGACATCGGCGGCGCTGAGTGGTCACCCGAATCCAGCATCGCCGAACCATATACCCCTTCTCAATTCGAGGCTCCGGTAGCCATCGAACGGTCTCCCGTCGCATGTGGGAGCCTCAACATTACTATTTTCGATTCCTTTTCGTTGTCGCACTTGTATCGCCATTCAATATTCGACTTGCAACTGGAAGGTCACCATATCGACGAAGCAGCACGAAACGCAGCGCGTCGACTCGACGAACAAACTCCCGTCTCGACCTCCCCCGCTTTGTTCAACGCGGCCTTTGATATTTCCCTCGATCGGGAACCGTCGGCAGCTATCATGCCGACCGACCAAGTCGACATTAATATTGGCACCGGCGCTTCGTCGGATGAAGAGCTGGTACGGATGTCGATCAAGTCACTGGACCTCGGAGAAGAGCCCATTTTCGATCTCCCGTCCGGATGGAAGGAGGCTTTTGTCCCTCCTGCTGACATCACCGTGACGCCTTCATCGCGAGCACAAGCACGAAGCACGAACAAGACTTCGGGGCGCGTGCTGCCCAGGCTCAAGTCGCTGTGGAAACGGGCTGCGAGCAAGTTTGTCTCGCGGCCGATGTGAGGGTATTTTGTTCCGCTGCTGCGGACCCATTACACTAGTACTGGTACTGCATCTCTCCGCCGTCGTCATCCGACGATTGGTGTGACATCATCTAGTTCTATACGTCTATTTCTAGCACTGTCACGGCAGGAGACGATCTCCTGCCAGCTTTCCACGTGGCCCTTTGTTTGTATTTTTGTATTTTTTTCCCTTCGATTTTTGCTTTACTTCGCTCTTTGGTTGTATCTTTCTTATTATATGCCTCGTGCTTTTAATACTAGTTCGCATTTATACAACGCACCCTAATACGCAAGGCTATGCATGCAAGGCATGCAGCGCATATATATCTATATCGTTGAAAGTTGCCGCAACCCCCACGCTGCGTCAGCAACGGGCCAACATCGGAGTAACCCGCCGAAACAAGGAAGAACTGTATGCACGCATGCATGTTCCCGTTTGAGGAAACATCTTCACCTTTTGCGGAATTGATACTTTCACGTGTTTCTAGGGTAGACAGGTACTTAAACAGGGCTACTTGCCATTCTTACTAGTACGCAGCGCAACCTTGTCTTTTCTCCCCCATCGACTCGTCTCTGCCTCTGTGGCCTGCCATCGCGACGTGCGGAGGAACACTAGTACTACTGTAGTACTGTTACGTAGCATTTCTGGCCATCTCGCATACATGACCAGAAATGCTACGTAACGTGGAACTCCGTGGACTCTAGAAAACGTGCAGGAACACGCCGTATGCAAACCAATCGAATTGGTTTGCGTACAGCATGTCCCTGCACATTTTCTACGTGGACGCATTCTTTCGTCCCGGAAACTGTATTTAACATATACAACAATGACATCGGCGCCGTAGTAGCACCGATGTCGTTGTTATGTTAAACACAGTTTCCGCAAGTACGTCTTTCACGCTCACCCGTCCTGGTCCATGCACAATAACTTCGGAAGACGAGGTCATTATACGTGGACCAGGACGTAAGAGCAAACTTCTCCGAGTCCGAATCAAGTCGCATTACAGGATGAGATAGGATAGTTGAAACCCGTGTCGAATTTGAGAGCACCCGCGGCTTCAGCACAGATTACTTCTCGTGCAATAAATCTTGTAATTTCACCTTTGGTACTACAGTAATTTCGAGCTTACGACTTATCCGACTCGGAGTCGCGAAACTGAGATCTATGGACCGAGACAGGATTCGGCAAGTTTGGCTAGTCTGATACGGGGCAGAGCAGGCGGCGCATCAGGAAACGTCTCGGCTGCTTAAAGCGCTTAATAGACCTTAATCGCCCTCCTCACTGGACTTAGCGTCCTTAGCGACATCGGCAAGGTCGCTAGGTGAAGCTAAGCGGCTGAGAGGTGTTTCCTGATAGCCCCAAAGTATCGATATACTTTTGCAGAGCCGCAAAAAGTCGGGACTGATGGATAATCTGCATGTCACTTGTCCGTCA
>Ga0137394_10003673_pt1 | contig 11574 bp, 12 predicted proteins | sample czobulk116metaG_FD_108278 | JGI IMG/M metagenome (GOLD analysis project Ga0137394, IMG submission 108278) | Vadose zone soil microbial communities from Angelo Coast Range Reserve, California, USA - czobulk1.16 metaG | ecosystem: Environmental > Terrestrial > Soil > Vadose zone | place: USA... | reverse complement strand
GCCCCCAATTTGGAGTGTTTCTCCCGCAAGGGCAGCCGTTTGGCAAAGCGCTCCTCGAATTCGGCCACGGTTCCGGGTCGCAGGGTATAGGTCCGGACTTCGTAGATCATGGGTTTGTCCTCCAGGTGATCGGGGTTGGCGAGATGATCTGCTGCACGTCCCTCATGAGCTGTACACGTATACTGTTATGTGAATTACAAATATACTACTATACAGTATACAACAAAAATGCTCATAAGCGATATCAAAAGGTATTGTTTGATGGACGGCACGGGAGCGTTTCCTCGCGTCTCCCGCGGTCATGAGGGGATGGCAAGGATTCGCGGGAATATGGGCCACTTCAGATGAAGACTCCCGGAGGTGTTGGCGTGGTTTGCTTCATGGTAAACTGGCGGGCAGGTCATCGCTGCTCGCAGTGGTGGTCCGGATTCCGGGCTGGGCGCCTTTGTCTTTTGCAGGGCTGGGGCGCCTGGCTCGGGTCTCCTGCGTTCATTCCTCACCTGATGGGCTCACCTCCTCTCCGACGTTCACAGGTGTATATACTCCGCATGGGTCGCAGTAAAATAGGCTCACATCCGGCCGGGGATACATCACCCCATCCCAGTCGACTTTCCAGCCGGTGTGCTTCTCGCCACAATTCGGACACCTCTCAGCCGGCGTATGGCCTTGAAGATGCGTGCCCATGTCCTCCTCGGGAGTGATGCTACACACCGGACACACCTTCACGGTGGCCCTGATGATCGGCTTCTCCTCACCCTCAGCGACCTGCGCTTGCTTACGTCTCGCTCGTGACATCAATTCTCCTTCGCTGGAGTTCCGCCTCGATCAGCCGATATGGGCACCGGCAAGGATTTTGGTCAAAAACTCATGGAGGTGTCGTCCAGGAGTGCTGCAGGGCCTTGCAACCCCTCTTGGGCTACGGCAATGAGTCGTGCACGATCCACATACACCCCATTCCACCGACATCATGGACGCAGGGGGTGTTTACTAAACCCTTCGCTCCCTCCCTGGTGTAACCCCTTGCAAATCCAGTGAGAGATCCGTACGCTTGGGGTGTTTACTTACCTTCAGTTGAGTAAACGGCCGTCGTCAGAACTGCTCGGATTTTTCGCGCATGCCGAGATCCGTGAGTTTTTGACTCGAATCCTTGCCGACGCCCATACCTGGCGCTGGGACCAAGCCGCGTCTGAGGCGTATCACCAGATTGTCGAAGTCGGAGGTCGGGTGTCCCAGGCCATGCAAGCCTTCCAGGTGTTTCTGGGCGAGAACGATGTACTCGCCTACCTCGCCATGATGGCCCCCCGCCTCGTCGAGCTTCGGCGTGTGCTGAAGCCCTCGGGCAGCCTCTACCTGCACTGTGATCCCACCGCGAGCCACTATCTCAAGATGCTGCTGGATGCCGTGTTTGGCCCTGAAAACTTCAGGAACGAGATCATCTGGAAGCATACCAATGCACACAATGACCCGAAGCGCTACGGGCGCATCCACGATGTGCTCCTCTTTTACCAGAAGCAGCCAGGCGCCTATTTCAGTCCCCATTTCACCCCGTTACCGAAGGGCCATGTGGAAGAGCGCTTCGACAAAGAAGACAGTCGCGGCGCCTATAAGCTCGAAAATCCGACGGGGCCTGGCCCTCGCTATGGGGATTCTGGCGAGCCATGGCAGGGGTTTAATCCGACGGAGCGAGGCCGTGCCTGGGCACCCCCGAGGAAACTCTGTGAGGAGCTGGGGATTGATAATCGGTTACCCACACGGCAAAAGTTTGACGCCCTGCTGGCCGCAGGCTATATCGAACTCCCACAGACCCCCGGCAATATCCCCATGGTCAAAGTCTATTTCGACGAGGACGACGCACAAGGCACGACCTATCAAGATATCTGGGCTTACCAGCCCTACACCCCAGGCTATTACTACGGGGATCCGGCGAGTGGTATTGATCAGGATGTGGCCTGGATGGGTCCGACCTCCGGGGAACGCCTGGGGTATCAAACTCAAAAACCCTCAGGGCTCCTCGCGCGCATTATCCGCTGCTCATGCCCAGAGGGGGGCGTCGTCCTTGACCCTTTCTGCGGTTGCGGGACGGCGATCGCCGTCGCCCAGGGGCTGAAGCGCTGGTGGATCGGTATCGACATTACTCACCTGGCGATTACCCTTTTGAAGCATCGCCTCCTGACCGCCTATGGGGAGCAGGCGGTCTATCAGGTGATTGGCGAACCTGAGGCCCTACCTGACGCCGCGACGCTGGCCGCACAGGATCCCTATCAATTCCAGTGGTGGGCGTTGGGGCTGGTCGGAGCCCGCCCCGTCGAGCAGAAAAAGGGCGCGGACCAGGGCATTGACGGCCGCATCTATTTTCACGATGAGGGGAAAAGTGGCAAGACCAAGCAGATCATCCTGTCTGTGAAGGGGGGCCAACCGAAACTGAGCGAGCTTCGGGATCTGTGGGGTGTCGTCACCCGCGAGAAGGCCCAGATCGGCGTCCTGATCACCCTGCGTCAGCCGACGCAGCCGATGCGTACCGAAGCCGCCAAGGCCGGATTCTACACCTCACCCTGGGGCAATCATCCCCGCCTGCAGCTGCTGACCGTGGGGGAACTGCTGGAGGGAAAGGGCATTGACTACCCCCACCTCGTCAACGTGACGTTCAAGGCGGCGCCAAGGGCTACGCGCGCTGAGGCAACAACCTTGACCCTACCGTTGGGTGAGAGCGAGGGAGCGTGCTGATGGTGTCTGAGCCCTTGTCCCGCCGGCGCTACCGCTGCCGCTTCTGCGGCACCCACCTCAACGCCTACCTCCCATGGGCGAAGGCCCCGAACAGCGCGCTCTTGCTCGGCCACCTGGCGCAGCAGCACATGCACCAGCTCCGGCCGTACTTGACGCGGATGGAGACCGAGTGCATCGACAGGGTGCTGAACGAGCTCTATGCGATGATCGAGGGGGACGAGACGCGAGGCGTGGCAGCAAGGAGATGAAGCGAATTCTCTGATGATAATTGATTAAATCTGGTTTATACTGACTGAGAACCGTTCTGCGGTTTGGCCGTCGCGGACTGCCTGTGTCAACGAGTAGGCCACTGCAGGACCCATCGTACGCCTGGTACGTGCCAGGCGAAGCCAGGCAGCTAGACTGCCCCAGGCCTTGATCCTACCGCAAGGCCCAACGATCACGAGATGCCCACAAGCATCCCCTTCGTTGGGCCTTTTTTTTTACCGTCATCCAGTCAGCGTTATGGTGTTCAGGAGGGCCTAGCATGGCCAAGCGTAGCATGGTTAAGGGGGAAGCCTATATCGGCGCGTCGGTGCCGAACGAGTTGGCCCTCCAGGCGCAAACGTCGGAAAATTTTCGGTTAGCTGCAAATCATTAGGAATCAAAGAGTTAACGGACCACAAAACACCATCCATACTAGAGCAATCGAGAGGCAAAGCCACTACACCAGGCGCAACGCATCAGATCACATATCGCGAAACACTCTGTTTTTTCAGAGGAAATGGTATCTGGTCGTCGACGACATCGGTGCCGCTCTCCTGCTAACCGTAAATTTTCCCCTCATTGAGCCTGGAGGGCCATTATCTAAGAACAGCCTGAGAACATCCGGTCGAACCCACATGCTGTGAGAATGAGCGGGCTTACCGCCAGCCGCCGGACACCGTCATTCGCTCGCCCGTCACCCATCCGGCGTCTTCAGAAGCCAGGAACACCACGACCCGCGCGATATCCTCCGGCTGTCCCAATCGTCCAAGCGGGGTCTGCGCCACCATCTGTTGTTCGAAGTCGCTGCCGATGATCCCCATGCGATGGAGGCCCTCCGTCTCCACGCCGCCCGGCGCGATGGTGTTGACCCGGATCTTCCTGGGCCCCAACTCCCTCGCCAGCACGCGCGTGATCGCGTCCACGGCGCTCTTGGTCGCCGCGTAGACCAGCGACATCGGTGTCGGGTTCTCACTCGCGAGGGAGCTGATGTTGATCACGCTCCCACCCTGCGGCCCGAAATGCTTCAGGGCCTCCTGGATCATCAGAATGGGCCCGAGGACGTTGACGTCGAACTCCCGGTGGAACTCGGCCTCCGTGACGGCCTCGATCGGCTCGAACTGATAGACCCCCGCGTTGTTCACGAGCACGTCCAGCGCTCCGAAGGCCTGCGTCGTCTCCGCGAACAGCCGCTGCACATCGACCGCCTTCGATACGTCGCCCTGGACCGCGATCGCCTCGCCGCCCGTGCCGGTGATCTCCGCCACGACGCGGTCCGCCCCCGCTTGACTGGAAGCGTAGTTCACCACGACCGCGGCCCCTGCGGCGCCCAAGCCCTTCGCGATGGCGGCGCCGATGCCCTTCGATGCGCCTGTGACGATGGCCACCTTCCCTGTTAATGGGCTCATCTCCATGCTCCTTTGTGAAGAGTCGTCTTCGTTCTAGAGTTCAATACTACTATACTCACTGGCCCGTACCCGCCCAACGCTCGTCACAACATTCTGTGGCGTAATGGTGATCGGTTTCGGCTCATCTCCAGCGTCGAGAGGGGTCGTACGCGAAAACGATCGTTTTTGTGCACGCACACTTCACCGCACCCTCACCCTCCCAACCCGCATGCCTGCGGTTCACTATACTCGTGCAGAAAAACAACGTCCGAGAAACCCGCTCTGATATGAGTAAAGCGAACCGTTCTCAGGTCACGTGGGTCCAGCCGGATGTTTTCGGGCTGTTCTCAGGAAGCATGGGTTCATTCTCAGCGAATGTGGGTTTGCGTGTCATCATATTCTCATGGAATCTGGGTTGAAAACTGCGATGTTCTCGGGCAGAGCCGTTTATGTTATCGCGCCGCTACAGCTAGGAGCCGGACACCACAACGTTCATACAGCGAATCTTCATAAGCCACCGGAGCGTCACTGATGACCCCATACCCACGCTACCGCGACCGGGGCCGAGGATAACACCACATGCGTGAGTCGAGGCGTGAAGGTGCACACGAGGACGCAGGCCAGGCCTCGATCGTCCGATCCCCCTTGACGGCGCCGAGAAAAGTCGAACCAGAGGCCGATACACACGGAAGGTCCATTTTTTTACACCGACCAACCTGTACCTCACTCGAAAAGCGCCCAAGCCACGCGCCTGGGGCGACAACCCCAGCCGTCCCACTGGAGTGTCCGCGAATCATGTCCACGGATTTGAACAGTTTAATTTGCAAAACAGATCTTGCGGTGGGGGCACCAGGGGGCGTGGCTCAGCGGATGACCTCGGTCGCCTGGAGGAGGAGGGATGACGGAATGGTCAGGCCCAGGGCCTGGGCTGTTTTGAGGTTGATCACCAACTCGAAGATCATCGGCTGCTCGACCGGCAGATCGGCCGGCTTGGCGCCCTTCAGGATCTTATCCACGTAGGCGGCGGCGGTTGGTGCCCATGCGCTACCTCGAAGGCGAACGAAATATTCGAGTCTCCGCTCCCGGAGCGTCGGGTTTCAGATAAACGACCAGGCAACAAACACACATTCCTAATCCCACGAGAGGATATGTCAGCGCTACGACCGCGGCCACTCCGAAAAGGCACAGGGTCGCGATCGATCGGACGCGCATGATCCTGCGCACCTTCGGCGGTACGTCATCGATAGGACTGCGGTCAACAAGCTCCCAGATCAGAAATATGGGTCGGAAGCAACAAAGGTACGTAAAGTTTCATAGCCTCTTGGAAGATGCCAACATATCAAGAAGTTACAAGGTGCTTGGGTTCTGCAATAGCTGCGCAAAGTACGCAAGACATGGAGGGGGAATGGAATCTTAACTATTTGATATTTCTCGAAATTGTACCACCTATGAAACTTTACGTACCTTTGTTGCTTCCGACCCATCTTCTCGCGATCGGCTGGGCCACCGTCTGGCGTTCACCAAAAGTGACGAAGAGCCGAATGGCATGAAGTTAAGCCCGAAACAGAGTCGAAATCGCGAAGTTGTTGAACTGTAAGTATCTGAATTTACTATAGCCTCTCCCTTTGGCTTTTCCTAACTTAATGCCATTCGACGAAGAGCCAGGATGTTGTGACGAGAGCTGCACGGCTGGGGTGCGCCCGAGGCCGCGCCGGCGCTGGCGTTCACTTCGGCTGATAGGTGAACTGCTGCCCGCCGATGGCAGCCTCCAGCATCACCCCGCCAAGGGGGCTCACCACCACGGCGACGCCGTCGATGAAGGAGGCGTCGGTGGTGACCCCGGTCTTCAGCACGACGGCCGAGGCATCTGCCGCAAACGTGACCTGGCCCGCCTTGAAGCGGTCCAAGGCGTTTTGATTCGCGAACACGAGCAGCTCGCTGAAGGTCTGGGCCCCGGCCTGCGCGCCCACCGACCCCTGGGTCAAGTCGCAATAGCCGATGTGCCGCCCCTGCGCATAGACGACCCCCTGGCCGCGGGCACCGCCCACGACGAGGCCCCCTTTGGTCACGGCGGGGAACAGGGCGTAGCTGTAGTGCTGGACGATCAGATCCACGCTGGGGTGCTCTGCGCGCATCCGCCGCAGCGTCGAGGCCGCCTCCGCGAGTAACGCCTCCTTGTCCGCGCGGGATGCGGGTGCCGTGGCGCAGCCGACCAGCCATCCCGCCATGACGGTCACCACCAGAGCCATGCCTGTGGTCGAGGTCATCGCACCTCCTCCGTTTCGGTGTAGGGCAGAAAGGCCGCGACACGCGCGGCTCTTCCTGAGCGCAGGCGTCTCATCACGTTCCGCCACGTCGGCTGGCGCTCAGGCACGGTTCACGCCCCCGAGGTCTGCTCGGCAGCCACCTCGCTCTTGGTCTGGGGTGCCGCCCCTGGCACGGCGTGTGGCTGGGGGGACACGGGCCCCTGGCGCGTGGCCCAGACATGGGTGAATTCGGCGCCGAAGAACACAATCAGGGCCGAGTAATAGACCCATACCAACAGCACCACCATCGACCCGGCTGCGCCGTAGGCCGAGCCCACGCTCGCGTAGCCGAGGTAATAGCCGATGGCAGTTTTGCCGACGGTGAAGAGGACCGCCGTCATGACCCCGCCCGGCCACACGTCACGCCAACGGATCTCGGCGTCCGGCACGTACGTGAACAGCAGGGAAAATCCGAGGGTGAGGACCAGCAGCGAGACGGCAATCTCCAGGAGGCGACTCAGGAGCGCCTGCTCCGGGCCCCAGAAGAGCGCGGCGGCCCCGGCGAGGGCGGCGCTGACGACAAGCGAGACGAGGAGCAGGAACGCGAGCGCGAAGACGATGGCGAGCGAGAAGACCCGCGCCTTGAGCCAGGCCCAGATCCCGCTGGTGGGGGCGGGCCGGACCTCCCAGATGAGGTTCATCGTCGCCTGGAGCTCGCCGAAGACCGCTGTCGCACCAATGACCAGGGTGACGAGGCCGACGACGGTGGCCCACGTGCCCCCCTGCGGGCTCGTGGTGGTGAGAATGCTGGTCACGAGCTCCCGGCCCGCCGGGCCCATGAGGCCTTCGAGCTGGGCGGCCAGTTGAGTGGCGACCTGTTCCCGTCCGAGCACCATCCCTGTCAGGCCGACGATGAGCAGCAACAGCGGCGCCAGGGACAGCGCAGTATAGTAGGCCAGGGACGCCGCGAGCCGCAAGCAGTTGTCCCCCCACCAGTCCAGCGCGGTGCGTATGGTCACGCTCCAGAGGCTCTTGATCCACATCGCCACGTCCTCCTCGGTGTACGAGCCCTGAGACGCCTCGATGATGCTGCGTGTGGTCTGATCGGTCATGTGCACTGTAGCATACCTGGCCATCAGCAAGGCAGATACAGCCGCTTCCAGCCTGCAATGGTGTATGGGTCGTGAGTAGCAATGGAACAGGAACAGACGCTAAGCCGAACAATCTTTAAAAACAAGACCTTTTGCAGCTGTTTCCCTTGCGAATTTTCACGAGTGCAAAACCCATCCGGAGAGAGACATCGAGACATAGCCTGGCCCTGCCAGGATGCATGCCCAAGGCTGGTGGAGGCGGTAAATGTATCTTTGCATTTATTTCCAATAGTTTTGGTAGCGACGAACGGGCGTCCCTTCTTGCCAGATCGTGGCGAGAACAAACGTCCTTTTTGTCGCATCACCACCGCAGGGCCGCGTTAGCGTTCGTTGCGGGTCCATTGCTACTCACGACCCATGACCGTGGCAATGGCGATGACCCCGGTGAAGATGAGCATGGGTATTGGGGAGCAACGGAACAGAAAACCGGGTTAAGGGCATATGGCAAAGGCATACCCACACATCATTCCTCGTGTCGAGGGAGAGTCGGCCAGAGCCCCGATGGTGCAGGCGTGACACCCGAGGCCGCGCGCATGACCGCCTGGAGGGGTTGACGTGCCCGGCTGGCGTGACTATATTAGGAATACGTCTCCATACCTGTGTGGCTCATGCCTGCAATGGCCGAAGCTACGACAGAGAAGGAGCCCATCCATGCGAAAGCGAATGGCCAGTCTCTTCCCCGCCTTCGAGCGTCCGGCCCTGCCGGTGCTTCCTCGCCGCTCCCGCTGTCTGGTGCGGCCCAACTGCTGATCCTCCCCTCGTCGCTGCCAGTGCCTCGTCTCTGGGCACATGATCTCCTGGTGCTGCTCCCCCGCTAGAGGGTTCGGCTGATTCCCCCATGGAGGGGCTGATGCCATACCTTCCCTGGTGGTGTCTGCTGCGCAGCGCCTGTCAGGTCCTGGGGCGGTCCCCGGTACGGGTAGACGTCTGCTCTCCGCACCCGACGCGTACGCCGGGGAGCTGGGCGTTGTGGTATAGGCCTGGCCTAGACGGGTGCCCCACGGCACGTGGCGTGCTGTGCACACGGCACGACCGCCCGGCCGGCCGATCGCACCCTGCCACGGGGCCCCACAGGGCTGGTCCGCCCCCTGGAGACCGACGCCCAGGTCGAGGCTCAGGTCATCGCGCGCGGGCCTGACGTGGACCCGCGGCACCGCATGGACATCCGTTGAAAGGAGACGGCCATGGTAACCACCATAGGCTACAAAGTGATCGACCTCAGCCCCCATGCCGACGACTCGCCGGCGCACATGGAAGACATCCTCAATCACCAGGCTGAGGAGGGCTGGGAACTGGTGACCAGCTTCCAACGCACGCATAAAGCCCTCCAGGTGGGCTCCACGATCGCGCCTGTCCCGGGCCTCGTCAGCACGATGCTGGTATTCAAACAGGCTGGCGCATAGGGCGATGAGGACCGGAGGGCCAGCACGCCTGGCTCGCCGATCGTCCGCGGCATACGCGCGAGCGGTCTCATCGCCGCGGACATCCGTGACGCACGCCCCGGCGACGTCGGGGATCGACGGGTGAGGATCACGCATGCTTCGACTCGGTCGGCAGACGTGGATCGCGGTGGAATGCCATCCCGCGGATTGCTGGGTGGGGGCCTCGTGGGAACGGCGGCACACCCGGTATCGCACGGGGACGGGCCTGGTGACTGCGGAGTGGCACGTCTGGGTTTGTCTGGTGCCCTGCTTTCCCCTCCATGTCATGCAGACCAGGGGCCTGAGCCGGGTGCCAGCCGGTGATGAGCGTAGACCAGTCGGGGGTCTTGGGTTGCATCCCCCGACCAGGGAGATGCCAGGGATGACACGGTCTTGGCTGGCGAGGCGGAGGTTTCACGAAGAGAGGGGATCCGCGTAGGGAGCACGCCTGGCGTCCGGGCATCATGGCCGTGGCCATCGAGCGGCTTCCCGCCGCAGTCTCCATCACTCCGCTCCCTGGTTCCTGCGGTGTCTGGCATGCCTGTGGCTCCGCGTCGACCAGGAGCGGGGACGCCTCACCGCGCGAGGGCCTGAGAGGAGGGAGACGCGATGCCGACGCGACGCACGTCGTATGTGCTGCTCACGGTACTGGTGAGCGCCATCACTCTGGCGCCGGGGCGCGGGGCGGCGCTGCCGGACGACGAGGGACTAGACCCCCTGCCCGTCCGTGGGTCGGTCCTGCCGATGGGCGCGTTCGTCGGCACGCTGCGGATCGTCGCTTGCACCCTGGATGCCGCAGGCCAGCTCCGCCTGACCGGGGTGCTCAACGGCACGGCCACCCATCGCACCGGGGCCCAGACCCAGGTCACGGAGCAGCCGTTCACCGCGCCGGCGACCCTGCGCGATGCCGGCCGGACGACGGACGTGCTGCGCCTCGCGCTGGCGCCCATCGGCCTGGACCCCGTCGGGGTCCGGATTCGGCTCGCCCCGATCACCGTCGACCTCGAGACCCTCCCCGGCGTGGGCGAGGAGCTGGCGACGCGGCTGCCCATGCCGTGAGGGCTCGCGGCCCAGGGTCGCGGACCTCTTCCACACGGCGACACCGGAGGCGGCGGCCTGACGTCTGACGGGGGGATCCCGGACAGGAGGTCCTATGCAGGCAGATGAGATCCGCGATACCCTGGAAGAGTACCTGCGTCAAGACGTCGGTGGCACCCGAGAGTTCGCCTAGCAAGCGCCCTACAAAGGGACGTCATTCTGAGTGGACTGGCAGGCAAGGCGCATAGGCGAATCGCCTCTCAGATACTCAAGGAGGATCGTACATGAAAGGCTCATCTGAAGTCATCACGCAGCTCAACGAGGTCCTCAAGGGGGAAGTCACCGCGGTCAACCAGTATTTTCTGCATGCCTCGATCTGCAAGAACTGGGGCTATATGCGCCTGTCCAAGAAGATCTATACGGAATCACTCGAGGAAATGCGCCACGCCCAGCGGCTGATCGATCGCATCCTGTTCCTGGAGGGCCTGCCGGTGCTGCACCACCCCCTCTCGGTGCATGTCGGTCAGGACCTCAAGGATCTGCTGGAGCGGGATCTGCACCTGGAATCAAGCACCCTGCTCCCGCTTAAAGAAGCGGTCGCCCTCTGCCTCGAGCAGGGCGATACCGGCACACGGGAGCTCCTCGAGCACCTGATCGTCGAGGGCGAGGAACACATTGAGTGGTTGGAGACCCAGCTGCACCTCATCACGGCCGTCGGCCTTGAGCCCTATGCCGCCCAGCAGCTTCAGCCAGAGGCCTAGGGTGGACGTCACCCTGGAGCACCAATCCCATGGTGCGCCATCGGAGACCTGGAACGTTCGGCCGGTGGCTTGAGCCGGGTGCGAGGCAACTCGCTTGCCCGGTTCGGCGGGGAGGGGTGGTCGTGATCGTACCTCCTTACCTAACCAGATAGGGATCTGTTCGCCCTGAGGGATCATATGCACAGGGCGCATGCGGCCACGCGTGTGGCCTCAGGGAGAGCGATGCTCCCCCATAGACGGCACAGTGATAACCCAATGCTACTGCTGACCGCGTCGCTCTCCCTGGGCCTTGTAGGGCGGCGGTCTCACATCGGGAAGATCTTCCAGGAGGTCTCAGCGTGAGATCTTCTTACTGGTGCTGTCAGACGCGTCGGACCCGTGGACGATGAGCCGAGCGGGGTCCAAGATCCTGCTTAACCCAGAGGAGGATCACTATGACAACGACCGTCATTGGTCTGTTTGACGGGTTTTCCGAGGCGCAACGTGTGATCCACACGTTGGTGGCGCAGGGCATCCGGAGCGAGGACATCACGATCATCGCGAATCGTGAGGAGACCTCCGTCAGCGAGGTGCGCGTCGCGGCCGCGTGGGGCGTAAACATC
>Ga0137394_10003672_pt1 | contig 11574 bp, 13 predicted proteins | sample czobulk116metaG_FD_108278 | JGI IMG/M metagenome (GOLD analysis project Ga0137394, IMG submission 108278) | Vadose zone soil microbial communities from Angelo Coast Range Reserve, California, USA - czobulk1.16 metaG | ecosystem: Environmental > Terrestrial > Soil > Vadose zone | place: USA... | reverse complement strand
GGCGGCGCCGAGGCGACGCGCGCCTATCGGCGGCAGTTCCGCCCGTCCGCCTGGCTCGCGGCACCCCTCGCGAGTGCCGCGGTGTTCGTGGTCTGCGCGGACACCGAGGCCGAGGCGCAGCGGCTGGCCAAGAGCCGCGAGCTCTTCATCGTCCGGCTGTACACGGGACGCCCCGAGCGCTACCCGTCGATCGAAGAGGCCGAGTCGTATCCGTACACGGAGCGCGAGCTCGCGATCCTCCACCACGCGCGCGGGCGCACCGTGGCGGGCGCGCCCGAGCAGGTACGCGCGCGGCTCGAGGCGCTCGCGGCCGAGTACGAAGCCGACGAGCTGGTCATCGTCACGATCACCCACGACCCCAAGGCGCGGCGCCGTTCCTACGAGCTCCTGGCCCGGGTCTTTGAGCTCGAAGAGGCCACCCCATGACCACGCGCCGTCGTCTCCGCCTGCTCGCCGCCGCACTCACGATCGGCGCGCTCGCCCTTCTGACGCTCGTGCTCACACGCCCGGTGACGGCCCAGCGTCCGGCGGACGGGACCGCGCCGCGATTCCAGGTAGACCCGTGGTGGCCGAAGCCCTTGCCGAACAACTGGCTGATGGGCCAGGCCGCGGGTGTGGCGGTGGACCGTCACGACCACGTGTGGGTCATCCAGCGCCCGCGCACGCTGACCGAGGACGAGCGGGGCGCCACCCTGAACCCGCCGCGCTCGCTCTGCTGCGCACCGGCGCCTCCGGTGCTCGAGTTCGACGCCGACGGGCTGCTCGTGCGTTCGTGGGGCGGCCCGGGCGCCGGCTACGAATGGCCGCTGAACGAGCACGGGATCTTCGTCGACCACCGGGACAACGTGTGGATCGGCGGCAACGACCAGAAGGATCACCAGGTGCTCAAGTTCACCCGCGACGGCAAGTTCCTGCTCCAGATCGGCAAGCACGACGTGACCGGCGGCGACAACGACACGGCGCACCTCGGGCGGCCCGCGAACATGAACGTGGACCCGGCGACGAACGATCTGTTCGTCGCCGACGGCTACAAGAACCATCGCGTGATCGTCTTCGACGCGCAGACCGGCGCCTACAAGCGGCACTGGGGCGCCAACGGCCGGCCGCCCGGCGAGCCGGGCGTGAAGCCCTTCGGCAATCCGGTGCACTGCGTGCGGCTCGCAAAGGACGGGCTCCTCTACGTGTGCGACCGGATGAACAACCGTATCCAGGTGTTCCGGAAGGACGGGACGTTCGTGAAGGAGTTCGTCGTCGCGCCCGCGACGCGCGGCAACGGGTCGGTCTGGGACCTCGACGTCTCCCACGACGCGCCGCAGACCTGGCTCTACAACGCCGACGGCGAGAACAACCACGTGTGGACGCTCCTGCGCGACAACGGCCTGGTCGTCGGCCGGTTCGGCCGGAGCGGTCGCCAGGCCGGCCAGCTCCACTGGGTGCACAATCTTGCCGTGGACTCGAAGGGCAACGTCTACACGGCCGAGGTGGACTCGGGCAAGCGCGCCCAGAAGTTCGTGTTCAAGGGCGTCGGCCCGGCGGAGCCGTGACGCTGGACATCATGGCCCTCCGGGACAATCGCGCCATATGAGCCGCGGGCTCCGGCACCTGGCCCTGAAGACACGCGATCTCGCCGCCACCGAGCGCTTCTACATCGACGTCCTCGGGCTCAAGCCGGCCTTCCCCCACGAGGGGATGATCTTCCTCGAGACGCCGGGCGGCCGGGATCTCCTCAACTTCGTCGGGACGCGGGCCCGGTTCGACCCGGACGCGGGAGGGTTCGACCACTTCGGCCTCCACTTCCCGCGCGCCCAATGGAAGAAGGTCTGCGCGCGCGTCAAGAAGGCGGGCGTGCCGATCCGTGGCCGCCGCGCCGGCACCGCGATTTACATCGAAGACCCGAACGGCTACACGGTCGAGCTCTACTGCGACTGACCGGTCGGCGCCGCGCGCCGAGCTTCTCGCCGCGCGCTGGAGAGAAGTGACGATGACCAAGCTGGGCTTCCAGATTCTGAACGCCGGGCCGCTTGCGACTCGGGAGAACGTCGTCGAGGCTGCGCGCCGCGCCGAGGCGCTCGGCTACGAGGCGATCGTGGTCACCGATCACGTGGTGATCCCGCGGCGCATCGAGTCGCGCTATCCCTATAACGCGACCGGCCGCATCTTCGTGCCGCCCGACGCCGACTATCTCGAGCCGCTCTCCATGCTGTCCTTTCTCGCGGGCGCCACGACCCGCATTCGCTTCGGTCCGAGCGTCCTCGTGCTGCCGTACCGTAATCCGGTGCTCACGGCCAAGATGCTGGCGACGATCGACGTGCTCTCGGGCGGACGGCTCTTCGTGGGCGTGGGCGTCGGCTGGCTGGCCGAGGAGTTCGCCGTGTTGGGCAGCCCGCCGTTCGGGGCGCGGGGCGCCGTCACGGACGAATGGCTCCAGCTCTTCGTCAAGCTGTGGACCGAGGAGAACCCGGTCTTCGAGGGTCAGTTCTACCAGGTGCGAGACATCGGCTGCTTCCCGAAGCCCGTGCAGAAACCTCACCCTCCGATCTTCGTCGGCGGCAACAGCGACCCGGCCATCCGCCGGGCGGCGAGGTACGGCCAGAGCTGGCACGCGTTCCGGATGCCCGTGGACGAGCTACGAGCGCGCCGCGAGTACTTGCGCGCCCAGGTCGGCGCCAGCGGCCGGCCCGACGGCGCCTGTGGGCTCTCCGTGAGGTACGGGGCGCGCGTCGTGGGGCCACGCGGGGACGCGGCGCGGCGGGAACCGGAAGAGCCGGGGCGCGTCTTCGTCGGGACCGCGGCGCAGGTGATCGAGCAGCTCAAGCCGATCGTCGATCTCGGCCCCACGCACGCCATCTTCGACTGTCGCTCCGGCTCCCAGGCCGAGGTGCTGGAGACCATGGAGCGCCTCGCCGACGAGGTGTGGCCGAAGCTCGCTTGACTCACAGCGAAGGGGAGCGTGAATGCCACTCGGCTACGCGGGCGCGTGCACGAACGGCAAAACGGCGTAGCGGGCCCGCTCGACCTCGATCACGAGGACGACTCGCTGGGCGGGGTTGTCGCGGAACGGAAACGGCTTGCCCGTGTACTTGTGCGAGATCCGGTCCATCATTCTGAAATCGGCGTCGGGCCGCCGCTCGGCGACTCGCCCTCGGAGCTGCGCTTCCCGGTACGGGTTGTCCATGGCGATGACCGAGAGCCCGACCCGCGCGTCGCGCCGGGTGTTCTTCGCCTTGAGCGACCCCTCGCCGGTGCTCACGAGGATGGAGTCCCCCTCGAGATCCACCCATACCGGCGCCACCTGCGGCGACCCGTCGCGCATGAGGGTCGCCAGATGGGCGAAGTTCGCGCCGCGCACGAGCGCCTTGATGTCGTCCGAGAGCTTGAGCGGCATGTGGGGATCTCCTATTTCTCTACCGGTGTATCGTCACGGCCGCCCCATTCCGTCCAGGACCCGTCGTAGACCGCGACCCCGGGCCGGCCGACCACACAGAGCCCGAGGGCCAGCACGGACGCGGTGACGCCCGATCCGCACGAGGTGACCACGGGCTTGTCGAGGTCGAGCCCCGCCGCCTCGAATTTCCGCCGGAGGGCGTCAGCCGGCAAGAGCGTGCCGTCTTGCTGATAGAGCTCGTCGTACGGAAGGTTCAGGCTCCCGGGGATGTGCCCTGGACGGAGACTCGCGCGAGGCTCCGGCTCGGTGCCGGCGAAGCGACCGCGCGAGCGGGCGTCGAGCACCTGCGCCCGGCGCGTCGCGAGATTCTCGCGCAGGCCCGTGAGGTCGCGGACGAGGCTCCGGCGCAGGCGCGCGGTGAAGCGGCGAGGCTTCGGCGCCGGCGTGCCCGCCTCGAGCGGACGCCCCTCGGCGCGCCACCGCGGGAGGCCGCCGTCGAGGACGGCGACCGCGTCGTGGCCGAAGGCGCGGAAGGTCCACCACACGCGGGCGGCGCTCACGACGCCGCGCGTGTCGTAGACGATCACGCGGTCGCGGTGGCCGATCCCGAGGCCCCCGACGCTCCGCGCGAATTCCGCGGCGCGCGGCAGCATGTGCGGGAGCGGCGTGTGCGGGTCGGCGATCGCGTCGATGTCGAAGAACACGGCGCCCGGGACGTGCGCCGCCGCGAACTCGGCGCGCGCGTCGCGCTTGAGCTGGGGCATGTGCCAGGAGCCGTCGACCACCCGGACGTTTCGCCGCCCCAGGTTCTGGGCGAGCCACTCGGCGGTGACCAGGGGCGAAGTCAGCGGCGCTCGAGCGGCGGGGCTCACGGGATGACCCTCCGCTGGCCCCCGTCCAAGAGCCGAAGCGTCTTGATGTCGTTCAGGATGACCTCGGGAAAAAGGTACGCGGTGGTGTAGATCTCGCGGACGATCGCCCGCTCGTCGAGCAGGAAGACCTTGAGCACGTGCGCGAGCGGGCCCGCCGGCCGAGCGCGCGAGTCGAGCTCGACGCGCACGTCCTGGCCGAAGCCGTCGAGAATCGGCACCAGCGTCCGGGGCATCTCGGTGGTGAGGAAGACCCACTCCACGCCGTTTCGCGGGGCGGCCGCCGCGTAGTGGCGCATCACCGCCGGGGTGTCCCGGGCCGGATCGAAGCTGAGCGACACCAGGCGGACGCGGTGGCGGAGCTCGGGGTCCTCCGACACGCGATGCCGCACCGTGTGGAAGACCTGGTAGGCGAGGGGACAGCCCCGGGCATCGGCGCACGACGTGTAGATGAAGCCCAGAAGCGTGATCTTCCCCGCGGTGAAACGCGACAGCGGCAGGCGCCGGCCGTCGAGATCGAGCACCGGCCCATCCGGCGCCCGCATGATCGCGTGCAGCGGGTAACTTCCGGGGAGCGGCGGCACGAAGTCCATCGTGACCGCCGCCGGCAGGCGGTCGTCGGGCTCGTGAGCCTCGACGGGTCCGGTCCCGGCGGCGGTCACGAGCGCCGCGACCGCCGCGAGAAGAGCGATGATCCGTCCGAGCCGCGGCTCAGCGGAGCGTGGCGGTGCGCTCGAGTCCATACGCGGCCTTCATCGCCTTCGAGCCGAGCTTCATGTGGTGCGCGCGGCCGAGCTTCTCCTTGTAGAAGTCGATCTCGAAGGCGGGCTTGAGCTCCTTGCCGTCCCACCCGAAGCCCCGGACGAACTGCTCGTCGTCCGCGCCGCCCTTGTCCCAGTTCGCCAGGAGCGAGGAGGCGATGTAGACGCGCGTCCCGTCCCAGCTCTGCGAGATCATGTTGACCTGCTTGCCGGTGACTCGCTCGTAGGTCTGCCGCGGCTGCTCCGGGTTGGACAGGTCGAAGTAGCGGGTCTTTCCGTCCATGAACGTGTTGACCCAGAGCCCGCTCCCGTCCTTGTTGATGCTGATGTCCACCGGCAGGAGGATCTTGGCCGGGTCGCCGATGACGCCGACCTCCTTCGCCTGCCACTCGCCGGAGGCGTCCGGCTTGACGAGCCAGAGCTTCGAGGTGAGGGCCGTGGCGGTGATCGCCCAGCTGTCGCCGTCCTTGAGCGACCAGCGGATCTCGAGCGGCGCGCCGGGCACGCTCAGGACCTTCTTGGACTTCATCGCCTTGAGGTCCCAGACCACCATCGTGTTGCCGAAGCGCTTCATGGCCTCGGCGTCCTTCACCAGGTCGCCGAGCGCGCGCATGTAGTTCTTGCGTCCGGTGAAGCTCGACGTCAGCAGTACGTTCTTCTGGGGATTGATCGCGACGTCGTAGCCGTAGCCGTCGCCGCCGGCCGTGGCGGGCATCGGATAGGTGGCGATCAGCTCACCCTTGTTGCTGTAGAGCGCCATCCCCGTCATCCCGCCCCCATCCTTGGTGTTGGACAGACCCTGGACGAGCATCCGACCGGGCATGGCGTAGAACGTGTGCGGGCCGACGTAGCCGGTCTTGATCGGCATGTCGGCGATCGTCTGCACGAGCTTGGGGCGCGCGGGGTCGCTGCCGACGTCGAAGACCGAGATGCGGCTACTGTCGAGGCCGCCGGCCCAGAGATGGCGCCGGTCGTCGGTGAAGCCCATGTGATGGGCCTCGCCGCGGCCACGCACCGACACTTTGTGGATCACCTTGCCGTAGCGACTCGACGCCGGGTTCACGTCGAGCGTGACGAGCTTGTCGGAGCCGTCGCCCATCCCTTTCACTCCGAGCACCCACACGTACAGGTAGTCCTCTTGCCCCTTGATCAGGTTGCCCATGTAGGGCGAGTTGCACGTCTCGTCGGCGCCAGCCGGAAGCGCCCCGACGACGGCGAGAGCCAGGACGCCGATGATCGTTCCGAAGCACCCTCCGCGAAGCTTGATGCCACGCATGCATGGACTCCTTGTCAGTGCTCGTGGGTGAAAGATTGGCTTCCGGTCACTCGCGCACGAGCCGGGCGCCGAGGCGTTGCAGGCGCGCGTCGATGCGCTCGTACCCGCGGTCCACCTGCTGGACGTTGCGGATGACGGAGCGGCCGTGAGCCGCGAGCGCCGCGGCGATCAGGGCCATCCCGGCGCGGATGTCGGGCGAGACGATGGTCGCGCCGTGAAGACGGCTCGGGCCGATCACGAGCGCCCGGTGGGGATCGCTGAGGACGATCCGGGCGCCCATCGCGATCAGGCTGTCGACGAAGAACAGGCGGCTCTCGAACAGCTTCTCGTGGATGAGCACCGTCCCGTCGCACTGGGTCGCGAGCACCAAAGCCAGCGGCGTGAGATCGGCCGGGAAGCCGGGCCACGGGGCATCATCGACCTTCGCGATTCCGCCATCGACGTCCGAGACGATGGCCCGCTTCTGCGCCGCGGGGACCTGCAGCGTGGTGCCCTCGATCAAGGTTTCCACGCCGAGCCGGGCGAACACCAGGCGGATCATCCGCAGGTGGTCCGGCGCCACCTCTCGCACGCGAAGCTCGCCGCCGGTCATCGCGGCGACGGCGACGAAGGAACCGACCTCGATGTGATCCGGCCCGACGCGGTGCCGGGCCGGGTGCAGCGCGCCGACCCCGGCGATCTCGAGGACGTTGCTGCCGATCCCGGTGATCCGGGCGCCCATCGCGTTCAGGGCATGACACAGCCCTTGCACGTGAGGCTCCGAGGCCGCGTTCAGCAGCCGGGTGCTCCCCTCGGCCGTCGCGGCCGCCATGACCGCGGTCTCCGTCCCGGTGACGCTGGCCTCGTCGAGGAACACCTCGGCGCCCCGGAAGCGTCCGGTGAGCTCGAGGTGGTAGTAGGCGTCGTCGAGGGTGATCCGGGCGCCGAGCTCCCGCAGGGCGAGGAGATGGGTGTCGAGCCGCCGCCGGCCGATCTTGTCTCCACCCGGCCGCGGCAGCACCGCGAGCCCGGTGCGCGCGAGGAGGGGCGCGGCGAGGAGGAACGAGGCCCGGATCTCGGAGGCCAGCGCCGCGTCCGGGCGCGACTCGCGAAGCCTCCCGGCGTCGAGCGTGACCGCGTGCTCCCCTGACCAGTCGACCGAGACGCCGAGGCCGCGAACGAGGTCGATCAGCGTCGTGACGTCGCGGATGCGGGGCACGTTCTCGATCACGACGCTCCCCGAGGCGAGGAGTGATGCGGCCAGGAGGGGCAGGGCCTCGTTCTTGTTCCCGCTCGGCGTCACGTCTCCGCCGATCGGGTGCCCACCCTCGATTACGAAATGGTCGCCGGCCGTCGAATCCTTGGAAGGCATCGTCCCAGGCGTCGCAAGGAGGAGTCTACGTTAAACGCCGCGGCCCAAGCCACTCAATGTCAGGCAGTCCCATGCCTGCTGACATTTCCGTCATGCCCCCGGTCCGGAAGGCCCGATTTCGGCGCACCATGTAAGGCTTTCATTGCGGTAAGGACTTTTCCAGGACTTCCTGCCCGTGTGCATCAGCCTGAAATCGCTTGCCTCGGCACGGATCGTCGCCGGGATCCCGCGGCGCGCCAGGCGGTTTAAATATTGCAAGGGTGGGGGGGTGGCTACTCTAATATGAGAAAGGAATGGCGATGCAGATTCTCGCCATAAACCGGTGACGGACTACCTTCCGGACACCCCGTGTGTCGCCCGCGCCTACTGTCCTGGTTGTGAGCCCGATGCCGACCCGAGCCAGGAGATTCTCGACGTGCGCTGGTGCGAATCCCACTCTCCGGCGCGAGACGGCGCCGACGACGAAGTGGTGACCGCATCCGCGTACCTCTCGGGAAGCGCCGAGGCCGGCGGCGACGACAACCGGCGCTGGTGCGACATCGTCCACGGCCGCCGCTAGCCGCCGCCCCCGGGCGCCGTTAGCTCGTCGAGCGAGCGGATGATCCGGTGCGGGCGTACCGCGCTGTCCTGCGGCAGCCCGAGCCCACCGCGATCCATCCACACGCCCGTGAGCCCGAGGCGCTGCGGCGCGCCCACGTCCCACTCGAGATGATCGCCGACCATCGACGCCTGGCCCGGGGCCGTGCCGAGCGCCCGTAGGGCGTGCCGGTACACCGCCTCGTCCGGCTTGCCCACCCCGAACTCGCCCTCGATCAGGATCGCATCGAAGAAGCGCGCGAGGTCGTGACGCTCGATCTTGTCGCGCTGCTGGGTGGCGTCGCCGTTCGTGACGAGCGCCAGCGGTATGCCGCGCCGCCGGAGCTCCGCCAGGCAGGCGAGGGCGTCGGGGAACAGGCGCATCGCGGCCCGCCGTCGCGCGGCGTAGTCGCGGGCGACGGTCGCCGCGAGGCCCGCGACGGGCTGGCCGAGGCGCTCGAGGGCGAACTCCACGATGTGCTGCCAGGCGCCGAGCATGTTCACGCGCTCCCGGCGGTGGCGCTCCGGATCGTCCCAGAACCATCGCCGGGTGTCGGCGATGGCGGCGACGAGCGCGGCGGCATCGAAGCTGGCGGGAGCGCAGCACGCGGTGCACGCCTCCGTCCAGCTCCGGTTCACGCCTCCGGAGTAGTCGAGCAGCGTGTCGTCGAGGTCGAACAGGAGCGCCTTCACGCGTTCATCGCCGCCGGGGTCAGCTCGACCGCGAGGCCGTTGCCCCATCCATACTTCTTCTCCGAGAGCGCCCTCACCGCCCGAGCGAGCTTGGGCTCGGCCCTCGCGTCGATCACCCGCGCCTGCGCTGAGAACCTCCGCGTGCCCACGCGGACCCCGACGTGTGGGAGAGCCCGGAGATTCCGTACCCACTGCGCCCGCTCGCGATGCTCGGCGACCAGATAGAAGCGGCCGTCGTGGCGGGTGAACCAGATCTCGATCTCGCGCGGCTGGCCCGTACGCCGTCCCGTCGTCGTCAGGTAGAGATACCGGGTGTTTTTGGACCCGGACTTTTTAGACCCGGACTGCCTGGTCATTCGCGCGCGCGATCACGCCCAGCACCGTCTCCACCGCGCGGAGCATGAGCGGAAAATCCATGCTGGGCTGCTCCAGCCCCGAGGCGGCGACCATCGACGGAAGGAGCGGAAAGTGAATAAAGCCGACCCTGGGCGGGCGAGCCTGGTCGCGCACGGCGTGGAGCGTCCAGTAGAGAGTCTGATTGCAGAGATAGGTCCCGGCGGTGTTCGACGCGTACGCCGGAACGCCTTCGTCGACGAGCCCCTTCAGCATCGCGGCGAGCGGCAGGGTCGAGAAGTACGCCGCCGGCCCGCCGGGGACGCACGACTCTCCGCTCGCCCGAAAACCCGCGTTGTCCGGCAGCTCGTAGTCCATGACGTTCACCGCGACGCGCTCGAGCGCGACACGCGCCCGCCCCCCTGCGAGGCCGAGGTGGACCACGGACGCAGGCCTCGTCTCCGCGAGCATCGCGGTGAGTCGCCGGGCGGCGTCGGCGTGATGAACGGGCAGCACCGTGCCGACGATGCCGAAGGCGCCGACGCGGCGTCCGTCGACGGCCTTGGCGAGCCCCTCGGAGGGATTGACGGTGTGAGCCCCGAACGGCTCGAACCCGGTCACGAGGATGACGCGATCTTCCGGCACGTGGGTTCTCTCGAGTACTCAGTTTGCCACAGTGCGGCTCAGCCACGCTGCACGAGCGGGGAGAGGCGCGGGAGCGCGATCACGACCACCAGCGCGACCGCGGTCAGGATGAGCCACGGTACCGTGTAGTCGCCGGTGACTTCGAGCACGACGCCGAATATCGGCGGGCCGATGAGGGTGCCGCTCCACGAGCAGGCGGTGGCGGCGCCGGTGAGGAGGCCGGCGTAGCGCGGCCCGCCGATCTCGGCCACGAGAGCGAAGTAGAGCCCGACCCAGCCGAAGGCCCCGGCGCCGGCGACCAGGGCGAGGGGAACCATGAGCCATGCCGGTAGCAGGGTGCCGACGGCGAGCGTGGCGTACGAGACGGCGCCGATCGCCGCGCTCGCGACGACGCCCGGTCGGCGCCGGCCGCCGAAGGAGCGGTCCGAGGCCACCCCCCACAGCACGCGGCTGACCGTGCCGCCGATCTGCGCCAGGGCGAGGAACTGCGCCGCCCGCACCGCGGAGACGTCGAAAGTGTCCTTGGCGTAGAGGACGAGATAGGCCAGGAGCGAGGACTGGGCGATCGAGAGCGCGAGCCCGCAGCCGAAGACGACGAGAATCGGCCGGCGCCTGAGGAACACGCCGAGCTCCGAGAGCCGCGGCCCGTCGACGGCGGGCGTGATCGACACGGTGGGACTGCGGCGATAGAGGACCGCGACGAGCGCCGCCGAGACGAGCGAGAGTGTGCCCGCAACGACGAGTGCCTGTCGCCAGCTCCAGGCCAGAGCGATCGGGGGCAGCACCAGCGCGGCGGCGAGCCCGCCGAGCGTGAGCCCGGTCTGCTTGATCCCCATCGCCATGCCGCGCTCGCGCGGCGGAAACCACTCCACCACGGCCCGGCCGGTCGCGGGATTCAACACGCTGAAGCCGAATCCGCCGAGGACCAGCAGCGTGAGGAGCACGGCGAGGCTCGGGCTCGCGGCCGCCAGCGTGATCATGGCGCCGACGATGAGCTGGCCGAGCGCCAGCGTGAGACGGACGCCCAGGCGGTCGGTGAGCCAGCCCGCCGGGAGCGCCATCAGCACGCCACCCAGATAGACCGCCGGCAGGAAGAGCCCGACCTGCACGCGGGAGAGCGCGAGCGACTCGAGGAGAAACGGCGCCAGCGGGGCCACCGCCAGGGCGGTGAGCGCGCCGAGGGCGTGGGCGAGCGTCACGAGCGTGAGGATCGGCCACCGCGACGTCACGGGCTCGCGATCCTCTCCCCTCCGGGCGCGCCAGGGGCTATCCTGATGCCATGATCATCGCCCAGATCACCGACATGCACATCAGGCCCGAAGGCGTCCTCGCGTACGGGCGCGTGGACACGGCGCCCTACCTCGCGCGCGCCGTCGCGCATCTGCTCGGGTTGAGGCCGCGCCCCGACGTCGTGCTGGCGACCGGCGATCTCGTCGATGCGGGAAGCCCCGGGGAGTACCGCCGCCTGCACGACTTGCTGGCGCCGCTCCCCATGCCGGTCTACCTCATCCCGGGCAACCACGACAATCGCGACGCGCTCGCGGCCGCGTTCACCGACCATGCGTACCTCCCGCGCGCCGGTCGATTCATGCAGTACGTCGTCGAGGCTCATCCGGTGAGGCTCGTGGCGCTCGACACGCTCGTGCCCGGCCAGGTCGGCGGCCTGCTCTGCGCGGAGCGTCTGG
>Ga0137394_10003670_pt1 | contig 11576 bp, 10 predicted proteins | sample czobulk116metaG_FD_108278 | JGI IMG/M metagenome (GOLD analysis project Ga0137394, IMG submission 108278) | Vadose zone soil microbial communities from Angelo Coast Range Reserve, California, USA - czobulk1.16 metaG | ecosystem: Environmental > Terrestrial > Soil > Vadose zone | place: USA... | reverse complement strand
TCCCGCGCGGGCGTCCCCGCGGTGGGCGTGCGCATGCGCGTGGACGAGGAGGGCGAGCTGCTCGCGCGCTCCAACCACGTCTTCGAGGGCTACTGGAACCAGCCCGAGGAGACGGCCAAGGCGATCGCCGACGGCTGGTTCCACACCGGCGACGGGGGCGCTCGCGACGGGGCCTACATCGCCATCACCGACCGCAAGAAGGACGTGATCATCAGTGGCGGCGAGAATGTCTCGTCCATCGAGGTGGAGGACTGCTTGTTCCAGCATCCCGCGGTGGCCGAGGTCGCGGTGATCGGCGTGCCCGACGAGAAGTGGGGCGAGACCATCAAGGCCCTCGTCGTGCTGCGCCCGGGGACGGTCTGTGCCGAACGGGAGCTCATCGAGCACTGTCGGTCCCGGATGGCCCACTACAAGTGCCCGACCTCGATCGAGATTCGGGATGCTCTCGTCCGCACCGCGACGGGCAAGCTCCAGAAGTTCAAGCTGCGCGAGCCTTACTGGGCGGGTCGTGAGCGCCGGGTGAACTGAGCCCGCGGCGCTGCCTCGGACGATCACGGTGCGGCTCTAGGGCCGCGTTTTCGCGGGTTTCTGCGAGTTCTGGCTTGACTCGTCGCGGCGGCTTGTGTTACTTCACGCCTTGCGGGCTTGACGTCGTCCCCCCAATCTCTCTGTCCCCCGCGCGAGGTCGTCATGGCGCAAACCATTGGATTCATTGGGCTCGGAATCATGGGTCGACCTATGGCCAAGAACCTCCTCAAGGCCGGTTATCCCGTGGTCGTCCATAGCCGGAGTCAGGGACCAGTAGACGAGCTGGTGGGCGCCGGGGCCAAGCGCGCGTCGTCGGCCAAGGAAGTAGCCGGGCAGGTGGACATCCTCATCACCATGCTGCCGAACTCGCCCGAGGTGGAGCTGGTCGCGCTCGGTCCGGACGGCATCATCGAAGGCGCCAAGAAGGGTCTGCTCTATCTCGACATGTCCACGATCTCGCCCATCGTGTCGCAGAAGGTCGGCAAGGCCCTGGGCGCCAAGGGCGTGCGGATGCTGGACGCGCCCGTCTCGGGAGGGGAGAAAGGTGCCATCGACGCCGCCCTGAGCATCATGGTCGGGGGCGAGAAGGCCGATTTCGACGCGGCCCTGCCCGTCTTCCAGGCGCTCGGCAAGACGATCACGCACCTGGGGCCGCTGGGCGCGGGCGGCTTCACCAAGCTCGCCAACCAGATCATCGTGGCCGTCAACCTGACCGCCCTCGGCGAGGCCCTCACCCTCGCGCGCAAGGCGGGCCTCGACCGCGCGCTCACCCTCAAGGCTCTCGGGGGCGGGCTCGCGGGCTCCAAGTGCCTGGAGCAGAAGACGCCGAACTACGTCGCGGGCACGTACAATCCGGGCTTCAAGATCGATCTCCACTTCAAGGACCTGGGGCTGATCATGTAGTCATCGCGCGCTCTCGGCGTCCCGCTGCCGTGCACGGCCGTGGTCCAGGAGCTTTTCAACGCGCTCCGGGTCAAGGGCAAGGGTGGGCTTGATCACTCCGGCGTGATCACGCTGCTGGAGGAGCTGGCGGGGATGCCGAACCCCTCATGAGAGCCACCGTGGATAGGCCGGGACTGGACAACCAGGGGCGCACGCCCTTGATCAAGATCCGGCGCGTCCGCAAGGGCGATCTCAGCAAGGTGCGCGACGTCCTCGAGCAGGCCTTCGGCGACTTCTTCGAGCGCCAGATGGGCACGCGCCCGCGGCAGGTCTTCAACGGTGCCCAGTACGTGCACCACCGCTGGCTCATGGAGCCGTGGGGATGCTTCGTCGCCGAGGAAGGCGACGGCAAGATCGTGGGCGCGGCCCTCGCCGTCATGTGGGGGACCCTCGGGCTCGTGGGGCCGGTGGCCGTCCTCACCAATTACCAGAACCAGGACATCGGCCAGCAGCTCCTCACCGCCTGCCAGGGGTTCTTCGACGAGAACAAGGCGACGCTGCAAGGCGTCGCCACGTATCCGTACAGCCCCAAGCACCTCGGGCTCTATCAGAAGTTCGGCTACCGGCCCAAGGGGCTCGTGGTGGTCACGGGCAAGCCCATGGACCGGCGCGAGATCGTCCAGGCCACGCGCCCCGCCAAGCCCGGCCTGGGCGTCCGGCGCTACTCCTCGCTGGAGGAGGCGAAGAAGAAGGCGGCCATGCAGCGCGTGCGGCGCATCACCAACGCCCTCTACCGCGGCATGGACGTGGGCAAGGAGGTCGAGATCGTGGACGGCCTCGCCCTCGGCGACACCCTCCTCCTCGAGAAGGGGCGCGACGTGATCGGCTTCGCCATCGTCCACATGCCGGGAGTGAGCGAGGCGCCCCACGGCAGCGTCTACATCAAGTTCCTCGCCATCGAGCCGCACCACCGCAAGCCCGAGCACCTTCACGCCCTCCTTGGCGCCGTGGAGGAGATGGCGCATGCCGCGCAGCTCCAGCGCGTCGTGGCGCCCGTGTACACGTACTACTGGGCGGCCTACCAGAGCCTGCTCGAGCGCGGCTACCACCCCGACTTCACCATGGTGCGCATGAAGCGGGGCAAGCAAGACGACGACGAGCGCCCGGACGACCTGGTGCTCGACGACTGGCGCTGAGCCCATGCGCGCCCGGTCGCTCCGCGGCGCCCTCGCCCTCTTGGGCCTGCTCGCTGTCCCCCTCGACGCGGCGGCCCACGCCATCATTCTCGAGTCCGAGCCCGCCCGCGACGCCAAGCTCGCCGAGCCTCCGACCCGCATCTATCTCCGCTTCAACAGCAAGATCGAGAAGCGGCTGACCCGGGTCAGCCTCTCCGCCACCGACGGCCGCGCGGTTCCGCTGCCCGTTGTCGCGGACGGCAGCCAGGCTCCGGATCGTATCTCGCTCCCCCTCGCCCCCCTGCGTCCCGGCGCCTACATTGTCCGCTACAAGGTCCTGGCCGCCGACGGGCACATCACGGAAGGCGCGCTCCGCTTCTCCGTCCTGGAGGCCAAGTAGTCGCGTGACCCTGTTCGCGGGCTTCCTGGACGCCGTCCTCCGGGGCGTCGGCCTGGTCGCGCTCTCGACCTCCGTGGGCGGTGTCGTCTCTGTCCCGCGGCGCCCGTGGGAGAGCTCCTGAGTGCTCCGAGGCAAGGCGACCGCGTCCGGCACCAAGGCGTATCGCGCGGCTCTGAAATCGGGGGTCCCCGCCGATCACTTCCGCTCGTGGCAGGGGCTCGCCGTCTCCTCGATCGGCCTCGGCACCTATCTCGGGCCGGAGGACGAGCTCACCGATCGCGCCTATCAGACCGCCATCGAGCACGCGGTGGCGGGCGGCCTCAACGTCGTGGACTCCGCCATCAACTATCGTCGGCAGCGAAGCGAGCGCGCGGTGGGGAGCGCGCTCGCCGCCCTCCACGAGTCGGGCCGCGTCACGCGCGACGGCGTCGTGGTGGCGACCAAGGGCGGCTTCCTTCCCTTCGACGGCCCCGCTCCCAAAGGTCTCCTGGGCCCCGGCGATCTCGTGGGGGGCACCCACTGCATGAGCCCCCACTACCTGGAAGACCAGCTCGAGCGAAGCCTCGCCAATCTCGGGCTCGAGCGGGTCGACATCTACTACGTCCACAATCCGGAGACGCAGCTCGCCGAGCTGCCTCGCGCCGCCGTTCTCGATCGGCTGAAGGCGGCCTTCGAGTTTCTCGAGGGCGCCGCGCGATCGGGCAGCATCGGCGTCTACGGCACCGCCACCTGGACGGCGTATCGCCAGCCTCCGGAGGCCCAGGATGCGCTCTCTCTCGCCGAGGTGGTGGCGGCCGCGAAGGCGGTGGGCGGCGCCGAGCACCACTTCCGGGTGGTGCAGCTGCCGTACAACCTCGCCATGACGGAGGCCTTCACGGTGCCCACGCAGCCGCGAGGCCAGAAGCGCGTGACCGCGCTCGAGCTCGCGCGCGCGCTCGGCGTCTACGTCATGACCTCGGCCTCCATCTATCAGGGACAGCTCGCGCGCAACCTGCCGCCCGTGATCGGGCAATTTCTTCCCGGCCTCTCGACGGACGCGCAACGGGCGCTGCAGTTCGTGCGCTCCACGCCCGGCGTGGGCACGGCGCTCTGCGGTATGAGGTCGATCGCCCATGTGGATGAAGCACTGAGCTTGGCATCCGTGGCGCCGGTCCCGTGGGCGCAATTCCAGAAGCTCTTCGCGCCCGCCTGAGGCGTCGTTTCAGGGCGGAAAAGGCTTGAATTCCCGTCGGGGCTCGGCTACGGTGTTACGTCGTTACTGAGACGTAATCCTCCGACGGCCGAAGCGGGTGACTCAGCGCATGGTCAAGAAGATCCACCACGTCGGCATCGTGGTCGAGAGCCTCGCGCGGGCGTATCGCTTCTGGCGAGATGCGCTCGGACTGCCCTTCCTGCGCGAGGCCGAGATCGCGGACCAGGGCGTGCGCGCGGCGCTGCTCGCGGCCGGCGACGGCGAGATCGAGCTCCTCGAGCCCACGGACACGCAGGGCGGCGTGGCCCGGTTCCTCGCCAAGCGGGGCGAAGGCCTGCATCACGTTTGCTTCGAGACGCCCAACGTCGAGGGCATGCTCGCCGACCTCAAGGCGGGAGGCGTTCCTCTCATCGACGAAACGCCGCGCCCGGGGCTGGCCGGTCGCATCGCCTTCCTTCATCCGACCGCGTGCGCAGGTGTCCTCGTCGAGCTCGCCACGCCGCCTCCCGCCCCCGAGCATCCGGACTCGCCCGTGCGCTTCAAGCGACTCGTCATCGGCTGTCGCGACCCGCAGGAAACGGCCAAGAGCTATCAGCAGCTCTTCAGCCTGCCCGAGGTCGCCGTCAACGACGGGCCCCGGAGCATGCTCGGCTGGACAGGCGGCGGGACGCTCCTCATGGTGCCGGCGAGCGAGGTGGGCGGTACCCTTGGCATGGCCGCCCTGTCCATGGTCGCTCCGGAGATGACGACGCTCGTGCAGCGTCTTTCCAAGATCGACGCCATGATGTTCTTCGGGGCGAGCGAGATCACCCTCAAGCCGGAAGCGGGTAACAACGTCCATCTGCACATCTCGCGTTATCACTTCCCCTGATCGCGTCCCCCATCGCGGATTCCTCTGTGATCCGCTCCGCGTCCGGCTCCTGACTCGCTCCGCCGGCGGGGGGACCTAGACGAGCACGGCGGGCGAGGGGCGGGCGCTCGGCGACACGCTCTGGCTGGTCGGTCTGTGCGCGGCCCGGGCCGCGGGCTCGACCATGGCCATGGCGTACCCCGCGGTTCTCTCCGTGGTCCAGACGGAATGGCACCTGTCCTCGACGGCCGCGGGGTCCATCTCCTCCGCATACCAGATCGGCACCGCCGTCGCCCTCGTCTTCGTCTCCGCGCTCGCCGACTATCTCGACCCGCGCCTCGTCTTCCGCGTCTCCGCCGGCCTGACCGCCGTGGTGTCGCTGCTCATTCCCGTGCTCGCCCAGGGGCATGTTTCCGCCCTGCTACTCTTCGGGGCCGCCGCCGTCGCGGTGGCAGGCATCTACACGCCGGGGATCATGCTGCTCGCCGAGCGCTTCGAGCCGGCCCGCCGGGGATGGGCCGTCGGCTGGTTTCTCGCCGCGTCCTCCATGGGCTATGTGCTGGCGCTTCTGATCGGCGGCGCGGTGGTGGCGCGCGCCGGCTGGCGGAGCGCACTCTTCGCGCTGGCCCTGGGGCCGCTCCTCTGCTTCGTGCTCTCTCTCGTGCTCTTCCACCGCGAGGGCGCGAGAGGCCAGGGGCCACGGCCGCCGCGCCGCCTGAGCTTCGACGCCGATCTGTCGGGCAACAAGCCGGCCCAGCTCATGATCTGGGGCTATGTCTTTCATTCCTGGGAGCTCCTCGGCATGTGGGCGTGGACGCCCGCCTTCGTGGCCGCGGCCCTCGCCGTGCACGGCACCTCGGCCGCGCAGGCCGCGGGATTCGGCGCCTCGCTCTCCGCCCTCTTCCACGTCATGGGCATCGTGGCCTCGGCCGTCGGCGGTGCGCTCTCGGATCGCTGGGGCCGGACGGCCGTGATCGCGGGGATGATGCTCGTGAGCTCCGCCTGCTCCTTCAGCTTCGGCTGGATGCTCGGAGGACCGCTCCTGCTGCTCGTGCTCGTGGGCAGCCTCTACGGCTTCTCCGCGCTCGGAGATTCGTCGGTATACTCGACGGGGATCACGGAGACGGTGAAGCCCGAGCGACTGGGTTCCGCCCTGGCCATTCGTTCGCTCCTGGGCTTCGGCGCGGGCGCCATCTCGCCGCTCGTGTTCGGGCGAGTGCTCGACGTCTATGGCGGGCAGGGCGCCCCCGCGGCGGGCTGGGGCTGGGCCTTCGGCGTGCTGGGAGCGGGGGGCGTGCTGGGGCTGCTTTCGATGCTGTGGCTGCGCACGCTGCCGGAGTCACGCCGTCTGGCCGGGGGCAAGCGTTGACTCGAAACCTGGAGGGCATGGCTGCCGTGCTGTTCATCTCTAGGCAGGTCTGGCCATAGCCCCGCCGAAGCGCGTGCGCGGTCTCGGGGCGGGCCGGCGGACGCGCCGGACGCTCGCGCGGGGCGGATCCGGGATCGCCGCCGAGCTCAACCTGCGCCTGGGCGCCTGGCCCGGCGTCAAGATCACCCCCATGTTCGGGCGCTGGGGGTACTTCGTCGGCCCGCGGCTCTTCGCCTGCTTTCCCCTTCGCGCGAAGGACACGGATCTCTGGATCCGGCTCTCGCGTGACGACCAGCGGCGCGCGATCGAATCGGGTATGGTGACGCCCCACCGGCGCATGAGCGCGAGCGGCTGGGTCGAGTCCCGCGTGGAGAATCCGAGCCAGGCAACGCGGGCGCTCGGCTGGCTCAAGCGAAGCTACGAGACCGCCAAGCACATCGTCGAACAGGAGGAGAGGCGATGATCCTCGTCACCGGCTTCGAGCCCTTCGGAGGTCATCCGTCCAATCCGTCCGAGGAGATCGTCAAGGCGGTGGACGGCCGCGTGGTGGGCGGCCTGGCCGTCCGCTCCGCCATCTTGCCCGTGCACCACGTGGAGGCGGCGCGAGAGGCGGCGCGGCTGCTCGGCGAGCACGATCCGCTGGCCGTGGTCCACGTGGGCCTGGCCGCCGGCCGCGCCCGCATCGCCCTCGAGCGGGTCGCCGTGAACGTCATGGACTACGAGCTCGCCGACAATTCGGGCTACCAGGCGCGCGGCGAGCCCTGCGTGCCCGGAGGCCCCGCCGCGTATTTCGCCACGCTGCCCCTCGCCGAGATCCTGGATGCCCTGGCCCGCGAAGGTGTCCCCGCCTATCTCTCCAACACGGCGGGCACCTATCTGTGCAACCAGACGCTCTACGCCACCCTTCACGCCGTGGCGCGGGACGGACGGCGCACCCGGGTCGGATTCATGCACGTCCCCCTCTCTCCACCCATGGTCGCGCTCGCCGGCCTCGAGCAGCCGAGCATGGACACGGGACTCGGCGTGCGCGCGCTCGAGGCGGCGCTGCGCGTGATCGCCGAGCGGCTCGCCGCACCGCCGCGCCTCTAGCTCGATCCGGCCGCGGGAGGGGCCTGGGCCTTCAACGGCGCCAGGGCCAGAAATCCCAATCCCGTCCACGCCAGCTCGCGCACGCGGCGTATCAAGGTGAAGGCCAGCCCCGCGGGTGCCCCCAGTCCCAGGGCCGAGAAGATCACGACGTGGCCCGCCTCGAGCGCACCGACGTATCCCGGCACCAGGAACGCCGCGAAGCGAATGCCCGTGCTGAAGGCCTCGATGGCCGTGGCCTGAGCCAGGGAGACCGGCACTCCTATCCAGCGCAGGATGAGCCACGGCTCGAGGGCCCCGATCAGCCAGGCGGCGAAGTGAAAGAAGATGGACAGGGTCAGCCGCGCGGGCTCACGACGGTAGAAGTGGGCGAGCTCGTCGTTGACCTGGACGAGCGTCTGCCCGGGGCGGGCGGAAAGCCAGCCGAGCTTCTGCAGCCATCGGGTCCCGCCGCCCAGAGCTCCGCCCGCCTGCGCGGCGACGAACGCGCCGACCGCCAGCACCTGAACGACGAGCAGCCACTGCATGGCGCGCACCACGAGCGAGTCCGAGGGTAGAGCGGCGTGCGTGGCGACGAGACCCACGACCAGGAAGAGCGCCTGGCCGATCACGATGGTGGTCTTGGCGACGATCACCGAAGGCAGGCCCTCGCTGAGGGGCGCCCAGGGTCTGACGAGCCAGGCCTTGACCGGCTCACCGCCCACGGCCGCCGTGGGTGTGGTGAGGTTGAAGGCCTCGCCGGCGAGCCGCGCGGCCAGGAGCGCGGTGAAGGGCGCGCGGTCTCGCCGGAACGCGAAGCGCCAGCCCAGCGTGTCGAGCAGCGTGGTCAGCCCGAACGGGAAGACGAGGATCACGAGAAGCCGCCACGAGAGATCCGCGAACGCCTGCGCGACGGCGCCCGGGCCGATGTGGACGAGGAGCCCAAGAAAGAGCGCGATGCCGCACAGGAGCAGGCCCAGCCGCACCCACCGCATCAGGCGGCCGGCGCCTCGGCGCGCCGGGCTTTCTCCTCGATCCGCTCGACTCTCACGAGCGGGACGAGGAACCATGCCGCCGCCGTCATGGCCGTCGAGATCAGGACGAGCGGGACATAGCCGAAGTGGTCGTACAGCCGGCCCCCCACGTTCTGGGAGGCCTGGGTGCCGGCGTTGTAGATCGACATCAGCAAGGCAAAGAAGGTCGCCTCCACGTGGCGCGGACAGGACTTGGCGGCGAGATCGAGGAAGGCGAGCTGGGTGATCATGCCGATGCAGCCGAACACGATGTCGATGGCGAGAGCCGACCACATGTCCCGATACAGGAGATAGGCCAACGTGCCTGCCACCGCGATGCCGATCGAGAGGTTGATGAGCCGGCGCAACGGCATTCTCCGCGAGAGCGGAGCGTAGATGAAGGCCCCGCCGATGGCGGCCACCGCGGCGAGCGCGCTCAGGTGACCGATGAACTGCTGAGAGAAGTGGAGCACGTCGGTCTGGTAGAAGAGCAGGGCGGGGCCGAAGGAGGGGCTGAAGGTGTAGAAGAAGAGGAAGCCTCCCACCACCCACACGTCGCGCTCGCGCAGGGCGGCCCGGATGGACACCCAGGTCGTCCAGAACTCTCGGCGGGCGCCCGGAGCCGGCGCCTCGCGGACGACGAAGATGGCCATCAGCATCGAGATCATCGGGAAGCATGCCGCCAGGAAGAACGCCCGGGGCAGGAGGCGATGCTCGGCCAGATAGCCGCCGAGGACACCCACGATGACGGAGGCTGTCGTGATGGCGGCCCACTGGACGGACTGGAAGGCGCCCGTGAGGCCGAGGGGCTTGCCGTTCTCCACCATGAGGGCGTCGACGAGCACGTCCGTGAAGGCGAGGCCTACGGCCATGACCGTGAAGAGGTAGGCCATGCGCCAGTAGGAGTGGTCCCCGGTGAGGCCGAGAGCGAGACCCGCCAGTCCCGCCGTGGCCGAGGTCAGGAGCAAGTAGCTCTTCCGCCGGTACCCGAACAGGGGGAGGAAATCCGAGAGGAGGCCATACACGGGCTTGATCAGCCACGGGATGATGGTGATGGCGAAGAAGTCGGCCACCTGTCCCGCGGAGAGCCCGCGGTCTTTCAGGACGATCGTGATGGTCTGGATGGGCAGATACCACATGCCTTGCGAGAAATACACGATGGCGAAAAGGACGGCGAGGCGCTGCGCGGCCGGCGTCTGAAAAGGGAGCAGGCCCTTCAGCCGAGCGAGCATTTGAGCACTATACAACGTGTGCTACGCTACTGCCTCCATGCGTGAGACGCGCCGCTCCGTCTGTCCGCACGATTGCCCGTCACAGTGCGCCCTGTCCGTCACCGTCGAGGACGGCCGCGTCGCCGACGTCGCGGGCGACCCGACCCATCCCTTCACCCAGGGCGTGATCTGCGGCAAGGTGCACGACTACGCGGAGCGGCTCTACGCGCCTACTCGAGTGCACACGCCGCTCCGGCGCGTGGGGGCCAAGGGCGAGGGGCGATTCGAGCCCGTCTCGTGGGAGGTTGCCCTCGAGGAGATCGCCCACCGATGGCGGCGCATCATCGGCGAGTGGGGCGGCGAGGCGATCCTGCCCTACTCCTATGGCGGCACTCTCGGCCTCATCCAGTACTGGGCCGGCCATCCCCTCTTCCACGCCCTCGGCGCCTCCCAGCTCGATCGCACCATCTGCATCGCCACCGCCTATGCCGGCTGGACGGCCACCCTCGGCACGGTGGCGGGCAGCGACGCCGAGCAGCTGGTGGACTCGGAGCTCGTCGTGCTGTGGGGCATCAACGCGAGCCACACCCACATCAACCTGATGACGTTCGTCAAGCGCGCGCGCAAGCGCGGCGCCTTCGTGGTCTGCATCGATCCCTACCGCACGGCCACCGCCCGCAGCGCGGATCTCTACCTGCAGCCGCGGCCGGGCACCGATGGCGCGCTCGCCCTGGGCATGATGCACGTGCTCATCGCCGAGGGCCTCATCGATCGGGACTACATCGAGCGTGCCACGCTCGGCTTTGCCGCGCTCGCGGAATCGGTCCGGGCGTACGATCCCGCGCGCGTCTCTGCCATCACGGGCCTCAGCGCTCAGGAGATCGTGGGCCTGGCCCGCCGCTATGGCGCGACCAAGGCCACCTTCCTGCGCGTGGGCATCGGCCTCTCGCGTCACGACAACGGCGGGGCGACCTGCCGCGCCATCGCGTGCCTGCCCGCGCTGACCGGCGCCTACGCGCATCCGGCGGGCGGCGCGCTCCTCTCCTCGTCGCGCAGCTTCGGCCTCGACCTGGGTGCCCTCGAGCGCCGCGATCTCATGCCGGCGCCGACGCCGCGGACGATCAACATGACCCGCCTCGGGCGCGCCCTCACCGATGCCGACATGCGCCCGCCCGTCAAGGCTCTCTACGTCTACAACTCGAACCCGGCCTCCATCGCCCCCAACCAGGAGCTGGTCCTTCGCGGGCTCGCCCGCGAGGATCTCTTCGTGGTCGTGCACGAGCAGCACCTGACCGACACCACGGACTTTGCGGACATCGTGCTGCCCGCCACCACCTCCATGGAGCACGTGGACCTCTACAGATCGTTCGGGCACCTCTACGTTCAGCTCGCGGAACCCGCGGTCGAGCCCGTCGGCGAGGCGCGCTCGAACTGGCACACCGTGCGCCACCTGGCCCGCTCCCTGGGCCTGGGTGATCCTCACTTCGCCAAGGACGAGCCGACCTTGATCCGGGAGGTGCTGGCCTCGGGCGATCCATCCGTCGAGGGGATCACCTACGAGCGTCTCCGCGAGGAACGGGCCGTGCGCCTGAATGTCGGCCGGCCCTACCTGCCCTTCGCGAACGGCGCGCCCACACCCTCGGGCAAGGTGGAGTTCGTCTCGGAGAGCATGGTCAGAGTGGGCCAGCCCGCGCTGCCGGCCTATGTCCCGCTCGTCGAGGGTCCCGACAACGCGGAGCTCGCGCAGCGCTTCCCCCTCCAGTGCATCGTGCCGCCGAACCGGTTCTTCCTGAACTCGTCCTTTAGCCAGTCGGACCTCCTGCGGCGCCGCCAGAAGGGGCCGTCGGTCTTTCTCAGTCCCATCGACGCGCGGGCGCGCGGGATCGAGGAC
>Ga0137394_10003669_pt1 | contig 11579 bp, 10 predicted proteins | sample czobulk116metaG_FD_108278 | JGI IMG/M metagenome (GOLD analysis project Ga0137394, IMG submission 108278) | Vadose zone soil microbial communities from Angelo Coast Range Reserve, California, USA - czobulk1.16 metaG | ecosystem: Environmental > Terrestrial > Soil > Vadose zone | place: USA... | reverse complement strand
CCGGAGCGCGTCGGCGCCGAACGCCGGAATGCCGTTCGGATAGTGTCTGCGCACGTACTTCTCGATCTTCTGCCTGTGTTCCGTGCGCAGCAACCCCACCGTCGATTTGGCCACCAGGTCCTCGATCGAGATGCCGTCGATGAGATCGAGCGGATCGATGGTGTTGCCCTTGGACTTGGACATCTTCTCGCCCTCGGCGTCGCGCACGATCGCGTTGATGTACACGTCGCGGAAGGGAACTTTGCCGGTGAAGTGGCGCGTCGCCATTATCATGCGCGCCACCCAGAAGAAGATGATGTCGTTGCCGGTGACGAGCACGTCCGAGGGCAGGAAGGTCTCGAGGTCCGGCGTCTCGCCCGGCCAGCCGAGCGAGCTGAACGGCACGAGCTGCGAGGAGAACCAGGTGTCCAGGACGTCGGGCTCGCGCCTCAGGGGCGAGGCGAGGCGATGCTTCTTGCGCACCTCCTCCTCGGAGCGGCCGACGAAGACATTGCCTTTCTCGTCGTACCAGGCGGGGATCTGGTGCCCCCACCAGAGCTGGCGCGAGATCGGCCAGTCGAGGATGTTCTTCAGCCAGTGGTTGTAGGTGGCGGTCCAGTGCTCGGGAACGAACCTGACTTCGCCCCGTGCCACGACCTCGAGGCCGTCCTTCGCCATGCCTTGCATCTTCACGAACCACTGGTCGGTGAGCATCGGCTCGACGATCACGCCGGTGCGCCCTGAGCGCGGCACGCGCACCTTGTACGGCTTTTCGGACACGAGCAGGCCCTGGGCCTTCAGGTCGCCGAGCACGCGCTTGCGCGCCTCGAAGCGCTCCAGTCCCCGATACGCGGGCGGCGCGTTATCGTTCAGGTGCGCGTCGAGGCGCAGGATGCTGATCGGCTGGAGGCCATGGCGCAGGCCGACCTGATAGTCGTTGAAGTCGTGTCCGGGAGTGATCTTCACGCAGCCGGTGCCGAACTGCGGGTCGACGTAGTCGTCGGTAATGACGGGAATCGACCGCCCGGTGAGCGGCAGCTCCACCTGCTTGCCGACGAGCGGCTTGTAGCGCTCGTCCTTCGGGTTCACCGCCACGGCAACGTCGCCGAGCATGGTCTCGGGGCGCGTAGTGGCCACGGTGACGCTGAAGCCTTCGCCCGGATAGCGGATCTCCCAGATCCTGCCGTCCTCTTCCTCGCTGTCCACCTCGAGGTCCGACACCACCGTGCCGAGCGCCGGATCCCAGTTGACGAGCCGCTTGCCGCGATAGATGAGTCCTTCTTCGTACCAGCGGACGAACACCTCGATGACTGCGCGCGACATGCGCTCGTCCATGGTGAAGTAGCCGGCCTTCTGCCCCTCCGAGTCTGCGTATTCCCAGTTGGCCGACGCGCCCAGGCGACGCATTTGGCGGGTGATGGTCGAGCCCGATTGCTGCTTCCATTCCCAGACGCGCCGGACGAACTCTTCCCGGCCGATCTCGCGCTTGGTCTTACCCTGCTCCTCGAGTTGGCGCGTGACCACGATTTCGGTGGCGATGCCGGCGTGGTCGGTGCCGACCACCCAGCTGGTGTTGAAGCCGCGCATGCGGTGGTAGCGGATGAGCGCGTCCATGAGCGTCTGCTGGAACGCGTGCCCCATGTGCAGGGTGCCGGTGACGTTGGGCGGCGGAAGCTGGATGCAATAGGCGGGCTTCCCGTGATCCTGGTGGCGGAAATAGCCGGTCGCTTCCCACCGCTGGTACCAGGCCTGCTCGATCGCAGCCGGGCTGAAGCTCTTGTCGAGCACTTCAGTCGTTCTTCTGACCGCGCAGCGCTTGGGCCACGGCCGCGGCCACGGATTCGCGCACGATCCGCATGACGCTGACCGTGAGCTCGGCGCGGACCCCGTTCAGCGCGCGCGCCGTCGCCCGGTCGATCTCCGGCCCGAGGCGTTCGAGCAACGCGCGCTCCAGCTGATCGGCGAGCGCATCGAGGGCACTTTCGTCGACCTGGGCTGCGGGCGCCGCCGGAGCGGGCGGTGCGGCCGGCTCGACAGGCAGGTCCTCGACCACCTGCGTGAGGACCGGGACGTCTCCGTCGGCGGGCTCGGCGGCGCTCATTCCGCGTCCTTCGCCAGATCGTGGCTGGTGATCCTGTAGCCGCGCGCCTGGTAGAAGCGGTAGCGCACGCGCGCCGCCTGGCGCTCGGCTTCGTCCGTGGCCACCACCTCGAGCAGGCGCTCGAAGCGCTCGAAATGGGGCGGACACTCGGCACCCAGGTTGAGGAGCAGCTCGCACGTCTGCGGCGTGTCCGCGTCCGAGCTGATGAGGACCGGCGTCTCGGCCGCGAGCGGCTCGTGCGGAGCGCAGTGCGGCACGAAGCCGATCGCCGGCCAGGTCCACAGCAGCTTGTCGATGCGGCTCGCGGCCTCGGCCTCGGGCGCGTAGATCAGCAACCGCTTTTTCTGCGCCAGCGCCTTGCCAGCGAGCCTGCAGGCCACCTGGAAACGATCCTCCGCGTTGAAGTAGAAATCGATCGTCGTCAAGCGCTATTTCTTGCCGGCGTGGCGCAGGGCAAAGCGCACCAGGAGCGGGACCGGCCGCGCCGTGGAGCCCTTTTCGCGGCCGCTTTTCCACGCGGTGCCGGCGATGTCGAGGTGAGCCCAGCGCATCTCGCGCGTGAAGCGGGCGAGAAAGCAGGCGGCGGTGATGCTGCCTCCGGGCCGCCCGCCGATGTTGGCGAAGTCGGCGAAGTTGGAGCGCAGCTGCTCCTGGTAGTCCTCCCACAGCGGCATTCGCCAGACGCGGTCCCAGGCATCGTCGGCCGCGTCCCGGATCTCCTCGGCGAGCTTGTCGTCGTTGGCGAAAAGCCCGGTTGCGACGTGGCCGAGCGCGACGACGCAAGCGCCGGTGAGGGTGGCCACGTCGATCACGGCGTCCGGCTCGAAGCGCGCGGCATAGGTGAGCGCATCGCACAGGATCAGGCGTCCCTCGGCGTCGGTATTGAGGATTTCGACGGTCTGTCCCGAAAGCGTCGTCACGACGTCGCCCGGCTTGGTGGCGTGGCCACCGGGCATGTTCTCGCAGGTCGGGATCACGCCGACGATGTTGACCGGCGCCTGCATGCCGGCGAGCGCGCGGATCGTGCCCAGCACCGACCCGGCGCCGGACATGTCGAACTTCATCTCGTCCATCTCGCCCGCCGGCTTGAGCGAGATGCCGCCGGTGTCGAAGGTGATGCCCTTGCCCACGAGGGCGAGAAGCGGCGCTCGCGGCTTCGCCTTGGCGCCCGCGCCGTTGTAGCGCAGCACGATCAGCTTGGGCGGCTGGTGCGACGCGTTCGTCACCGCGAGGAAGGCGCCCATGCCGAGTCGCTCGAGATCGCGCCGCTCGAGCACCTCGAGCTGGAGCTTGAACTGGCGCGCGAGCTTCTTCGCCTCCTCGGCGAGGTAGCTCGGGGTGCAGATGTTGCTCGGCAGGTTGCCGAGGGTGCGCGCGAGGTCGGCGCCGTCGGCAGTCGCCTGCGCCTCCGCGAGCGCCTGCTCGAGCTGCGCATTGGAGGCGAGCGGCAGCGTGACGTGCGAAAGCGACGCCGCATCGGGCTTCTTCTGCGTCTTCAGCAGGTCGAAGCGGTAGAACGCTTCGCGCGTGCCGAGCACCGCGTGGCGCAGGTTCCAGGATACGGGCCGCGAGTTCACCTTGGTGTCGACCAGGAACACCGCCGCATCCTTGACGTCCAGGTCCTTCAGGGCGTTGGCCGCGCCGCGCACCGCATCGCGGTACGCGTTCTCGGAGAATTCCTTGCGCTCGCCCAGGGCGACGAGCAGCACGCGCTCGGCGGCGACGCCCGGCAGGCCGCGCAGGAGCAGCGTCGAGCCCGGCTTGGCCGGCAGATCGCAGAGCGCCTTTTTCAGCGCGCCGCGCGCGGCCTGATCGACGCGCTTCGCCGCCGGGGTGAGATCCTGATCGCGGTGCACGCCGAGCACCACGCAACCGCTTTTCGCGCTCTCGGGAGAGAGCGTCTTTATGCTAAATTCCACAGCGAAAGTATCGCATGATCTTCCACCGGGCGCTCCTCAGGGAATTCGCAGGCCTCGCGGCCGCGGTGTTCATGACGCTGTTCGCCATCGCGCTCACCACGCGACTCATTCGCCTGCTCGGCCAGGCCGCGGGCGGCCAAATTCCCACCGACGCGGTGATCGCGTTCCTCGGCTTCTTCGCGCTCGGCACGCTGCCGGTGCTGCTTTCGCTCACCATGTTCATCTCGGTGCTGCTCACGCTCACGCGCAGCTGGCGCGATTCCGAGATGGTGATCTGGTTCGGCTCGGGGCTGCCGCTCACGGCGTGGCTCAAGCCGGTGATGCTGTTCGCGCTGCCGCAGATCGCGGTGATCGCCGCGCTGTCGCTGGTCATCTCGCCGTGGGCCGCGCAGATGGGCGCGCAGTACGTGACGCGGCTGGAGTCGCGCGACGACGTTTCGCGCGTGAGTCCCGGCGTGTTCGGCGAGACCGGCAACAAGGAGCGGGTGTATTTCGTCGAATCGATCTCGGGCGACGCTACCACGGTGCAGAACGTGTTCGTGAGCTCGGTGCAGCAGCAGAAAAGCGGCGTCAGCATGAGCCGGGTGGGCCGCACCGAGACCGCACCGAACGGCGACCGTTTCATCGTGCTGGAAGACGGCCGGCGCTACGAGGGCGCCCCCGGCGACGAGCAGTACCGGGTCATGGAGTTCCAGCGCTACGCCGCGCGTATTGAAACCGCCGAAAGCAAGGAGCCGCAGCTCTCGCACAAGAGCATGACGACCGCGCAGCTGCTCGCCAACCCGACCCCGGTGAACCTCGGCGAAGTGCTGTGGCGCGCCGGCATTCCGGTGTCGGCCGCGATCCTGGTGCTGCTCGCCATCCCGATGAGCTTCGTCAACCCGCGCGCCGGGCGTTCGGTGAACCTGCTGTTCGCGCTGTTCACCTACATCGTCTACTCCAACCTGCTCAGCGTCAGCCAGGCGCGTGTGGCGCAAGGGCGCATGGACTTCGGCATCGGGCTGTGGCTGGTGCACGCCGCGATGATCGCGCTGCTCGTGTTCATGTTTGCCCGGCGCATGCAGGTCATCCGCCTGCGCCTGGGCCGATGATCGGCGGGCCGCGCATCCGCACCCTGGAGCGCTACTTCGCGCGCCAGATCTTCGGCGGGGTGGGCTTCGTCCTGCTCGCGTTCCTGGCGCTGTTCGCCTTCTTCGACCTCATCAAGGAGCTGGGCGACCTCGACCGCGGCGAATATCACCTGCGGGCGGTGTTCCTTTTCGTGCTGCTGTCACTGCCGGCGCACGCCTACGAGCTTTTCCCGATCGCGGTGCTGATCGGCACGCTGTACGTCCTCGGCCAGCTCGCGGCCAATTCGGAGTACACCGTGATGCGCACCTCCGGTTTGTCGCCGCTGCGTGCGGGCTTCATGCTCGGCAAGATCGGCCTCGCCTTCGTGGTGCTCACGTTCGTGCTCGGGGAATGGGCGGCGCCCTACGCCGAGGAGACCGCGCAGAAGGTGAAGCTGCGCGCCATGAGCTCGCTCATCGGCCAGGGCCTCGAGTCGGGCCTATGGTTCAAGGACGAAGGCTCGTTCATCAACGTGCGCGAGGCGCGGCAGGCCAACTCGCTCCAGGGCGTGCGCATCTTCGAGTTCGACGCCGACTACCACCTGCGTCGCATGACCAACGCGCAGCGTGCCGAGTACCGCGGCCACGGCCTCTGGATGATGCTCGACGTGGTCAGCACGCAATTCACCCCGGAGGGGCCGCGTACCGTGCGCGAGGCGGAGCGCGAATGGCGCTCGGCCGTGAGTCCCGACATGCTCGACGCGCTCATCGTCAAGCCCGACCAGATGTCGGTCTGGGCGCTGCACAAATACATCCAGCATCTGGCGGGCAACCGGCAGAAAACCGAGCGCTACGAGATCGCGCTGTGGAAGAAGCTGCTCTATCCGCTGGCCGCGCTCGTGATGATGGCGCTCGCGCTGCCCTTCGGCTACAGCTCCGGGCGCGCAGGCGCCGTCGGCCTCAAGGTGTTCCTCGGCATCATGCTCGGGATCCTGTTCCACGCCTTGAACAGCCTGATCGCGCACATCGGCTTGCTGCAGAACTGGCCGCCGGTCTCGGCCGCCCTCGCGCCGAGCGCCGCGTTCCTTGCCGCGGCCCTGCTGATGATGTGGTGGGTCGAGCGCCGCTGATTCAGCGGGATTGCGCGGCGCGGTCCTTTGCGATGTTGCTCCAGACCGCCATTTCGTCCCGGATCGCGGCGGCAAATTCGTGCGGTGGATTGGCGACCGCGACGAGGCCCAGCCCGAAGTACCGCTCTATCAAGTCAGGGGACTGCAGGGCGTCCTTCGTGTCCAGGTAGATCTTGCGCACAACGGCGTCGGGCGTGCGCTTCGGCGCCAGAATACCGTACCAGCTGAGCGTCTCGAATCCGGGAAGGGCAAGTGCAATCGGCGGTACACCGGGAAGCTGCGACGCTGCAACCTTGCTGGTCACTCCGAGGGCGCGCAGCCGCCCGCCATTGATGTACGAAATGGCCGAGGGCAGCGTGGCAACGAAGAAGTCGGTGTCGCCGGCCGCCAGCGCGGCAAGTCCGGGCGCCGCGCCCCGGTAGGGAACCCCCAGCACGTGGATCTTGGCATGCCACACGAAATTCTCGCCCGCGAGGTGAGGCTGGGATCCGGCCCCGCCATGGCCGAAATTCAGCTTCCCGGGCTGCGCCTTCGCGGCTTCAATGAGCTCGTGCATGTGCTTGAACGGCGAGGCAGCGGAAACCACGAGAACCATAGGCCCCTGCGCCACGTTGGTCACGGGGGCGAAGTCGTGCTCCGGGGAGTAGGCGGGTTTCTCCGGCAGATAGGCGAGGGCGGTAATGGGAGTGGCGGGCGTAAAGAGCAGCGTGTGGCCATCCGGCGTGGCCCGCGCCGCTTCGGCCGCGCCGATGGCGCCGCCGGCGCCGGCTCGATTCTCGACCACCACGGGATTTGCCCAGCCTTTCGCCAGCTTTTCCCCGAGCAGCCTGGCGGCGATATCCGCCCCGCCGCCCGGCGGAAAATTGACGATGAGGCGAACCGGCTTCTGCGGCCAAGCCTGCGCGCCGGCAGAGCCGCTGAGGAGCGCTGCCAACGCCATGGCAAGAGCGCGCTTGCAAATCGTCATGCGGACACTGTAGCAACGGCGCCGTGATAAGCGTTAACTGTCTTTGGTGATATCGTGATCGAGAATCCTGATCACTAAAAGGCGCTGACCCGGTGGAGCGGCCCTCAACCTCGGCTTTGAATCAGCTGCGCATCCGCCACCTCAGGCTGATCGAAGCGCTGGTCGACGCCGGCTCGCTCCACAAGGCGGCGAAAGTGCTCCACGTCAGCCAGCCCGCCGCCAGCGCCATGCTCCAGGAGGCCGAACATGCCCTCGGCGTGGTGTTGTTCGATCGATCGCGTCGCGGCGTTGCGTTGAACGAACGCGGCATCATCGCCGTGTCGCGCCTGAAAACCGTCCTTGGCGAGCTTGGCATGCTGGCGCAGGATCTGCGCGCCGAGGTGCCGCTGCCGGTACTGCGAATCGGGACTCTGCCGCACGCATTCTTCGGCGTCCTCCAGCGGTTTCTGTCGAAGGTCCTGTCCGCGGCCAAATGTCGCATTGACCTGATCGACGGATCCGCCGCCGATCTGCTGACCCGCCTGCAGCAGAATGGACTGGATTGCTTCATCGGCAGGATGCCCGCGGCACGCATTGATGATTTCCGGCACCGCGGGTTCTTCTACCAGCCGCTGTACGACCTCGAAATCGCGGTGCTCGGCGCTCGCTCGCATGCCCTCGCGGGCAAACGCAAGGTTACGCTGCAGGATCTGTCGAAATGCGGCTGGATCCTGCCGCGAGAGGGCTCGAACAGCCGATACGTACTCACGGCGGCGTTCGCCGCGGCGGGTCTCGAGCCACCCAGGATCGCGATCGAGACATCGTCCTTCGCGTTCACGCTTCCCCTCCTTCCGGGAAGCGCTTACCTGACCGTCGCACCGCGCGACGCGTGCGTGAATCAGCAGCGCCTAGGCAGCGGACGCATCCTCGCGGTCAAGCTGCCGCAGCTGCTGACGCCGGTGGCGTTCGTCGCGCAGCGGAGCTCGATGCTCAATCCCAACCTCCAGCTCCTCTGGAGCGCGATCAGAAAGGCGATGCCCTACTCAGGCGAGGACGAGGCGGCTGCGCGCGAGTCGGTCGTGGAGGAACTGCCGGTCGCGGTCGAACAGGGCCCAGAGCACCGAAATTCCAGTCGGTACCAGAATCGCCGCAAGGATCAGCCTTAGCAGCGCGCGCGCTGGCGTTACACCGATGAGCCGTATGCGCCAGGCCTTCATGGCGAGCGTCTGGCCGCCGCGCAGCCAGGACCACAGGAAATAGGCGGCGAAGAAAAGGCCGATGAAGAGCTGCAGCAGGTGGCGCATGCCGCCGGCGGTGGCATCGCGGCCGCCGCTCGCGAAGAAGAACACCCAGGCGGCGAAGAAAGCCACCGCGAACAGGAGAATCGCTTCGTAGACCATGCTCGCCAGGCGCCGCGGGAGCCCCGGCGTCGCAGCGCTCACCGGCGCTTCTTCTCCGCCGGCGGCGTGGGCGGGGGAACGAGGCTCTGGCGCTTTTCCGGCGGCAATGCCTGGTATTCCGCCCACGCTTCGCGCAGCTGCTCGCGCTTCTCCGGCGGCGCTTTCACGATGCGCTTGTAGTTCTCGCGCGCCTGCCGGCGTTGCTCGGGGCTGAGCTTTGCCCAGTCCTGCATGCGCCGCTGCACCCGTTCCTGCTCCTCGGGCTTCATCTTCGCGTAGCGGTTCGCGATGCCGATCCACTTGCGCCGCCGCTCCGCCTCGAGCCTTTCCCAGTCGGCCTTGAGCGGCGCGAGCACCATCTGCTGGTCCGCGGTGAGCTCGGCCCAAGCCGGGCGCACCGGCGCTTTCGCCTTCGCGGCGGGCTTGGCCTTCTCCGGCGCTGCCTTGGATTTTTCGGCGGGCTTGGGCTTGTCGGGCGTCTGCGCGATGGCGCCGCCAGCCAGGGAGAGGGCCAGCACCACGAGCGCAGCGCGCAGCATTACTGGTCCGCGTTGCGTTTTTTCAGCCAGTTCTGGAAGCCGCGATCGAGGTAGGCGTCGATCGGCAGATCGTCGGTGAGGAGCTGCGAATCGATTTCCTCGAGCTCCGCGATGCGCTGGCTCTGCTGCCAGCTGTAGATGCCCGTCGCGCCGCCCGCCAGGAGGGCGAGCGAGAGCACCGCGTAGAGCGCGCCCGTGGTCCAGCCGCCGAAGCGGCCGAGAACGTTGTCGGCCCACGCGAGCGCAGGGGCGCGCTCTGGACGCTGGTGCGCCAGCGCCGCTTCGCGCGCCGCCAGAAGCCGGCGCTCCACCTGGGTGCCCAGCGATCCGCTGTTCAGCAGGTGGCGGACCTTTTTCCCGAATTGTTGTTCGTTCATAGCGTTGTCAGGCCGGCTTCAAAGCGTGATACCCCGCGCTCGGAGCGCCGCGGCCAAAGTATGCGTGGCCCGGGAGCAATGCGTTTTCACGCTGCCCTCCGAGCATCGCATGCGGCGCGCGGTTTCGGCCACGTCCAATTCCTCCCAGTAACGCATGATGAAGGCCTCGCGTTGACGCTCGGGTAAACGCGAGATCTCTTCATCAATGATTTCAAGGACTTGTGACTGTTCTAGTTGCTCCCCGGGACCCGCCAGACGGTTGGACCCGTCGGAGGCCTCCAAGGTTTCCAGGGGATCCTGCTCGTCGTCCTCGCGGTTGGGGGTGAGTGAGGAGAGCAGCGTGGTCCACAGCGAGCGCACCTTCTGGCGGCGGAACCAGTCGCGGATCGCGTTCTGCGTGATGCGATGGAAGAGCAGCGGCAGCTCCGCCGCCGGGCGGTCGCCGTACTTTTCCGCGAGTCGGAGCATCGCGTCCTGCACGATATCGAGCGCCGCCTCCTGATCGCGGACGGCGAACACGGCCTGCTTGAACGCGCGCCGTTCGACGCCCTTGAGAAACGCCGACAGCTCGCTGCGGGATGCCAGTAGACCCTCTGCCGGGGCGGTGTTGTTGGCGGCGATGGTACCAAAAATGGCCCGCCTGCCGACTCGGGTTGCCTTGACCGCACCGCACCAAGCCTTTATCGTTCAAAGGTTTCCCATGGACCGGATCAAGACCAGCCAGATCACCGGCGCCGAGATCGTCGTGCGCTGCCTGCAGCAGGAGGGCGTCGAATACGTATTCGGCTACCCCGGCGGCGCAGTGCTCTACATCTACGACGAGCTCTTCAAGCAGGACAAGGTGCGCCATGTCCTGGTGCGTCACGAGCAGGGCGCGGTCCACGCCGCCGACGGCTATTCGCGCTCCTCGAAGAAGGTGGGCGTGTGCCTGGTCACCTCGGGGCCGGGCGTCACCAACGCGGTCACCGGCATCGCCACGGCGTACATGGATTCGATCCCGCTCGTGGTGCTGACCGGCCAGGTGCCGACCCACGCGATCGGCCTGGACGCGTTCCAGGAGTGCGACACGGTCGGCATCACGCGTCCGATCGTGAAGCACAACATGCTGGTGAAGGACGTGAAGGACCTCGCCTCGACCATCAAGAAGGCGTTTCACATCGCGGCGACGGGACGGCCGGGCCCGGTGGTGGTGGACATCCCGAAGGACGTGACCGCGGCGGTCACCGAGTTCCACTACCCCGAGACGATCACCATGCGCTCCTACAACCCGGTGCGCAAGGGCCACGCCGGCCAGATCAAGAAGGCGGTGCAGCTCCTTCTCGAGGCCCAGCGGCCGATGGTCTATAGCGGCGGCGGCGTGATCCTGTCCGAAGCCTCGGGCCAGCTGCGCGAGCTTGTAAAGCTGCTCGGCGTCCCGTGCACCAATACGCTGATGGGCCTCGGCGCGTATCCCGCGACCGACCCGCAGTTCCTGGGCATGCTCGGGATGCACGGCACCTACGAGGCCAACATGGCGATGCAGCACTGCGACGTGCTGCTCGCGATCGGCGCGCGCTTCGACGACCGCGTCATCGGCAATCCGGCGCACTTCGCGCAGAACCCGCGCAAGATCATCCATATCGACATCGACCCGTCGTCGATCTCCAAGCGCGTGAAGGTCGATGTGCCGATCGTCGGCAATATTCCCGACGTGCTCGACGACGTGCTGAAGCTGCTGCGGCAGGCGCAGGCGCCGGACATCCGGCCCTGGTGGAAGCAGATCGGCGAGTGGCGCGCCAAGGACTGCCTGCGCTACGACCGCAAGTCGGCCATCATCAAGCCGCAGTTCGTGCTCGAGAAGCTATACGAAGTGACGAGAGGCGAGGCCTTCGTCACATCGGACGTCGGCCAGCACCAGATGTGGGCGGCGCAGTTCTACAAGTTCGACCAGCCGCGGCGCTGGATCAACTCCGGCGGCCTCGGCACCATGGGCTTTGGCCTGCCGGCGGCGATGGGCGTGCAGATGGCGAACCCCGGCGCCACGGTGGCCTGCGTCACCGGCGAGTCGTCGATCCAGATGTGCCTGCAGGAGCTCTCCACCTGCAAGCAGTACCGCCTGCCGATCAAGATCGTCAACCTGAACAACAAGTACATGGGCAT
>Ga0137394_10003668_pt1 | contig 11581 bp, 9 predicted proteins | sample czobulk116metaG_FD_108278 | JGI IMG/M metagenome (GOLD analysis project Ga0137394, IMG submission 108278) | Vadose zone soil microbial communities from Angelo Coast Range Reserve, California, USA - czobulk1.16 metaG | ecosystem: Environmental > Terrestrial > Soil > Vadose zone | place: USA... | reverse complement strand
CTGTTCCGCCAGGAGCATGTACGCCGCTGCTCCGTCCTCCACGTAGAAGTAGTCCCGGACAAACAGCCCATTCGAGCGAATGATCGGGCGCTGACCTCGTACGACCGAGCGGATCGTACCGGGCACGATGCGGTTCCAGTTCAGGTCCCCACCGCCGAAGAAGTTCCCGCAGCGCGTAATGGTGACGGGAAGGCCATACGTCGCCGCATACGCATGCGCGATCAGGTCAGCGCACGACTTGCTGACATCGTACGGATGTCGTCCTTGCAATGGCGTGTGCTCGTCGTACGGGAGCGTCTCCTGGTCGCCGTAGGCCTTATCAGAAGAGGCAACGACGATCTGGCGAACGGCCGGGCTCCGCCGGCAGGCTTCCAGGATCGTCCAGGTGCCGCGGATATTGGACTCGAACGTCGAGACTGGGTTGCGGTTGGCGATGCGGACAATAGTTTGCGCCGCCAGATGAATGACCGTGTCGACTTCGTATTCGCCAAGCGTACGCTCGACGACTGGCTGATCGCACACGTCGCCTTGAACGGTCCGCACTCGTTGGCCCAGTTCGGCGCGGGCGAATTCAGACTGCGGTACCGCGTCGCGGACCAGGCAGACAACATCGGCGCCGGCGGCAACGAGGCGTTTTACCAACCATCCGCCGACCAGTCCGGTGGCGCCGGTGACAAACGTGGGGCGGTCGGCCCAGAACCCGGATCCTATTGCCATACCTTCCACGGTGCTTTGTCTTGATTCCACAGCTCGTTGAGATAGAGATATTCCCGGTACGTGTCCATGGCATAGAAGAATCCGTGATGGCGGTAGGCCCTCAGCTGCCCCTCAGCGGCCAGGCGCTCCAGGGGCTCCCGCTCGAGGATGCAGTCATCGCTGGGGATCAGGTCGAAGATCCTGCGACTGAACACGAAGAAGCCCGCACTGACCCAACTGTCCAGCTGCGGCTTCTCGGCGAATTTCGCCACGGAACCCTCCGCGTCCAACTCCGCGAGTCCGAAGCGCGAGATGGGACGGACGGTGGTCATGGTGGCTGCCTTGCCGTGCGACTTGTGAAATGCAACCAACTCACCGATGTTGACGTCAGCCACGCCATCACCATACGTGACGATAAACGTGTCATCCTCGATGTACTGCTCAATGCGCTTTACTCGCCCACCCGTCATTGCGTTGAGGCCGGTGTCCGCAAGAGTGACCCGGAAGTCCTGCTCTTTGTGGGCACCATGGTACAGGACCTGATGGAGGCGGCCCAGATTGATCGTAATGTCGTTGTTCATCGCTTCGTAATTGAGGAAGTATTCCTTGATCATGTTTCCGCGGTACCCGAGGCAGAGAATGAAGTCGCGGTGCCGATAGTGCGCGAAGAGCTTCATGATATGCCACAGGATGGGCTTGCCGCCTACGTCGACGAGGGGCTTCGGCCGATACTCGGTCTCCTCGCGTAGCCGTGTACCCTGCCCACCGCACAGGATGACAATCGTCATCTCACCACCTCGCACCCTTCAAACCCCAAGATTATCGCCTGGTCCTTGAGTCTAGAGCCGGCAACATCGTTGACCGATTGTAGAGGAGAAAAGAGAGAAGAAGGGCATCGTGTCCGGGGGCACCGCTCTCCCGGGGACCAGCAAGATCCGAGCCAATCAACTGGATATTGGCTAAATGCTATGCTCTCTGCGGCATTGCCATGCATTTGTCAAGAATGCCGACATGACTGCGGAACGCTCGGGCGATCCCGAAGCGCAGCACCTGGCGGGAAGGCATACGATGGGCTAAATGAGAGCCCGATGCGCGCTACATCACTCCTCGATCGGCGGGACGATCATATTGCGTCGGAACTCGTCGCGATCCAGGAAGGGCCAGAGGTCCTCGAGCGGCTTCGACATCATCGAACCATCCGCGCGCGGCGCGGAGACCACCGATGGCTGCCGGGGCTCTTCGGGCGGGAGCATCACGTCCACCACAAGCGGTCCTCCCGAGGCGAGCGCTTCGGCTATTTTCAGGCGCACGTCGTCGCCTCCAGCGATACGCATGCCGGGAATCCCGTACGCGCTTGCGACGGCGAGCGTGTCCGGGAGAGTCATTCCGCTTCCCGGATCGCTTCCCACCAGACGCTGGAAGTACCGAGCCTGCGATGTGCGAATGGAGGCGTACCCCTGGTTGTTGAGGACAAACACCTTGATGGGCAGCGCGTAGCGGCGAATGGTCTCCAACTCCTGAACGTTGAACTGGAAGCCCCCGTCACCGTCAACGCAGATCGTTCGCCGCTTGTCTGCGGCCAGGCACGCGCCGATCGCCGCGGGAAGCGCGAAGCCCATCGCGCCGGTACCCCGATTGTGGAAAACGCGCTGTCCCTTCTTCGCCTCATAGCAGAGGAGGAAGATTTCGATCCCGGAACCCGAAGCGGTGGTGCAGACAACTTCTCTCTCAGGGAGCTCTTGAGAGAGGATCTGTGAAAACGCGTAGGTCGACACGTAGTCCTTCCGAGCATAGTGCTCGGGGAGGACGACCGGATAGCGGCGCTTCCAATCGCGGACGCGCTCGAGCCAGGCGGAGGGCGTCTGCCCTCGGCTCGAGGCGAGTTGGCGGAGCAGTTCGCGGAGGAATGCCCGCGCATCAGCCACGATCTTCACGTCGACCTCCATGGACATCTTTTCGATCTCGGCGGGATCAACGTCGACGAGCACCTTCCTCGCACCCCGCGCGAGTCGATCGTGCGCATAGGCGGTGAAGGCCATGTCGAGACGCGCGCCGATCGACAGCAGCAGGTCGCAATTCTGCAACGTGAAGTTGGCCCCGCGTGGCGCAACTGAACCGGGGCGACCAGCAAAACACGGATGGTCTTCCGCGAGCAAATCGAGCCCGAGCCACGTCGTAAGCACTGGAATCTCGAGCCGCGCGACCAGCGCCTCGAACTCCTCGAGCGCACCGGCCAGGCGGATACCGCTCCCCGCGACGACCACAGGACGCTCAGCCTTCGCGAGAAGGGCGACCACTTCCGCGACCTGCGGCGCGAGCTCGCCAAGATCCCAGGTGGAACCGACACTCGCGGGATCAAATCTTTTCATGCTCTCAGGTTCGACCTGCGAGGCCTGGACGTCGAGGGGCAGGTCGATCCACACCGGACCGCGACGCGGTTGCCGGGCGAGATGGATCGCCTTCTCCAGGTGGAAACCGATCGACTCCGGCTCCATCACGGTGACGGCGTATTTTGTGATCGGCGACACGATGGAAACAATGTCGATCTCCTGCACGCCGAGCATACGTAGACCGCTCTTCCCCTTGAGGTCGGCGCGCTTGACCTGTCCCGAAAGAAATATGACGGGTGATGAATCTAGCCACGCGCCCGCGAGCCCGGTGATGGCGTTCGTCGCACCCGGTCCGGCAGTGGTCATGCACACGGCGAGATCGTTGGTAACCTTCGCCCACGCCTCCGCGCAAATGGCCGCCGCCTGCTCGTGAAGGTTGGCGGTGTAAGCAAGGCCGGACGTGCGTCCAAGGCTGTCGTTCAAGTGCATCGCAGCCCCGCCGGGTACAAAGAAGGCGTGCCTCACGCCATTTGCGGCGAGCGTCTGGAGGACGTAGTCGGACAGCTTCATCGCAAGCAGACCCGGTCGACCGATGTAGCTTTGGGCACGGTGGGGCGTACCGTAGCCCCGCCGACCCCGACAAGGCGACCGATACGTGGGGCGCGCGGCATCCTAGGCGGGAACGGCATAGCAGACCGTTTCCCAAATCTGCCCGTGCGGCCGCAAGTAGAAACGGTAGTGCGGACTGATTGCCCGGATCAGCAGAGGCAATTTCCAGAGGTGATCTTGAATGTGGTACACGCACACCGCCAGAGCAGGTCGGTGTCGGGCGATGATTCCGCGCGCACCTTCCAAGGCCTCTGGCTCAAAGCCTTCGATGTCAATCTTGATGTACCCGGGAGCTTCAGAAATCGCGCTATCCAAGGTGACGCACTCAACACTGGATTGGCTCGCGCCGACCTTAGAGCCCGTCCCGCCTCCCTCCGAAAAGGAGAGCGATCGGTTTTCATCTCCCACGGCTTGCTTCTGAGCAACTATCCGCGAGCGCACATCATCGCGCATCTGCGAAAGACGTTGCTGCAAGGAAGCAAAGTTCATCGCATCTGGTTCGAAGGCATATATCCGCCGGAACCTTCCGCGCGTCTCCTCGACAAAGGTCGTGATGGTATCACCGTCGTATGCCCCGACATCCACAAAAACACAGTCCTCATCAAGCCGGACCAGATCCATGAGGTCGGACGGGAAATACATACAATCCACCGGAGGAGCGAGGCCCTCGAAGTCGGAAAACAACCGCCATCGGACCTGAGCAAGGTACTCGGCATAGGACCTCGAATCCGCCCATAGCTCGGCACAGCGAGTCACATCATCCGCCTGCTCGTGCACCTTGCTTGGAAGGTCAACTTGTATATGGGGCAGAAATAAGTCTGGAAACTTCCAAAAAAGCAACGTGAAAGGAACTACCGTTCGGCAACCCAGCTTTTGTAGGAATTCCTTCTGATCTTCCATGCGATCTGACCACTCAGACCAGATCGTGATCACAAAGGTTGCCGAGCTCCCGTAGCGGGATGCTACCTCTGCGGGAGGAAGGATCTCCACTCCATCAATAGACTGCCGCCAGAGAGACTTCTTGGTGTCACTGAAGGCAAGCGGCTCCAACCCTGCCAACCGAAGACCCTTCAGCGTCTTGCGTCCAAGGCCACCCGCGCCAAACAGCACGATTCCCGCTGTACCTGCGTTGACTCGATCGAAGGCCGTCGATTCGCGCTCTCGGCAGCTCGCAATACCTTCGCCTAGCAACTCCTTCAACTCCTGCGGGCCCATGTTGAAGATTTATCTCTCATTCCCAGGACAGTGTCAATGACAGTAGGATCCAGGCTCACGAATAGAGTGTGATCAGCTCATTTGGCAGCGAGAGGCGATCCCGGATCATCCGAACAATTTCACTCTCAAAAGCGACAGAACAAATCAGAATCTTCTCGTTTCGGCCAACAATTTGCGCTGGAGCAAGGATAGGTTTCCCCACCAACTTCCTGCCCTGCTGGTGTGGGCTCGAATCCACAAACCCGACGATGTTCGCTTTGGCCAGCATCGTCGTGGCTAAAAGACGCCGCGTCAATGCACCGGCACCCCAGATCAACAGCGGCGCCGCGGCGCTCACCAATGCTGCGATGATGTCTTGAATTTTCTCATCCCCGGCTCGGCTTGAAGCAATGTACCGCTCCAAGGCCGTTTCCGTTGTCACATCCATGGGCAAATCGATCGCGGAGGAAGGCTCATACAATCCGCTCACGATCGGCTCCGTCACGTTTTCTCGCCACTCCACCGTCCAACACCACGTCTGACGAGGCACCAGGCTGCAGGCTGCCATCGTGCGGTTGAGAGATTGCGCGGAAAAGAAGTTCACGTGCTCCATACTGAATTGTTGAAAGGGAGCATTTCGGCAATCCGCTAAACCTTCGGCATTTGGCACCGCCGCATACAAAAGACCGCCTGGCTTGGTCCGTTCTGCAACGGTACGCACTGCGGGCCGAACTTCGCGCAGGTGCTCGAGCACACCGATCATCAGAACCAAATCGAAGCGCTCCTGCCAGTCCGAGAGTTGAGCCATGGTCGCGACTCGCACTTCAACGCCGTGCACTCGCCGCGCGGCTTCTGCGCACGCAGGCGAAGGATCCGCACCAACAAGATTTGCGAAGCCGCGTCGTTTGAAGACGGAAAGCAACCCCCCCGTGGCACAGCCGATCTCGAGAATCCGAGCCGCACTGGATGCGAGATACGGGACGACCTGGTCGACGATCATCTCGAAACGGCGTACATCGTATTCCGATTCGGCTCCGCCCGCGCTCTCGTATGAGTATTTCGACTGCTCCGCATAGTAGCGGTCCAGCTCACCCTGTGTCGGTATCCCATCGGCAAAGCCCGCTCCGCAATGTCTGCACACCACCACGTCATAGCCGTCACCGAGAATGCCTTCATGGAACCGCTGGCGATGTAGCACGCGGCGCCCGGCACCCCCACATACCGGACATGGGCGTAAATCGGGCATGGCTACCATTCTCGCTTCATGGATCGTTCCGGTGGGGTCGGGCCCGCTCACGGCTCGAATCGATCATAAGCGTAGCAAATCGCTGACCGCACCTTGCGCAAGCTCCTCAAACGCATAGTGGTTCAAGTTTTGGCCTTCAGGTCCTCGAGGCGCGCTGGACTTCGCGAGGGCTGCTCACCGATGGGCACAATAGGAAAGCAGTGAAGACTCTAGCCGCCACTGAAAATCGGCGACGAAACGCTACCCGCCTAGCTGCTTGATCAGTTCGTCGATCTTTTCGCTCTGGGCCAGCTTGGGATCAAGCTGGGCGGCGCGGCGCAGCGTTGATACAGCATCCGCCTTTCGGCCAAGGCGTGCATAGGTCATACCCAGGTGGTATCGGATCGTGCCGCTGTTCGGGGCTTTCTCCACTGCGCGGGAGAGCGACTTTTCCGCGTCCGGGTATGCACCTCGGCGGTACTGGACCCATCCGAGCGTATCGAGCACTTCGGGACTAGCGGGCGCAAGCTGCTCGGCCTTGGTCGCCAGAGGGAGCGCCTCATCGGGCTTCTTGCGCGACTCGGCCAAGATCCACGCAAGATTGTTCAGAGAGGCCACATCCTTGTCGTTCAGCGCTAGGGCCCGGCGATAACTCTCCTCGGCCCGATCAATCTGTCCCAGTTGCTGATAAGCCTGACCAAGCCCGCGCTGGGCGTCGAGCAGATTTGACTTGAGCTTGAGGGCTGCGTTGAACGCCTCCACAGCCCCTTGCGGATTGTTCTGGGCAAGGAGCACGATGCCTTTCAGGAGTGGTGGACCCGCACTCTTAGGGTCGCTCTGCTCGAGCTCACGAACTAGCCGCAGGGCGTCGGGGAATCGGCCACTCTTCGCGTAGAGTGCGCCCGCTTGAAATTTCACGTCGCGCAGGTTCGGATTTACGCGCAGCGCGGCTTCGTACTCGCCCAGGGCCTGTTCGGACTGGCCTTTCTGCTCGAGGTATCTTCCGAGCATGACGCGAGCTCCAATAAGGGAAGGGTTTGCTCTCGTGGCCGCGCGAAGATGGTTGGTGGCCTCGTCAATGTTTCCCTGCTGGCCAAGGATCTGCGCCATCAAGTAGTTCGCTTCGGCGTGGGTCGGCACCTGGTCCAGCAGCGTCTTCAGCTCGGCCTGCGCCTCCTTGACCTGGCCTTTGCGGAGCAAGGCCTTTGCCAGCGCCTCGCGGACGGCCACGTTCTTGGGATCACTCTTCAGGGCCGCCTGCATCTGCTCGATCTGCTTGGTCTCGTCCGGCTTCTGGCCTGAGAGGGCCGCCAACTCACTCTTGGCCCCCTCGAACTGCGGGTTCAATCGCACCGCCTCCTGATATGCGGCCTGTGCCTCGGGCACACGACCAAGCGCCGCGTACGTGCGGGCCAGGAAATAATGGGCCGTCGGCACCTTCGGGTTGGCCTTGACGACGGCCAAAAGCTCCTGGAGCGCCGCGTCGCTCTTGCCCTCGTTCAGGTAGCCCTGCCCTCGAACCAGCCGCGCCTCCGCGAACTCCGGATACTGCACGAGCAGATCAGACATGAGCGCGATCGCGTCATCGTTACGCCCCTTTTTGAGGTACAAGGTCCCGAGCTGGATTCCCAACTGTGGCTGGCGTGGCGACGCTTTGAGGGCTGCCTCCAGAACCGGGATGGCCTGGTCGTACAGCCCAGCTTTCTCATAGAGTGCCGTGAGCAGTGACACGGCCGAAGGAAGATCGGGCCGCTCCTTGAGCACCGCCTGGAGATGACCGATCGCCTCCTCCTCCCGCTTCTGGCCGACCGCCAGCCGGGCCAGGCCGAGCCGGGCGCCGGCTGACTTTGGATCGAGCTCGAGCGAGCGGCGGTACGAGGCGGACGCCTTGTCGTTCTGGCCATCGAACAGGTAGAGACCACCCAGGAGCGTATGGAAGCCGGCATCCTGCTCGTTCGCCTTGACCGCGGATTCCGCGACTTGGATGGCCTCCTTGGTTCGTTTTTGACCCAGAAGCGCGGTCACCTTGGCCTGAACCGCCGGCAGCGATTTCGGATTGGCCTGAATGGCGGCGTCGAACTCCTTGACGGCCGCGTCCGGGTCATTGGCGGCAAGATCGAGCTGACCCAGCGCCAGCCGCGCAGGAACATACGTTGCGTCGAGCTCGGCAGCTTTGGCATACATGTTTCGCGCGGATTTGGCATCGCGCCGGATAGTCTGGATCTGGCCCATGAGCAAGTAGACCTGCGGGGACTGAGGCGCCAGTCGCTGGGCGGTGCTGGCGGCGGCAAAGGCCTCATCCAACCGTCCCAGTAGGAGAAGTGCGCGCGCGCGTTCGACCTGATACTCCAACGTTTTGTCGAGGGTCTTACCGAGCGGTTCCAGTTGAGCCAGAGCGTCACGCGCGCGCCCGGCCCGCGTGTAGGCAACGGCCAGTCGAAAGCTCGCACGAGCGTTGCCGGGAATCTGCCGGAGCAGCTCCTCGAGCTGGCTGATCGCCGAAGCGGGATCATTGCTGGCGAGATACGCCGCCGCCAAGAGATAGCGCGCATCAGCAAACCGCGGCGCCCGCTCGACCACGGGGGCGAGGAGTCGCACGGCATCGGCATGCCGCCCGGCTTGGATGTAGAAAGCGCTCAGCGCCGTCACCGTATCATTCGACCAGGCTCGCCGATCGATCCCTTCCAGCTCCTTGATTGCTTCCGGCAAATGACCCAGTTGGGCCTGGGCAACGGCGACACCCTGCCGGACTCTGGAGTTGTTCGGCGTGATCGCTCGTGCCTGCTCGAAGAGCTTGAGCGCTTCGCTCGGCCGATTCTGGCTGAGCTGGATGGATCCGAGTCCCACGAGGCTCTGCGCGTCTTGCGGATTCTTTGCCAGCGTGGCGCGGAAGGCCTGCTCTGCCTCCGGCACCTTGCCTGATCTGAAAAGGGCGAAGGCCACCGTCCGGCCAAGCTCGGGAGATGACTCCCCTGGGGAGATCGGCCCGAGAAGCGTCAAGGCCTCCTGGGGCCTTCCCTGTCCCAACAAAGACGCGGCCTGGATATAAAGTCCGTCCGGATTCCGCGGTTCTTTCGACAGGATCAAAGCCGCCTGTTGCTCCGCATCCTTCCAGGCCCCGATCTGAACGAGGGCACGACCGAAGTCAACCGCGATTGGGAGAGAATCGGGAGAAAGCTTTTTCGCGCGCTGAAATTCTCGGGCCGCGTCTCCATACCACGATTTTGCGGCATAGGCACGACCGAGACCCTGCACGGCCGGGACGAAGTTCTCGTCCACCTGCAGGGCCGTTCTAAACTCAATGACGGCCTCGTCGACCTTCCCGTCCTTCAAGTACTGCTCGCCGCGAGCGAGAGCCTTCTGCTTCTTGGCCTCGGGGCTTTGCCCACAGGCCGCGCCAAGCACGAGTGCGAGCGCCACCATGAGCAGAACTGCAGAAACTCCGCCGGTCTTCCGCGTCGGCTTCACCATTGTTGCCTCATCATTGCCCCTTGCCTTCGAGGCGCAGTCAATGTTCAGAGCCATCTTGACGTCTGCATTTAAGCACTCTAGCACAGGACGTTTGTCAGACTACCTCATCGAGGGTTGCGCCTTTACCTGGGCCTGCGTACTCCGATTCATTCGAGTGGCGCGCCCCTCAACCGGAGCAGAGCTCGCTGACCGCCTTCAGGCGGTCGGACGGGCTCGGATGCGTGCTGAGCCAGGCCGAAAAGATCCTGGTTGACCGCTCGCGTTCGAGCCGCTCGAGAATTCCCAACGTGCCTTGACATCCACGAATCCGGCCCACCGCCCGCCCAAGCAGGTCGAGCGCGAACCTGTCCGCTGCGAGCTCGTCTTCCCGGTCGTAGGCTCGATATTTGCCCTCGGCGGCTGCCTCCGAAGCGATCTGAGTGCCCATGACCCCTACGGCCAGAAGCGGACCGATGAGGGGGACTGCGGCCAGCGAGGAACCCCTCTCGCTTATCCCCTCGCGCGTCTTCTTCTCTTCGGTGCGTCGCTCCTTGCGGGCGACGAAATGGCCGAGCTGGACGTGCCCGAGCTCATGCGCCAGCGCCGCCTGGAGCTCCTCGGGAGGCAATGTCTTGAGCGCGGTCTCCGTGACGAGCAGGGCAAACTTGCACTGAGCGTGCGGCGCCACGCCCAGATTGATCGCCGGCGAGGGCAGGATGACCAGGGCGGCCGCGCAGCCATCGGCAGGCCCGTTCCACATGCCTGATGTCATCAAGAGGGGAACGAGCAGGCCGGCGAGAGTCCGCCGCTCCTCTTCGGTGGCCTGGCGGGGCGTCGCGCGCTGGGGGGGACTGCTCGCGCACCCGACCGCGCAGAGGCAGAGCAGCCCCACCAAGAGGACGCATGCTCGTCGCATGCCGACCAGGATACTGCTCCCATCACGGCCTCACCAGGGTCTCTGCGGACGGGGCGGGAAGAAGTGCGACTCGAAGATGAAGCACGCGCGGTCCCCGAACCGGCGGAGCCAGTCGTTCTGGGTCTGCTCGGAGGCCCCTCCAGCGACGACGATGAGATCGTGGGGCTCGGGCGTGTGGGCAATCAGGCTGTCCAGGCATTCGGTCATGCCGGAAAACCGATTCCGGGTGCCGACAATGATCGCGCCCCTCTCCATCGTCACCATCCTTGACTACTGGCGGCAAAAGCAGGGTCCGCCCACGATAGCCGAGGGGCAGTTGTGCACGTACTTCGTGCGGCCTCCCACTCGCTCAACATCCCCATTGCTCGCTGGCCGCGAGTCTGCCGCTCCTCCGCGGCGGCCGGGCCGGGCGGCGCGCTCGGCGGTCCTGGTCGCGTACCCGGCCGCGCAGAGCCGGAGCAGCCCCACGAGGACGCATGCGCGTCGCACGCCAGCAGCATACTGCGCCCGTCACGGCATCACCAAGCATCGTTCCTCGCGCAGAAATAGCTCTCCGGCGGGCCGCTTCGGGTAGCATAGGCGGCCGTGGAGTCACCCGCCCTCCCAGACCAGCCGGATCTGGCGTCTCGCGAATGAAGGTCGCCTGCGCGTGGTGCGAGCGCGACGGCGTGCCCGCGTTCATGGGAGAACGCGAGCCTCTCGACGATCCCAGCGTCACGCACGGCATCTGCCCCCGGCACCTGACCCTGGTGCTCGGCACGCTGCCCTCGAGGTCGTTTCCGGGCGTGGAGCTCCTCGTGATCGTGCGCGCATCGGACCGCGCTCTCTTCGAGCATCTGCGCTGGGCCACGAGCGGAGTTCCAGATATCCGGGCGATCATGGAGCGGCGGCGGGGCGAGCGGCGGCGGCGCATCGACGCCTCGGTCAGCGAGCGTCGGGAGCGCGAGCGTCGCTTGATTCTGGGCCAGGTCTCGGCGATGGGATACACGATGGTCCGCTTGCGAAAGGCGGGCGGGAGATCCGCAGCTTGCTCGCCCGAGTCCTGAGCCGAAGCGGTCAAGCTTTTCGACACTTCAGGAAGCCGAAGCGCGCAATTTACGTCTCCTAAGTGCCCACGGTAGAGAGCAGGTGTTGGATAGGTTTCCTTCGCGCGGTACCCCT
>Ga0137394_10003667_pt1 | contig 11582 bp, 5 predicted proteins | sample czobulk116metaG_FD_108278 | JGI IMG/M metagenome (GOLD analysis project Ga0137394, IMG submission 108278) | Vadose zone soil microbial communities from Angelo Coast Range Reserve, California, USA - czobulk1.16 metaG | ecosystem: Environmental > Terrestrial > Soil > Vadose zone | place: USA... | reverse complement strand
TCTCGAACGGACGCGACTCCATGTACACCTCGCCCCGCACCTCGAGCTCGCGGGGAGGGCCCTTTCCCTCGAGCCGGAGCGGGATGGAGCGGAGGGTTCGGAGATTCTGGGTGATGTCGTCTCCCTCGGATCCGTCGCCGCGCGTGAGCCCCTGGATGAATCTCCCGTCCACGTACCGGAGCGCGACCGCGACGCCGTCCACCTTGGGCTCCACCGCGTATTCCACTTCCCCCTTGCCGAGGAGCTTGAGCACGCGCGCGTCGAACTCCTCCAGCTCCTCGAGCGAGTAGGTGTTGTCGAGGCTGAGCATGGGCGCGGAATGACGCGCGGTCTTGAAGCCGGGCAAGAGTCCGCGGGACACGCGCTGCGTGGGGGAATCGGGATCCCGGTACTCGGGATGCTTCTCTTCCAGATCCGCGAGCTCCTTCATGAGGAGGTCGTACTCGCGGTCGGAGATCTCGGGCTCCCCCACGACGTGGTAGAGATGGTCGTGGCGCTCGATCGCTCTCCTGAGATTCTCGATCTTCTTCGAGGTAGCTTGGCTCACCAGTCGGTCGTGTAGCGAAGGTGCACCGTGCCCTCCCGCAGCGGGGCGCCGGGCCGGAGGCCCAGCTCGATCCCCACCGTCCCCGCGCGGATGGGATTCCTGAGGCCCGCACCGTATCCGAAGTCCCAGCCCGGGCTCAACTCCGTTCGGGCGAGCGACGCGCCGGAATCGGGAAGCCCGCTCGCGGTGCCGGCCTCGACGGGAGCTCCCAGCTCATGCCGCGCACCGTCCACGAAGAGGAACACGCGCCCGCCGCGCGGACCGGTGAGCCATCGGTGCTCGAGCGTCATGGCCAGAATGCGATCGCCGGCGAACGCGCGGTCCCGATGCCCGCGCAACCCCTCCGAGCCCCCCAGGAACCGAAGCTCCTCCGCCGGGAGCGCCCCTTCTCCCAGGCTCACCTGCTCCGCGCGCATCGAGGCGTAGAACGCGCGGCCGGGTCCCGTGGGATGGGCCGCCTCCCATCCCACCGAACCGCGAAGGATGCGTCGTGTCGCGCGCGCGTACCCGGGATAGAGCTCGGTGCGCCGGCCGGCCTCCCCGGCCACGCTCGCCGAGAAGCCGCGAACCGGGTTCTCCACGGGAGAAAGGCCGCGCCAGGAGAATCGTCCCTCCAGGGACCAGGTCGTGCTGGTGCCGCGCCCCGCCCCGGTGTAGGCGCTCCCGCTGCGATGGATCGTCGCCCCGGCGCGGGCCCGATCCCAGGGGCGTCCCGAGAGCTCCAGCGACCACTGCGTCTCGGTGTAGAGCGAATCCTGGACCTGAGCCTCGAGCGCGAGCGCGCCGTCGAGCCCCGTCCCGAAAAGCGCCGGCTCGCGGTAGTGCGCCGCGTACTCGGACCGGCCCTCGCCGTATCCCGCCCAGTGCGCCCCCGCGGAGCGGCCGCTCCCGCCGATGTTCCCGAGCGCGAGGTCGAAGAGCCCCGTGACTCCCCCTCCACTCTGCACGCCCAGGGCGCCCTCGAAGCGGCTCAGCCGGTTTTCCACGAGCGGAGCGACGATGCGCGCCCTGCCCGGCTCCGCGCCCGGCACGACCACGAGGTCACCCACCGATGCGAAGAGCTCGCTCTGCACGAGGCGCGCGCGCGCGTCCTCCAGCAGGGCGGGCGTGAGCACGCGGCCCTTCGTGAGCCCGGAGATCGACCGGACCACGGAGCCGTGTACCGCGGCGCCTCCGAGATCCAGCGAGTCGACCGTCACCGGCGGTCCGGGATCCACCCGGACGTACACCCGCGCGGTCGTGGGGTCGAGCAGGACCACCGAGTCGAGCGTGGCCTCGGCGCCGTAGCGCCCCCTTGCCTGCGCCTCGGCCCGGAGCGCCTCGAGTCCGGCGATCAGATCGCGCGGCTCGCCGCGTCCCTGGCTCGCGCGCTGGAAGACCTGCGCTCCGTCCGGGAGGATTCCCTCCGCGCCGCGCACGACCGCTTCGACACGGGACGGGGTTTCGCCGTGCTCGATCGAGATCCGCGCGAACTTCACGCCTTCGAGGTCCGTCCCCGGAACGAGCGTGAGCTTCACGACGGCGCCCACACGCCCGCGCGTGAAGAGCAGATCCCGGGCACGCGCGGCCGCCGCCTCGAGCTCAACTCGAGTCCAGGTCGAATCGGTGGCCGTGACGAGCGAGTCCGCGCCGGGTCCGATCGTGAGCCGGTAGCGCTCCTCGGCCGCGGCGCCCGGGGCGCCGCAGGCGATCCCCGCGAGCACGATCAGCGCGAGAGGAAGGAACCAGGGCGCGCGCATCAGAAGTAGCTCCGAAGCTCGAACCGTCCGGTGTAGACCCCGGTGCGTCCCGCCGCGAGCTGGCCGTTCCAGGAAAGGCTCAGCGACACCTGGTCGCGGAGCCGGTAATCGCCCAGAAGGTCGTAGTCCAGATGATTGCCGAGGAAGGGGGGCACGAAGTAATGCCCCGGCTGATAGACGCCCTGCTGCGACGTGCGGGCCCAGAGCGCGCGTCCGTCGACGCGCAGCTTTCCTCCGGAGGCGCACCGCGCGGAAGGGCCCGCCGCCAGCACTTGCTGCCTTCCACCGCGGCTCTGATCGTGATCCTGCCTTCCGCGCCCGATGAGGCTCACCGACCAGGAGGAATTCAGCGGACGCGAGAGCTCGAGGTCGAGCCCGCGCCCCCGGATTCTGGTCCCGTAGCGCGCTCCGGTGTCGGTGCGCCGACCGTCCTCCGTCGAGCCGTCCACCGTCGCGGAGGTGGTGAGCCGCGTCCCGCCCCACAGGGGATTTCGCAGGCGCAGCGTGGCGTCGTGTGCGTCCCGCACCACGCGGAGATTCTCGAACTCGCCGGTGCGGTCGCGCCGGAAGCCCCCTTCGGCGCGCATGTCGTACCGCGCGCCGCGCGGGGCGTACTCCACGCTCTGGCGCGCCGACACGTTGCCGCGGATCGTCGCCGAGGCGTCCAGGTAGTCGCGCGGATCGAGCGCGTGTCTGGGATCGCCGAGGGGCAGCGTGGAATAGGTCTCCAGTCTCAGGAACGTCGTTCCGCCCCAGGCGCGCCAGAAGGAGGGCGACGCGGCCGCCGCCGAGGAGCGCCCCGGAAAGGCGTCCAGGCGGAGCTGCACGTTGGCGCGCGTTCTCGGCGCGGGGGCCCCGGTCTCCGTGACCACCTGGTAGTCGCCGCGGAAGCTGGGATTCCCGAAGGCGTCGTAGGAGCCTGTTCCCGCGTCCACCGGCACCACGCGGCGAAGGACCTGAGCCTCGCGAAGCTGGGTCGCGTCGTAGCGAAGCTCGGACGTGAACGCCGATCCGGGGGCTCCCGCGAGGAGCGCCATCTGCGCCAGATCGCTGGCCTGGATCCCGCCGGGATCGGAGACGCGCCGCCGCGACCATCCCATCTCGAGCGAGAGCGAGGCGCGCGATCGCGCGGAGAGCCCGGCCTCCCACGTCGCGGCGCGGGTCGTGGTCCAATCCAGCGCCGCGTCGGCGCGCCGGTCCTGACGCTCCCCATAGGAAGCGCGCAGGGCTACCTGGCGCGCGGGCGCGAGACCCATCCCCAGATTCCATTCGCGGCTCCGCCGCTCGGGAATGGAATCCCCTTCCTGGCGGACGATCCGTTCGTCGAGGAGGCGGACCCGCGGTGTCACGAATCCGCGCGTGCGCGCGAGATCGAGGTCGAACCGGTCGCGTGAGCCCGAATCCAGCCCTAGCGAATTCCGCGAGTTCTCCCAGCGTACGGCTCCGGCCACGGCGCCGCGTAGATCCGCGGCGAGTGCCTTGCGGATGGAGCTGGATCCGCCCGTGAGGTCGCGCTTCCCCATCTCCCCGCGCAGGGAGAAGCTCGAGACGGGATCGTATTGAAGGGCGAATTCACCCCGCTGCTCTCCTCCTCCAGATGCCTGGGCCTGGTTCCAGCGCTCGTTCTCGAAGACCGGATCCAGGCGATCCATCGTGCTGAACCGGCTGTCGCGGGAGCGGAAGGTTCCCGAGGCGCGAAGGGAGCCGAGGCCCCGTCCGCCGATCGAGAGCGAGCGCGGGTCCAGCGAGGCGGCGAGGCGCATGGCGTTCCCCACGTTGTCCCCGTCGTCGAGCGAGGAGAGGGCGTTCCGGTCGAGGCCGGAGCGCGCTCCCTCCGCTTCGACTCGGATCGCCTGGAAGAGGCGCGCCGAGCCGCCGACGTCCACGAGCCTGCGATCATCCGGGGAAGGAAGCGAGCGGCCCGGCGTGTAGGAGCCGAGGCTCTGGCCCCTGAACTGGTAGAAGTGACCACCGTCCGTGGAGAGCGTATCGGCGTAGGCGCCGCGTCCCGCTCCGACCGAGACGAATTCCACCAGGTAGTCGCCGCGTCCTTGCCCGAGATGGATCCAGTGCGGGTTCGTGGGATCGGACTGGTCCCAGGAGTACTCTCCCTTCCCCGCGCCGACGAATCGCGCGCCGGAGGACGTCGCGGCCGAATCGCCGAGGCTCCCGAGTGCCTTGGACTCCTCGGGAGTGAGGGCCGCGCCGATCGGGCTCTTGGGATCGTCCCCGTTCCGGAGATAGGTCGCGTACCAGCGTCCGCTCGATCCCAGGGCGCCCTGCGTGAAGGCCGCGTAGAGACTCCGCCGATAGCTCGTGGTCGCCTGCTCGAAGTCGAACGCGAGCCGGCTCTGCGAGGTGATCGGATGGCGCGTGGTGAAGGTGACCGTGCCCGCCCCGTAGTCGATCACGTAGTCCTGGTCCGCGCCGCGCTTCAGCTTCGCTCCGTCGAGCCAGACCGTCTCCGATCCCGCCACCACGCCCGGGGGAATCTCCCCCTGCACGCGGCGGACCAGCTCGTAGGGCCCCTGCTTTCCTTCCTCTCCCTTGATCTCGAGCGATCCGCGCTCTCCCTTGGCGCTCGCGGCCGCCACGTCCCACGTCGAATTCAGCACCTTGGCCTGGCCGCGCACGCCCTGGAGCTGGCGCGTGATGCGCGCGAACTCTCCCGGCCCCGATTCCAGGCGGAAGTCGCCCATCGTCACTTCCCCCTGGGGCGCCTTGATGGCGAGGAAGAGGCGATCCAGATCTTGGAGCTCGCGCGTGGTTCCGTCCGGCTCGAAGGGAAGCTGCTGGTCGCTGAGGGTGGCCTGGAGCTCCACGTCCCCCGCCACGCGGCCGCGCACGGTGAGATCCAGCGTCTGGTGCAGCGATGCGTCCCGGCCGTGGCCCATTTCGACGCTCAGCGATTTCGAGCCCGAGAAGAGGAGCGACGCCGTGGAGGAAGTGCCCAAGCCCGCGTCCTGTGCCGCGGCCGACGGCGCGCGCGGCGCCGAATTGGCCGGGTCCTGATTCCGGATGAGGGCCGCCGCGGCGAGTGAGGCGGAATCGGGGGGGGCCGGAACCTCCGACGCGGCCGCGATGGACCAGGGCGAGCTGGCGCGGAGCGACAGGAGCGATGGGGAGCGGAGCACGGGATACTCGAGGACGAGGGTGTCCGCTTCCTCGGCCATCCCGCCGGGATGAATCACATCCACCGGGCGCGCCGAGGCCCCGCTCGAGATCATGCCCGCGAGCGCCGCCGCGAGGATCCAGAGCGAGCGGGCGCGGCTCACGGCACCCTCCTCTCGGACGAGAGCACCTGGATCTCCCCGCGCTCCGGATCCGCCAGCGCCACCTGCCCTCTGGGCCCCAGCGCGAGCGCCTGCGGACGCCAGCGCACGCGCTCGCCTCCGAGGGCGCGCTCGAGAAGAAGCGCCCCTGTTGCGTCGAAGACGAGGACACGCTGCCCTGCATTGTCTGCCGCGTAGATGGAGCCCGAGCGGTCGATGGCAAGATCCGAGATGGAGAAACGGCCGAGCTTGGATCCGATCCCCAGGGTCGCGATGAGGAGCCCGCTCGCGTTGAAGCGGCGAAGCACGCCGGGCGCGGCGTCGTAGACCCAGAGATCTCCTCCCGGCGAGGCGGCCGCGGCGAGCGGCGCCTGCAGCGAGTCCTCGGGGATCAGGTATCGCGTCGCGCGCGCGGGCGCCAGGCGATCGTCCAGCGGGACCAGGTCGTGGGCCTGGGCGGAGAGAAGCCAGAGCTTGCCGAAGCGGTCGAGGAGAATGCGCGCTCCCGCTTCCCTCGATTCCTCCCCGGCAGCTTCCTGGAACACGCGCTGCCCCAGGAAGTGCCCGGCGCGATCGAACGCGACCAGCGCTCCCCGGCCCCGGTCCAGAACCAGGAGCGACTGGTCGCGATCCACCGCGATATCGACCGGCAGCGTGAGGGAGGTTTCGTCGGAGCCGTAGCCGCCCACCTCGTAGAGAACCCGGCCGCGGGGATCGAGCTTCGTGACGCGGCGCGTCTCGGAGTCGAGCACGTGCAGGTTTCCGTCCTGGTCGTAGGCGAGCCTCGAGGGACGCCGGATCCCCGCCTGCTCGAGCGCGTCCCGATCCAGGACCCACTCGACCCGGAGCGCGCGCGGAGGAAGCGAGAGGGAATCGACGGCAGGAGCCGCGGGCTGAGGAGCCGCGAGCGCGCGCCCATCCCGGGCCGCCGCCCACAGCAAGAGTGCCGTGGCGGCCGTGAGCACAGCAAGAAGAGCCTGTCGCGCCGGATGGGTCATGTGGGTTCGGATAGTGCGGCGAACCGAAGCGGGAATACGGCTGCTAGAAAGTGCTCCGGACCAGGAGCATTCCCCCGCCGTCGGCAGTCATGTCCGTGAGGATTCGCAGCCTCGGACCATCGATCGACGACTGATCCGCCTTCTGGTCCTTGCGATGAAGCATCTGGGTATCGATCACGCTGGCCACGCGATTCAGGATCGCGAGCGCGAAAGAGTACTTGGCGTGCTGGAACGCGCGCGTCGAGCTGTGCCGGGTGTCGCGGAAATTCTTCTGTGCCTCGGCGCTCGTCCAGTTCCATGCCCGGTTCCCCGTGGGTAGCCGCTCCGCGACCCAGGCGTCCTGTGCGGCGGGATCCGAGGGGAATTCGTTCCGCGCGTCGCGCCGCAGCGCGTCCTCGTAGGAATCCGATCCCGATCCGCTCGATCGCGTGTAGAGCCCGACCAGTCTCCAGAAATCGTCCGATTCGGAGGTGGTCCCCATGCCCGCGTTCAGGCGGGCCTGCTCGACGTAGTTGTCCCTGCGAAGGTGTCCGGCGATCTGCCACGTGACGTAGTTCGCCCAGATGACCCCCTCCGAGATGAAGAACCCCGTGGCGCGCCCATTGTGGCCGGAATACATCTCCCCCGCCCCGGGAAGGAGGAAGGAGAGGAGGAGCGCCTTCTTGGGATTCTTGTCCGCCCGCGCGGCGCTGGATGGCGCGGCGCTGCGCTCCGGCTGGATGGCTGCGGGGGCAGGCTCGCCCTTGGGCGCCGGCTCCGTGACGGTAGAGTCCAAGAGGATCCCCTCGGCGAAGGCATAGCGGCCCTCGTAGAGCTCCGCGAGCGGATTCCAGGCCATGGCCACCCGCCCCGGGCGTGACGACGCCCCGTCGAGGTCGGATCTGAATTCTGCTTGTGCGGGCGGGACGGCCGAGAGCGCGGCCGCCAGCGTGAGAACGAGAACGAAGCTTCTAGTCGAGACGCCTGGTGATGACGAACCCGAAGGCATTGTCCCTCGCGAAAGGTTTCGTGCGCATCTTGAACCGGATCTTCGTCTGGTTTCCGAGGGTCGCGTGGCTCTTGTTCTTCATGACGCGCAGGATGTCCACCGCGCTCACGATGCGATTCACGAACGCGCCCGCAACGGCCGTATGCGCGTTGCTCAGGAAGTTATTACTATGCGCGCGGATTCCGCGATAGAAATTTCGGTTGTCCTGCGAGTCCCAGCCGACCCAGTAGTGGTTGAGCTTTCCGATGTCCTCATAGTACTGCTGGCGGTTGTTCTGACGGAAATTGAGAATCAGCTGGTCGTCGGCAGGATCGTACGTGCCGTTGGCCTGAGCGGTGGTCTTCCAGCGATCGTAGTCCCAGTGGTTGTCCGCGTAGTTCTCGAACTCCTTCTCCTTGGATTTGCCTCGATCGTGGTAGTAGAGGTAGGAGGCCCAGGCCACGCCTTCCAGACCCAGGTGGACGAACCCCCGCTTTTCTCCTGCGTAGAGATGCCCGGCCCCAGGAATCGCGAGGTTCATGAGGAACGCTTTACCGGGCGACCTGTGTAGCTTTGGGGTTACCTCATCCACCGCCGATGTAGACGGAACGACGGGCTCGATCGCGGAGTGGGGCGTCACCGAGTCGGCGATTGCCCGCTGAGCGAGCAGAATCTCCTGGGGCGTACTGGATTCAAAATCCAGGTAGGACGCGGCGGGACACGTCTGGGGATGAGAAACAACGGCCAGAATTGCCGCGAGGAAGAAGGTGAATCGCCTAGAAGTCAGTATCTGGTCCCCTGAATCGGCCCGGAGCTACTTGCACTACAACCAATTATAGTAGCGTCCAGGTTATTTGACAACCGCGAACTTACCGAACACCACGTGATCCGCCCCCGAACCCTGGACCTCGACGCGTACGAGATATACCCCGCTGGCCAGGTCCCGAACCGGGATTCTCACAACATTTTGCGCGGGTGTCGAGGTCCCCTGGAGCCTCTTCACTTCCGCTCCCGTGGGATCCATCACCCGAATCACAACTGAACTGACCCCTTGCCCCAGAGTGTACGCGAGCCCTATGTCCTGCCCGTGCGCCGGGTTCGGGAAGAAGAAGACCGAGCTCTTGTCCAGCTGCGGCGCCTGCGCCACCGATCCCTGGAAGGTGTCTTCCAGCACGGAGGTGCGCCTGCGATTGCCCCCGAACTCTGCCCACGGCGTCCGTACCGACACCCCGCCGGTTGAATAAAGGGCGCTGTCCGCCCTGACCGGCAGCTGGAACGCATGAAGCGCGCCGTCATCATCCCCTCCGATGACCAGGTGGGTCCACACAGGACCCGCCGGCTCTGGGGGCACGAGCGCGTCGTTCAGGCTGAGGAGGAGCGGGCTCGACGACGCCCCACCCTGGATGGCGAGCGGCCACCCCGGGACGGTCTTGCCGTCATTCCCAAGCGCGACCAGGAGCCCGTTGTCCAGCCCCACGATCGCCTCGGCCCCCGCGTCGCCGGTCACGTCGGCGACGAGCGGCGAGCCCTCGCCGCCCCGCGCCTCGTCCCCGTATCGTCCGGCCAGGGACACCGGCCACGACGGGGGCTCCACGCCGTTCTTGTTGTAGCGGTGGACGCGGCCTTCCTTGTCCATCGCGAACACTTCGGGATATCCGTCGCCGTCCAGGTCCCCCGCCGCGAGCGGCCCCCAGAGCGTGCCCGCCACCACGACCGGCCACCCCGGGAGCTCCGTTCCATCCAGCCGGAAACAATGGATCGTGTTCTGCCTCGCGTCCGATACCAGGAGCTCGAGATCCCGGTTCGGCTCGCGGTCCATGTCCACTCCCAGGAGATACGGCGAGAAGGTCCCATTCTGAACGCGGAAATGCACGTCGAGAGGACTGAGTGACTTGCCCAGCGGATCGGCGATCCGGATCCACCCGTTCGAGAGCGCCCACGCGACCTGGTATCCCCCGGCTCCCGTGAAGCGCCCCACCGCGAGATTCCCCGATACGGGCGCCGTGATCTTCGAGACCCCGACCTGGAGCGTGTCCGCCAGAGGATCGGTCCTGGGAGCCACGGCGAGGCTGTCCGAGGGAACGATCGCGAAGACGCGGCCGTCACTGGCGCCCACGATCACCTGCCCGCCCGGATCGAGGACGGGACCGGTGGCGGCCAGCACCGACGGAGACGCGGGATCGAGCGCCGGCGGCCAGCCGGCGAGAAGGTACGAAGAGCCCGAGTCGGACGGCGCGGGGCGATAGGCGTACACGCCGCCGTCCTCCGCCGTCGCCACGACCGCCCCCTCGTGCAGCGCGAGCGGATTCCGATGGAAGAGGCTGTCCGCGAAGAGCGCCGGGCCCACGATCTTCGCGGGGAGCGCGGCGATCACGCTGCTGTCCCCCACGGCATAGAAGGGCGCGCCGTTCGACTGATAGGCGAAGATCAGGCTGTCCACCGCCGTCACGACCGAGACCCGCCCGTCGTGCCGGAATCTCCCATAGGTCGGCTTGGCCCCTCGCTGGCTCCAGCTGGTCGCGACGGGCCATCCCGCCACGCGCCAGTCGGCGGTGATGGAGATGCCCATGTCCAGGGCGGCGGGACTCAGCACGTCGATCGTGACGTGGCTCAGCCCTCCGTCGTTCGTGTTGGTGTTGGGTGTGGTCTCGGGACCGAAATGGGTATGGTTGCCCACGAACCAGGGATCGAAGGCGCTTCCGAAGAGATACGGCGACGTAGGATCCCCCAGATCCTCGATCCCGTCCGCCTCCTCCACCCGCACGCCTCGCCGCGACGGGTTGGAGTTGATGCCGAAATCGGGCGGGACGTGCCGCCCGTAGATGACCGAGTTGTCCACGTGCCAGATGAGGATTCCCTGCCCCGGAAGAAGGAAGTCGTACTCCCGGGGGCCCAGCGTGTCGGCGCCGAGGCTGTCCGAGGACGCGGGACCGAGCAGCACGCCGGTCGAATCCTCCTTGTCCAGGTAGAGCGTGTTGTCCCCGTTCAAATCCGTTTGGCGATTCTCGATGAGATAGAACTCCTCCCCTCCGAGCGGCACGAAGAGCGTCGTGTCGGAGAGCTCCGTGGCGCGGAGCGTCCTCGTGAGCGAGCGCCCGGGATCGACGTAGGAGATCAGGTCGGGCCAGAGGAGGAACTTGGACCAGGGGTCGAGGCTCACCGGGAGCACGCCGCTCGCTTCCACCACGGAGCCGGTCTTGGCATCCTGGACCGGCACGCTGAGCAGGTAGCCCGAGTCCATGTTGCTCCAGACCCCCACGCCGGGAAGCAGCGTCTCGATGTCGTAGAGATCGAAGAGCCCCTGCGTATGCCCGAACTCGTGCGCCAGGGTGCCGTTGATCGCGGCGTAGTAGCCGTCCTGGCTCTCCGTCTCCGGCATCACCAGCCCGCCAAAGATCGAGACCGCGCCGCCGTTCACCGGAACCGAATCGCTGAGGTTGATCTGGAAGGTCGGGAAGTCGCGCGGGCTGTCGTTGTTGAGATCGGTCTGGAAATCGGAGCCCGCGTGGAACAGCGCGACCACGTCGAACCGGCCGAAGGGAATGGAGTCGGTCTGGTCCGCCGCCGTCACCGCGTCGTGGAAGAAGCGCTGGGCGCTGGCGAAGGATGCCTGTCCCAGCGTCCAGGGGCCGTACCGTCCGGTGTCCGCGAGCCGGTAGGCGCCGGTGTTCGCCTTGGGATAGAGATCGTATTCGATCACGAGATGGCCGTACGAGGCGAAGTTCCAGTAACGGCGCAGCGCCTCGAGGTGCTTCAGGAAGTAGTTTCGGTCGTGCGGCGGCGGGTCGATGACGATCCCCAGCGCACTCCCGTCGCGAAGATCGAATTTCCCGTCGGGCGTGGTCGTGAGCGAACCCAGCGAATCCGTGGCGAAATCGATCTTGAGACCCAGCACGCGAACCGTCTCGGGCGTGGAGGGCTGGAAGAAGGCCGTGCGCTGGAGTCGCCCTCCCCGCAGGGAGAGGAGCGGCGGACGGCCGCCGGAGATGAAGGGACGGCTGGACGGCACGCCCACCCGATGCGGGAAGGCGCGCCACCGCTCCGCGCGCTTCGAGGCGA
>Ga0137394_10003666_pt1 | contig 11582 bp, 17 predicted proteins | sample czobulk116metaG_FD_108278 | JGI IMG/M metagenome (GOLD analysis project Ga0137394, IMG submission 108278) | Vadose zone soil microbial communities from Angelo Coast Range Reserve, California, USA - czobulk1.16 metaG | ecosystem: Environmental > Terrestrial > Soil > Vadose zone | place: USA... | reverse complement strand
GTCGATGAAATGGTTCGCTGTGGGATTTAGCGATGGCCGACGAGGCGGTCAATAACGCCGCTCCGTGGCGGCCGGGCCACGCCTCGCATCCCCGGCCTTGACACTCGGGGGGTCCTCTTCTTTAATCGCGAGCCGCAAGGGAGGTATCGGATGCTGACCAGTCCGGCTCGATCGCTGCTCCTGGGCTTCGCCACGCTCGCCGCGTGCGGCGGCGCAGGTGACGGTGACATCCAGGAGCTCAAGAAGGGGCAGAAGGACATCCTCGCGAAGCTCGAGGGGCTCGAGAAGACGGTCCAGCAGATCCGGGCGCAGCCGGCGGCACAGGCCCGGCCGCAGCTCGATCCCAGCAAGGTCTACGACATCCCGATCGCCAACTCTGCGGTGAGAGGGCCGAGGACCGCCAAGGTCTCGATCGTCGAGTTCTCCGACTTTCAATGACCCTTCTGCGCTCAGTCGACCGGTCTGGTCGACCAGGTGCTGAAGGCGTTCCCGAACGACGTCAACTTCGTCTACAAGCAGTTCCCGCTGCCGGCGACCATGCATCCGAACGCGATGCCGGCGGCGAAGGCGGCGATGGCCGCAGGGAAGCAGGGCAAGTTCTGGGAGATGCACGACATCCTGTTCCAGAACTCGCGTGACCTCGGCGCCGACAAGATCAAGGAGTACGCGGGCAAGATCGGGCTCGACGTCCCCCGCTGGGAGAAGGACGTGAACTCTCCCGAGGTGCAGCAGCAGGTCGAGAAGGAGATGGCGGAGGGGCGGGCGGCCGACGTGAGCGGCACGCCCACCTTCTTCGTGAACGGCAAGCGCGTGATGAACCGCTCCTTCGAGGGCTTCAAGGACATGGTGGACGCGGCCCTGAAGAGCCCGGGAGACAACAAGGGCTAGCCCGGCGGGATTGGGGTAATTGCTCGCGGATGAGGCCCCTGCTACGCGGGCCTCATGCGTTTCCCGGGCCGGATTTCGCTCGTGGCGGTTCTCGCCTTCGTCGCCTGTACCGCCGCGCCGTACACGCGCCGCTCGCAGCTGATCCTCGTCTCACCGGACCAGGAGAGCAAGCTCGGGGCGCAGGCGTTCCGCCAGGTGCTCAGCAAGGGCCGCGTCGACCCGCGCGCGGCGGTGAACCGGCCCGTCCAGGAGGTGGGGGGGCGCCTCGCGCGGGCGGCGAATCGGCGGGAATACAAGTGGGAGTTCGCGGTCCTCGACGACCCGAAGCAGGTGAACGCGTTCGCGCTCCCCGGCGGTAAGGTCGCCGTCTACACCGGGCTCTTCCCGGTCGCGCAGGACACGAACGGGCTGGCCGTCGTCCTCGGCCACGAGATCGCCCACGTGCTCGCGCGTCACGGCGCCGAGCGCATCAGCCAGGGGCTGGTCGCGCAGGCCGGCGGCACGCTGCTGAGCGCGTTTCTCGGCGGTGGGCCGACCGCCAACTCGATCCTCGCCGCCTACGGCCTCGGCACGCAGGTCGGCGTGCTCCTCCCGTTCAGCAGGACACAGGAGTCGGAAGCGGATCACATCGGCCTCATGCTGATGGCGCAGGCCGGATACGACCCGCGCGCTGCGCTCGCGTTCTGGCAACGCATGGAGCGCACCGGCGGTGGCGGGACGCCGGAGTTCGTCTCGACGCATCCGAGCCACGGGACGCGCGAGCAGCAGATCCAGGCGTGGCTGCCCGAGGCGACGCGTCAGTACGAAGCGTCGGCGCACGCGGCGAACGAGCCGCTGCCGACGCTCGCGACCGCTTCGCGCTGATCGCGTCGTCACGAGCAGCGCGCGGAGAGCGCCGCATCTCCGCGTCAGCGCACGCGGTTGCGCGTCGACGACGCGCGGATGAATTTTTTGCTTGCAATCGTCTCGGCGCGGGAGTATCAGAGACGCCTCTCGCAGAGCACGGTTTACTTTCTATACGATGACAAGGAGTTCCGGGTTGGACGCGGTCGCTTCCCGCGGGGTGAGGCGGCGGTGGGGTGGGGTGGTGTTCGCGGATGGCGGCCGCAGCCGCGCGCATGCACGGGCCGGGGGGTTGGACTCCTTCTCCCCAGCCTGTGGAAGACGGCGCGCGGTGGGATCTTCGGGAGCCCGACGAGGGTTGGGTCGAAGAGGGGGCGGTGGATGCCTCACACCATCTGGCGCGAGGCGCAGCGTGTGCTGCGGCTCGAGCTGGCGGGCAAGGACTACGACACGTGGATCGAGCCGCTGCGCGCGGCCCGCTGGACCGGCGGTGCGCTCACCCTCGAGGCCCCGAGCACCCTTGCCCGCGACTGGCTGAAGAACCACTTCATGCCCGCGCTCGAAGGCGCCGTCGCGGCAGCAAGTGGTGCCCCGGCCTCGGTGACGGTGACCGTCAACCGCGAGCTCTCCGTACCGGCGCGCGCCCCGGCGCTCCCGCCCCGCCGCGCCGAGCGTCCGGCGGGCGGCGCGGCCGCGCGTTTCACGTTCGAGAACTTCGTCGTGGGCGCGAGCAACCGGCTCGCCCACCAGGCCGCACGGACGGTCGTCGCGCAGCCGGGCGCGCGCTTCAACCCCCTCTTCCTGTACGGCGGCTGCGGCCTCGGAAAGACTCACCTCTTGAGCGCGGTCGCCAATGCGCTCGCGGTCGAGCGCCCGCTTGGCTCCGTAGCCTGCCTCTCGGCGGAGAACTTCGTGAACGAGATGATCCTCGCCATCGAGGCCCGCCGCATGGAACGCTTCCGGCAGAAGTTCCGCGGCATCCAGACGCTCGTGATCGACGACGTCCAGTTCCTCGCCGAGAAGCGGCGCTCACAAGAGGAGTTCTGCCACACCTTCAACGCCTTGCACCAAGGCTCGCGGCAGATCGTGATCGCGTCCGACCGCGCGCCGCACGACATGCCCGGCATCGAAGAGGCGCTCCGCTACCGCTTCGCGTCGGGTCTGCTGGCGCCCATCGAGCCGCCGGATGCGGACCTGCGCCTCGCCTTGGTCGAGCGGAAGGCCGAGGCGATCGGTGTGACGCTCGAGGCCGCGGTCGCCGCCTACCTCGCGGAGCAGTGGTGTGGAAACGTCCGCGTCCTCGAAGGAGCGCTCAACCGGCTCGAGGCCTACGCGGCGGTCGCGGGACGCGCGATCACGCTCGGCCTGGCGCGCGAGGCGCTCGGAGCACCCCACGGGTCGGGGAACGGCCGGACGAGCCTCGACCGCATCATCGGCGAGGTGTGCCAGCACTTTCATCTGAGCCGCGCGGAGATCGCCTCGCCGCGCCGCACCGCCCGGATCGCGCTTCCGCGACAGGTGGCGATGTACCTCTGCCGCGAGCACACCGAGGTGCCCCTCAACCGGATCGGCGCGGAGCTGGGTGGACGCGACCACTCGACGGTCGTGCACGCACTCGGCGCGATCGAGCGACGCCTGCAGGCGGATGCCGTGCTCCGCGACGCGGTGGCGTCGCTGCGCGCCCGCCTCCGCGCCTGAGCCCGGACGTCAGCTCGACTCGACGGGAACGCCGGCGGCCGCGAGCGCATCGGCGAGGGCGCCGCGATGGCGCGTCCACTCGGCGGCGCTGACCTCCACGCGGAGCTGCTCCTCGCCCTCGAGCCGGGCGGCGAGGCAGACCGAGAACGCACCGCGCAGCCGCGCCGCGTGGACGAGGTGATCGCCGCTCTCCTCGAGGCGGAGGACCGGGGCGGGCAGCGCGATGGCAGGCACACGAAGGACGACCGGCTCCTCGACGGGGGCCTCCGGGCGGAGCGCGACCGCGGGGAGCTCCGCATCCGCCCCCGGCGAGAGATCGTCGCCCTCGGCGACGAGGCCGTCCGTCCGCGCGGCGACCACGTCGGCCACCACGTCCGTCACCGGACGTAGCCGCCCGCGCCGCAGCCATGCGACCGGGGTGAAGAGGTCGATCGGCGCCGGCGCCGCCTCGAGGCCGGCGAAGATCGCCGGCAGGAGAGAGGCGAGCGTCGGGTGCTCTCCGGCGGCGTGGGCGCGGACCGCCGCGCGATAGTCGGGCGCGGCCCGCACCGTCGCGATCAGCGCCCGCAGGCGCTCGGCCAGCGCTTGCGCCTCGGCGAGCAGTCTGGCCACCGCGGGGCCGTCGAGCGCGTCCCGGCGGTGAAGGCGGCGTGCCGCGTCGCCGAGCGCGAGCGCCTCGCGCACGAGCGTGCCCCCCTCGGCCCCAGCCCCGCGGCGGTACTTCTGCGCGCGGACCAGGAGGGCGCCCGTGTCCGCGATAGCCGCCTCGAGCTCGCTGATCAGCGCTTCGTCCACGATGGCTTTTTACAATCGACCGATCCGTTTGCTAAGGGAAGCGGACGATGCCTTCCACTGCCCGGCCGCGCGCCCGGCGGACGACGATCCGGGAGGTCCTGGACACCGCCATCGAGCTCGAGAAGAAGACGATGGCGCTGTACGTCGCGTTCGTGAAGCTCTTCCCGCGACCCGCCGAGGTCCGCAACTTCTGGTTCGGGATGGCGCGGCACGAGGCCGCGCACTGCGGGGCGCTCGCGCTCGTCGAGGGCATCCTCGAGTCCGACCCGCGCGCGGCGGCCAAGACCCGGATCTGGTTCGACCCGACGACCGCCACCCGCCTGCGCTCGCTTCTCTCGGCCTACCTCCGCGAGGCGCGAAGCGGCCTCACGCTCGAGCGGGCGTTCGAGATGGCGATCGACTTGGAGGCGTCCGAGCTGGAAGACGTGGTCGTCGACATGATGAAGCTCGTGAAGAGCCCGGAGTGGCGGGAGCGGGCGATCCAGCTGCTGATTCACGACCTCGGCGATCTGTCCTACATGATCGAGCGCTACACCCCGAACGAGCCCCTCCTCGCGCGCGCCGACGCGCTCGTCGAGCGGCGGGTCGGGGGCCTCGGGCAGCCGCGCCGGACGGGGCGAGTGGCGAAGGCGTGACGCGCGTGGCGGCGCCACCACCCTTCGTCACGGTCCCGCGGTACCTGGCCGCCGTCCGCACCATGCACGCGGTCGGCGTGCCCGACATGGCGCGGGCGCTCCACGTGACGCCGTCGGTCGTGCGCCGCTGGCTGCGCGGCACGCTCGTTCCGAGCTTCCGCCGGCTGAAGGGCATGACGGCCCTCTGGGGCGGGGACCCGGACCTGCTCGCGCTCGGGGCCGCCCTCCAGCGCTACTGCCGCTCCACCGGCGTGGCGCTCGACGAAGCCGTCCGGATGGTCCGCGCCGGACGGCGCACGGGGCCCGAGCGTCGCAGCACCACCCGGCGAACCGACCGGCGTCAGCTGACACTCCCCATGCAACGCTGACGCTCTCGCGCTTGCGTGCGCCTCGGACGCGGTTTATCGTCCCGCGCCCATGCCCGATGGTACCTCGCTACCGCGCGGCTTCGCCGCCGACTGCATGGTGGAGACCGCCGAGGGCCCGGTCGCGATGTCCGAGACGCCCGGCAAAGGCTTCGCCGTGCTCACTCGGCTGCCGTCGGGTCACCTCGGCTTCCGCCAGCTGATCAAGGTGGCCGACGCCGGGCCGGTGGCGCTGGTCCGGGTACTGCTCGACTCGGGGCACGCGGCGGTGACGGCTCGCGGCCAGATCTTCTATCGGCTCGGCATGGACCCGGTACCCGCGGAGCGACTGGCCGCCGGCGATCGGCTCGAGACCGCCTTCAAGTACGCCGACGGCTACGTGCCGCCCGACGCGGCGAGGCCGGTCGCGCCGGCCATCGCCGTGCGCGCGGTCGAGCCCGCAGGGGAGGGACAGGTCTGGTCCGGTACGGTACGTGACACGCACGCGTTCTTCCTCACCGCCGGCGTCCTCTGCGGGGAGTGACACGCCGGCCAGGGCGCTCGTCCGCCTCGAGCGGCGACTCACGCGCTGCCGTCTCTGCCCCCGGCTGGTCGCGCACCGCGAGGCCGTCGGCCGGGACAAGGTGGCTCGCTTCAGGCACTGGACGTACTGGGCGCGTCCGGTCCCCGGCTTCGGCGATCCGGACGCGCGGCTTCTCGTCGTCGGGCTCGCCCCCGCGGCGCACGGCGGGAACCGGACCGGCCGGATCTTCACCGGCGACGAGAGCGGGAACTGGCTCTACGCGGCGCTCCATCGTGCCGGGTTCGCGAACCAGCCGACGTCGCGCGACCGCGGCGACGGGCTCCGGCTCCGCGATGCCTTCGTCACCGCCGTCGCCCGGTGCGCGCCGCCCGCGAACCGCCCGACGCCCGACGAGATCGCCACCTGCCGGCGATACCTCCTCGCCGAGATCGCGCTCATGCCGGATCTGCGCGCGGTCGTGGTGCTCGGCAAAGTGGCGCACGGCGGCTTTCTCGCCGTCGAGCGCGCCCGCGGCACCTCACTGCCGCGGCCGCTCCCCCGCTTCGCGCACGGAGCGGAGTACCCGCTGGCCTCCGGCGTCGTGCTTCTCTGCTCGTACCACCCGAGCCAGCAGAACACGTTCACCGGAAAGCTGACGCGCCCGATGCTCGACGCCGTCTTCGCCCGAGCCCGGGCCATCGTCGAATCGTAGCGCGCGGGGCCCCCGGCACGCCCGCGAGACGCGGGACTTCGTGCCGGAGGCCCCAAGCGCTCAGGCGGCGGCGTAGGGGCGTACTCGCTGTCCGAGCGGACCGAGATGGTGATCGCGGCGAATGCTCACCTGGACGCCGCGGTCCCCGAGCCATGCGAACTCGTCCTGCAGCTGCGCGAGGCTGGCGTCGGAGACGGTCGGCGGGACGGCGACTTCGAGCTTTGCGCCGCGCCCGGCGCGGAGGGCGTCCTCGGCGATCGTCTCCGCGGTGTACGGAGTGAGCCAGCCCGCGCGCTGGATGTCGCCGCACGACTCACGCGCCGATACGACGCGCGCCCAGACGAGCGCCGGGGCGACAGGCCGCGCCGCGAGAGCCTCCGCCTCGCGCCGTCTGCGCGAGAGGGACTGTACCGCGTCGAGCAGGTCGCCGTACGTCCGGAGGGCGTCGATCGTGGACTCCGGGATCGCGATGCCGAGCTCGCCCTCGAGAGCGAGCGCGAGCTCGAGAAGATCCAGCGAGTCCGCGGCGAGGTCGTCGATCAGCGAGACGTTCGCGGTGAGCTCCTCGGCGTTCACGCCGAGCTGGTCGGCGACCACCCGTCGAACGCGCGGCTCCACAAAGTCGAACATGCCCAACCTCCCTCCCATGACGCGCGGACGGTCCACATTCGATTCCTGTGTGCGGTGCTCCACAAGCAGGACGCCGGGGGACGGTCCGTCTTCTCTAGTTACGGGGAATCGGGCGGCGTTCTACCACGCATAGGCATGTCGGGAATCCCCCAAAGACGTGGGGAAGGAAAAAAAGTTCGGGTGAACAGAAAACGCGCGTGTAGGATAGTTTTCCACAATCGGTATCTGGCGCACTGCGTCGACGGTTAGCGTCGAACGGATCGGCGAGCGGCTGCCTCCGCCGAGGCGGCCGTCTCAATCGCGGCGCGAGGGCAGCGCGGGTCGAACGCGACCTATCCTCGTCGAACCAGGCTTGGCCGAACCGGGCCTGGCCGAGCCAGGATGGACGACGGTGTTGCCGCACTCGTCGGCCACCCGGAGGAGCCACGAGGCGAGGAGGCGCGCACGCTTCGCGGTCAGGAGGACGCCACCCGCGTCGCCTCCGTTCGGCCCGTGCAGAGTGACGGCGACGGACGGCGACTCGTGGAACGGCGTGACGCGGAGTGTCGATCCGTCCGCGAGGGGCATGCTCAGCGAGCCCGCCTCGTGCAGCAGCGACACCTTACCCATGGAAGGCCCCCGAAGAAACCGTTCTCCGTGGGCCGCCTCTTGCATCATGCCGGGCGCGCGCAAGTCAAGCGTAAAGGCGCAGGACCCGCACCGGGCAGGTGAACCAGCGGCGACGGACCGCTGTCAGGCGCTGCGAATCATGCGGCGGCGGGGTGGATCCGCGGACGGAGCAGGTCCAGGTCGGGGTCGCGGTGCACGCGTACGCGGACGCCCCGCGCGACCAGCCGCTCGAAGCGGCGCCGCGCCGTCACCAGGCAGTCCCCATCGGCGTCGGCCGACACCGCGAGGTCGAGCCACGTCTCGAGACCCATGCGCCGCGCACCATCGACGATCGTTTCCAGTGCGTACGGCGTGAGACGCCCCACCCGTTCGACCTTCAAGCTGCCCGACAGCAGCCGCAGCCGGAAGAGCGGCCCGTGATCCGACATGCCCGCCTCCTCTCGCAGGGCGCAGCAGATGCCCGGCGGTTCTGGTGGATACCTTGCAGTGACGCGAGCGGGAAGGCTTAGCAGGAAGTCGTCGCGGTGTAATCACGTGCAACCCCGAAAGCCGGTGTTGCCGGTGGGGGAGACATGCTGCCGGGAACCCCACCGGCGTCGGGCAACGCTACGGTCGCCCGCCCGAACCAGCGCTCGGTCGCACCAGCCGGCTGGCACGCCCGATGCAGACGCCGGTGTGGCGGCCGGCATGCCCTTGGACCACCCCGAAGCCGCGGTCGCGAGGCTCGTCGCCCGTGTACGCTTGCTCGAGGCCGAGCTACGCCAGCTGGAGTCGCTCCTGAGAAGAATCGAGGACCGCGTCCATGGTGGGCGCGCCCAGCTCGCCAAGCTGAGGGGCCAGCTCGACAGGATGGTGAGACCGATTCGTTGAGCGGGCGTCCGACGAGCACGAGGGCCATTTGTCGCGTCAACTCAGGCGCGCGGCGGTCGCCGCGCGCCTGGCCCGAGAACGGACGCCGCCGGCCCGCTCAGCAGCAGCCCGGCGCGGGGCCGCTCTTCTCCTGTTCCAGGAAACGCCGCAACGAGGCGTCCGCCGCGGTCTGGGCCTCGGCATCATCGATCAGCGTGTACATCTCCCACGGCATGCCGTCCGCGTCGCGGACCCAGAACTTGTCGGCCTTCGCGTAGCAGCAGGTCGTTCCCTTCTGCTCGAGCAGATCGACCTCCTGATGCTTGACGCGCGCCATCTCCGAGGCGACGTCTCCCGTGCTGGGGTACCGGATGCCGAGGTGGCTCACGGTGCCCGGCTCGCCACCCGTGTTGAGGGACAGGATCACGGGCGGGTCGCTGATCTCGAACTTGGCGTAATCGTGCCGGACCTTGGCCGGTGCCTGGCCGAGCAGCTTCTGGTATCGCGCGATGGCAGCGTCCAGATCCTCGACGTACAGCGCGACGTGGAACGTGTTCTGTGGCATGGGGCGTCCTCCTTTATCGACGGTTGTCGATGAACTTGCATCATTCATCGACTCATGTCAATATCCACCTACATCGATGCAAGCCAGGGTCCCACGCTGCTGTGCCCCGGTCCTCCGAGCGCGTCTCGGGCGCGACGATGCCGCGGCTCTCGCGACGGCCTTCAAGGCGATTGCCGACCCGGCGCGGCTCCGGCTGCTGAGCTTCATCGCGGGTCAGCCGGGGGCCGAGGCGTGCGTCTGCCACCTGGTCGAGCCGCTCGGGCTGGCGCAGCCCACCGTGAGCCATCACCTGAAGGTCCTGACGGAAGCCGGGCTGCTCGCCCGTGAGCGTCGGGGGACGTGGATGTTCTACCGGCTCGTCCCCGAGCGGGTGGAGACGCTGCGGCAGGCCCTCGCGCTGCCGTCCGAGAAGCCCGCGAAGCGGTCGGCATGACCCTCGGGCGACGTCTCACCGCCGAAGCCGTCGGGACGGCGCTGCTCCTCGCCGGCGTGGTCGGCTCGGGGATCATGGGAGAGCGCCTCGCGGGTGGAAGCGCGGCGCTCGCCCTTCTCGCGAACACGCTGGCGACCGGGGCGATGCTCGTGGCGCTGATCCTGACCTTCGGCCCCATCTCGGGCGCGCACCTGAACCCGGCCGTCACGTTGGCGGACGCGTCGCAGGGGGGGATCGCGTGGGGCGACGTTCCCGGTTACCTCGCCGCGCAGGTCGCAGGCGCGTTCGTGGGGGTCGCGACGGCGCATGCGATGTTTCGGGAGCCGCTCTTCTCCGTGTCGCACCACACGCGAGCCGGCGGCGCGCAGCTCCTGAGCGAGGCCGTCGCGACCTTCGGGCTGCTCTCCGTCGTGTGGGGCTGCTCGCGGTTCCGGTCGGAGGCAGTGCCCTTCGCCGTCGGCGCCTACATCGCGGCGGCCTACTGGTTCACCGCCTCCACGTCGTTCGCCAACCCGGCCGTCACGCTCGCCCGCGCCGCGACGGACACGTTCACCGGCATCCGACCGGCAGATGCCCCCGGGTTCATCGCGGCGCAGCTGCTGGGAGCAGGGGTGGCAACCATCCTGTTCCGGTGGCTCGCGCCGGTACGGCCTCGCGTGGTTCCGGCGCTCGGACGAGCCGATGCGGCGGTGCGGCACGCGGAGATCGGGCCATGACGGCGGAGAGGACTCTCCAGCCACACCGCGCCAGGGAGCTCTACGACCGCATCGGGCGGTCGCGGGACAGGCAGGGTTCGCGGGACGAGCCAGACAGTGCTGATGGCGCCGAGGAACGTCGAACGCCTCATCATCGACATGGACGTGCCCGCGTCCGGTACCTCGCTGATCAACGTCACCCAGGGCGCCAGCATCTTCGACGACTTCGTCACGCAGAGCACAGATTGCTGCAGCAACCCGACCCCGGCTCACGCGGAGTGGGTGTCCAACCTCGTCGCGCCGTGAGGATCGCGGCTTGGTGTCCGGACGTTGAAACCTGACACGGGCGCTCGGCTCGCTCTTGTCCCTCCGTGCCGGGTGGTCGTGGGTCCCTGCGCATCGACCATGCGCGTTGTGACCATTGCGCCACTCGACCGATGCGAGTAAGTAGCCGACGCTTCACGAGTCGCCCTCGTAGCTCAGGTGGATAGAGCACCGGATTCCTAATCCGGGGGTCGTGCGTTCGAATCGCGCCGAGGGCAGTCCCGGCTTTCGATATCGACGAGGGGAGAAGCGTTTGCGCGACATGCCGAGCGTGCGGGAACCGCGCCTACAAGCCGCCAGGGAGCACGACTGGCGGAGGTGGATGAAGGATCTCGGGGAGCGCGCCCGACGCATGCGCGAGTTCCTCGGCTTCTCCCAGGAGCAGCTCGCGAAGCGCGCCGGGGTGAGCCAGGGTGCGGTCAGCCGCTTCGAGATCGGACGTGGCCTGAACACGCCGCTGCTCGTCTCGATCAAGATCAACGCGAGCCTCGCGACGGCGCTCAGCACGGTCGATCCGACGATACTCACGGACGACGCCCGCCACTTCGTGCAGTCGATGGACCTCCTCGACCTGCCCGCCGATCCCCGGGAGCCGCCGGAGGCGAAGCCCGTCACGCTCCTCGCGGATCCCGATTTCGAGGACGTCATACGGCATTGCGGTCGGCTCCCTGAGGCGCGGCGGAAGCCGTTCCTCGCGGCGATGAAGGCGCTCGCCCGGGCGCTCTGCGACTAGGCGGCACGGCTCCCCCACAATCCGGCCCGAAATGCCCGCCGCCCGGGGTCGAAATGCGGGATTGACGGGATTGGGGCCGCTCCCCGTCGGCAGTAGCTCAGTCTTTCGCCGACCATCGGGAGAGGTCGCCGGTTCATGGGGCGCAACACCCGGCCCGAGGCCGCGCAGTACCGGCTGCGCGGGGCCCGTGCTGCAGCGCGCACGGCGCGCGTGACACAGGCCGGGGCACGCGGTCCAGAGGGTCCGGGAAGCGGAATCGGAGGCGCACCGATGAGTCGATTCGGAGCCGGTGTCCTACTCCCGGTG
>Ga0137394_10003665_pt1 | contig 11586 bp, 10 predicted proteins | sample czobulk116metaG_FD_108278 | JGI IMG/M metagenome (GOLD analysis project Ga0137394, IMG submission 108278) | Vadose zone soil microbial communities from Angelo Coast Range Reserve, California, USA - czobulk1.16 metaG | ecosystem: Environmental > Terrestrial > Soil > Vadose zone | place: USA... | reverse complement strand
CCTGAAAGCGTTCATGGGCGAACTGGATGGCGAGCTGATCATCAAGCCGCTCGACGGCAGCGGCGGCAGCGGCGTCTTTTATTTGAACGCGCAAGATCGAAACACCAACTCGATATTGGAAGCGGCGACCGACAACGGGCGGCGGCTCGTCATGGGGCAACGCTACTTGCCGGAGATCCGCCAGGGCGACAAACGCATTATTGTCCTCAACGGCGAGCCGCTCGGAGCAGTGTTGCGCGTTCCCTTGGAATCCGAGACGCGCGGCAATATTCACGTCGGCGGACAATGCGTCAAGACCGAAGTCACGGCGCGTGATCGGGAGATTTGCGCGGCGCTCGCGCCGTTGCTTCGAGCCGACGGCTTATATTTCGTCGGCTTGGATGTGATTGGAAGTTTTCTGACCGAAGTCAACGTGACCAGCCCCACCGGCATTCAGGAAATCAATGCGCTCGACAGCGTGCACTTGGAAAGCCAAGTGATCGACTTCGTCGAACAGCGAGCGGAAAAACTCGCGCGAAATTCGCCGGATTCTTGACTCCCCCGCGCTTTTACGCAATATTTCAGCTTTCACTCGTATGGCCAGGTAGCTCAGTCGGTAGAGCAGAGGACTGAAAATCCTCGTGTCGGCGGTTCGACTCCGTCCCTGGCCACCATTCAACCCTCTGATTTTCCACGCGTTACCAAAGAACGTTGCTCGCCTGAGTTCCACGAAAGCTGCTGACTTGGAAGTTACTTTGTAGTTTCTGTTGGCTGTTGGTCTATAGCGAGAAATTCATCGAGCTTGGCGGCGGCTTCTTTCATGGACCTTTCATCGGCGATGGCATAGCGGCGATAAATGCTTTCAGTCTTGTGCCCGACCATTTTCATCGCGTCGCTACGGGAAACATTGGCGCGCTCAAGATTGCGGACGGTGCTTCGACGAAAATCGTGGGGAATCCGTTTGCCGATTTTCACGAGCTTTTTGGCTTCGCCGGGCCTTGGGGTACCTGGAAAAAGCCCGACGGTACGCTACTCGAGAGCTTTATCATTGCCACCCCAATGAGCTCATGCGCGGCATTCACGATCGGATGCCGGTGATCATTCAGCGTAAGGATGAAACCGCTTGGCTCGATCCCACAGCAAAAGGCGATCAAGTCACCGCGCTGCTCGCGCCTTATCCCCCAATGAGATGATGGAAGCCTACCCGGTATCCACCCTGGTTAATTCGCCAGCGAATGATCGCCGGGAATGCGCCGAGCCCTTCCGCGACGGCTTCTTCTAACCAAGGCTTCTTCTTAATGCAACGCTGGAGACCCAACCACTTGAGCGAAGTTATAAAGGCTACACAATCAGCAGGAGCGCCGACCGCGGGTATCTTCGCGTGGCTTGCTCGGACAGATGTAAAAAAATCCTACGAAATCAGCAAATTTACCGAGCGGTAAAGAAGATTCGAAAAGCGAGTGACAGACCGCAATTCGATGTGCTCGCGTTCTGCCAGGCCCCCCCAATCATAGCGTCGCGTCGGAGGTAGTGATGTTGAAACGTATTCTTATTCCTTTGTCTATTCCGGTGATCATCGCCGTCGCGCTCATCATCGTGCGCGAAACCAGAGAAGTCGTGGCGATTGCGAGCGCTATCCACCCTTTATTTGGACAGGTCTCCCTTTGGCTGCTTCTACTCATCTATGCAATATGCCTATTTGTTCCGATCATCAGCTTTTTGCGACTTCCAAGAGGTCTTCTCCCGCCTTCGGCAGGAGATGTAGACGCACAGAAGGCATATATCGAGAAACTGGCTAGGCGGCTGCGAAGCAACAGGAATCTCACCAATCGTGAGGTGACGGTGCAGTCAGTCGAATCGGCACTTTCCGAGTTAGCTCAACTCGCACACCAACGAACTGTGCAAGCTGCGACGGTGGTGTTTGTCAGCACTGGGGTATCGCAATCAGGTAGACTGGACGGTCTAATGGTCATGGTTACCCATTGCCGCTTGGTTTGGCAGATTGCCCACCTGTACTGGCAACGGCCCGCTCTCAGTGATTTGCTGGCGCTCTAAAGCAATGTCGCTGCAGCAGCCTTCATCGCGCAGAATATAGAGGATATGGATTTGAGCGAGACAATCGAGCCCGTGCTTGCGCCTGTATTGGCAAATTCAGTAGTCGCGGCGATACCTGGTTTCGCACAGGTCGCGGCTTTAGTCGCACAATCCTTGTAGATGGAACTGTAAATGCTTTTTTGACGCTGCGTGTCGGCTGCCTTGCAAGTGAATATTGCGGCAGCGTCATAAAACCGAGTACCAGATCTCTTCGACGCACCGCGACTGTTCAAGCAGCCGGCATGCTCGGCGCCGTGGCCAAAGATGGCGCTCAACGTGTAAGTGTGGCGATGTGGAATGCGGCGAAACGCACAAGCACCGGCGCCGCATCAGGGTTAGCGAGTGCAGCAGCTACTACGTTTGAGCAGGTTTCTGTTGCCGCTAAACGTGTCAGCGATGCATCCGGAGCACGCGCCGCAACTCAATTTCTCGTTCAAATTGTTGTTGATGGAGCGACAATGACTTCTAACGCGATTAGCCAGACAGTAGCTCTGAAACGGTGGTGGAGTTGAAATGTTGGGTAACGACTAAGCTCGCTTCAGCTCGCCCATCTTGCCTTTTGAGTGGCTGCAATCTTCCTTTTCGCAGCATCGCTCATGGTCCGATTCCTCGTTGGCACAGCTCGTGATGTAGCCGGCGCACCGAGAATGCTGCGCAGCTGTCTGTTCAGACCATCGATTTGCTCTTTGATCGAGAAATAGGACGGAGCTGGCCGGTGGGCTGTATCTGCGAAGTAATCGGGCTACTCTGCCGTAGAACCGTCCCACGAACCTTTTACGTTAGAGAGAACCAGATCCTCAAACGTGGACCCAACTTCCCCAAAGTGAGTCTGCCGTTACCATCAACTGCTCAGGTACCGTGATTGCTCTTCTCTCATCGTCTGTGAGAGATGCTAAGGGAGGGTATGTGATGGTATACGAAGTCCTAATCTCAACGACGATAGCTATGGTCTTACTACCATTTAATTTTTGGATTGCAGCGGAACTGGTGGTGTTCATAGGAATGCTTACCATGGCTTGGGAACTTCGTCTCTTAGAATAGCCATTCTCCCGCCGTTTAGGGAATTGCTCGGTTCAGCTCCTCTCTATATCTGCTTCCTCGATCGGCTCTATTTTCGATTGTTGGTCGACGGGTGTTTGGGAAGAAGCGGTTGTAGGAAGCGAGAACGCGCACCCGCTGATTTAAGGTTCCAGTTCCAGATCACCGATCTCTTCGATCGAGCGGCCTACATTCGGTTTCAGCAGGTCATAAATTTTCTGGCAGGATATGGAGTCATCGAAAGACATCAATCCAACATATCGAGAGTGCTTGTAGTTAATAAACAGAAAGAATGTGGTGTCTATCAAAAGACCAACCGACACATATTCAAGAATTCCAACTTCGCCGGTCGTAGCATTCCCAGATGCTGTTATCCATTCCGGTGGCCAAGCTTTGACGCCGTTCCTAAGAGTTATTAGGGGATGGTCGCGAAACTTCAAGCTGCCAGTTTGATAGGAGCACCCCAACGTGTCAATAAAAATTAAGTTTGTCTGAAAAGTGACAATTTGGGCGACGGTGCGGTTCGGCGGCCGGTTGCTGTAGTTCTTCGGATTGCGATAGGAAACTCTGAAAGGAGATCACCATATGCACGAGATCAAGGAAGCCGCCGTGTTCGAAGTCCTTCTGAGCGACGGTTGGCATAAACCAATAGAGGGAAGTTTTAAGTTAGACCGTTTTGCAATCAAGTCCCTCGTGTCCGGTGATATCCGTTATGGCGACAGCACGGCGATTTGGAGAGAATCCGTCGTGGCCGGAACGACGTCCACATTCGCGATCGCTGCGCCTTTGTCATCGGTAATAGCCATCAAAGAGAAAGTCTCCTAGCGTTCGCCAATGCCTGTGAGATCCGGCGCCCTCTCCGGCGTCGGCTGCAATAAATACCGATCGGCGATAAAGCCCGGCGTCGTGCCGTACGCTGCCAAGCTCTACGCTTACATTTTCGTCGCCAACCAAGCCGAGCTTGTGCGTCGGGTTTTAGCAATTTTACGATGGGCACAGAGTCGGATTGTATTCGTTGTGACAGCGCGTTGACAATTCCGCCGCTCTGATTTGCAGGATGAGACAGGCCCAATAAACAACCAAATACAGGGAGGGTTTTATATGATTGACAATTCGACCAGGGCTGGCTTGTTTTTCTTCGTCCTGATTTCCGGGCTCATTTTCTCACTCTCACTGGCGGACATTGCGGCGGCGCAGGGCAACATTACTGCGGCGCAGACCAACACCAGTCGGGGACGGGGGCACTTCAGAGCAACACCATGGGGACCAACACCGCCAGCGGGGTCAGTGCGCTCCTTAGTAATTCTACGGGTAGCAACAAGACACGCCCGACGAGCCAAATCTCCGTACCAGATGCCTGCAGCACATGCCTGACAATTATTACGTCAGCTTCCGGTCGTGGCGTATCGTTAAACTAATAATTTACCTGGCCAAAGACGGGTAGCGGAGAATGCGAGGAACCATAAGGTGGCTAATATCTGCTTCATCGGTGCATCCCTCCGGGTGTGTTGCTGCTGCCCGATTACCTTTTTGATGCGGAGCATTCAAGTGCATCGTGCCCCTGCGATTTCTAAGTCAGACCATTGCGCGCGACGAAAACGTTAGCCCGCGCGGCTCCAGATGCGTGGTTAGGCCGCTGCAAGGCTATGGATTGAGCTGCACAGTCTTCTCAAGGCGCTGGCCGCGGCGAACGATTGATAAGGCAACCTGCTTGCCTCCACGCTCACGGAAAAGTTCGTTAAACGCTTGAGCATTGGCGATTGCAACGCCGTTGACAGCGGTTACCACGTCGCCTATCTGCAAATCGGCATTGAAGGCCGGGCTCCCATCAACGACCAATCGGACCACTGCGCCCTGGTTGGTTTGAAGTTCTTGGCGTTCTGCGTCGTTGAGGTCACGGCTGAACACGCCTAGTTCGAACCGTTGCTTCACGAAGTAGACCGCGCCGTAGTCTGACAGGGCAATTATGGCCGGCGCATAGGATGTGATGTCATCGAGAGCCTGACTGGAGTCTTTGGGGGCCCTTGTTAGTGTCGTAATCGGAATGTCATAAGTCACCGTCCCGGCGTACCGAGGATTCAGGATTAGTACGAGGTCCGCATCTATGTCCTGTGCCTGACGAACAGCTGAATCCTCCGACTCAGGGTGACCGGTCTTGAACATTGAGCTGCCAATCATGATGTAGCCGCGCTTTGCGTAGGCATCAAGAATCGCCATGCTGTCGCCGGGCTGTGCGTGCTCGACGATGGGTGTAGCCGGTGGTGGCGCCACACGCATAGCCGCTACAGCCTCGGGAGTCGCACCCTGCGCCTGCTTGTAGAACTCCTTGTATCCACTACATGCAGTGAGGAATGACGTAAAGAAAAGAGGAAGGAACAGACTCGAAAGTGCCTTGATCACAGGAGCCTCCTTGCTCTGCGGCTGGTGAGAGCCCCGAGATGTGACCAATCCGCGGGATGTTTGTGGGTCGCTTGCCCTTCGGCTCGATGAATTGAGACGAGAAGCAGAACCGGGGAGCAGCCAAAATTTCTATTCATAGCCGTGCTCTTTTGACAGCCATGGATATGCCACAAAGGCGGGCGTATGAAAATCAATATTTTGTCGCGAGAAAAGCTGTTGAGCGTCACGATTCGACTACAGGAGCTGTATCAGATTTGATTCGTGGGACGGGCGACGGTTCATTCGCTCCTAATGCGTTCCACCACTTCGGCCATCCTGTAACCGGCTAAATAGACCAGCCGATCCGCAGTGAGCTTAGCTCTTGCAGGATACCGGCGGGATATAAAATTCACGTCCGGTACATCGCGGCAATCCCGAAGCCTGTCCCTTCGGGGTTCCTCGAAGATTTCCATTCTCATAAGCAATTTTAACGGCAATCTCATAGCTTTCCTTCGCCCACGCTTCCGCCAGCCTTTGGTCCAGTTCTCTTAGCCCAACTCTGGGAAACTTGCTCAGCAGTTCTGTCGCAATATTTCTCAACCGACCGACGTTGTTGGTTGACGTAATCAGTCCATCCCAAAGCCTATGAAGGTCAAGCGGTGCTCGACCGGATGCTAACCGAATGCACACTTCATTGCCGCCACGATCACCGTACGGATATTCTCGGCTGAACAACCGTACCGTATGTAACGGCTGGTGAACGTCGCCAACGAGATGGAATAGCCAGGCCAGCGCGATTGACCGTTGATTTTCTGAAACCTGGCTTTTGACGACTCGCCGGTTCTCTGCCAGGGCCGAAAGAATATTGTCCGGGTCCGGTGGCAGTGGTTTGATGTCTTCTGGCTCGCCCGCCGGCTTGAAAGAAAAGTTGATGTAATGCCACTTCGTCTCCCGCTGTAATTTTGCCTGCATGCGGATGTCATCGGCCCACCGTGCCGCGAGCATGAAGAGCATCTCTCCGCGTTGTGATTCAGGCAGCTTCTCAATTTCGTCCCGCCAGCGATCCGCGTACCAAGAATGTTTTTCCAACAATGTCTTTATTACCGAAACGGTCCGCGGGCTTTCGTTTTCAAGAATCCGATATGCGATAGAAACTGTCACATGTGCGTGGGAGCGTTCCAGGCGGCGACCTGCAACGGCACGGTGACTACGGCGGACAGGATGCGGCAACGGATAATCTCAAGTGATTCATCGTTGTAATTCACAAAGCGGTTTGCGTAGAGTAACACGATTTCGCCCTAGCAGGTGAGAATGGCTCAAGTTGAAAACACCCGTAGCGCTAGAGGAACGTCTCGTGTCCAGCCTGGCCCAAACCGACGCGCTGGCAAAGCTGTTGATCGAGAAGGGCTGCATTACGCAGCAGGAGTTTCTCGCGAAGATTTCAGAAGAGCGAGCGGCATATCAGGCGATGTTCAAGCCGCATCACACTAACGCAGATGAACCTACCAGGTGCAATTGAATTAAAATGATTCGACTCCTCGACACAGCGACGCTTATTGTCGCTCTTCCAACATTCGTTGCGCCCCTTGATCCAGCCCCGCTGCTCAGCCGTGAGCACCAGCGGGCGCTCATTGACCACTTTTTTTGGAAGCTGCAGCATAAGCGTCTGCGAGTTTGCGGGTGCAGCTTGGCGAGATCGTCGGCGCAGATCATTTTTTCGATACTGCTATCTTTCACTTTCCGACAATCGAAAGATGGGCTTTCGGCCAATGGCCGCCGAAGCCCAGCATGAGAGGCTTAGAACCAGTAGAACCGAGCTAGACCCCGGAAATTAGATTGAACCGTAGCCGATTCATTAACGGTGAGGTCTACGTGTCCAATAGGTATTGTTCGACCAGGCGATTTGGTCGGAGCGAATTTCGCCGGTTATCCCGCCCCAGTCGAGCGCGCGCACCCGTCCCCGACCGTTGTAATCGAGTCGGCTGGTGTCGCCGCTCTCATTTCTTGCTGCCAATCTGCCCCGGTCATTCGTGATGCGGGCGACTTTGTCGCGATCGCCGCCAACATACCACGTGCCTTCCAGGTTACTGTAACGCGTAACAGAGCTCTGGACTTTCGACCAGTAGGTATTGTTCGACCAATCGATCCGGTTACCACGTATTTCACCGGTCATCCCGCCCCAGTCGAGGGCGCGCACCCGCGAACGACCGTTGTATTCAAGTCGGCTGGTGTCGCCGTTCTCATTTCTTGCTTCCAATCTGCCTCGGTTATTGGTGATGCGTGCAACTTGGCCGCGATCGCTGCCAACATACCACGTGCCTTCCAGAGACGAGGACTGCGCACCGCTTGCCGAGCCACTGGAAAGCAACAGTGTGGCCAGCAAAAGCAGCAAATTAAGTGTCTTCATACAATGGCCTCCCGTGGCTTCCATGAATAAGCGCGACCCAATATATCAAAACCATGGCGAGCTCGTCGTCGGTGTAGATCATTTACTGCTATCCTTAACTTTCCGACAACCGAACTACGGGCTTGCCGCCGTGGAGACCGAAACCCAAAATAACGCTAAGAGCGATCGTAACCGGCCTCGCTAAGAAAATGCGATAACAGCTTAAACACTTCGAGCGCTCAAATCCGGCAGATTTTAGTATTGTTCGGAAAACCAATGGCTGGCCAAGACTCCATTGAGTAGTTTTGGGTGTCGATCGTCCAGTCTGCTTTCTTTACACAAGATCATTATCGCATGTCTGTAACATTTTGTCCCTTTACTGTTTGTTGACTGGCGGCGGGATTGTTTCCAGTTCCACTCGTTTCGGCGATGATTTTCTGCAGGCTTTCGACCTTTGCAACTCTTTCCATCCCGAACCGCTGAAGATTACCAGATGACGAACTCACCAACGGTTTTTTGTAACCGTCCAATTGAGCCAGCGCCTTGGGGTTTTGGCTTTGCTTTCTGATTGTTCTGGATGACGCCGTCGATTGCCTGGTTAAACGTGACCAAATAGAGACACGTCGCTGGCGATTATCTCGGTGCTGATATGTGCTTCGCCGCCTTTGTCTGCGAGTAAACCAGTCAGGATTTCTTCTCGAATCGAATGTTCGGTGGGAGTCAGCGCACCGTTAGCGCGGCGCTGCGAGATTCCGGCCAAACCGTGGCGGAAAGCGTTCTGATTTCCTGGTGGACCGGATTTGCCGGCTAACCCTGCCATGGGTCGAGTTTAGCGCATGGTGACCAATTTTGCCGCTGCGCAGAGTGATTCGTATGCTCGCTGGTGACCGCATTCGTATTTTCGTTGCATTTTCTTCTGGCAAAGTAATGGCAAAGTCGGGAAATTCTCTTGTGTTCTTAACTGGTTACACGTGCTACGAGAATCGGCAATCCTCGTGTCGGCTTTAGTTCAATTTATGCGTTCTAGGGGCATTCACGCCACCCGGTCCCCGCTGGAGACCACACCAACTTTACGGGCTTGCCGATTATGAAACAGCTGCCTTGGAGCTGAATAAAATTACTTATTATTACAGCTTGACAATTTCTGTCATGTCGATAAAGCTGCCGACAGTTGTCCCAAGCTTTCTCATGCGTAGGTCTGCATCATGAGATGAGCTCCTGAATTCGAACGGCTCGTTTCACCTTCAGCTCACTCAACGGCAACTCGGTTTTGGATACCAAATGACCATGGTCAATATGAGGAGGTGTGCTCATGAGGGGATCCCACGTTTAATCCAATTCAGCGTCATGCCCACTAAGAGCACTCGATTTTCAACGAGACCAACCGCAACATCCAGCTTCGCTCAATGGGAAGCTACTATTATCCAGAATTCGAAGCCAACACGCGCGCGGTTTCGAAAATTTGTCGCGACAATCCTTGTGTTGTAATGGAGGCGAAGAATGATCCAACTTAGCGGGCAAGAAGAAAAGACAATGATAGAGACTCACTTTGGTTTTCGAGAGACGCCGTTCGGCGTTACGCCGGATCCGCGGTTCTTTTATAACGACGCAGCTTACATGAAAAGTCTGGCGGCGCTGGCTTATGGGATCAAAGCAAAGAAGGGGCTGATGCTCGTAACGGGGGAAGTCGGAACGGGCAAGACAATTCTCCTACGCAAGCTAATGCGCGACTTAGAGGCAACAGTTAAATTTGTTTTCGTTTCATCAAGCGATCTTAGTTCTGATGGCCTTATTCATCTAGTGGCCCATGAGCTTGGCTTGGCGAAGAAAAAGAGCAGATTCGAAGTGATCCAAGAACTTAGAGGATACCTGCTAGAGCAAATCAGAAACGGGAACACCGTCGCCCTACTAATCGACGACGCACAAAATCTCAGCGACAGGGAGTTCGAAAGCTTGTGCAGCCTTTCAAATCTAGAAACGGACAATGAAAAACTGCTCCAGATTGTGTTGGTAGGGCAGCCGGAATTGATGACTATATTGAGTAAATTCTCGCTACGGCAAATCAAGCAAAGAATCGCTATTCAGCACCGCCTGAGCGGGCTGCAGACGTCGAGTGAAGTCGAACATTATATTCGTCAGCGTCTGCAGGTAGCTGGTTACAATGGTCCAGAAATTTTCACTAAAGAAGCGCTCGAAGCCATTTTTCGCTATTCGTCGGGGTCGCCCCGGCTAGTGAATATGATCTGTGACAACTCACTCGCGCTGGTGGGCGAGACTGGAGATAGAAACGTCTCCGCCAACGTGGCTACAAATGCAGCCAGTGGATTTCAGTCGGAGCGGGAAGTCGAAACTCCAGAGCTCGTAGCTTCGGAAGTGGCGGTTCCAATGGCAAGGCTCGACCAGAAAGCTGAAGCAAACCAAACCCAGCTAGAAATGGGCGATCGAGTTGAGCCAGCTGCCGTTTCTCTACAATCATCTGACCCGGTAACCTCCTCCACCGTTGAAGCTAAAGCGCCGTCAGTTTCTACGGCAGTGTCTGATAACGCCACCAATGGAGCCGCCGAAATTGTCGCAGCCACGGGACCGTTTTTCTTCAATGATCAAATCGCTCCTTCTCACGAATCGCGGGATACGTTGCCTCGAAAAAAAAATCTTACAGAGTTACTCGAATTGGTTAGGCAAGGAAATGAGAGTCGTTTCCAAAAACGAATTGGACTTCGGTGGAAGGTTGCCGGGCTCTTTTCAGGCGTAATGCTAATATTGTGTACTCTTATGGTTGCCGCGGTATACCACCTCACCCAAAAGACGCTTCGAGAGCAATTCGAGAAGCGAGCCTTGACCATAGCCACGAACTTGAGCGAAGCCTCGGCTGGCCACATTGTCGGGAAAAATCTTCTAGAGCTTAACACTCTGCTGCAAAAGTATACGTTTCTCGATGGACTGGCATACGCTTTTGTGCAGGATAGCCAAGGAGCGATCGTTGCCCACACTTTGGGAACATTTCCGCCAGAACTTCGTCAAGGACTTCCTGTCGGCAGACAGCGCGTGGCAAACCAGCGCGAATTATCATTGCAGGAAAAGCCAATATACGAGACCAGCGTCCCCGTTCTCGATGGGCAGGTCGGTACCATACATGTCGGATTTTGGGGAGATGCCATGGAACAAGAAATCCAAAGCGCTCTTCTCCCTCTTATGGGAATAATTGCGATAGTACCTATTGTGGGAGCGGTGCTCTCGTTTCTCATGGCCCATTGGATTGTTCGGCCGATCAGTCGACTGACAGAAGTTGCGGAAAGGATCACGAAGGGTGATCTGCAAACATCTGGGGAATACCCAAAATCTCGCGACGAGATTGGCGACTTGGCCCGCTCTCTCGAACGGATGCGTGCCAGCCTTAGAGCCGCCATGGCGCGTCTAGGCCACGAATCAACCTGAAAACGATTTTGAGGAAAAACCATGTACATAAAACAGAAATCTATTGGGTTGGTGGATCTGGTCTTTACACTTATTGTTCTTTTCGGTGGTACCGCAAATGCGGCGGAGACACTGTCAAATGCCCCATTGGAAAAGATCACTATTGCCTACAGTTCTATTTCGGGGCACATGGCTCCGTTGTGGATCACCCACGACCGTGGGTTTTTTCGCAAATATGGCCTGGATGTACAGCTCGTTTTTATCGAGAGTGGAAGTACTGCGGTCAAAAGCCTGAT
>Ga0137394_10003664_pt1 | contig 11587 bp, 10 predicted proteins | sample czobulk116metaG_FD_108278 | JGI IMG/M metagenome (GOLD analysis project Ga0137394, IMG submission 108278) | Vadose zone soil microbial communities from Angelo Coast Range Reserve, California, USA - czobulk1.16 metaG | ecosystem: Environmental > Terrestrial > Soil > Vadose zone | place: USA... | reverse complement strand
TGACGAACACGATGCCCGACAGGCGCAAGGTCGCCAGGCCGACCAGAAACGCGACCAAGGCTCCGATCACTGCCGCGACGAGCAGGACGACCGGCCACGGCAGGCGCTCGGCAAGCACGGCCACGGCATAACAACCGATGCCGAAAAAACTCACCGTCGCGAGCGACACGTAGCGCGTCGTGCCGGAAAAAAGCCCCCATGCGGTGGCAAGCACCGCGTAGAGCAACAGGTTGATCAGCAGCGCAACGACGTAGCTGTTGGCAAAACGCGGCGCAAGCGCCAACACGACCACGGCGCCGATGGCGCCGACCAGCACAATCGGCGCGCGCCAACGTGTCAGCGCGGCGTTCATGCCGAACGTCCGAACAGTCCTGCCGGACGAACCAGCAGCACAAGAATAAAGAGCGCGTAGTTGGCGGCCAGCGTCAGCGCCGGATCAACGAACGTTGCGACCAGGCTTTCTGCCAGCCCGAGCAGCAATGCAGCCACAACGCCGCCCGCGAGATTGCCCACGCCACCCATGATCACCACGATCAGCGCTTTCATCGTGAACACCACGCCCATCGTTGCGCTAAGCGTGAGGAACATGCTCACCAGCACACCCGCCATCGCGGCGAGCACGGTGCCGATCGCAAAGGTCCAGCCCGCGAGCCTGCGCACGTCGATGCCCACCAGCAGCGCGGCGGTCGGATCCACCGCCAGACCGCGAATCGCGGTGCCGACGCGCGTGCGTGCGAGCAGCAGGTACAGCGCCGCACCCAGGGCAAGCGCGAATCCGAGCGCGAGCAGCCGGTTCGCGGCGACACGACTACCGAGCAGATCGACCGGGATCGCAAGATAGGAATACGTGAGGTAACCGCCGCCGACCGCTACCAGCATGATTCCCTGCACGACAAAAAGCAGGCCGAACGTCGCAAGCAGGCTGTCCGTTTCGAGTGCGGCGCGCGTGCGCGCGCGTTTGACGAGCGGCGTCAGCACGATGCGATAGATGGCAAGACCAGTCAGCGCTGCGAGCGGGATCAGGGCGATCAGCGTCAGCGGCGGTGCAACGCCATGCGTGGTGTATGCGGCCCAGGCCAGTACTGCGCCGGCGACCAGGATCTCGCCGTAAGCGAGATTGAGGATGCGCGCGACGCCATATTGCAGATTCAAGCCGAGCGCGACCAGCGCGTACATGCCGCCGAGTACGAGCCCGGAAATCAACGCATCAAGAAGAGCCAAGGGCGACGCGGGGTTCACGCCCGTCCCGCGGCATAACGCCTCGGGTCGGGTGAGCGATCAGGTCATGGGGGCGCCGAAGGTCAAGCCGCCTTCCACGCAGGCTTGGGAAAACGCATCGGCTTCGCGCCGGGCTGGCTCGGATAGATGCCGAGAAAGTCGCCGTCCTGCCACTGGCCGACATACCAGCCACCGACGCGAACGTTGTCGGCGAAGCGCACCGGACCGATGATTGTGTTGAAGGTGCCGCTCGCGATGGCCTTGATGGTAGCGGCCTTGTCGAGCGAACCGACCTTTTCGATCGCCTGCTGCAATACCTGCAGGCCGGCATAGGCGCAGGAACTTGCCCAACGGTCGGGTTCGTTCTTGTTCAGCTCCACGTGGCGCTTGATATAGGCACGCATCGCATCCGAATCCGGGTTCCAGCCGCCGATGCCCAGCACCCCTTCCGCGTTCGCGCCGAACTTGCCGCGGAACAGCGGAAACGCCGTCCCCACCGCGGTGTAGAACACCTTCGGGTTGAATCCCTTGATGCGCGCCGCCTCCGTTATGCCGATCGTGTCCGGCGGGTAGCTGAACGCGAGGAACGTATCGGGGTTGCCCCGTTGCGCTTCCGTGATGACGGGCGACAGGTCCTGCGAGCTGATCGGATAACCCTGGTCGGACACGATCTTGAATCCCGCCGCCGGCAACGCCTTGCGTGCAGCACCCGAAAGCTCGAGGCCGAACTGGTCCGTCACGTGTGCGAGTGCCACCTGGTCGTTGATCTTGCCCGCCGTGCGCAGATCCTTCAGCGTCGCCACCACCGCTTCGGCATAGGTCGACGCCGTGTTCAACATCCCGAAGATGTTGTTCCAGCGTTTGACCAGCTCTGGAAGGCGATCGCTGACGAACGTCGGCGCGATCATCGGATAACCGGCCTTGTTGATCGTCGGCGCGACGGCCAGGTTCATGCCGGTGCCCCAGGGAGGCAGCAGGATGTCGACGTTGTCCTGCGTGATCAGGCGCTCGACCGCGCGCACCGCTTCTTCGCTCTGGCTGCGGTCGTCATATTCCACCACCTCGAGCTTGAGTTTCTTGCCGCCGACGGAAATACCGCCGGCGTCGTTGACATCCTTCACCCAGAGCAGATAGTTGGGCAGTTGCGTAATGCCTGCGCCCGGCGCAAAGGGTCCGGTCTTCGAGATCGCCCAGCCCACCTTGATCGAACTGGGTTGCGCCCGCACGACAGCGGGCACGGCGACGACGGCACCTGCAGCGCCGAGGGCCTTGACGACCCGGCGCCGATTCTTCTGAACGTTCATTGCTGTCCCCTTGCCGTTTTGAGCCGGCTCATCGTTTTTCGCGCGGATGGCTCCGGCTGCCTCGCGCACCGTCTGTGCTCGGCGCTCGCCGCGCCGGGTGGCGCAGCCTACGCCCGCTTGCGTGCGCGTGCACGCGGCGAAATTGTGGGCCCGCGCGCGGGGGCGCGGCTACGCCGCTTGCCCGCTAGCAGCTATCGCAGTCTGTTATAGCTGGCGCCGCGCCGGGACTGGCGCAGCGTGGTTACTTGGCAGCGAAGCAGTAGAAGTACCCGTTGCCGCCGGTCGACTTCAGTGCCTCCTGGCCGCAGCCACGCGATGGGTGTGACGCATTCCACGAGCGCGATGGTTCGTCATCGCGCAGGCCAATACGATCACTGTGACCGAGCATCGCCGAGCCGTCGCCGCTCGAAGTCCAGTTGCCGCACGTCAGGTCTTTGTCGCCAGTCGCGAGCCGGCCGTCGGCTTGCGAGCCGGTGAGGATGTCGTGCATGTTGGGCGTGTCGCCGCGCCCGTTGACGACTTCGCCCTTCTCCGTTAGCGCACTCAACTTCGTAAGGCCGTTCGCGCCGTGCAACTCGTCGACGTTGTTGGCGATCAACACGCCCTTGGCGTTGTACCAGGGACCCGATCCGATGCGATCGCGCGCGTTGACTACCGGTTGGCCGCTCGCCGCGTTGGCACTCAGATAGGCGCGCCACGTGCGTTTGCCACCACCGGCCGCCTGGGCCAGCGCCTGGCAGATCTGATCTGCGCCGGCGAGACCGCCGAGGTCCGCACCTTTGCCGGAGCCGGCACTGGTGACGAAGAAGCCCATCCCGGTGGAACTCGATTGACCTGTGGACGAGCCGGCCGCGAGCGCAGCGAAACCGAAGACGATTGCGATCCGCGTGGGTGTTTTCATCGGTGTCTCCTTTGTGTTGTTGGCAGCGAATCGATTATCACGGTTCGCCCCCACCCCTACCCTCCCCCGCAGGCGGGGGAGGGAGGATGGATCCTTCCCGAAAAAGAGGAATCGAAGCCACTCTGTGCTTTACTCCGCCCTCTCATGCATCGGAGCCCACGATCGTGAACCAGGTCATCCTCGTCACCGGCGGTAGCCGCGGCATCGGCGCCGCGACCGCGCGCCTCGCGGCGGAGCGCGGTTACGCCGTCTGCCTGACTTATAAAAACAATCGCGAAGCGGCTGAGGCCATCGCGAACGAGATCAAACGCAACGGCGGCAAGGCGCTTGCGCTTGCGGGTGATGTCGGCGTCGAACCCGATGTCTTGCGCGTGTTCGAGCAGATGGATGCGGCGCTCGGCCGCATCACCGCGCTCGTGAACAACGCCGGCATGCTCGAGCGCCAAATGAGGGTGGTAGACATGACGGTCGACCGCTGGCAACGCGTTCTGACCGCGAACGTGATCGGCAGTTTTCTCTGTGCACGCGAAGCGGTGCGGCGCATGTCGACCAAACATGGCGGCACCGGCGGTGCGATCGTCAATCTATCTTCGGCGGCATCACGGCTCGGCGCACCGGGCGAATACGTCGACTACGCGGCTTCGAAAGGTGCGATCGACGCGTTCACGATCGGGCTGGCAAAGGAAGTTGCCGCCGAGGGTATCCGCGTCAACGCGGTGCGGCCTGGCGTCATCTACACCGATCTCCACGCCGCCGGCGGCGAGCCGGACCGTGTCGACCGCGTCAAGAGTGCGGTGCCGATGTTGCGCGGCGGCCACCCGGAAGAAGTTGCGCGCGCGGTCCTGTGGCTGCTGTCCGACGAGGCGTCGTATTCGACCGGAACCACCATCGACGTGTCGGGCGGGAGATAGGCACTACCTTCGTGTGCCCTGTCATTCCGAGCTCAGCGAGGAATCTCGGTCGTTCGAACGATGGAGATCCTCCGCGGCCGACGGCGGCGGCAACGCCTGGCACTCCCAGAACAGACGCACGTGGCAGGTGGCGCAGATACCGCGGTCCAATCGATCGAAGATGGTTTGGATCGCGCTGCGTTTGTCGGGAAAGATGTGGTCGCGGCCCAACGCTTGCATGAAGCCGATACGCTCCCACAGCTCCACCACTTGCGGTCGCGGACGATGGAAGTAGAGATCACCGCCTCCGGCACGCCTTCGCTCAAGCTCGTCCTGCCACAGTTCCGCGCCGGCGGCGTCGAGGAAGTTCATGCTCTTGGCCATCACGAGCAGGTGTTTCGGCGCCACGCTGCCTTGACGCAGATCATGCAGCCGGTCACCGACGTGCTGCGTGGCGCCGAAGTAGATCGACCCTTCCATACGCAGCAACTTCAGTTGCGGACATTCCGCCAGTGCACGTGGTGCATCGTCAACAACGACGAACTGGCGCTCGGGCGCCATCGTGTCGAAGCCCATCGTGCGCATCGCTGGTCGTGATGTGCGATGCAGGTAACTCATCAGCGACAGTATGGTGCCGAACAGGATCGCGAGCTCGATGCGAATCGACACCGTCGCGACGAACGTGGCGGCGGCAATCGCAAATTCGGTTCGATCCAGGCGTGCGAGGCGGCGCCAACGGCGGATGTCGAGCAGGTTCCAGGCCACGAGCAGCAGCAGCCCGGCGATCGCCGCCATCGGGATGTAGGCAAGCAACGACGCGCTGACCGCAACCAGAGCCACCAACCACACCGCCGCGCACACGGCCGCCAGCGGCGTGCGCGCGCCGGCATCGAAATTCGGCAACGAGCGGTTGAGCGAACCGCACGCAACGTACGAGGAAAAAAAACCGCCGACGATGTTCGACAGTCCCTGGCCGATGAACTCGCGATTCGGATCGATGCGTTGCCCGGAGCGCACCGCGACCGTCTTTGCCACCGAAATCGACTGCCCGAGTGCCACGATTGCAAGCGCAACCCCAAGTCCAAGCAGATCGGGTAAACGGGTCCACTCGACCGAGGGGACATGAAACGGCGGCAGCGGCGCAGGCACCGCACCGAGCAGGTTGACGCTCCAGGCACTGCCGAAGCGATTCAGGAACAACGCCAGGACCGCGCCCGCGACGAGGCCAATCAACATGAAGGGCCAGTCGCGATTGAAGCGGCGCAGCGCGGCCGCAACTACGAGCGTGACGGCGCCCACCAGGAGCGCGCCGGGATGAATCTGCCCAAGATGGATCGCGGCGTAGCGCAGCAGTTCGCCTGTTCCATGCCCCGCGTCGCTGCCGAAGCCGAACAGATCGCGCGACGCATGGATTGCGATCAAGGCCGCCGCACCGCCCGTGAAGCCCAGCAGCGCGGCCGGCGAAATGAAGTTGGCAAGCGATCCAAGGCGCAGTACGCCGACGCCGAACTGCAACAGCCCGACCAGGATGGTGACGGTGAAGGCGAGATCGATGTAGCTGGCGCTGCCGGGGATCGCAAGCGGCGCAAGCATCGCGAACAAAACCAGCGAGTTCGCATTGGTCGGGCCGGACATCACATGATGGCTGGAGCCGAATAGCGCGGCGATCGCGCAGGGAATCACCGCCGTATAGAGGCCGTACTGCGGCGGCAGGCCGGCGAGCGTCGCGAACGCGATGCCCTGTGGCAGCACCAGCACGGCGCCGAGCAGGCCCGCAAGAAGATCAGCGCGCAGCGTGGCGCGCGAGACCCCGACCACCCACCTGCCGAACAGGCGCACGGTCCACGGCGGGTGGATGTCGGCCGCAGTGATCATCCGCGCCCCACGCGCTTGCTCACTGGACGAGGCGCAGGATCTCGAGCTGCTCGGGCACGGTCTGGAACGTGCCGGCGCCCGCCGGCATCTGCAGCAGCGGCTTGAGCTCCGCATCGAACAGCCACACGCTGGGATAAACCAGCAACCGTGCACGTTCGTCGCCAATGCGCTCCATGAATGCCTTGTAGTCGAAGCTTTTTGCGCCGACCTTGAAATAAAGCAGGCCCGCCTTGACGGACAACGAGCTGCGCAGATCAACGATCAGGTAGTCGCGCGCGAACTCCGCCACCAGGTCTTGCGTGTTCTGGCGCAGGAAGGTCTCGTAGACGCGGCAATACGGGCAATCGCTGGCGCCGAGGTAAACGTACAGCCGCTTTTTCTCAAGCCTTGCGCGGCTTTGTGCGGCGGTAAGGTCGAACTCGCTCTTGCCATCCTTGACGTTCGGTTCGATGACCATCGGCGCGTAGTCCGCGGGGATGCCGGCGGCAGCAGCGAGGTTCACGAGCGCCATTACCAGCATCGCCGCGAACGCGGCGATGGTTCGGCATGCTCGTGTGGTCCTGGAACCTTTCCCGGTCATACACAAACGCTCAATCGCCGGTCGGTTGCACCGCAAGCCGGCCGACGTAGTGTCCTTCCTTCGAGTCCTCCACCTCGGCCTTGAGTTCCCCGGCTCGGTGCGGAACGAAGTTGAAACGAAACGCCGGGTTCTCGCTGATCGAAAAGTCCAGCTCGGCCTCGAAGATCCTCGCTTCACCGTAGGTGACCTTGATCGAGCGCACGAAGTGCGGCGGAATGAACATCACCGTCACGTTGTTCAGCTCGAAGCCCGTGTCGTTCGGATGTACCACCTGCAGATCGACCGCTGTCGGCGCGTTCATCTTCACGCCTTCCGGCAGTTTCAGCAGCGTCTTGCCGATGAGGTTCAACTGGTCGCGATTGGGCGGCGCCGAACATCCGCCGGAGACCTTTACGTAGCGCGAATCGGTGTGCAGCTCGCCGTTGGAAAGCTCGCTCACCACGCGCACGTGACTGTATTCGTCGACGCGCAGGCGTGTCTCGAGGTCGGCCTGCCCGACTTCGGTGGTGAGATCGAACACGGCGGCCACCGGCGATGGATTCTTGTCCACCACGATGTAGAGCCGCTTCACGTAAAGCTGGGCGCTCTGCGGCAGCTTTGAAACAATCTTGACCGGCACCGATGCACCGTACGCAGCGCGCAATGGCACGACCAATGACACGCGGCCCGAGTCCGCGTCGATCTTGCGCGCGCCGAACATCTTTTCGCGCAGCTGCTCCCACTCCGGCGATGAGTCGGCATGGCCGACGGGGGTCGGCAGTCCGCCCACGGCGCCTCGTGCAGCCGGCACGCCGATAGCGAAGATCGCACCGGCCAGGACGCAGTACACGAGTACACGGATCATCGGTCGCGTCTCCTCAGTCGAGCATCTGCTGACGTTCCTTGCGCACGAACAGCACCGAAGCGTTGCGGCGGTGAATGGTCTCGTATTGATCCCAGTCCTTGAAGTCCGGTAGCGCTGCTGCGTCCGGGACTTCACTGAGTGCTGCGCCCTTCTTGAGCAACTCTAACACCCGGGCTTCGAGCTGATCGAGGTAACGCGCGGCCGCGTCGATCGCGTCGCGGTTCGCGCGCGGGCCGTGGCCGGGCACGATGGTTTCGATCGGCATCCTGCGTAACGCTGTCAGGGCAAGATGCCAGCCCGTCAGGTCGCTGTCTTGAAGGTCCGGAATGTGTTTCCAATCGAGCAGCCCACCGGCGAACAGCGTGTGCGTCTGCACGTCGAGCACCGCGATATCGCCTGGGCCGCTCGAATGATCGAAGTACAAAACCCGTACCGGTCGGCCGATCAGATCAAGCTCACTCGCGCCTTCGAATTCGAGATCGGGCCTGAACATCGTCGTGCCTTGCATCTCCTCCTCGCCCAACACGCGCCGCAGCGTCTTAAGGCACGTCTCGCAGCGCGCGGCCATGAGCTGCGCCGCCTTGCGATGCATCGCAATCGGAATGCCGCGCTCGCGATAGGCTGCAGCGCCGAACAGGAATTCCTGGCGCGTGTGCGTGATCAGCACGCGCCGCACCGGCTTGCTCGTGGCGCGTTCGATCTCGTCGAGCAGCGCGCGACCGTGTTTGTACGAAGTGCCGGTGTCGATAGCGAGAACACCACTGTCGCCAACGATAAAACCGGCATTGCCGTTGCGGCCAAGGGTGACTGGGTCGACTTCACCAGGCACACCCTGCATCATGTAGACGCCCGGCGCGACTTCCACGGCGCGCGCAATCGGATCGCCGGACCCGGCATGCGGCGCAGCGCAGCCTGCCACACCTAGCACCAGGGCTGCTGACAACACGCGGAGGAGGCAACTCGCCGAGAACATCCTGCGAGGGTATCAAGCAGTCGACGCGCGAGCGTGCTCAGCCGGCGGCGAAGTCGCACGATTCCCACAGCCGCATACCCTGTCGACCGCAGCGCACCCTGCGCGTGCGCGACAGCGTGTTCCGAACGCTGACACACGTCGCGTCCGCGATGGACCACACTGTCACAATATTTGCGGCGCGGCATGGAACAACGGATGCGGACACAAGTGGCCATCATCGGCGGTGGACCCGCAGGTCTGCTTTTATCGGAGATCCTGCATCGTCATGGTGTCGAGAGCGTGGTGCTCGAACGGCACACCCGTGCCCACGTGCTGGCACGCGTGCGCGCGGGTGTGCTCGAGCAGACCACTGTCGACGTCTTGCGCGCCAACGGCCTGGCGGAACGGATGGACCGCGAGGGCCAAACACACGACGGCATGAAAGTAGTCTGGGCGGGCCGCGATGGTTTCTTCATCGACGTGATGAAGCATGTCGGCAAACGTTTCATGACCTACGGGCAGACGCACATCCAGGAGGATCTGTTTGCGGCGGCCGATCGGCGCGGCGCGCGGCTGTTTACTGAAGCCGAGGGTGTGGAGCTGGTGGATGTCACCTCGGCGCAGCCACGCGTGCGCTTCAGGCATCACGGCGAGTCGCTTCGGCTCGACTGCGATTTCATCGCCGGCTGCGACGGCTTTCACGGCGTTTCACGCAAGGCGATTCCCGCCGCAGTGCTGCACGAGTTCGAGAAGGTGTACCCGTTCGGGTGGCTCGGCGTGCTGTCGCAGACGCCGCCATTGCCGGACATCACCTACGCTAATCATCCGCGCGGCTTCGCGCTCGCATCGGCGCGCAATCCGAGGCTCAGCCGCTATTACATCCAGGTGCCCCTCGACACGAAGGTCGAAGACTGGCCCGACGAACGTTTCTGGCCCGAGCTCAAGGCGCGCTTTCCGGACGAGCTCGAGCAGGCGATCGTCACCGGACCCGCGCTCGAGAAGTCGATCGCTCCGCTGCGCAGTTACGTCGCTGAACCGATGCGGCACGGAACGCTCTTTCTTGCCGGCGACGCCGCGCACATCGTGCCGCCGACCGGAGCGAAGGGATTGAATCTCGCGGTCTCGGACGTGTTCTACCTGTCACGCGCGTTGATCGCCTTCTATCGCAACGGCTCGACCGCGCCGCTCGACGCTTATAGCGATATGGCGCTGCGCCGTGTCTGGAGCTCGGTACGCACCTCGTGGTATCTGACCAATCTGTTGCATCGTTTTCCGCAGGCCAGCGACTTCGATCAGCGGGCGCAGGAATACGAGCTCGAATACCTCAAGACATCGCATCACGCACAAGTCGCACTGGCGGAGCAGTACGCAGGCTTGCCGTTGGAGCAGATTGGGCACTGACCGCGCGCGAAGAAAGGACGCGTTTAATGAAACCGATTCAGCAGCAAGTTGCCCTGGTTACCGGTGCGACCGATGGCCTTGGCCGCGGCGTAGCCACGGAGTTGGCACGGCGTGGCGCCACGGTCCTGCTGCACGGGCGCGACGCAAGCAAGCTCGAAGCCACGCGGACGGCGCTTGCGCGCGACTCGTCCAACTCGCGCCTGCGCACCTACCGCGCCGACTTCGCTTCGCTGGAGCAGATTCGCAGCCTCGCGGCGAACATCATCGAGCACGAGCCACAGCTCGACGTGCTGGTGAACAATGCCGGCATTGGCGTCGAGCAGTCACGACGCACCAGCGAAGACGCACTGGAGTTGACGTTTCAAGTCGACTACCTGTCGACCTACATGCTCAGTCGTCTCCTGTTGCCGCTGCTGAAGACTTCGGCGCCCGCACGTATCGTCAACGTCGCGTCCGCGGGTCAGGCTCCGATCGACTTCCGTGATCCGTTGCTGGAGCAGCAATGGAACGGCGTTCAGGCCTACTGTCAGGCCAAGCTTGCGCAGATCATGCTGACGGTCGATATGGCGCGCGAGCTCGAGGGCGAGAATGTCACCGTCAACGCATTGCATCCGGCTTCCTACATGCCTACCAAGATCGTGGTCGGCATGTTCGGCGTCCAGAGCACACTGGAGGAAGGCGTGCAAGCCGTCGTACGTCTCGCGTGTAGTCCCGAAGTGGAGGGCGTAAGCGGCCGGTATTTCGACCGGCAACGCGCCGCGCGGCCGAACGCTCAGGCATTGGACGCCGAGGCAAGGCGCAAGCTCGCGCAGCTATCGACCCAACTCACCAACGTGCCCGCCAAGGCGTGACACCAGAAGTCAAGCCGGCTTGCGCCGTGGCTTGAGTGAAGATGCAACCGCGAACGTTTGCAGTAGCGGGTCTGGCTTGCCGTCCGCCAGCAACCGGGCGATCTGCGGCGCGGCAAAACTGGTGCCGCGCACGCGCACCGTATCACCGGACCGGCTGCCAGGGGCGCGTATGCCAGGCATTGCGAAGGATTCGTCGGCGGGTGCGAATCGGTCGGGAGTGGTACGCGCGCCGCCTCCGGCGGGTCCATCGCTGCTATCAAGGCTGGCATCTCCCTCGCGATTGAAACGCGCGCCGACGACCGTGACACCGGTTGCCACCAGCGTGCCTAGACTCGACAGGCTGCCCTTGCGGCGGATCGGCGACGCCGCCGGATCTCTGTCCTCGCGATCGCGGCGCAACGTGCGGCCCGGGTCATAACGTTCGTCGGTGTCGACGAACCAGCCTTGCAGTGCGCGCGGCAACGCGCCCGGATTGACCTGGTTGCGGCTCACATAGAACTGGAACACGGTGTCGTCCGGTTTCGGATCAACGTCGATGCTCCAGTCGCCCGCCACATCGGGAGTCGATCCGTCGGCGTCGTTTTCGGTGGGTCGCCATGCGATGAGTGCGCAGTGCGCGTCCTGGTCGGGCAGCGTTCGTGGGAACACGACGGTGCAACCGGGTCGATTGCGGTCCGGCCAGACCTTCGTTTCGCCCATCGCGACCTTCACCGTTGGTGCATTTGCGCCGGGTGGGGTCACGCACAACTGATGGCGCAAACCCTCCTTCGG
>Ga0137394_10003663_pt1 | contig 11587 bp, 16 predicted proteins | sample czobulk116metaG_FD_108278 | JGI IMG/M metagenome (GOLD analysis project Ga0137394, IMG submission 108278) | Vadose zone soil microbial communities from Angelo Coast Range Reserve, California, USA - czobulk1.16 metaG | ecosystem: Environmental > Terrestrial > Soil > Vadose zone | place: USA... | reverse complement strand
TCCGGGCGCGCGGATCCAGGCACTGCGGCCCTTGCCGGCAACGGCAAGGGCCGTGCCTTCCAAGGTCCGCGGGCGCGGCGAACAAGAAGGAGGTGCCACATGCCCAAGGTCTTGGTGTGCGTCCTCTGCTCCGAGGAGATCGAGGCGCAGGAGAAGTGGCTCGACGTGCCCGGTCGAACGAATGAAGTAGCCCATCTGAAATGCTGGAAAGAGAACAATCGGCCCGAGGTCCGCAGTCGCAGCACCTAAATTGGTTCTCCAGCGCGGCCCCGGAGGGCTCGGCTTCGGCCCGCAGAGACGACCACGTACCAGAGATTCCAGTGTCTCACCGGAATCTCAACCTCCGGGGTCGGGGAGCTCTTCTAGTGACCGTGCCGTCCTTTTCGACGAGCACGAGCGAGGAGGGCATGGGTGCGGAGACTGATTACCGCTTGCGCCGCTGGGCCTGAACCTTCCTCCGCATTCGCGGGTCCTTGCGTCCCAACGCCGTGAAGAGAGCTTCGTTGTTTTTCTCGATGGCCTCCGACAGACCACCCAACAGCGCGGCCACGAGCGCAGTTTCAAATGCTTGCGCGTTTTCGCGCCGTCGCCCCGCATTCGGGTCTCGGCGCCCTAAGGGACGGTTCGTCAAGCGCCAGTCGCGGTACACGATCCTCAGCTTCGCCAGAACGATGCGTCGAACCTGCTCCTTCGTCAGACCGACCCGACCCCTGAATGGCATTCGTGCACTCTCCCTGGAGCCTATCGGGCCTGGAATCGAACTCGACGGAACAAGACAGCGCTCTCACTCGCGACATCATCCGAGTGGGTTTCAAGCGTTACCGCCACGAGCTGCGCGGGTTCGTCGCCGAATATGTCTCGGTAGTCTTGGTACACATCCCGCGTTTCGCGGTGCCATGCGCCCAGGCCACTCGGCCCCGACCGAACCACGACGAGTGCACGCTCGACCGCCCCGCTGCTCTGCCGGATGATCGTCCCGACCGGGGCGCTCGAGTCCCAGATGTATCCAATGGCTCGCCGCTCAGTGAAGAGGGAGGCATCGAACCACAACACGACCCGTGCGGCCTGATCGTTCCGCTTGGCAGCATGTTCCCGGACATCGCCGCCCACTGGCAGCACCAACGGCTTCCACTCCCACATGAGTGTTCTGGTCGTCGCGACGTCGAGGTGAAACGACCGTCCAATCGCCATGGTCTCGTGGTCGGTCTTCAGCCGGAGAGCCCGCCGAGCATCGTCGAGGACGACAGTCGGAGGATACTTGAATACCTTCATGGAAGAATAGACCTTCCATGTGCCCGGGACTGAGAGGAGCAGAGCCCCGACGGGGTATTCGGTCCAGTTGTCGACCCAGATGATGTCGCCCGGCGCCGCCCACACTGACACGGAGACCATGAGAAGAAGGACGCAACTCGCAATGCAGGCTATCGTCCGCTTCATGGAAGGGTAGAGACGGGGGGGCTCCATCGCCGACGCGATCGTAGCTCGAACGCGTGAGCCGGGGGCACCAGGTGGCAGGCGCACGCGCCAGCCGACGTCATCATCCGGGACCTGAGACTCCCGGACCTCGACGGCCTCGAGATCATCCGCCAGAAACAGAGTGGGTGCGGAACCTTCGCGCGGCTCGCGGAGGTGAGTTGCGCCTCGGGCGCCACCGTGAGCCGATTGGGGTCGAGGAGCTTCCGGACGATCTGAAGCCGCCGATCCTGCGTGAGTACTTGCGGCGCTGGAAGATGGAAACCGGGAAGTTCTTCGAGGGCGTCACAGCGGAGTCCCCCGAAGCGGAACTCCGCCGAATCGCTCCTCACCATCCGGTGTTCAGGATCATGGGCCTCTGGACTCGACCGAACAGGGAGCTTTAGGGGACCGAGGCACTCTGATCATCGCGGAGCCGCCCGGCTGCCGTTCGGGCCCTAACCTTCCGAGCTGCGCGGTGGCGGCGTCGGCGGGTCGGAAGGACGACGGGGCGCCCACGACTCGTGGGCGCAAGCTGCGCAATATTCCCCGCGACTGGCCCGGCATTGCGCCCAGGCATGCCCGCGATCCGAGTCGAGTCCATGCGCCCCTCCTAGAGTCAAAAGTCGGCCATCTCCAGCATCGCTTGTCTCCGCATTTCCCACCAAGCCCGCCTTGTCCTTACACGGTAAGGGCTCGGCGCTCCAGGGGAACGGAGCATGTGAAGAACAGCCCTGTGGGGCGGTCAACCCTTCCGCTCATTCGTTCGTCTATCGGGAGGGGGAAGGCGGCGAATGCGACCGATCATATTGGCCGGGTTCGGCTTCGAGGAGGAACGAGGCAGCCCTCTCGTGACCGTCGTGCTGCTGAACGCGATACCAGATCCAGCGTGGATCACGATGTTCCGCGAGCGCGGCCGCTATTCCGTGTTCGACATCGCCGCGGCCACGTTCCGACGCAACCAAGTGCGGATCAGGCTCCCGAGACGGGAGGATCTCGGAGAGTTGATTCAATCCGTAGAGCGGTGCATCGAGGGGGCGAATATCGATACCGAGTTCCACGCGCCATGAAGCCATCGAGCCGTGCACCGATGCGGATGCCACAGGTTCGGTAGGTCTGGATGAAGCCGCGGAGCTCCGAATAGACGCCCATCGCCTCGTCTCCTGTCGCGTCGTCCGAAGGGGCTAGAGCCCGAGTGCCTCGAGTTGGGCTGGCGTCAGGGCGATGCGCGGGATGTAGTGAACCCGGCGCCCCGCGAGAGCCTGCCACGTCCGTTCGATCTCCGGAATCGGGACACCGGCCTGCCGCAGGAAGTCGGTGAGCGCGTCGAGCCCCTGGCGCGTGACGTGGCGGCGACCCTGCAGACCACCCTCCAGGGGCGCGAAGGCGATACGGTACTCGGCGTGGACCGGATCGATGAGCCCACTAACCCGGACGACGTGCAGGAACCCCGTGGCCGGTTCGGCCATCGCTCCAGATCATAGGGGCCGCAGCGACCCTGACCGTCATGATTCTGAGCGATCCGCACAAGCGGAGGCTAGGGCGAAGCTGCGGAACTCCGAGTAGACGCCGGCCATCAGAGCGCCTCTCTCAGCACCGTCACCAGCGCGACCAGGCCGTCCGCGCGTGGCCATGGAATCACCTCCAGATCGGACCTATTTGTTGCCTCCCGGGAGGAAGATCCGCTCGTACCCCTTCTGCTGGTAGTCCGCGACGCAGGCCTCTTGGCTCCGAAAGCTCCCGTCAAGAACCTGTCGGTAGCTGGCCGCACAGTTCGCGATCTCGTTGGTCTGAGGATTGCGCATCGTCACTGGCCCCGGCGTCGCGCAGCCGGCCAGCAGCAGCCCAGTTAGCACCAGCCCCCGCGAGATCACGCCGCTCGGCAGCGGGCGGCCCTGCTCCTCGGGCCAGATCGGGGGGGGTCATCTCGTGTCCCGCTTCTTCGACCGGCGATGGAGATGCCGGAAGGCTTGGGGCGTCATGCCGCGCCGGCGACGAAAGGCCTTGTCGAGGTGAGGCAGATCATAGAAGCCAGCCTTCGCGGCGATCTCGGCGAGCGACATCGACGAACGGCGCATGAGACGCTGGGCCCGCCCGAGTTTGACCTCCTGGAGGTAGGATTTCAACGTCATGCCAACCACCTCGTGGAAGACGTGGGAGAACTGGGAGGGGCCCAGAGAGGCCATGGCCGCAAGATCGGCACGCGGAAGGCTCTGCCCGACGTGCCGGTCGAGAAACGTGCAGATTCGCCGCATGGCACCAGTGTGCCGGGCCATGGCGAGAGGATAGCGCAGGAAGGCAGGTCCCGCTCCCACACGCTCGCTGATAGACTCGCGGGAGCGCTGGCGGGAGCCCACGACCAAATCCTAGTCCTCATCCCCGCTCCGCTGGTGTAAGTTCGACCCGCGGGCCGCCCCGCCCCGTCCTGAGGGTTTTCGGCATCCCGAGTTGGCGTCGCACTTACCCAGTGCAGCACACCGGTATACTACGATTTTCCACCCGGCTCGCTCGCGGAGTCCGACAGCGTGATCGCGCTGGCGGTTCGTCGAGCCAGCCATGCGGTCACCTGCGTATATCCCCACGCAGTCCCCGCGATTCCGGCCCCGGCGCCCAAGGACAGCAGCGTCTCGCCCGGGTACGTGACGAACGCGAACAGGGCGCCGCCGACTGTAACCAGGACAAGTCCACAGAGACTAAGGACGAGCCGTACCTTGGGCTGCAGGGGAAGCAGAGCCGCGACGACGGTGACGCCCCCGATCAGAAGCAGGAGTTCGATCAGGACTTCGATCACGATCGCAAGAGCAACGCCCGCATCATGAGCCCTTTCGTGTTCCGGTCTGTGCCCCAGTCTCGTCCAGCATGGCCCATGGTCGATTTTTTGAGCAAGGCGGCGCCCCCTCGGGTGATTCAGCGCTGTGGCAGTCGGACCAGTTGATCTGCCCGCTGGCGGTGGGGCCGTTCACTCTGTGGGGTGCGTCGAGGCACGATTGAAGAGCGGCGGCGTGTCCACCTCAGTGCGCGGGGACTATTGGGAGGCCCGGGGCCAGGTACCATCGTTCCGTCGAGCACAAGCCGGTGGACGTTCCGGTCATGACATGGAGAAAATAGGGGCGAGCCACACACAGCATTCAACCGAAAGGTCTCCGATCATGAAACGAGCGGCACGGGCCCCGGCCCGGCTTCGTACGTCCCGTGGTGGGCGGCCGTGTAAGCCAGCCAAGATACTGCCGACAATACGACGGAAGGATCTCCCGGTCGTTCACCTCCCGCGGCAAACGCGATCACAGGGCGGCAAGACCAAGCTCACCAATCACCGAGCAGCCATCATCTTGCACGCCATCAGTTGCGGCTGCTATCGAGAGACCGCGGCCGAACTGGCCAGCATCAAGGCCGAGACCCTCTCGCACTGGATGGGCTGGAGTGGCGAACCGTATGAGACCTTCCAGCGGCTCGTGCGGAAGGCCGAAGCTGGCCTAGAATCGCGGATGGTCACGATCCTCACCGGGCAGGCCGAAGTCCGACCCGAGCTGGCGCTGGCCATTCTCGAGCGGAAGTTCCCGCAGCGCTGGGCAAAAGTCACGGTGGTGGCGGCACCGCCTCACCATCTGACCTTCAACGTGGCCGACATCCTCCAGAAAGTTCAAGAACGGATCGCGCAAGGCCGCGCTCAAGGTCAGCTTCCACATGCCACAATCATCAATGCACCCGTGAAGGCCGCCAAGCCGCATGATCCACGTCCGCCACGGCTTACGGTCGTGGCGGACCTGGCCGAAGACAACGAGTCCCATCCGAGATAGCAGCACGGGCTGCAGGCGCCCAGAGGCCGCCTGCTGAAGCCGCTGAGCCCAGGTTGAAGATTGGACTCGGACCCCCTTAGGAGACCCACTCCTTCGCCCCGGCTTCAGCCTGGGGTCATTCTGGTCAGCCGGCGGGGCTCCTGTGTCACAAACCCTTGTCACACGCTCGGTCTTCGAGCCCAACAAGTGAGCCGTGGCAGGGGGTTGGATCACACGGGGCTCAGGACTAAGAATCCTGGTGCCCGTCGGAAGCAACGAGGATAACTAGTCCTGGGCCATCTCGATCCGCCCCACGCCTGGAGCGTCGGCGGCGAGCGGTCGCTGGGTTCCCTGGTTCAAATCGGGGCCCCGCAACTACCGATACGAAAGATGTTCAGCTACGCGGTGGATTTGATCTAGACACGTTGCGCGGGCCCGCACCCTACGTCGTCTTCGGGAGCGATCTGCTCTAGTATCGACGTGATCGACATGCACTCATAAAGGCAAGGAGGTTCTTTGCTCATGCGAACCGTGTCCTTCCTTTCGCTCCTGCTGCTACTGGTCGCGGCTGCCGCGGCTCAGGACCGGCTGATCTCGCCCTACCAGCCTCAAGCGCAGTCCGGGCTTCGCGGGCTCAGCGAGAATGAGATCGCCGAGCTCCGCGCAGGAACCGGCATGGGGCTCGCTCGCGCCGCCGAGCTGAACAGCTACCCGGGGCCCCGCCACGTCCTCGACGCCGTCGCGACGGGCCGGCTCCAGGCGAGTCCCCTTCAGGTCCAGCAGGTTCGGCTGATCTTCGACGGGATGAAGGGCGATGCGCAGCGGATCGGTGCCGAGATCCTCAAGGAGGAGCAGCGTCTCGAGGCTGCGTTCCGTGCGGGTACGATCACGGATCCCGACCTTCGCTTACGAGTGACGCGCATCGCTGCGCTCCAAGGTGAGCTCCGCGCGATCCATCTCCGGGCCCACTTGGCGACGCACGCCATGCTTTCAGCGGCTCAGCTCGCCCCGCTACAATGAACTCCGCGGCTACACGACGGGCTCGGTCGACCACCCACGGCCGCCGCACACGCATTGAGCCACGCGTGATCACTCGGCCTTGAGACCTTTCATTCGCGCCAAATAGATCAGTCGCTTCCCGTAACCGCTGGCTGGCGCACTGCAAGCATAGGGGTTTGCGATTGCTCTTGGTTATGTCTATAGTCCTGCCCGATGAGTGAGAGGCGGCTTGTGGGGGTGACCCGATGGTCCAAGTCCCTAGCGCCCGTTCCCTAGAGCTTCGAAGTGCCGTCCAGACCGCGTATTCCCTGGCCGCCGAACGGCCTGCTGAGAAACACGCCTTCCCCGTCGGCCGCATCTTGGCCGAGCGGCTTGGCTATTCCGCCGACCTGCTCGACACCTTGCCACTAGCGTCCGTCGAAGCGTTTGCCGGGGTGTCCAATCTAGCCGTCGCGGCCGCAATCCCCGCCGGAGCCATCGTGCTCGACCTCGGATGCGGGGCAGGCCTCGACAGCCTGATCGCGGCCAGGCTGGTCGGAGCGACCGGACACGTGTTCGGGATCGACTTCAGCGGCTCGATGCTCGCGCGCGCCCGGCAGGCCGCCACCGCATACGGAACTCGTGTCACGTTTTGCCGTGGCGATGCGGAACAACTTCCGCTGGCGGAGGCGTCGGTTGACATGGCCCTGGTCAACGGAATCTTCAACCTAAACCCCGCCCGCGGTCAGATATTCCGAGAGCTCGCCCGGGTTGTGCGACCCGGCGGATGTGTCTTTGCTGCGGAACTCGTCTTGCGGGAGGCGGTGGCGAAACCTACCGAGTTTACCGAAGCGGAATGGTTTGCTTGAATCGCCGGCGCGAAGGAAGGCGGCGCCTTCCTGGACGAGTTCCGAGAGGCGGGATTCCATGAGGTCGTCATTTTACGGGCGACCCGTAACGCGCGTTGCAAGGATCCGCGAGTCATCGCCGCCGAGGTGTGTGCCACGCGGTAGGACGCAAGGGCATCTAGGGAGCCGCCCCGCGTGCTGGGCTTGCTCGTTGCCACGACCCGGCAGAACCGCCGCGAACGCCGCAGGCGTGTGAGGGTCGTTGGCGTCCAATGACCCAGACGCGAGGTAAATATGGCAGAAACTGTCCGAGAGGCAATCCGCGAGCTGATGACGCAGACCATGGCGACCATCGATACCCTGCTAGAGGCCTCCGACCGCGAGCTGACGATGGCGTCGTCGCACGCGTGTGCGCAGGGAAAGGACCTTTGGACCCTCATCACGAACGACATCGATCACGAAAAGATCCACACCGGGCAGATCCTCGAAGCCCGCTACGAATCGCGCTTGACCGCTTCAGCTCAGAACGAGCACTAAGTGATGCCTCGGCCACAAGCTGGTGTTCGTCTCTGCGAAGTCCTTGAAGCTTTCGTTTTAGAGATCCTCGTAGATCCGGCAAGACTCCCCGTCATGCCAGTGGCCGGCCGCTCACGTATCGCGAGCGGCCGACCCGGCCCCTCTTCATACCTTCGTCAACTCGCCCGACTGAATCAGGTCGACGAGCACGTTCCACTCGTCCTTGGTCAGGACCGCCAGATTGCCGGCCTCACCAACTTTCACCTGCTCTCCAGCGAACTCCACTTCGGGGCACGCGCCGCACCCGGCTGGGCACAACAGCACCTTCCGATTCTCCATTCTGCTCGCCTCCTTCCTCTTATGAGCGTAAGTCGTTCGATGTGATGGCAGACCGCAGCCTCGCCACGTCGTGCTGATCGTGAGGACGCCTTGAGAAGCTCGTGTAGCCCGCGGCGCACGTCGGTGAGATCAGCCAGTGTGCGATCCAGATCCTCAATTTTTCGACGTACCAGCTCGAGAACGTGGGGGCATGGGCAGCGCCCTGATCGTCTCATCCCCACCACTTCCTTGATCTCGTTGAGGTGAAAGCCGAGACGCCGGGCTCGGGCAACGAACGCGAGGATTGCCAGCGTCTCTGGCCCGTACGTCCGGTAGCCGGAGGCGGTGCGACGCGGGGGCGGAAGGATGCCGGCCGTCTCGTACAGGCGCAGGGCCTTTCGGCTCACGCCACTCTTTGCTGCGACTTCACCGATCAGCAAACCGTCTCGGGTCATGCCGGAAGCCTAAACCTTTCCCCCTGGGGCAAGGTCAAGCGAAAAGTATCGGCGGGCGGCTTGGCCCTTACAGCTCGACCCGCCGCAGCCGCAGGGCGTTGGCGATCACCGACACCGAGCTGAGGCTCATCGCCGCGCTCGCGATCATCGGGCTCAGCAGGGTCCGGACGAACGGGTAGAGCACGCCCGCCGCGACTGGCACGCCCAGCACATTGTAGATGAACGCCCAGACCAGGTTTTGGCGGATGTTGCGCATGGTCGCGCGCGATAGCCGCCGCGCCCGCACGATGCCACGCAGGTCGCCCTTGACGAGGGTGATCCCCGCGCTCTCCATGGCCACGTCCGTGCCGGTACCCATCGCGATGCCCACGTCGGCCGCGGCCAGGGCCGGCGCGTCGTTGACGCCGTCCCCCGCCATGGCCACCACGTGGCCGTCGGCCTGCAGGCGACGCACCACCTCGGCTTTCTGCTCCGGGAGCACCTCCGCGACGACGTCGTCGAGGCCGAGGGAGCGGGCCACCGCCTGCGCAGTGACCCGGCTGTCGCCGGTGAGCATGATCACGCGCAGCCCCTCAGCGTGCAGCAGGCGAATCGCCTCCGGTGTGCTCGGCTTGATCGGATCGGCCACGCCGAGCAGGCCGACCGCTTCGTCGCCGACCACCAGGAACATCACGGTCTGGCCTTCGGCCCGCCGCGCCTCCACCCGCGCCGCCAGCTGTCCCGCGTCGACGCCCAGCTCCTGGAGCAGGCGCGGGTTGCCGAGGGCCACCTGCTTGCCCGCGACCGTGCCGATCACGCCTCGCCCCGTCAGCGAGCGGAAGTCGGTCACCTCCGCCGGCGACACTCCCCGCTCGGCGGCTCCGGCCAGGATCGCGGCCGCCAGCGGATGCTCGCTGCCGCGCTCGAGACCCGCGACGAGTGCCAGCATCTGGGTCTCGGGGATACCTTCCGCCGCCATGACGGAGACAAGCCGAGGCTTGCCCTCGGTCAGCGTGCCGGTCTTGTCCACAACCAAGGTGTCCACCTTCTCCATCGTCTCGAGCGCCTCGGCGCTCTTGATGAGCACACCGGCCTGCGCGCCGCGCCCGGTGGCTACCATGATCGAGATGGGGGTGGCTAACCCGAGCGCGCACGGACAGGCGATGATCAGCACCGCGACCGCATTGACCAGGGCGTAGGCGAGCCGCGGCTCCGGCCCAAAGAGGCCCCACCCGATCGCGGTGACGACCGCGATCAACACCACCGCGGGCACGAACCACGCCGACACCACGTCAGCCAGCCGTTGGATGGGCGCACGGCTTCGCTGGGCCTGGGAGACCATCCGAACGATCTGCGCCAGCAGCGTGTCCGCGCCGACCCGCTCCGCCCGCATCACGAAGCTGCCCGTTGCGTTGACGGTGCCGCCGGTGACACGCGAGCCCGGCGTCTTCTCGACCGGAATGGACTCGCCGGTCACCATCGACTCGTCGACCGCGCTCGCACCCTCGAGCACGGTCCCGTCCACTGGGACACGCTCGCCTGGGCGCACGCGCAGCCGATCGCCTACCTGGACGTGGCCGAGTGGGACGTCCTCCTCGCTGCCGTCGTCGCGGAGCCGTCGTGCCGTTTTCGGGGCCAGGCGGAGCAAGGCCCGGATCGCCCCGGACGTGGCGCTGCGGGCGCGGAGCTCCAGCACCTGGCCGAGCAGGACCAGCGTGGTGATCACCGCGGCCGCCTCGAAATATACGGGTGGCACGCCACCGTGTCGCATCTCGGGGGGCAGCACCTCCGGCATGAGCACAGCGAATACGCTGTAGCCGAACGCCGTCCCCGTCCCCAGCGCGATCAGCGTGAACATGTTCAGGTTGCGGGTGACGATCGACTGCCACCCGCGGACGAAGAATGGCCACCCGCCCCAGAGGACGACCGGCGCCGAAAACACAAGCTGGACCCAGAGGCGCACCGTCGGGCTCACCCGGTCGGCCAGGGGGGGCGCCACCATCTCGGACATCGCCACAGCGAGGACGGGAACGGTAAGCGCCAGGCTTACCCAGAAGCGCCAGGTCATATCGACCAGCTCGGCGCCGGGTCCTTCGTCGGCCGCAGCCACCTCGAGCGGCTCAAGGGCCATGCCGCACTTCGGGCAGTTGCCCGGGCCGATCTGACGCACCTCCGGGTGCATTGGGCACGTGTAGATCCGAGTGTCCGCGGCCCGGCTCACGTCGGTCCGAGCCTCGAGATAGCGCCCCGGATCGGCAAGGAACTTCTCCCTACAGGCTGGGTTGCAGAACCAGTATGCCCTGCCGTGGCGCTCAGCGCTGCCGCCCGCCGCGTGGCCCGGCTCCACACCCATCCCGCAGACCGGGTCTTTCATGTCCGCTCTCTCCGGCACTTGGTGCATGGTCAGAACCCGAAGGAGAAACCCGTCGTCATGAACAAGTCGGAGCGATGGGCCGGCCCGGCGAACTCGGTCCCGATGCCTACGTCCCAGACCACCCGAGGGGTCAGTTGGTATCGTACGCCCACCTCGATGCCGACGGCGGTCGGCTCGCCGCGCCGCGTGGACTGCTCGGCGAAGACGTCACCCACGAGCGTGGCTCGGGTGAATTGTGGGGCGCCGATCGGATAACTCGCGCCCAATGCAAGATGGTAGCGCCCGTCCCGATCACGCGCGCCTGTCGCGACGAGGAACTCGTATCCGGCGTTGAGATGCAAGCTGAGCCGCTCGACAGACTTTGTGATGATCCATTTCAGCTCGACGCCGTATCCGCGCGCCCCGATCCCCGTCGGCGTATCGACGCCGACCTTCAGGGCGAAGGCCGGGAGGCTAATCGTTTCCTGATTGAAGTTGTAGAGCGCGCTGACTTGCAGATCCCCGGATTTCGGGCCGTCGCCGATCTCCCGCGGGGACGTCGACACGGTAGTCCCGAGACCCAACTGGAGGTTCGGATAGGCTCCGTAGAGGACCTCGGCCGGGAAGACGCCCCGAGTCGAGCCGCGCCGCTGCAGCGTGAAGCCTCCGCCGGCCTCGAGGGCGATCTCGCCCTCCGCGAGGGCATAGGCGTCTTCGAGCCGCAGGGGCCGGCCTTCATCGAGGTTCGTGTGGTCGATCGCGTAGACTTCGCCGGGCGCCATCGCTACGACGAGCACCGACATGAGGAGACTCTTGATCATATGGGTCCTCCGGTCAGCGCCTGTGCTCAGGGCCGGGGTTTAACCGCTCGGATGGCTGCGGCTGATCCCTCGGCGGGGCGCTCCCAGCGAG
>Ga0137394_10003662_pt1 | contig 11588 bp, 10 predicted proteins | sample czobulk116metaG_FD_108278 | JGI IMG/M metagenome (GOLD analysis project Ga0137394, IMG submission 108278) | Vadose zone soil microbial communities from Angelo Coast Range Reserve, California, USA - czobulk1.16 metaG | ecosystem: Environmental > Terrestrial > Soil > Vadose zone | place: USA... | reverse complement strand
TGGATCGCAGTCGCCGCTGGGACCAGTCACTCCTGCGGCATCACGATCGATCACAAAGCGTTCTGTTGGGGAGCCGGATTTCTGGGAAACGGCTCCGCCGCCGGTAGCACGATCCCCACGCCTGTGCTTAGTGACTTTCAGTTTGGGGCGCTCGTTGCTCGCGACAGTTTCACGTGCGGTCTCACCATCGATGGCACTGGATACTGCTGGGGGAGCAACGAAAACACAGGCCGCCTCGGAACCGGGAATGTGGTGAGCTACTTGACCCCGACACCGGTTGTCTCGGGGACGACTTTTCTATCAATCGTGGCGGGTGCGACATACACCTGCGCACTTTTGAGTGGAACCGGCTATTGCTGGGGAAGCAATACAGAACATCAACTCGGCGATGCCCACCTAAACTTTAATTTCGTCCCGCCGATCCCCGACCCCGCCTTTGACAACTGCGCGAGGACCACTGGCACAATCCCCTGCAGTGTGACGCCGAGGCAGATACGTCCGCCGCGTGACACCGATGCGCCGATCGTCCTGAGGTCCATCGGCCCTGGCGAAGACCACACGTGCGGCATTCTGGCAAGCCGGAGAGCCACTTGCTGGGGGAATCATGCGCGGTGGGGCAACCAGTCTCTCGCCTCAAGTGATTCCGCGATCCCCGTACCCGGGGGGTTTCTTTTCGACTCAGTCACGTCCGGCGTCTGGCATAGCTGCGCCATCGAGCAGGGCACGGCACGAGTGCGTTGTTGGGGCTACAACACCTATGGTCAACTCGGCACCAGTTCAAGTGTCCCGGTGGCCTGCGGCGGCGCTCCGTGCAGTCTGACACCCCTTATGGTAGCGGGGCAGAGTGTCTTTCTGCAAATCAGCGCTGGCGGGTATACGACCTGCGCAATCGTGCAAGGTGGAGACGCACTCTGCTGGGGCAGCGACGAGTTCGGCCAGTTGGGAAAGGACAGCTCTACTTCGATTACGTCCTGCAGTGGGATCCCGTGCAGCAAAGTGCCCGTCCGCGTACAAATGTCCGCCGGTTCACCGCTTGTTTCGATTTCCGTCGGTCGCTCACACGCGTGCGCTGTTAGCGCCCAAGGCGCGGCCTACTGTTGGGGTCAGGGGACAGAGGGCCAACTGGGCACTGGTGTGGCAGTTGGAAGCTCGATTCCGATACGTATCCACGAGCCCAACCCCTAGCGATCGCACGCTTCACCAGAGGAGTCTGCAATGGAGCCGATACGAGTTCTCGGACGGCCGAGCAGCCTAGCGCTCCTCCTCGCGTTCGCTCTTGTATTGACTGGTGAATTGGCTGGTCAGCAACATCGTGTCGTCGAGCTGTGGGTCCCGAAACAACCAATCGCAAGCACTCTCGACGGTCTACTCACCACGGGCGATAACTACACATTGGGCCCACTCCCCAATGCTGGATCGTCGGTGTCGTTCTACATGAAGACCTATCGTGGTTGGAACGGCACCACGGTCGACGAAGAGCTTCAAATGTTCTACAACATCTCGAGCACCGCATACGACAAAGTCACCATTGAACTCGATTTCGACCACAATGACTTAGTGCCCAGCGGCATCCGGCGAAGAGTCGAGATTACCAAGAATCCCAGTACCAGCATGCCGTGCGCGAACTGCATGACTTTGTTCAATGTCACGACTAACACCGCCATGTCCGTGAGCAACCAACCACGCAACAATCCGGGTCCGCCTTGGACGTTGGAATTCCACCTCAGCGCTTCCGATTTGGGTCTCAATACACTCCCGGCTCTCATAGGCCTGTACACAGAAGTGACGGGCGGCGCACTCATAACCATCTATCCCACCGCGTTGACGGGCGAGCCCGCTACAAGTGTCCTTAACCGGAACACCTGGGCTCACGTGCGCACCAGGAATCCTGCTGACTTCGCCATGATGCTCGACGCTTCTGGTAGCATGCTGCAGACCGACGGCACACCCGAGACTCGCTGGCAACGAGCCACACGGGCGACTGACGTAATGGCTGCGGCGTTGAGCCTGTTCAATGACGCGTCCTTCGTTGACCAGATCGCCGCGGCGCAATACTCGTGGGGTTGCGGTAACGGAGATCTGACAGGCCCCCTCCCTGTAGGAAACACCTGGAAAACCATAATTACGGGCGCGCCGACCAAGCTGACTCAAGGGAGCAGCCCCCCCATGCCTGGTAACTGCACGCCGATCCAAAGGGGGCTGGACTTTGCCATCAATTCAGAGGGCGGGACGGCGGCGGGGCCGGCCAACCTAGGTCGCGATCGCATCGTCGTACTGCTTAGCGACGGCCTTCACAACAAGCCGTCGGCCACGTTTGACTTGAACGCACCGGAGTTCGCCGGTAAACATGATCTGGTACAAGTCATCACGGTGGCCATGCTGCCAGACGGGACCGGTGGAACGATGCTAATGGATCAGATCACCGACGCATTTCGAGGTCCTCCGTACAAGGCCCGCTACAACAACGTGATTCAATTCGCGGACCTCCTGCAGGTGTATCTCGAGCCTCTAGAGGATCTCCACGCGGTGAACTTCGTTTCCCGCGACGCGGATCTGAAGTTCCGACCCGGACAGGCGGCCAAGCTGGTGTTTTTGGCTGCTTGGAACACGGCGGCTCAGGCTAGCGCGTTGACCGTAGTCAACGATGCGGCGCCGACGGGGCCCATCATACCATTCTTTGACCAGACCACCGGGTATGCGGCAGCTGTCGCGACCGCTCCGCCGGCGACTGGAGGTTGGACTGTCACGGCCGCCGGTTCCGCCCCCGATGCTGTCTACCTCATCGTCGACATGCAGGTGTATGCCCAGTTTCTCGTGGAGCAGCGGCAGTACTCCGCCGGTGAACCGGTCCTCCTCACCGTTGATCTCAGAGATCGAGGCTCCCCCATTCTGGGTGCCGACGTCACGTTCAGCATGGATCGACCAGGAATGGGTCTGGGGGATTTCCTTTCCACCATCCAGTCGAACTGCGCCTTTGCGGAACCGAAGGTTCCCCCTCCTCCCCCGCGGCCCGATAGCCTTCGGTTGGGAGTGGGGTTGGCCCGCGCCGGTCGCGCTGCTTCGGTGACGGGCACTGGCGGCGATCCGTTGCCAGGACGCTACCAGCTCGCCGCCGACGACTTCAAGCGTTGCGGACCGAATCTGCTCGGGCGGCTTCAGGACGCCGGGATACGACTCCATGACGACGGCATTGCTCCCGACAAGAAGAAGGATGACGGGGTCTATGCCTACGCGTTCACGCCGCCCGAGGAGGGTAGCTACAATCTGACCTTCCGTGTGAGCGGGAACACGACGGACGGTGGTCCGTTCCGCCGAAGCTACAGACTATCGGAATTCGCTCGGATCACGCCAACCGCTAAGGCGACTTCTCAGATCGTGCAGAACGGTGGCATCGTCAATGGTCGTCAGGTCACTCACGTTCTGCTCCTCTTCAGGGATTCGCTGGGGAACTTTGTCGGCCCCGGTCTAGCCGACCTCTTCAAGATCACGGTCGTAGGAGCACACGTCCCGGATTCATTGTCCGATCTCGGTAACGGCTACTACCGGATCAGCCTAGACTACGCGCCAGGAGGCCCTGAGCCGGTCGTGTCGGTGCGCATTCCCGGAAGTACCTATGAACAGAGGATCGACCTCAGCCCGGGGCACGACCATCGCTTCGGCCCGAGCCTCCACGGCGGCATCAGCCTCCCGAGCGGCAGCTTCAAGACCTCCTACGATCAGGGCTTCGGGATCACCGCCGACGCCGAGTACTGGTTCAACCGCCGCCTTGCCCTGCAAGGATTGTTTGGCTACCACCGCTTCGGTGGCAAGGGGACCAATCCAGATCTCGAAATCACCCACGCCTCTGGAGGGCTCGAGGCGCGTATCACGACCGGCAGCCCGTCGCTAGTTATTGAAGGCGGTGGCGGCACGTACCACTTCAAACCAGGCTCGAGTTATTCCGGGACCCACGCCGGCGCGAGTGTTGAGTTCGACGTAAGCCCACGCGTATCGCTCGGAGCGAACGGCAGGCTACACACCGTGTTCACCACCGGCTCGCACACCTCGTTCTACAGCGTGCAGGCCGGAGGTTGGATCAAGTTGTGATCGGCGTTGTTTCTGGCGATGGCATCGGCCTTCGTTGCGCAGCAGAGCTCCTGCGATAGCCGGATCCTCTCGCTCGCCGGCGGCGGCCAGCCTTACGCAAGTCGCGGGAACCGCTGTGAGGGGACGTGAACGCGTCCCGCGCGCCTCTGGTGATCGAGTGGTCCTCGCCCCCCACCCGAGCCATCGCAATCCGTGCCGACGGGTGGGTGGGCGGCGAGCCGTACGGGATGGACGCGTCGCAATCGCCCGGGAGTCAGTCCTTCACCTGGCAGACACGAGTGCTGCGCGCCCTCTCCGCAGGAAGCCGCCAACCCCCTGATGCGCCGAGAGCTCGGCGTGCAGGCTCGGGCGGACAGTGCGGGTGTGCAACTGTTCGTGCCCGTCCGCATCTCGCAGGGCGAGCGGCCCAAGCCGTGCGGCCGGGTGACCTTCATGGAGGGTGCTTTTCGACTTCCTTCGGGCCACCGATCACGACGCCGGTCCCCTGGCCGGCGCGGTCACGCAAGGCGTGTGGTGACTAGCGGGTCGGCGCCGCCGGACCAGTGGGCTCAACCAAGCCGCCCACCCCATGCGGGTGCACAACGTGCAACTCGTTGCTGCTCGCCTTGATCGATCCGACCGGCGCCGTCCCAGCGCTATTCCACGCCTCGCGGAGCACCAACACGTTGTTCTCATCGATGTAATCGATGGTGAGGTCCGGGCCATCCAGGTGCAGGGCCGCAAACCCGCAGTAGCCCACCGGCTCGCGCACGATCTCGGACAGCTCACCGTCCAGCCGGTCATCGTAGAACACGAGATTGGTCTGCTGTGGATTCTTCGGCGGCTCGGCCAACTCGATCGGCATGCCTCCATGGCCAATGCAGCGTCCGCGAATCACCGCACCGCCACCCGCGGCGACGGGGCCATACCCGGCAAAGCGGTGCTCATGGCCCCACATCCAGAGCAAGATGCGGTCGAGATACGGCGCGAGATTCTTGCCGAGACTGCCATAGCCCGGACCAAATGCACTGAAGGGCTGATGGTGAGTCAGGGCGATAACCGGGCGCCGATCACTGGGATCGGCAAACACGACGGACTTCAGCCACTGCAGGATATGATCGTCTAGCCGAATCTTGGAGCGCCAGAACTTTTCGAGCAGCGGAAATATCCCGGAGTAGTATCCGCTATCGAGACCCAGGATACGCCAGTAATCGGTCTCGACACAGAAATAGCTCGTCTCCTGTTTCAGGGTATCGAGCGCCGTGTCGAAGTAACCCGCTCCGCCGGAATACATCTCGTGGTTCGCATTCATCGCGAACGTATGCTGCACGCCGCGGGGCCAGTCCTCGTCGCCCAGGAACCAATCCCGGTATTCCTGCTCCGTGCCGCTGTAGTAGACGTCGCCCATGTGAATCGTGACGTCCGCACGCGGCTCGAGCGATCTGATCTGATTCGCGACTTTGTAGGCGGGGATCGTCCCCGTGCCCCAGTCGGCCGCCAGCGCGACGGTCGACTTATTCGAGATCGGAAAGATCCCGGTGCCGGTGCGGTAGGATTTGAACTCGTGGCGCCAGTGCAGCATCACGCTCGCGTAATGGAGGATCCAGGGCCAGACTTGCTTCGTCAGGAACTGGACGGGACCTCTCGTCGGTGGCTCGCTCTGCGTCGCCCACAGCGACCGAGCCGCCGATTTCTTGAGGTGATAGACCGGAGCGATATCGCGGGGACCCGTGCTTAGCATAAGGTCAACCTTGTCCCGGAAGTCCAACCGAGACTATGACAATTTGAGCGAAGCGTTGTGATTGCGAGTCTTTCGGACTGCGTGCATGATTGAGGCCTTCGCTCCCACTCCGAGAGCGCCGTATGCTCGACCGTATGCTCTTGGCGATCCGCGCCGCTCGCCCCCAGATGACGCTCCGTACGAGAGCCGTCCTGGAAGCCATTCTCTTGTCCAAGGGCCCCATCGGCTCCGCAGAGGAGGTCGCCCGCGAGCTCGGGCTGAAGAATCGGTTTAGACTCGCGCGCTTGCTGCAAAGCGAAGGACTCCCGCCACTGCACCGCCTGACAGAATGGGTCACCGTGCTGGGCTGGCTCAACGCCGCAAAGCAAGACGGCGTGTCGCTCTGCTGGATGGCATTTCGGTCTCACCGGCATCCGAGCGCCTGTTACCGCCTGGTGAAGAAAGTCACCGGACAAGGATGGGAGAACGTCCAGGCAAAGGGGGCGTCGTGGGTCCTGGAGCAATTCCTGAAGGAGCTCAAATTGTATAGCGGCCGCGCAGGGCTCGAGCGAGGCGCTCACGCTGGTGGATGGGCATCCACCTAATTTGGGCGCCGGTCGAGGGCCCGCACCACCCCTCGCACCTTCTCCGCGTCCTTCACGCTGAAGTGGACTTCCTGGACGCCCGTCTCTTTGACGAGCCGAGCGACGTTGTGGGCGTCGATCCCGCCACCCGGCAGGATCGCGATCCGCCCCTTCGCCTGAACGACGAGCCGGCGGATCTGCTCGGCGCCCTCCGGTGCCGTCGGCGCGCCACCCGACGTCAGTACCCGCTCGACCCCGAGGTCGATGAGCCGCTCGAGCGCTTCGGAGCGATCCGGGAAGACGTCGAATGCACGATGGAACGTCACAGGGAGCGGCCGAGCGGCGGCGACGAGGTCGCGCGTGCGATCGAGGCTCAGGTCTCCTGTCACGATGCCGTGCGCGCCCGCACTCCTGGCTCGAGAGATTTGCTCGAGCATCGTGCGATGCTCGGCATCGGTATAGACGAAATCGCCTGCGCGGGGACGCACGAGGACGAAAACCGGAATAGGAAGTTGCACTCGAAGGAGGTTCAGGTCGGGAGTCGTGCCGCCATTGGCGAGGTCGGTGCACAGCTCGAGGCGGCTGGCGCCGCCCGCTGCTGCCGCCAGCGCGGCCTCCAGCGACTCCACGGCTGCCTCGATGAGAATCGGCATCCAGGAGGTTATATTATCCGTCACATGGTCTTCTCCAAAGTGGTCACCCCCGTCGGCGAGCTGGTCCTCACAGCCTCCGACACCGCGTTGACCGGGGTCTTCTTCCCGACCTCGCGCCGCGGCCCCGCGCCAACGCACCAGGCGGGCTGGGTCGAAGCAGGTACCGAAGGTCCGGCCGCCGAGATTCTGACGCTCGCGCACCAACAGCTCGAGGAGTATTTCGCGCGCAAGCGCACGACGTTCGAGTTACCGCTCGAAGCGCTGGGGTCGGCATTCGAGCATCGTGTGTGGAATGCGCTGCGCCAGATCCCCTATGGCTCGACGACGAGCTACGGCGCGCTCGCCAAGCTCCTCGGCGACAAGCACGCCACCCGCGCCGTCGGCCTCGCTAACGGTAAAAACCCGATCCCGATCATCGTGCCCTGCCACAGGGTGGTGGGATCAAAGGGTGAGCTGACGGGATTCGGTGGGGGATTGGATACGAAACGGTGGCTGCTGGAGCATGAGGGCGCGCTAATGGAGTTGGGCGTGTAACTCTTCCAAGAAGCGGATCTGTCCCTTCAGGATCTTCTTCTTAGCCTCATCCAATCCAAACCACGCCGCGCGATCGATCTCGGGATACTCGCGTCCCTTGAAGGCAAAGGTGTTGCTTCGCACGCGCGCCGGATCCGCATCGCCCTTCACCGCCCACGCGTGCACCACTTTCCCACTCGGCTGTTTGAGCGGCTTGAGCGGAACGAACTCTCCAGACACGGTGAGGCTCGTTTCTTCCGTGAATTCGCGCCGAGCGGCATCGAGCGGGTCCTCGGGAGTTTCGAATTCACCCTTGGGGATCGACCAGGCGCCATCGTCTTTGCGAGCCCAGAACGGTCCACCCGGATGAACCAGAAAAACTTCGAGCGCCCCGTCTCTAAGGCGGTAGAGTAGCAGTCCAGCGCTCGTTTTTGGCATTGCGGACTACTTGTGGCGGTAGACGATCCGGCCCCTGGTCAGATCATAGGGCGACAGTGCGAGCGTCACGCGGTCTCCGGCGAGCACGCGAATCCGAAACTTCCTCATCTTGCCCGCAATCGTGGCGAGCACCGAATGCCCGTTGACGAGCGTTACGCGGAACGTCGAGTTGCGGAGCAGCTCTGCGACTGTTCCTTCTATTTCCAACGGCACTTCTTTTGTCACTGCGTTGGCTCCTGAGGCGCGTCGCGTTTGCCGCTGCGCCGTTCCACAAACGTGCGATGACCGCAGGGGCAGTACTCCACCATGCGGCCGAGGCGATCGGTGCGGAATTCGAGGTATTGTTGACAGGCCGGACACCGTGCCGGCCCACGATCGACGACGAGTGGACTCCGCGCCGCTGCGCGATTGCTGCTAATTGCGCGACGCCGATCTGATGCGCTGCAGCGGCATTGCGTCGGGAGCAATTCCGTAGATGATGGCATGCTCGCACGCGCACAGGGCGCTGTGCGGAACCGCTGCAGAGGGAGCAGAGGGGTCCGGCGCTCGATACGTGGTTCCGGTTGGGTTGGCGATGAAGCCGCCACAGAGATGACAATGAACGGTAGGCATCGCGTAAGCTAGTCGATCGGACGTCCAAATGCGAGCTTTCGCGCGTCGTTGAGCACAAACTAGTTTTCGCGCGTGCTCCTGAACGTCCTCGTCACCACGTCGAATCAGGTCGCGGCCACGTCCGGCCGTCTCGCCAAAATCACAATGCTGGCCGATCTCTTGAAACAGGCGAGCCCCGACGAGATCGAGCTCGCGATCGCGTATCTCTCGGGCACGATTCGTCAGTCGAAGATCGGTGTGGGGTGGGCAACACTGCAGAAGGCCAAGACTCACGTTGCAACATCGGCAAGTCTTCAATTACGCGATGTCGATGAAACGCTCGAGAAGATTGCGACGATATCGGGGAAGGGTTCGGCGGGAGAGAAGCAGCGCCTGCTCGGTGATCTGTTCTCGCAAGCGACCGCCGAAGAGCAAGACTTTCTGTTCAGGCTGCTGACAGGAGAACTGCGCCAGGGCGCGCTCGAAGGGATCATGGTCGAAGCGGTTGCCAGGGCGCGCGATCTGCCCGCGCGTGACGTGCGCCGCGCCGTGATGCTCGCGGGAGATCTGGGGGCAGTCGCGAAAGGCGAGATTGGCAGTTTCAAGATCGAGCTGTTTCGGCCGATCAAGCCCATGCTGGCGAAGACGGCGAACGACGTGGACGAGGCGTTGGCGGAGGGCGCGACGGCGTTCGAGTACAAGTTGGACGGGATTCGGGTGCAGGTGCACAAGCGCGGCGATGAGGTGCGCGTGTTTTCGCGCACACTGAACGACATCACCACCGAGCTCCCGCGTGTCGTCGAAGTAACCAAAGGCATTGATATCCACGAGGTGATACTCGATGGCGAGGCGGTCGTCCTCTCAGCGGCCAATCGCCCCGTGCGCTTCCAAGACACCATGAAGGGACTCGCCGGCGCCGTCCCGTTCTTCTTTGACGTGCTGTATGTCGATGGCAGGTCGATGCTGGATCAGCCCTACCACGTGCGCACCAAGCTGCTCCCCGAGGCACACCGCCCCCCTCGCCTCGTCACGGCCGACGCGAAGCAAGCCCAGAATTTCTTCGACGCCGCAATTGCCGCCGGCCAGGAAGGTCTCATGGCCAAAGGGCTCGAGTCGAAGTACGAGGCGGGCCGGCGCGGCGCCGCGTGGTTCAAGGTCAAGAAGGCGAACACGCTCGACCTCGTCGTGCTCGCGGCCGAGTGGGGCCATGGCCGCCGGCACGGGAAGCTGTCCAATCTCCACCTTGGCGCCCGCGATCCCAGCGGCGGGTTCATCATGCTCGGGAAGACATTCAAGGGCATGACCGACGAGCTGCTCGCGTGGCAGACCAAGCGGCTGCAGGAGATCGAAACGCACCGGGAAGGGATCACCGTGTACGTGCGGCCGGAGCTCGTCGTCGAGATCGCGTTCAATGGCCTGCAGGACAGCCCGCACTATCCGGGCGGTCTCGCGCTCCGGTTTGCGCGCGTGATCCGGTATCGCGACGACAAGAAACCTGAAGACGCCGACACGATCGAGACCGTCCGTCACCTACACCGCGAAGGTGCGCCGGACTCCGACGGCAAATAACGGCCAGGGCAAAACACTCTTCAAGCGGGGGAACCAGGCGGCATCGGTCCCCACGCGGTAGCGCAGTGACGGCGAGCGGCTTTGGACGGCGCGCAGCACGGTTTTGGCGACCGCGTCGGGCGCGATCCCGTGCTCCACGCGCCGCCCGAGCGCGGCCGTGGCGCGCTGGCGGACGCCGTCGTAGGCGCTCAGCGGCTTCGCCGCGGTCTGTGTCTTTTCACCGATAGGGGTATGCACGAACCCGGGCTCGATCAGTGTGACGTTGATGCCGAGCGGACGGAGCTCGTGCCAGAGGGCCTCTGAGTAGCCCTCGAGCGCGAACTTGCTGGCGGTGTAAAACGAGCCAAAGGGGATCGCGGTGATGCCCGCGAGCGAGCCGATGTTGATGATCTTGCCCGCCCCCGTGGCGCGCATTCCAGGAAGCACCGCTTTGACCATACGTACGACTCCGAAGAAATTCGTCTCGAGCTGCGCTTTCGCCTCCTCGAGACTCGTCTCCTCGGCGGAGCCCATCAGCGAATAGCCGGCATTATTGACGAGCACGTCGATCGGACCCACTCGTTCGACGCAGCTACGGACCGAGTCGTCCGAGCGGACATCGAGTGGGACCATCGTGATATTGGAAGACTGCGACGCCTGCGGTTTCCGAGCCGTGCCGAATACCTTGAACCCGTGCTCGGTGAGGAGCCGCGCGGTCGCCTGACCGATACCTGACGACGCGCCCGTGACCAAGACCGTCTGTGACATACATTCTCCGGGGGGATTATGACAGCCACAACCGTGCGAACCCTCTCACTGTTCCTGCTCCTGATCCTGCAGCTCAGCTGCCGCGCCGTGCACGCACAGTTTCCACGGAGTCAGCACGGCACCGTGACTCAGCACATCCAAGGTACCGAAGTCACCATCTCCTACAATCGCCCCGTGGCGCGCGGGCGCGAGCTGTTCGGCACGCTCGTTCACTGGGGCCGCATCTGGCATCCAGGAGCTGACTCCGTGTCAACGATCTCGTTCAACAACGACGTCATGATCGACGGCCACAGGCTTGCCGCGGGGCGCTACTCGCTGTGGACCATTCCAGAAGCGCCGCCCAAGCAGTGGACCGTGATCTTCAATCGCGGACTGGGTGGGTGGCACACCAACTATCCCGGGGAGTCGCAGGACGCGTTGCGCCTGACCGTGGCAACCGAAACCGGCCCGCACCTGGAGACTCTCACGTACTACTTCCCGGTTGTCGATGCGGACTCGGCGGTGCTGCGGTTGCAATGGGGAACGACGATCGTGCCGCTGAAGATCAAGGCCACGCAGTGAAGGTCGGCCGGACCCTCTACGCCAAGAACCGCACGGAATGGCGTCGTTGGCTTGCCAACAACCACAAGTCCGCCGCCGAGATCTGGCTGATCTACTATAAGAAGGTCAGCGGGAAGCCGCGCGTCCCCTACAACGACGCGGTCGAAG
>Ga0137394_10003661_pt1 | contig 11589 bp, 11 predicted proteins | sample czobulk116metaG_FD_108278 | JGI IMG/M metagenome (GOLD analysis project Ga0137394, IMG submission 108278) | Vadose zone soil microbial communities from Angelo Coast Range Reserve, California, USA - czobulk1.16 metaG | ecosystem: Environmental > Terrestrial > Soil > Vadose zone | place: USA... | reverse complement strand
CGTGGCTCTGCTTGCAAGCTATATTCCCGCAAGGCGGGCGATGCGCGTCGATCCTATGATTGCTTTGAGGTACGAGTAAAGAGCCATGTCCTTGCTGCGAAATATAACGAGCGGCCTTCGCTCCCTTTTCCGAAAGGAGCAGGTCGACCGGGAGTTGAATGAGGAGCTGGGCGCCTATTTGGAGATGGAAGCGGCGGTAAAGATGAGGCAAGGCGTAAGTCGTAAGGATGCGCTTCGCGAAGTGCGACTAGAGCGCGGCAGTCTCGAAGTTACCAAGGAACTCGTTCGTTCTGGCGGCTGGGAATTTTTTGTGGAGACGTGCTTGCACGACGTGCGCTTTGGCCTCCGCATGCTGCGCAAGTCTCCCGGCTTCATGGCCACTGTTGTCCTCACGCTCGCCCTCGGCATCGGTGCGACGACTGCAATCTTCAGTTTGATGAATGCAGTTTTGCTGAGGAACCTTCCTGTCAAGAATCCGACTCAATTGGTTCTGTTCGGCGCAGGCAAGTGGGGCGGAATCATGGATGAATTGCCCAATCGAAGCTGGCAACTCTTCTCCTTTCCCTTCTATCGCCAGGTTCAGCGAGATAGCAGCGTTTTCTCCGATGTCACGGCAATTTCGAGCATGTCCAGTGCGCCGCACGGCACCATCGGCGACAGTGCGGAAACGGAAGAGATCTACGCTCATTTGGTTTCCGGGACGTTCTTTTCGACGCTCGGAGTAAATCCGATCTTGGGCCGGACGTTCGGCGAGGATGACGACCGGATTCCCGGAGGCAGCCCGGTAGCGGTGGCCAGCTACGCTTGGTGGAAGCGGCGTTTCGGGGGCGCTCCTTCGATCATCGGCGAGAAAATGAGCATTGGCTCGACGGTCTACACCATCATCGGTGTCACTCCGCAAGAATTCTTCGGCACAACCGTGGGTGAGTCGCCAGACGTATGGATTCCGCTCTCGATGGAGGAAGTGCTTCCGCCAGGGTGGAAGGGATTGAACGACAAGATGTTCCAGTCGCTCTACATCATCGCGCGACGGCGACCCGAGGTGAGCGTCGAACAAGCGCAAACCAACGTCAACGTGCTTTTCAAACAGGCCGCACTGGAAATGGCGGGTTCCCAGCCCACAAAGAAGCAGCTCGACGGGATTCAACACGCCCTCATCAAGTTAACTCCGGCGGCCAGCGGATTGTCGCGGCTCCGTGTGCAGTTTTCACAACCTCTGCGCGCACTGATGGCGGCGGTCGGAATGGTTTTGTTGATCGCCTGCGCCAACATCGCGAATCTCCTGCTGGCGCGAGCGACGAACCGGCAGCGCGAGATCGCCGTGCGAATGTCGATGGGTGCAGGACGCTGGCGCGTGATTCGACAGTTGCTAACAGAGAGCTTTATTCTGGCAATGCTCGGGGCGGTTCTCGGTGTCGCGCTGGCATCTTGGGCCAGCAAGTTGCTCCTGGTGATGGTGTCCGGCGGTCCGGAGACTATTCCCGTCGACGTGGGGCTGGACAGCAGAGTACTCGTCTTTGTTGTTCTCGTTTCGCTCGCCACGCCTCTTCTGTTTGGAATGGCTCCCGCTTGGCGAGCCGCGCGAGTCGAGCTCAATTCTTCGCTCAAGCAAGGACGAAACATCGCCGCAGTGAACAGCCCGCTTGCCAGGGCTCTGGTCGTGGGACAAGTCGCGCTCTCCCTGGTTCTGCTCATTGGAGCCGGGCTATTTCTTCGCACGATGGTCAACTTGATAAACGTGGATATGGGCTTCGACAAGCACAACGTGCTTGTCTTTGGAATCGAACCAGCTTCGGTCGGTTATAAGGAGGATTCGCGGCTCACGAGGCTCTACGAGGAGATCGAACGCAGGGTGAGTGCAATTCCCGGCGTGCGCGCTGCCAGCTTTTCCTTTTTTACTTTCAATCAAGGCTCATGGTCTGAGGACGCTTGGACCCCGGAGGAGTCTCCAGAGGCGAAGGGCAATCGGGAGGTTGTTTACAACAAGATCGGCAGAGGCTTTTTTTCGGCAATGGGCTTGAAGCTGTTGGCAGGGCGCGCGTTTGATCAGCAAGACAACGAGAATTCGCCAAAGGTGGCAGTGATCAATGAAACGATGGCCCGCCTTTTCTTTCCAAACGAATCTCCGCTCGGCCGCCGATTTCGCATGGACGGACCAGACGCAAAACCTGAGAATGACAGGATCGTCGTCGGAGTGGTAAGAGACGCTAAGTATATGGCTCTAAAAGAACGGCCGTGGCCCGCTGCGTACTTGCCTTACTCGCAGGAGCCCGGGTACCTATGGAATTTTGAAGTCCGGTACTCGGGCGACGCGGGATCCACGGCTGCGGCGGTCCGCCAGGTAATTCATGACGTCGATCCGCGCCTCCCCGTCACGGGCGCCGGCACTCTTGCGGAGCAGGTTGACCGCTCGGTTGTGGATCAAAGATTGACAGCCCAACTCTCCAGCTTTTTCAGCCTAGCTGCTCTATCCCTTGCCTGCATGGGAATCTACGGACTGATGTCTTACGCGGTGGTTCACCGAACGAATGAGATCGGGATTCGCGCTGCGTTTGGAGCCCAGCAGGGGCAAATTCTGAGGCTGATCCTGCGGCAGGGATTCGTCCTGGCTGCGCTTGGCGTGGCCGTGGGAATTGGCTTGGCATTCGTATTCACGCGCTTTTTAGGTAGCTTGCTCTTTGGCGTCCAACCGCTCGATCCGTTGACGTTCATTGGTGTGGCACTTTTGTTGACACTTATCGCCCTAGCCGCGTGCTACATCCCCGCGCGGCGCGCCACGCGCGTCGATCCCATGGTGGCCTTGCGTTACGAGTAGTTCGCAGTTTTGGATCAGCGTGTGGTGCAATAGCCTTTATCCCAATTTATCCCAATAACCTGCCAACCCTGCCCAAACCGTCCAGGCTCAGCCGAACGGCGTCTTTAGTTTTCAGCAACTTACCAGCGAGCCAGAGCGCAATCACCCGTTTTTTGCTAAACCGTTGTACGAGCTAAAACTTGTACCGGGGGTTCGAATCCCCCCCTCTCCGCCAGATTCTGTATCTTGTTCAGACGTCGAATCTTGGCGGCATACGGAACAGCGCGATCTCAATCGCTTCCGACACAATTTGAAAAAATCTGCTGGCCAGCTGCTGGCCTGACCGTCGAGCGGTGCGGAAAACCGTTGCCAGTTGAGCATTCGGATGCGGCCGCCGCTCGTTGCTCATCGTCAAATCTCAACTCTAGTTGTTGGCGATCTTCTTTTGCCCTTCTTAATTCTTCGATCTGGGCCTGCATCCTTTCGACGGCTTCCACCATGGTTCGATCAAAGACTTTGATGTAATGTTCCTTGGTAACGTGTGGTTTTGAGTGGCGCAAGATGCGTTGCACCACCTTATCGGGAGCTCCCATCGCATACAAGTTCGAGGCGAGTCCTTCGGCGGAACGCGTGCCATCCGTACCACGGCAGACGAATAGCCCTAAGAGTTGGCCGAATCACCCGCCGCCCGACTTTATCCGCGTTGATCGGAAGCCTGTTACCGGAGTGAAAAACGACACCGGTTTCCGGATTACCTACGGACCTGCGGTATTCGTCTAAGATTTCGGCCAAAGCCGGAATTATCGGTACGGAATTGCGGCTGGCACGCGTCTTCGGAGGGTTGACCACAGATCTCCAAATCGAACGGTTGATCGTCAATTCGGCGCCAGTGTAATCGGTCCACTCGAGTCCACGCAGCTCACCTAGCTAGCTAGGCGTAACCCGGCAAAGGCTGCGGTCGCGACCAGACTCTTTGCGAGGAGCGGGAGCCGATCGAGCATTTGGAGAACTTGGCTGAGATCGTAGGCATGCGTCTCTCCCGGCTCTCTGGCATCCCAGGGGATCAAGACGCCATCAACTGGATTTGCCCCATCGAACGCTCCGTCATTTTTGGCGAAGGTGAAGATGGTGCTGAGCACTGACTTGATGTGTTGCAACGTGGTTTTCGTAAGATCCCGCTCTTTCGCGATCGCGCGTAGCATTCGGCTGGCGTCCACGGTGCGGAATTCTCGCAAACGAAGCTCCCCGACACGATTGCGGAGGTAATTGATCCAGATTTCCTCATGCCCCTTGCTGGTGCTCGCTCGACGCTCTTCCTTGGTCCAAGGCAAGTAAGCTCCCTCGACAAAGGCGGTTAACGTGATCCTTGAATTTGCACTGAGCCGGTCGCGATTGACGGTTTGCATGAAGGATTCCCGACACTGCTCGACTTCAAAAATATTGGAGAAGTCATTCGAGCGGCCGAGATACTTGGAGATACGCTTAAGTTGGCTGGATCCGTCTGCCTGCGAGATTCGCTGGCGGTATTGCACGTACCATGCGCCATGATCCTCGTACAGATAGCCCTTTTGATAATGGAAATTTACTTTCATGGCTAGCTCCCATCTGCGGCCTAGGCCGCGCACCAATCATTTGTTGGTAGTAACGGGGGATAGTCAAATAACAAACCTAGCCTGGCGGATCTTGCCGCAGTCGGAAGCTTTCTACCGAAAGTACATGACGGACCTGGGCCCCAATCCAAATCATCAAGGGCTCCATTATTTCGAACTGAGCGTGGAGCAAAAGCGTCCAGAGCGAGCCGACCACTCCGTCTCCTATGATTATAGTTGACAAACGCACTACTCTCCTATATCTATAGGAGAGTGTGCAGGAATTGAATCGATGCGGAAGAAAGCCAGAGTCCTGACCCCTTTAGAACGACGAATTATGCGCGTGCTCTGGGAAGGTGGAGCGGGAAACGTCCAGAAGGTCTTGCAGGGGCTGACGGGTGAGCCTCAGCTTGCCTATACCACGGTGCAGACCACGTTGAATGTCCTGCAACGCAAAGGCAAAGTGAAGAGAAAGCTCGTTGGACGCGCCTACGAGTACAGCGCCATCGTTTCGCAAGAGGCCGCCGACTCACACGAGCTCAAGGACGTCTTGCAGAAGGTTTTTCGAGGGTCAGTGGACGACCTTCTGCTGTCTTTGGTCCGGAGCAAGCAGCTCGACGCGCAAAAAATTGCGGAGCTACAGGAGAAGTTACGAGCCAGCGAGAGCGCGGAGGAGGAACCGGAATGAGCGCAATTCAAGAAACCTTATTCGATCTGCTGCTCAATTCCCTTCTACAAATAGGTTTTTTTGCCATTGTGGCGGCGGGCTTCTCGCGTCTCGTCGCGAAGGCAAGCGCAAAGCATCAATATTTCTTCTACTTCACAGTGCTCCTCTTGTGTTTGGCGGCCCCGGTTATCAACACCTTTTGGGAATCGCCCTCAACGGTAGTTGCGGAGAAATCTCGGCAGCGGGTTCTTTCGGGCGCTGCAGGGGCGAATCACAGTTTTTGGATTTGGCAGGCTCATTCTGAGCAGCATAAGCAGTTCACAATCGCTCCTGGGTTCCAAGGTTGGATCGTCGGCATTTGGGGGGTGCTTGTTCTGTTTCGGCTGGCCCGCTTCGGCCGAGCTGTTCATCGAGTTCATCGGCTACGGAGAGAAGCATCCGTCCTTTCGCCTGCCCAAGTTGGGATGGCCAGCCGGATCATCGAGGCCAAGCACCAGGTCGCTCTTCTTGAATCTGCAGCTATCGACGATCCCGTGACTGTCGGGGTGTTTCGTCCCGCTATTTTGCTGCCCAGTAAAGTGCTGCCAGAACTCGGCGAACAAGAGCTCTCGGCAGTTCTTGCGCATGAATATGGCCACATCCGCCGAAGAGACTTTCCGGTCCACATCCTATGTGAATTGATCTCGTTGCCTGTGGCCTGGCACCCCGGCATCGGCTATCTGATGTCAAAGATCTCGCAGACGCGGGAGCTTGCCTGCGATGAGTATGCCGCTGCGCGTCTTGGGAAGCGCCTTTCGTATGCCAACACACTTTTGCGCCTGGCGTCACTGTGCTTGCGCGTTTCTCGTGGCAGCGCCGCAGGCCTGGGTATCTTCGACGGTGACAATCTGGAGGATCGAATCATGATGCTGACCGAAAAAACACTTTCGTTATCGCGGACGCGTGTACTTGGGCTTGCCCTGGCAACGAGCATAGCGTTTGGCGGGGGCGCAATGCTCGCGCACGCGATGAGCTTGCAAGCAAGCTCGAAGCCGTCGAACACGGCGGAAAAGTTCGCAGGCACTTGGCACTGGATGTTCGATGGAAAGAGTTTCTCCACGATGATTCTGGTTCAGAGCGGATCCGGCTTTACGGGAACGGTCACCCCCTCTCGAATCGCGCTGAAGAGTGATGGAGGATTACTTCGGGCTGAGCCGTCCGAAGACAGCACGCCAAAGCCAATCACAAAGGCAACGCTGGAAGGTTCTGCACTGCACATCACAGTCGGAGACGGAAACAGGCCTTTTGAATTCACCGTGACCCTGAAAGACGACATCCATGCCGAAATCCACCCGGTAGGAGCTCCGCCAAATATGAAGCCGATACCGGCCGAGAAGGTTCAGTAGCGCGCATCCGCGTGATTTCGGGCGACCCGATCGAATCAGCGGGAGAGCAACGCATATGACCCCAGGCCGCCCTAGAACTTTGCCCTGGCTTGAAGAGGGATGGCGAGACCTGCGCTTTGGCGTGCGTTCTCTTGCGCGAATGCCCGGGTTCACATCGATCGCGCTTTTGGTCATTGCCGTCGGCATTGGACTGAATACCGCGGTCTTTACAGTGGTGGATGCCGTAGTTCTCAAGCCCCTGACCTATCCCGACGCGCAGGCTCTGGTGCAATTGGTGACTACCAGCAGCCAGGGTCCAATCACGGTCGCCAGCATTCCCGAATACAACGTCTGGCAACAGCAATCCAGTGTCTTCCAGCAAGTGGCCGCCTACGATTGGGGCGGAGCGGGAATGAACGTCACGGGCGGAGATCGTGCCGAGCAAGTACTCGGCATCCGTGTCACCAGCGGATACTTCGCGCTATTTGGCGCTCCGGTCGTTGCCGGACGAAGTTTCACTGAGGCAGAAGATCGCCCAAATGGCGGCCACGTTGTCATGTTGAGTTACGGTCTGTGGAAGAGGCGCTTCGGTGAGAGCCCCAAGATCGTTGGTTCTACCATCCAACTGGAGGACAAGCCGTGGCTAGTTGTCGGCGTCATCGGCCGGGACTTCGCCACCGACATCCCCGTCGATCTGTGGATACCTTTTCAGTTCGATCTGACTTCCCGCGAGATGGCCCGCCACTTCAATGTGGCAGCCCGTCTGAAGCCGGGCGTCACGCCTGCTCAGGCAAATGCGCAACTCGCGTTGGCCGCTGACCAGTTCATCCGCACATTCGGCAGCAACGCCCTGCCACCCCACGGAGGGTTCGGTACAGTGTCGCTCCAGGAGTCGTTGATTGGCGATACCCGCTTTCCGCTCATGGTTCTGCTCGGCGCCGTGGGGTTCGTGCTTCTCATTGCCTGCGCCAATATCGCCAACCTCTTGCTTGCGCGAGCTTCGGTCCGAAGGCGCGAACTTGCGACGCGCGCGGCTCTGGGAGCCGGACGCGGACAGATCATTCGGCAACTGCTGACTGAGAGTGTTGCGCTTTCCTTTGCAGGCGGCCTGTTGGGCTTGGCCATCGGGTTCAGCGGCGTGCGTCTGCTGCTGAGTATCAGCCCTGGCAACATTCCGCGAATCGGAGAAAATGGCTCGGCAATCGGACTTGATTACCGGGTCCTGCTTTTCACTTTTGGGATCTCGTTGCTTACCGGCATTCTCTTCGGCCTGTTGCCGGCGGTTTCCGCGTCGCGATCTGATCTCATTTCCTCGCTCAACGAAAATTCCAGCCGGTCCGGCATGGGCCTTCGCCATGGCAAGGTCCGCTCGCTGCTCGTGGTAAGCGAGATAGCTCTTGCCTTGGTTCTCGTCACCGGAGCCGGTCTACTCGTCCGGACTTTCCTGAAGTTGGAGGATGTGAATCCCGGTTTCACCACCACTAACATGCTCAGCGCGTCTATGTCGGTGCGTGGGAGCCGCTTTCAAAGAACAGAACCTGTAGCCCAGATTGTGCGCAAGGGCCGGGAGCGCCTCGTGTCTGTCCCGGGGGTAGCGGACGCGGGTGCGAGCTACTGCCTGCCACTGGCAGGGCTGTTTCGGGATGGGTTTTGACATCCTGGGACGACCCAAGGAAGAGACGCCCTTCAGCGGCGTCGCGGGCTTCTTTTCCGTCTCTTGGAGCTATTTCGCAACGTTCGAAATTCCTATCCTCCGCGGGCGCGCCTTTACCGAGCAGGATGACAGCGTCGCGCCTGCGGTCGTCCTCATCAACCAGGTGATGGCCTGGCGGTATTGGCCCAAAGGCGACCCGCTGAACGGCCGCATTCAGATCGGAGCGGGGGGACCGGCGTTTGCCGAGCCAGCCCGCCAGATCATTGGCATCGTCGGGGATACACGCGACGCCGGTGTCAGCCGCGATCCTTTTCCGACGATGTACATTCCTATCGCCCAAATGCCAGACGCGGTGACTGCGCTCAACTCCCAGGTCGCGCCGCTGTGGTGGATCGTGCGGAGCCGCGTGAATCCATACACGTTGCGCGCTCCCATCGAAGCTGCGCTGCGTGAGGCCAGCGGAGGCTTGCCGCTCGCTCATGTGCGGACCATGGCCGAGGTCGAAGCGCGCAGCACGGCGCGCCAACGGTTCAACATGGTTCTGCTGACCATCTTCGGATTGTCCGGATTGCTGATGGCCGCCATCGGCGTCTATGGAGTCATGTCGTATTCCGTTCAGCAGCGGACCCAGGAAATAGGGGTTCGCATGGCGCTGGGAGCGCAAGCCTCCAATTTGCGCAACATGATCATCGAACAGGGCATGCTGCTCGCTCTGTTGGGCGTGGCAGCGGGGCTCGGCGGGGCATTTTGGCTCACACACTTCCTGGCCAGCTTCCTTTTTGGCGTCAAAGCCTTGGATCCGATTGCCTTTCTTGTTACACCGCTGCTTCTCAGCGCAGTTGCGCTCTTTGCCGTTTGGATTCCAGCGCAGAGAGCAACGCGCGTTGATCCGATGACTGCGCTCCGGCTGGAATAGCGAAGTGAAATCTGCTGGCAGGAAACTGAGGAGCCCATTCTGATGAATGTTTCTGAGGCGCTGGCACCACTATTTGTGCTGATGCTGGTTTTGACCATGGGACTACCTGCGAGCGCGCAGAGTGTGACTACGTCTCAGTATGACAACGCGCGCAGCGGCACCAACCGACACGAAACCATCTTGACTCCGCGCAATGTGGACGTCCGCCATTTTGGGAAAAATTTCACGCTGAAGGTAGACGGGGACGTGTACGCGCAACCGCTCTTTCTCGCAGGATTGAATATACCCGGCAAGGGGCAACACGATGTGCTGTTTGTTGCTACTGAGCACGACAGCGTATATGCCTTCGACGCCTACGGCCATCCCGCATCGCCACTCTGGCACGTGAACTTTCTCGGGAAGGGAGTGACGACTGTTCCTGCAGACGATGTTGAATGCCCCTTCATCGAGCCGGAGGTCGGAATTACCTCGACGCCGGTAATTGATCTGGATACTGGAACCCTGTATGTGCTGGCGCGTACCAAAGAGCGGACAGGATCGCTGTCGAGATATTACACGCAGCGTTTGCATGCGCTGGCGGTAACAACCGGGCTCGAAAAGTTCGGCGGCCCTGTCGATATCAAGGCTACGATCAACGGGAGGGGGACCGGTAGCCAATCGGGGAAAGTGAAATTTGATCCGTTGCGCGAGAATCCTCGCGCCTCGCTTCTGATGGCAAATGGATCCGTCTATCTTACGTGGGCCTCTTCCTGCGATGTGGGACCTTACCACGGATGGGTGATGACTTATGACGCGCACACCCTCAAACAGAAAGCAGTATTCAATACCTCTCCCGACGGGGATGACAGCGGCATTTGGGCCAGCGACACAGGACCAGTGGCGGACGAGAGTGGCAACCTGTTTCTTGCGACTGGAAATGGGCGCTTCGATGCAGCCAAGGGCGGGCGCGATTACGGAGATAGTTTATTGAAACTGAAGGGAGGAAGTTTGAAGCTCGACGACTATTTCGCGCCGTTCAACGTCGACAAACTGGATGCCGACGACAATGATCTGGGTTCGGGAGGTCCAGTGTTACTGCCGCCCCAACCGGGGCCGCACCCGCACCTCGTCGTGATTGCCGGCAAGGGCGGAACCATCTATCTGATCGACCGCGACCGCATGGGTCATCATCAGCCAAATGGTGACAGTCTGGCCGTGCAAACGATACCCAGCCCAGGAGGCGGCGTGTTTGGCTCAATGGCCTACTGGAACAACAACCTCTACGTGCTGAGCAACAGCCCTAATGACGCTCTTCGTCAATTCCTCGTACACGAGGGAAAGCTGACGCTCAAAGCGGCAAGCGGTTCCCGCTTTGCAGCTACCGCCGCAACTCCGAGTATTTCGGCAAACGGCGCGCGGGATGGGGTGCTTTGGGTTCTGCGCGTGAACGATGACAGGAACGCCATGTTGTACGCCTTCGACGCCGTCGATATCTCCCGCTTACTCTACGACAGCGAGCAGAATCCGTCTCGGGACCGCGCCGGGCTGGCGCTGCATTTCAATATTCCGACAATTATGAAGGGGCATGTCTACGTTGGAGCGAAGCGCGAAGTGAATGTCTACGGCCTATTGAACCGAAAGACAGTAGGAAGATGAACAGGCGGTGGTGACGGCGCTTATTATTCCCAATGCTTCTATGCTGCGGTTGCTGCGCTCCGTCGGCAGAGTAGTGGTGTCTCAGACCCAAGATCATTGCGAGTGCGGCTACGGCCGAGAGGGAACCGGCGCCGAGGCAAGTCTTAGCCGCGACCACCGTGTCGAAGAGTCGGTTAGGACAAAAGTGCGCGCTTTTGCGCTAAGCGTTTTTGCGATGGTCTCGCGAAAAAAACTGCTGCACTCCTGCTGCACTATAGGCTGCAAATGAGGGCATTTTGCTGCGACTGAGAAGCCTCTAACTCCAACAAAACTCATAGAAATCGGTGGGTACGAACAGGTCAGGTAGAATTAGCAAACTGCCTCCTTTAGCCTCTCGGCTACATAAAGCCTTTATCCCAATTTATCCCAATAGGCTGCCAAACGTGCCCAAACCGCCCAGAGCGAGCCGAACGGCGTCTTTAGTTTTCAGCGAGTTACCAGCGAGCCAGACGCAATCACTCGTTTTGCTAAACCGTTTTGGGGGCTAAAACCTCCAACGGGGGTTCGAATCCCCCCCTCTCCGCCATGATTTTAACACCTTTGTTTTCTGTATTTTACAGTTCTTGGTGTCTATCCCGATGCAAAGATATTAAAAAGATATTGTTATTTGACAAGTAAATTTTGTGAAGCCATCTCCCGAGCAGCCCGTAGCTGTGGCCGACGCACTGCAGCACGCCCAAGGTATCCGCTCCTCAAGAGCCACTCCCGAAGCGGCGGTCTGCGAAGCCGTAGGCGGAGCGCTCAGGCCACAGCGGGGAAGTGGCCTGAGAAAGATTTTCAGAGAATGATCTCGGGCCAACCGGGGATATCTCTCCGACTAGTCCGTTCACCGTTCGTGTGGATTACTTCTGGGTAGGGCGTAATCCGTCCAGAGTCGATGCCAAGCGCGGAGATCACTTCCTACAAGCCGACCACTCGTCCACTCGCTTGG
>Ga0137394_10003660_pt1 | contig 11589 bp, 34 predicted proteins | sample czobulk116metaG_FD_108278 | JGI IMG/M metagenome (GOLD analysis project Ga0137394, IMG submission 108278) | Vadose zone soil microbial communities from Angelo Coast Range Reserve, California, USA - czobulk1.16 metaG | ecosystem: Environmental > Terrestrial > Soil > Vadose zone | place: USA... | reverse complement strand
GCAGCCCAGGCCCACCGTCCTGCTGTTCTTGGCGTGGCGCGCGTGCTGCGAGTACACCATCGAGTCCACCCAATCACAGGCGCGCGCTTCGCTTATGAACACGCAGAGCGCCACTACTGCTACCAATGCAGCGCCGCACACTCTGAATACTTCTCGCGTGGTCAGCCCCCTGCGGTTCATCGTCTCCCCTTCGCCTTGTAGAAAATGTGCGAACCCCACTGCCCTAATATTACCATATCCGAGCGCCAATAGGGGTTCACGTAGAGCGCATGGAAGTGCGTCGCGCCTCCAGTGAAGTCCTGCATGCTGAGCGACAGGCGCGCTACTTCCTGCGCTCGCTGCCACGCCGGGCCGTCTTCCACCTTGGGTGGGCTGAGCGTCCACGAGAACTGCTTGTACGCCTGCACCACTTCGCAGACCTTGGCCGGGTCGCGGTGCGCGCGGTTGAGCGTGACCTGGGCGATGGCGAACAGCCCAGTCAACGGCTCGGTCTTGTCGCCCTCATGGTACAGGTTGAGCGCGAGACACAGGACCGCGGCCTCGATCACTTCTTGCTCCGATGCGGCACGCACTTGCCGTCCACGACTTCGCCACCCTGTGCGTGGCAGTACACCAGCGGCGTGACGGGTTGTTGCTCTACTTTGGTCGCGGGGCTGACGGGAAATTCTTTCGCCATGATGTAGGCCAAAATGCAGCCTGCCAAAATGAAGGCGGCTACCGCTACAATTTTCATTTGCGTCTCCTATCACGTCGTTGTAGTACCTCGAACATTTCGTTGCACACGGCGCGGCCGTGCAGGGCGATAAAGCCGGTGATGTCCATTCGCGCTTCGATGCGCGCCATCTGATCCCGAGACGACAGCTTCGCCGTCAGCCGGTCGAACTTGCGAAGCAGCGCGGGCGAGTAGGCTCTCACCAAAAGTACCACTCGAATTCGCCGGTCACGCTCACGTAGTGCTGCGACCACTGCGGATGCGCCCGCGACCAGCGCCACATCTCCAGGCAGTGCTTGGCCACGGTTACTTCGTAAAACTCGACTGGCCCGTAACGGTCGCAGTGAACGCCTGACACCATGTATACCGGCTCTTGCTCGTCGGTCATGACAACTCCGGGGTCGAGCGCTTCGGCACACGCCGGCCTAGCTTGTGCGCGACCAATTTATCCACGGGGGCGCGGTCTACGTGCATAGTCGGATAGGCAACAAGGCCGAGTTCTTTCAACGCGCGCGCCCGGATGTCGGCCTCGCGGGCCGGCGTGATGCGGGCTAGCGCGGCCTTGTAGCGTGTCTCGTGCTTCAGCTTGTGGTGTTTCAAAACAGCCCTCCGGTGTGGACGCATAGTACCACGAAGATAAAGACCGGCATCACGATCAGGCCGGTCAGCAAGAAGTTCATTTGCTCACCCACACGGCGATGATCAGGAGCATGCAGCCAATGCCGCCCAGGACAATGCGCGGCCCACGCAGCGGCGGATAGTCGGACGCGAACGCGGTGATGATCAGCGCTGTGATGCCGGCCATGCCGATGTAGTAGGCGATCATCCGACGCGCACCCGCACTTCGCTGTCGCCGTCCGCTAGCCAGCCCGAGCCGCCATTTAGGTAATGCACGCGCGTAGCAGCCCCCTCGCTCGTGTCGTGGTCACTCTCGGCGATCCACTCGCATCCACGCTTTGTACCTGCGGGCGCATAGAACCCCACAGTGTATAAGTTGCTTTCGCTCTTGATGTAGACGTACATGGATCTCCTCAGCCGTGCGGTAATTTCGTCAGCGGGTTGACGGTCTTGATGCAGTGCCGGCACAGATCGGTACGCGACCCATGCAGGTGCCGGATGCCGTGCTCGGCGGTCAGGATGTCGGCCGCAGTGCGCTGCGCTTCCTCATGCGCGTGGAGCGCCGCGTTCACGTCACCCCGCCAGCCTCGGCCTCGACGGATCATGAGTGGCTTGCCATCACGACGTAGAACCCCGACTTGGGATAGCACTTCAGCGTGAACTGTATTTCGTGCTTCACCAAATAATTCAACAGCGGTGCGAGCGTTACGCCCTGAAGGGTATGCACACTGCGTCCGTTGCGATTGAAGTTCTCTACCACGAACTCCAACAGGCGCGCGGTGATCTTGCGCGGCGTGCCGCGCGTGGTAATGGCCGAAGTCTGGAAGATCATTGTACATCCTCCAATATCGATTCCAGGTCAACGATTACTTCCCACAGTACCTCGCGGCGCAGCTTCGAGCGTTCCTTCGCCAGCATCATCAGGTACGTTCGGACTAGCTCCCGCAGACGCAGCTTCATGTCTTCCCCCGCTGCAACTCGTTCTTCGCCACCAGCGCATCACGGCGCAAGCGACGCAGCCGGATAACTTTCAGCGTCTCGGCCGGCGTGCGGCGCGGCACAGCATCGAACTCGTTCTCGTAAGCCGAGCCGGCGCGATCTTTCGCGTTGAAGGTGCCGACGTAATGTACTTTAGGCACGGGGCACCGCCAGCGTCTGCCGCAGTAGCGTCATCAATGACTCCCGCGCGCTTTCCAGGGTTGCAGCCGTCTCGTCACTGGCAGCGTGCACATCTTCGTACAGAGCCGCCTCGTACTTGTCGAGCGCAAGGCGAATATCGTCATGATCCATGGTTCACTGGCTCCCTGATAGATTCCTCGGTCTTGCGGTTCGCTAGCTCGTGGAACGGCGGCAGCTTCTTCAGCCGGTACAGTTCCACCGGGTCGTGGCCCTCGCCGAACGCTGCCGGGTTGCCGTCGATGCGCTCCCGCTGGCACGTAATGCAGATCGGCGGCGTGCTGCTGCCTCGGATGCCCGCCACTTCAAAGACGTGACCCATCGCGGTATCGCAACCGCAGCTAGGCAGGCGCACTACCATCACGGTGTCGCCCACTTCAATCATGCAGCCCTCTGCTGGCGGCGAGCGATACGCTCGCGCTTGAACTCGGCGTGGCTGGCGCGGCGGTCCCGGTCAGCCTGCGGCGCGTAGTGCGCCTGCTTCGTGTCGGGGTTGTAGGTGTAGCGGCGTTGCTTCGCCGCGGCACGGGTGGCCTTGGCAGCGCGACCGCGGCCCTTGCCATGTCCGCGCGACGTGTACGGCGGCAACTGGCTCAACTCGATCTGCCGGTCGATAGGGTTCAGGCCCTTGTGAATGATCACGGCCATCTGATCCATCAGGGCCATGGCGTGCTTGAACGGCACGCGCGAACCGGGGAGTCGGGTGATCACTTCGCCGTTGCGGCGACGTTGGCCGATGTTCTTGCGGCGCTCGTGGCGCTTCGGCTGCGGGACGAACTTGGTCTTCTCGACCTGCGGCGTCTCTTCGATCTCTAGTTCGCGTAGAGCGCTGCCCGGTTCGATCTTGACGTGGAACTTGTCATTGAGCACGCCGGTCTTCAGTGGTACGTCCATCACTCCTCCAGGTTCTTCAGCGCGCGGCCCTCGGCCTCGGCTGCGTCCAACTCGTCGGTGTTCACGGCCTCGGCTTCGAGCACCGCGTCTTCGTTGGTCAGGTCCGGCACTGGCTCGGTCGGCTTGCGCGGCTTGCGGCCGTGCCAACTCTGCGCGCCGGGGATGTAGAACGACGCCGGCTCTGTGTGGTCCGGCTGCTCTGCTCGTAGGTAGTCCGAAAGTCTTGTAATTTTTTCACCCGATGCGGTAGAACTTGTTGAACATAAGGATGGGACCATGGCCGCGTGGAAAAGTTCACGTCTTCCAGATCAGCGGCCAGCGCAAGCATGGCATGAAGGATACCACGTACACGCCGGTCAGGTCGGCCACCAGGAAGAACAGCCCCAGGGCGAGCACGATCCAACCGATATGCCGCAACATCAGCGGTTATCCTTGTCGAACTTGTCGGCGACCTTATCCAGCTTCACGCGTAGCTCCTCGATTTCATCCTTACGCTCGGTCCACAGGTCATCGTCGATGTGCCGGCGGATGTGCGCGCGCACCAGCTTGTCAAGATACTGCGGCTTGAGCGCATCCAACTCCCATGACTCGTCGCCATACTCGGCTTGGTAGCCGGCGAAGCGCGCGTCAGTGGTCTTGGCTGGATTGGGCGGCGGCTGCTGCTCCTCGATCTGCGCCATGGTCAGCGCGATGCGGCTCAATTGCACCGCGCCGCCGAACTCGCTGGTGAACAGGTGGATACGTTCTTCCAGGTCGCGCGTCATGTCGATCCCGCTCGGGTCATGGTCACCGCAATGCAGGATGTGGACTGTCTGATCGGCCTGCAACGCTGAGGCCACGTCGCCCACGCAGAACTCGCGGAGCACAGTGCCGCTCGGGTAGCCGCGCGCCGCGAGCAGCGGCACGTCGTAGCTGTTGCAGACCCGCTCCAGCACGCCGGCCAGCGCTTCCTTCTCCACGATGACGAACACGCGGCAGTCCTGGCCCGCCCACATATCCATGTGGAACGAGCGCGCAGCGCTACGGACTATCTCGCCTGCCGAGTCCCATCGGCTGCGACGGATGAACTCGCGCGTGCGGTCTTCGATGGCGTCCCAGTCCATAATGCCGGCCAGCTTCGCGTCGTTCACGATGCCGGTGATCCGCTTGTAGGACTTCTCGGTGTTGGGCACGACAGCCCGCGCCACTAGCTGATAGTAAAGCTGTCGCACGGTGAGGCGGTAGCCCTGCTGCACGTAGTCCATCACGATGGCGTTCATGCGCTCGATCAGCGCGAGCGATTCGCCACTGAAATTCTTGTCGATGTACTGTTGCCGGCTCATTTGCCCTCCAGGTAATTGTCCATAGAGCGGATGGAGTATTCGATGTCCAGGGCGGCGCACGTAGCCTTCAGCGCGCCGGCCTCGTCGTTCAGGTAGTAGTGCGCCACGCCCTCGATGCCGGCGCGTTTGATGGCCGCGATCATGTCGAGCGCCACGCCTACAGCGTACTGCTCCGGGTCGCGCTCACTCGGCGCGGTCCACGGCCCGATCTGCTTGCACGCGACGAGCGCGGCCGGCACATAGGCCAGCGCGAACGCTTCGAGCCGCTCCGGGTTGATCCGTAGCTCGCTCATGCTGGTATGCCATTGAGCGCGGCGAGTACGGTCCGCGCGTCTTCCAGCGAGTAGGTATCGGCGAGCACCTTGCGTGTGTTGCCGATCTCCCACACATCCTCGATGCTGCCGGGATGGGCTGATTTTTCCGCTACAGCTAAGCGCGCCGTGATCATAATGCTGTCGCAGCCGCACGAGCATGCGTAGCGGTACTTCTTGCTGATCCTCCACTTCATAGATCCCCCGTGGCCACCATCGCGGCGGCGAAGCACAGCAAGAGCACGCGGAGATTGGTCTGCCCCTTCCAACTGCGCCGCCACAGATCGCCCACGTTGCGCGCCCTGTGCTCCAAGCCGAATGCCTCCTGATAGGCCAAGCGATCTGCGTAGCCTATCGCGCCAGTTACGGCGATGCAGGTGAACTCGGTGCCGTCGCGGCTTTCGCTGCTTCGGCCATCATTGGCCTCATACTGCTGCGCCAGCCGCTCGTAAGCGGCGCGTTTGTATTCCTTGATGGTGCGCGTGCTCATGACCGCTCCGCTGACTCGATCTTGAGCGCCAACTCGCCGAACTTTTGCGCCTTGACGTAATACTTCTTGTTGTCAGCCGGCGTGCAGCTTGCCGCGTCGCGCGCGGCGTGACTAGCGGTCACTGCGATGCGCAGCGCTTCGACCACTGTGTTCCACTCGATCAGGTTCAGCTTCATGTGTCCCTCCAAAAAACGGATACTAAGGCCGGTGCCGGCCAGTTGTCAAGCCTTGCGGATCTTCTTCCCGGTGCGCTTGGCGAATGCCCGGTCGCGCTTCTCATTGATGATCTTCTGGCGGGCCAGCAGATCGTACAGGCCCCCGAAGGTGCAGGTGTACCCCGTGCGCTTCCCCTTCAAGCGCGCCTTGATGATTTCCGAGCCGGTGTCGATGTCCAGGTGCACGGGCCGCTTCTCGCGGTGCAGTGCCTTGCCTTTGATGTGGCGCACACTGCCGCGCTTCCATTCCTGGCACTCGCTGGCCGGCGCGATCACATCCGCGCCGCTGTGCGGGCGCAGCCGATACGTCAGCACGCCGCCCTCGTCGCCTTCATCACCCACCACCCAAAACGACACTAGGCGATAGCGTCGCTCCCGATACACTTTGAATCCCATATTGTTGATCATGACATGATCCCGGTGTACCCTCTGTACTCCCACGCCTCGATGACGCGCACGCGCAGCGACGTGCCAGGGGGCACACTGGCCCCCACGACCGCGAACGCGTGGCTGGCCTGCCGCACGTAGTAGCGACCCACCGGGTGCTCGCGCAGGAAGCGGGCGAGTGTGCGCGGCTTCATCCGCACCTTGCGGAACGATAGGCCGAGCGACTTCACGTACTCAATCAATTTGGGCGAGCTAAACCGTCGCCCCTTTCTCCGGCCGGCGCCGACTGCAAGGCACATCGCCAAGCTGAGCGGTATGCCAGTCACATTGGCAAGCGCGCGCACCGTACAGCCGGCGCGGCCGGTTACTTCCTTGGAATTCGTAATCATGTTTCCCTCACTCCGAAAAGCAAGAGTATAGCACGGCCGTTTTTCGCGTTATCAAGCTGTGCCCCACGAGCACGGCCGCGTAGCCCCACGGTACGTTTATCGGCCACTCGGCGGTATAAGGTGTATAACCCCTTCGGCGGGCCGAGTGTCAACGTGTCGATCAACCGCCACGTTGCATCGTCGTAGAAGTTGTAGAAGGAATATAGGCGCCACGTTCCCCACTTCCGCGCCAGCACGCGCGCCCGCGCGCCCCGGTCCGTCCGCAGGTCGCGCATGATCATCTTGCCACCGCTGCCTAGCGGTTCCCGGCCGGCGCGGTCGAGCCGTACAGCGTAGTAAGCGCGTCTCATGCTACCGCCCGGTGCTGCTTGCGCGCCTTGGCTCGGGCGCGGTGCCACGATGTCAGGGACGGGATGAACTTGTAGCGCGCCGCGAAGCACGCGCGGCATTCGGACTGCCGGCCGTCCGCCATTTGCGCGTTGCGCGCGAAGGCCAGCATGCCCTTGGTGGCATGACAACCCGTGCACTTCTTGCGCGCCTTCTCGACCACGGGCGGCACGTCCACAACAGAAAACCATTTCATGATTGCCTCCGATAGATTAGGCCGTGCGCGTGTAGCTCGCGCGGTGGCTCAGGAATTTGCCGCGCTATCCAGTAGACCCCTTCCAGGTCTTGCAACGCGCGGTAGGCTTCGATCACCGCCCCGGATAAGTACCACTCGCCCCGCTTGGGCGCGCGGTGCTCACCTGTAGCTCGAAAAAATCCCGGCCCCTGAATGATGGAGTACCCGCCCCCGCGATAGGTGCCGCGCGGCGCGGTCATGACGCCACCGCCACGGGCGGCGGATTCTGGCCGCACGCCACCAGGAAACGGCGGCGATCAAAGCGCGCATTGTCGCGGGCGAATAGGTCCGCTAGCTCGTAAGCGATTCTGCGCCTTACGTCCGCGTTCATTTGCACGGCGGCGGGCGTCGCGCAGTCGATCAGCGCGGCGTCAGAGATGACGCGCGCAATGGCCACATAGTGCATTCTCGAAAGCATAAACTTCCCCTTCCAATACTGCGCGCGGTAGCGGTCGCGCGCTGCCCGTACAGCTAAAACCCTAAGTGATGCGCCCCCACGTCCACGGGCGCACGGGTTAGGATTCTACCACCATTGCAAGCGCTGCCCCATGAGTAACAGCGTGCCGACGAAAAAGGCCACGCTGCCCGCCATGTATAGGCATTCGGCTATTAGGCTAATCATGCCGCCCCCTTCCAGTTAAGCGAGCGCTGGCCGGCCGCGACCGCCGCGCGCGCCTTGCGCGTTGTAATGTTGCGCCAGTGTACCCACGTAGCAGCCTGTACGCTGTGCGCCGGTTCCCCTACTAGCTCCGCGACTTCGCGGTAAGCCTGCGCTGCCAGCGCGTAGCGCTTCGCGGTCACGCGCGCCGCTGGTATGCGTTCTGTCCCTGGCGTGTTACGAAATACGGCCCACTGACCGCGCGCGATGTTCCAAGCGTGCCCGTCGATTACTACCGCGTCAAGGTCGCGCCCCGATAGCAGCCCGTAAAAGGCGCGCACTTTTAGACCGCCTAGCACTTCCAGGGGCAGCGCGCCCTTGAGTATCGCCACCGCCCGCCGGACAAACAGCTTGCTATATGTCGGCACGGTCGCGCGCGGATTGTGCTGCAGCGCGTTGACGTAGCTTAGGGCGTGCTCCCATCTTAGACCCGGTGAAATGGCGCTAGCTGCGCCCGCTACCGCGTCGAGCGTTAGGCCATAGCGCTTGCCAAAGTCGGCGCAGCGCTCCCGCTCTAGTGCATACCAGCGCGCACCGGCCGCGCGCGTTAGCTCGTCCGCGTCGAGATAGAGCGCTAGGATATTCGCAGCGTAAGCCTTGACGTTGCGCGCGTCGAGCGCTGCCCGTTGTGCGTGCGTCATGGCGCCACCCCTGCGAGTAGCGGGTAGTCGGCTAGCGTGCCGCCGTCGGATACTTCGCCCGCGCCCGTTACTAATCGCCACCGGCCGCGCGCTACGTCGAGCACGCTAACGCATTCCTGCGAAAGCGCGCGCGCGATTTGCGCTGCGAAATAGTCGGCGTTAAAATAATCGAGATCGATTGATACCTGCAGCATGCGCTCGCCACAGTCCCCCCAAGCGCCCGCGCCTATTTGCAGCGCGTGTACTTGGCCAGCATTAGCTAGCTGGCGCAGCGTGTCATTAAGCTGATATTGTGGCTCAGCGTCGCCGACATTCAGCCCGATACAGTAAACCGTTTTCATAGCTGCCCCCATCCGGTAGAGATGTCGCGGAATAAATGCAAGTGCACCGCGCGCGCTGCCCGCTCGATCAACTGGCATGCGCGAATACACTTCAGGTGGTCATACTGCGCCACGTCGGGCGCTAGGCCGTTAGCGGTGCACAGTCTGATATACGCTTGATGCGCGAGTATCCCGCGCCCGCCAGCACTGCGGAAAATTCGCTCTTGATGGTAGAGCACGCGCCCTTGTGCTGGCGTGAATGGCGCGGGATTGTAGCTAAACCCTTTTGCGTCGATCATGTCATCCCTCACTTACTGCGCGGCCGGTGGCGGTGGCTGCGCTGCCCGTACTGCAAAAACCCTAACTAGTGCGCCCGCCTCACGGGCGCGAAAGTTAGAATTCTAGACGCCCCCAAACATGAGCACGCGCACCGCGAAGTAGACCGCGCGCGCCACCAGGACCGCCACCAGAACGGCGATTACAGCTAGCATCACCGCCCGCTCTAGCGCAAACGTGGCGCGCCTCATGCGCCCGCCTCTATCTGTTCGGCTAGTTCTAGCGCCTGTTCCCGCTGCCGCTGAAACTGTTCGGCTAGGCGCGAGTAACCGGCCGCTGTGCAGTGCTCGACGTGCTCGCTGTAGCGCTCTGCAGCGGCACGCAGCGCGCATGCCGCTATATGGCACGCGTCGCCGTCCAGAAACATGCCGCCGTGCTCCTCGGCGTAAGCCTTGACCGCCAGCGGGAGCACGCGGTCCGCAACTAAGGCGCGATGCGCGGTCATGATTGCCCCTCGGGCGTGAATGCGTCATGCCCCCAATTCGCAGCGCTGAGCGTGCCAGCGATCAAGGCGCGCGCTACCTGTTCGGCGTCGCTCCAGGTGGCATACTCCTCGGCGTGACCCTGGAAGGATAGCTCATAGCTCGTGCTCTGCAGTTGACCGCCGATACTGTAACGCTCGATTACTGCAATGATCGCGGGATAGATCGCCCCTTTACTCCACGCTTGCACCCCATCACCGGCAGCGCTGCCGATACCGGCCGCACGCTCGCTGACTGGCGACATGGTAGGCGCGATGCGCTGCTGCTGGTCTTCGTCGCGGGATGACTGGACGGACCGCGCCATACTCGGCGCACTGTCGGACATCAAGCGCTCGAATGCTGAGGCGGGCGCGTGCCCGTGCCTGTACAGCTTGTCGATAGTGCCTGACTTCGGGCTAAACTGGTAAACCTTGGCGGACATGGTAGACCCTCTCTTTTACTGCGCTCGTAAGCAGGCGAGCGCTGCCCGTTATAACGCTACTCGCCGAAGTATAACCGAGTTTTAAGTCGAGCGGTCAAGCGTTTTAAGTTAAAACCGTTAGAGCTAGCGCGTTATTTTAAGTTAAACGTCGGGCGTCGAGCAGTTAAACAGGCGCAGATTAGACCATTAGACCAATGAGCTAGACCAATAAAAAGTCTAAAAGTTGAACATAATCAACGACTAGACCAAATAGACCAGTCCATCCGGGTGAACGCGCCCGTTTGCCTCACCTGTGCCACCTGTGCCACCTGTGCCACCTGTATCCTAAACTCCCGACAGGTGGCACAGGTGGACCTAAACCCCTCGCGTGATCCTCTCTCTTTTTTTATTGGTCTATTTGGTCTAGTTGGTCTTACTGACATCTTTTCTCTATTGGTATCAGCCACTTGACGTTAGACCATTTCGCCAAATCATTGGTCTACCATTGGTCTAGTCCATATAATCAATAGCTTGCAACGTCAAACGCTTGACACTCCAACCTTGCATCATAGTGCGCCTCATAGCTAGACGGCCTAACGTCAGGCGGTCAGACCCTAGCGCGCTCGACGCGTCGCGCCTCACGTTTGACGCGCGCAGAGAGCATGCTTATTCAGATCGAACGTCGGGCGGTCGAATGGGGGGCAGGCGCGCGACCCCCGGCCGCGAGTCGCCCCGTCCCGTGTGCCACAGGGCCAAAAACTGAATCTGTAAACTGCTTGACGCCAGCCGTTAGATTTCTGCGCCGCGGCGGCCCCGGACCCCCTTATGTAAAGTTCCTAACTTACTTGACACCGACTGCCGGACGTGCGATCCTATAGTCATGAACTCCACCGCTCGTGCTGTCGGCTTCGGCCTCACCCTGAAGCTACTGGACGACCGGCGACCGTACCCGCGCACCGAGGGGCTGACGCAGGCGGTTGTCGAGATGGAGATAGCCGTCATGGAGAGGGCAAGCGATCCCGTGCTGGTGTGGGAGGATGGCATGGAGGCCACACCGGCCGGGGTCGATGACGAGGGGGCTGCATGAGCGTGCACTGGCTGCCGGAGCTACCTGGACATGGCGGCGCGTATGCGAACCGGGAGCACCCCGAATTGGGTGAGCCGGTGCTCTACGCGACGACGCATCCGATCACGCGCGACCCGTGGTACGCGCGCTGGTTCGCTACCCAGGCCGAGTGCCAATGCTGGATCACGGCGCATCCGTACCTGGGGTTCGAGGCCGTCGAGCACTACTTCGAGGAGAAGGCATGAGCGGCTGGATCGGAGTAGACCTGGACGGCACGCTCGCCAAGTATGACGGATGGCAAGGTGCGACGCACATCGGTGAACCTATCGCCCCCATGCTCGAACGGGTCAAGCGGTGGATGACCGAGGGACACGAAGTTCGTATCTTCACGGCGCGTGTCAGCGGTCGTGACGAGAAAGAACACCGAGAAGTGGTCGCCGCGATCCAGACATGGTGTGTCAGGCACTTTGGCCGGTTGATGGACATCACCTGCGTGAAGGATTACGGCATGATTGAACTGTGGGACGACCGCTGTGTACAAGTCGAGGCT
>Ga0137394_10003657_pt1 | contig 11591 bp, 6 predicted proteins | sample czobulk116metaG_FD_108278 | JGI IMG/M metagenome (GOLD analysis project Ga0137394, IMG submission 108278) | Vadose zone soil microbial communities from Angelo Coast Range Reserve, California, USA - czobulk1.16 metaG | ecosystem: Environmental > Terrestrial > Soil > Vadose zone | place: USA... | reverse complement strand
TTCAGCAGGCGATTCTGTGACCTGGCTAAAAGGAAGCCACTCATGGCAATACTCTGTTCATAACGGGCCTGATCGAAGTAGGACTTAGCCAGGAAATAGGCGGCCTGGAGCTGCGTTGGGTCAAAGGCAAGCGCCCTTTCCCAATAGCCAGAAGCTGGACCAACGTCCCCCCGACGATACTCGGCGACACCCCTTAGGACATAAGTCCAGGCAATGCGTCTGTCGAGAGTGTTTTTGAATGGTGGTGAGGCTTCTTGAGTGGCCACCAGATATTGAGCAATGGCTGCCTGAAAATTCTCCTGCTGAAAGTACTGATCGCCTAGATAGAAAAGGGCCATGGGATGCGAACGATTCTCTAGTCGATAATAAGCTTCGCCGATCCGAAGGTACACCCGTTCACTTCTCGCATGCAGAAGATTCCAGCGCTGTGCTGCCTCGAATCTGTGAATTGCTTCGACATAGCGACCGAGGGTCATGTCACGGTCGCCCCTCTCCTGGAGAAATTGCGCCACTATACCGCTGATCAGCATGATACCCTGGATGACGATAATCACGATGGCGGTGGACGCCATCATTGGAATCTTTGGCCTCTTGCTGATCGTAAGGCCTCCGCTAAGTATCAAGAAACTTCCTAGAAGACAGATCCACCAGCCCCACCCCGTGAAATAAAAGGCCGCTGCCAACCGATCTATTAAGGTCTCGACCGAGAGATTTGGCTCAAAGGTCGGTGCAATGCCAAAATTGGCGGGGAGGTAGTGACTTGAAAAAGTCATGATGTTAGCACACCGAACATTTTCGTCGACCAGGGACCACAGAGCTGGATCCTTAACAGCAAGATGCAGGACTGAAAAACTGCATAGGCTCAGCCCCATCATTCCGCAAATGGCCACGAACCTGCTGAATCGACAAAACCAGGCAATGCCTGCCATGCTGCCGATGAAAACGGCCAGCCATCCGAAGCTAACGCTGGAATTCACTCCACCACTAATGGGCCCTCTGATCCAGACGAGCCATGAACTCAGCGTCAGCAACAGAGTGCCAATGGCCGTCAGCGATCTCATTGACTTGCGTTCCCCCACCTGAGGCGCATAGCACCCCGCAGCAGCGCCCGCTCATGCGCCGTGAAGGTCTGGAAGACGAGCAACAAACCGGCATAGAGGATAAAGCCGCTGATCACCCCGAAGACGGCTGAAGCTAGCCCGAGATCTCTTGTCACCCAACAGCAGAGACTCATCCCGAGCCCAGCTACCAAAGGACGCCACAACAGCCAGAGACCGCTCAGCTCGCCGCCAAGCCGATGGAGCATGATCACCCCTGCCACAAAGAGCACCGCTTCAGCGCCCGTGGTAGCGAGGGCCGCACCTTGGTAACTGTAGGAAGGAATGAGGAGAAGGTCCAGCAGAGTATTCACCGCTAACGCAGCGGCCACACACCCCATATAGAGACGTTGCCGTCCCAGGGCGGTGAACACATAGCTGTACACTGAGGTGGGAAAGATGAACACCACTCCTGGCGCGATCAGCCGCAGGGCTGCTCCGGCCTCACGGTACGCCTCCCCAAAGAGGAGCACCACCAGCGGCTCCGATAGCACAAACATCAGCACCGCCAGCGGCATCCCGAGCACGTGGAGGAATTTGAGGCTTTGCTCGAGGGCGCGAAACAGCCTCAGGGGTGAGTCACGGGCAAACCGAGAAAACACGGGAAAGAGTGGCAGCGTCAAGTTCGTCGTGAACGGGGACATCGCCTCCAAGAATTTATATGCCGCGCTGAACAGTCCCAAAGCCACCGGGGTGCTTATCGCGGCCAGCAGCAGTTTGTCGACATGGCGGGTCAGGCGCCTGAGGATCTCGGCAATACCGAGGGGAAAGGCCTCCCACAAGAGGGACCACGCGGCGGTGAAATTCAAGTTTGGCTTGACGCGTCCGTGTCGGAGGCGAACGACGGCCCAGTAGTAGAGCCATTGCAGGGTATTCGCCAGCAGCATGGCAGCAAATACCCCCTGGAGACCAAGAGAGGTCTGGGCAATCAGCCCGATGAAGGCGATGAAGACCACTTTATGGAGAATGAAACCCAAAATATCCCAACCCATTTCCTCGAAGGCCCGCAGGACCGCACTGTAGCCCAGGCCATAAAAAGTGACGATGACCGCGAGGCCGGCGAGGTACATGGAGTGTCGGAGGTCATCGCTGATCGCGAGCAGATTGGCCAGTAATACGATACATCCGAGGCTCACCACGGACAGGCTCCACAACAAGGTCCGGGCCGTGCTCAGGTGGAGGTGAAACTTCTCCTTCTCCAGTGCGATGTCGCGGATGACAATGTTCCGTACCCCCATGTCCGCCACTAATTGAAAGATGCTGGCCGTGGCCAGTATGAAGGAGAAGTGTCCAAAACCCTCCGTACCCAGATACCGGGCGATCAGCACGATCGTGGTGAAAAACAGTCCGGCTCCAAGCGCATACCCACCGACACGAAAGCACGTGTTGCCGAGCACTTGTTTGGTCGTATTGTTCATATTTCTTGGTGTATTGTCGGGGTATAGAAGTGCGTGCGACCGACGTCGGTCGTGGCCAAAGTCAAGGTGACACCCGCGGTATGCTGATGGAGGCGGAGACGTGCCCAGGTAAACCAGTGGTCTGGATAGGCGCGGACGTAACGCGACAGCAATGCCGCATATCGATCGGCTGCCTGCTGTAGGCTGGTAGGCTCCGCATCGGGCAACATCATGGGGGCTTCAAGGATAATGCGATGGCGGCCGTCGGCATCCCGTATGATGAAGGCGGGAATCAATGGCACTCCTGCTCTGGCTGCAATCCGAAACGGGCCAACGGAAAGGGATAGCGGCAAGCCCAAGAAGTCTACCTGGGTGAAATGTCCTCCCCTGGCGCCATCGCCATACAGGACGACAATGGCGCCTTGTTGTAGCTTGCGATACAGCGGCCTGAGGTAGCTCCCGGGTTGCCAAAACTCAAACCCCACACGGTCGTGCTGCCAACAGCGGAGCTTGGCTTGCATGATGGCACGCTCCATCCAGTGCCACGTACGGTAATGCGGTGGCGGGGTCAGAGTGAACACCTGATGGAGCCAATACCCCCGAAACACCAGGCCAGCCACCAGCATACCCGGTGAACCGAAGTGCGACGCCAGCAGGATTGCCCCCTTCCCCTCGGCGAGTGCCGCATCCAGAACACCTCTGCCTTCAACGATGGGCACGAACTGATCGATGCATTCCTCGTCCAAATCTTGGTAGAAAAAGCTATCAATTAGATGCTGATAGCGGGCCACTAAGTTGCGTCGCACGACCCGCCTAATCTCAGCTTCAGACATATCGCGGTGGAACACGCTGCGCAGGCCCGCTGAGACTTGTCCACACAACTGGTCGCGAACGAGCCATGCATGGGCCGTCCCCAGAAGGACTCCGAGTCTCAGGCCCTGGCGCCAGGGGAAACAATGGACGAACCAACGCAGCGGGTAAAAAAACGTTAAAAGAACTAGGCCCTTTATGAACCTAGACACCGCTACTTCGCCTTGAGATCTCGTGGTCCACTGATCAAGTCTAACTGAATGTGCGTGAGTTTCTGATCATACTGCGCTTCGCTGAGCGCCAGCTGGAGTTTTAGCAGTGCTGTTTCAGCAGTGACCACCGTCAACTGTGGCACCAGCTGCTGACGAAACATCGCGGTATTGAGTTTCAATTCTTCCTCTGCCTGCTCGATTTCCTTCTTGATGAGCCCCAGCTGCTCTTCCAAATGTTGCAAAAATATATAGCGTTCAGACAGCTGCTGTTCGATATCACGTTGGAAATCCAACATGAGGCTCTCCTCTTCCATCGCTTTGGCACGAGCGACCTCGGCCTTTTTTCGGATCAACCCGAAGTCAAATATAGGCACTTTGACATTCACTGCCGCCGTCCACTGATCGTCCGGGCGCCCCGTGAAGGCGTCCACAAAGCCGTAATGGGTTTTAAAGGAAAGTGTAGGATATTGCTCACTGCGGATGCGGCTGACCTCCTCAAACTCTTCCTGTACTCTCAACTGACGTGCCTTCAGCGCCGGGTGATTATGTCGAGCCAGAGTCACCAGACTTTCGAGAGGTAAGGGTGGCAGTGGCGGATGCTGGAGCTCCTGGATGTCAATGATGGGAATGGTCTCGATAAAGCCCATCGAGGAGACCAGGGCCTTATGATTCTTTTGCAGATCTAGACGGGCAAGCGATAGGTCACGCTTGGCCGTTGCCACACGTACCTCAGCGATGAGTAGGTCGTTTCTGGAAATGAGATCCTGCTTGAATTGGGCCACAATAAGCTGGTGGCCCGCTTCCAAGGCGGCCACAATGTCTTCGTGGATCTTGATGGCTTTGCGTTGCTTGAGGACTTGAAGGTAGGGTTCAGCCACGTTGAGGGCCACTTGCAACCGGAGAAATTGCGTTGCCCAGTCCTCTTCGGCAACCTTCAGTTCGGCCTGCCGCACCGACACCGCCGGCTGGCCTATGAGTGTTCCTTCCTTGAAAAGCGGCACCTCCATGCCCAAGGTCGCCTGATAATACCCACCTGCGACCCGGCGCTGCGGGGCGCCTTCTTCGGTGACTCCCGCGATCGCCGAGAACGGTGTAATGGATTTGCCGACTAGAGCACCGCTTTCCGCCTCCAGGTCGAGGGTGGGGCGGCGCTCTGCTATCTTCACCTCAACTTGCGATCGCGCCGCAGATTCCCTGGCCTCGCCGGCCTTCAGCACGGGATGGTTGGCGAAGGCCACATTGATACACGCCTGCAAGTCACAACGAAGCACCTTCTCCTCTCCTGCTGCGCGTGACACCGGCAAGAGGCAGAGGCTGAGACCCAGAAGATGGACCAATAACCGTTGATTCCCACGCATCACTGATCCTGCCTTGTGTGAGCCATCTGCTCTTTAAGCTCGTGAAATTCATCCCCGATCATGACCTGATCACCATCCCTTAAGGTAAGCTGGCCGACCACGACCACTTGCGCTCCCCTGTCCAGACCGCTGCGAATCTCCGTCATCCCTTCGGCGACCACTCCAACCTTAACTTTTCGCAGCCTCGCAGTCGACCCATTCTCCAGCACAAAGATGGAGCTTTCCTGTATACCTGTAGGGTTGATCAGCGAGACACTTGGCACGGCCAATGACTCATGTTGGCGCTTAAAGCGCGTAAAGGTCGTGAGACCGGGTTTCAGTTTCAGCCCTGGGTTCGCGACCTTGGTGTACACCAGAAACGTCCTGGTTTTCGGGTCCGTCACGGGTTTGACCTTCACGACCGTCCCGTGGAATTCGTCGTTCGGGAAAGCCGTCAGGGTGACGGTGGCCGCCTGGCCTAAGGAGATATCTTCGATTCGTTCTTCAGCGATGTTTGACATGATGAGTACGTCGTCAATGCGCCCAATCGTTAACGCTTTTTGATAGGGTTTTGGGGTTTCGCCGTCGTTAATCAATCGCTCCATGACGATCCCCGACACGGGTGATGTAAGCCCGGCATTCTGGAGATCTTTCCTCGCCCGTACAAGTTTTTCCCGCGCTTCACTGTACTTGGCATTAGCCTCGTCTAGGGCTGCTTGCGCCTTTTCTACCTGGATCTTTGGCAATAGACCTTGTTGATAGATGGCCGTGATGCGCCGGAGGTATTGGGCAGCACGTTGCTGATCACCGATGGCCTGGTCTAGTGCGGACTGTGCGGCTGTATGCACAGCATTGAGGAGCTCGCGATCGAATCGGAGCAACTCTTGCTTCGGCACCACAATGTTCCCAAGGTCCACAACGACCTTGTCAACACGCGCTGATACCGAGGTTGTGAGGTCGAGAAAGGCGATCGGTTGGACTTCGCCGGAGGCGCCGATGGTCTGCGTCAAATTGATCTGTTGTGCTATTGCTACTCGTACTGGGAGCGGTGTGCCGAGTTTTCTCGCTACCGTCGACGTGGTATGGATGAGGTGGTTCCCCACGACATAAGCGGCAGATCCCAGAAAGCCCAATATCAGAAAGCCGATGAGCACCCAAATCCACCGTTTCATAACCCGACCTTCCTCGCAGTTGTAGGCATTTTGTGCACTCGATGAGCTCACTCGATGTAGCCAAGGCCCTGCAAGCGGGCTCTAATCGCTTCTTCTTCGTCAGCCGAATAGGCGCGTTGGGCCTCCGAAACCGCGGCATCCAGTCCCATACCATGACCGTAGGAGATCGGATGCACGTTGAGATAGTCATCCGGAAAGAGCTGCGTCAACACTTTGCCATCCATCTCTGGTGGGATCGGTAGGCCGAGGAGATAGAGAATGGTGGGCGCCAGGTCGAGGATGCCGGCCTCTTTGATCTCTCCTGAGGCTGCCAATTGGGGGCCAGTGGCTAAGAAAATCCCCTCGTCGCGATGATCTCCACTTTTGACGCGGCGCCGTTCATGCGCGTCCAGCTGATGCACGGGGGGCCGTCTACGTCCGGTGCTGGGCCGAAAGAGGTAAGAGTACCCGTCGTTGAGTTCCCACTCGATGGTGAGATCCGGTGCCCTCTCGATCTGTGGGCCAACGTAGAGCTCCTCTCGTCGGTATACCTGCTTGATCATCCTCTGCCCGCTGTAGGGATTCCGCCAGGCGCTGAGTTGCGTGATGATGCGGTCGCGCACCGCCTCGTACTCCTGCGGGTCCACGAGGCCCAGCGGTTCCCGCCCTTTACGATTGATCCATATCGATGGATAGTAGGGGGTTTCCTCCGAATATGCCTGGGTCTGTGTCCAGTCAATCACAGAGAAACGCGCCCATGACTCCACCATGTCTGGGATATTCGTCATGCGGTAGATGGCCCGTTTGATATGAGGCGGAAGCACCCGCAAGCCGTATTGCTTGGCGCGTTCGATGCCGGCCTTCACAAAGCCATTGAACCGCTTGAAACGCAGCAGTCCTTCGCGCTCGAGCCAACGATTGAGATACACGGCCTTGTCGCTGTTGCCGCCGTTCCCATGATCGGACATCACCATCACGGTAGTATCCCGAGAGGCCAGGCCCATAAAGTGGCCGATGGTCTCGTCGGCCTTCTGATAGATCGCTAAGAGGGAATGGGCTACCTTGTCGCTCAGGGAGTCTTCATCACGCAGCGGCGAAGCGGGATCGCAGAAGCGCCAGAATCGGTGGCTGGCGGCATCAGTCTCGCCCAGCACCAACATGAAAAAATCCCACTCCTCCTGCTTGTAGAGATACCGCGCCGCCGCGGTCTTCTTGTCGATCGTGCGCAAGGCGGCATCAACCATTTCGCCAGGGTCGGTGTAAGCGAACAGATTCGGCCCCATAGGGTAGTCGCCAATGTTGCGGTTGATGTCATCATAGAGGTCGGGGGGATACGTGGCACTGCGATCCACCAACCCCGCCACCCCTGGTGCATCCATGCCACTCACCATGAGGCCGTTGACTTTTTCTGGAGGATAGGTGAAGGGCACCGACAACACGGCGACACGTTTACCCGCTTGGCTCAGGTGGCGCCAGAGCGTTGGTGCGCGACGCCAGCTGGCGTTGATGAAATGGGTTTCATAACTATGCGATGTGCGGCCGGTAAAATCATAAATGCCATGCTTGCCGGGATTTGTTCCCGTCATGAAGGAGTTCCAGGCGGGAGGCGACATCGGTGGTATGGTGGAGCGCAGCGTTCCTGCTATCCCCGTGTTCAGGAGCCTTGCCAAGTGTGGCAACTTGCCTGCCTGCACCCAGGGCAGAATGAGATCGAATGTCGCGCCATCGAGGCCAAGCATCACAATTTTTGCCATCAGTTGACCCTCATCTCTCCCTCGGTTAATCGATGTAACCCAGATCTTTGAGCCGCGCCTGGATTTTTGCCGTCTCCAGCATGGTATAGACTGCCTCAGAGGGCCGACTGGCATGCATCAGCAGATTGTTTTCTTGGTATTGCACTGGGTGCAACGAGACAAATTCCTCACGAAAGGCCTCGAGTCTGACCTTCCCATCCATCTCGGTCGGCACCGGGAGCCCGAGCAGATACAACAGGGTGGGAGCAACATCCATGATATGCGCCTGTGAGAGCGTGACACCGGCACGGAATGGGGCACCTTTCATCAGCAAGATGCCATCCAGGCGGTGCGTACCGCTCCACGAGGCCGCGAGTTCCGCACGCGCCACGGCATCGGTGCGCAGGCTCGGATGCCTCGCTGCCGCGTCACTCTTGCGTGACTCCAGGCCCCCCCCTTCCCACCAGGAGAACACCAGGTCTGGGGCCTGATCGATATAGGGACCTTGGTACACTTCATCCTTCCGGTACACCTTTGGGATCAGGCGCTTTCCGGTAGAGTCATCGCCCAGGCTCGACAGGTTCTCGCGTAAGATCTCGATCAGCTTCTCATAATCCGCTCCCGATTTAACGGTGCCGTGCGGTGTGCGGCCTTCGAGGTTGATCCAAATTTCCGAAGGAAAAGCCAAGAATTCAAGGCAGTAAGCCTGGGTCTTTTGCCAATCGATCATGCTGAGGGCGGTGGCATATGACTCCCACTTTTCGCGCAGCATTGGGAAGAAGCGTGCGATAGCTGTTTTCTGGCGCGGCGATAGCACACCACGCAGATAATCGTCGAGACCGCCGATGCACCGGTGCAGCAGCCGATTTGGCGACCCAGCGGGACCGTTTTTGTAGGCGAGCAATCCCAGCTCGTGCAGGTATTGATTAAGATGGATGATTTTTCCGGAGACCGGACCCCCGCCATGATCGGACAGCACGATCACCGTGCACTCTGGAGGTATAGCGTCCAACAAGGTCGCGATATCGGTATCGAGGGCACGGTAGATCTTGAGAATCGCGTCGCTATACTTCTCTGCCCCGCTTGGATCGTAACTGGGATGCGTTGGGTCCATATAGTTCCAAAAGAAGTGTTGCACGGTATCCGTGGCCGTGTAGACCAGCATCATGACATCGACCGGATATTTCTTGAGGAGATATGCCGTGATTTGCGTCCGACGATTCTCAATCCTGACCAGGGCTTCGAGAATCTTGTCACGCCTGTTATCCGTTGTCATAAACCCCAGATGTCGGGGATCAAGATAGAGTTCACCAACGCTATGCTCGATCTCCTGCTTGAGCCAGCGCGGATACACAAAGTCAGAATCCTTATCGGGGGTGTCTAACCCTGAGATGCAAAACCCATTAACCTCTTCTGGTGGATAGGTCATCGGGACATTAAACACGCCGACGCTCCGCCCCTGGGAGCATAGCAACTGCCAAATGCTGGGGATCTTACGGTTTGAGGCATTGGCGTAGCGGATGGAATGATCGGCAGGATGATATTCGGTGAAATTAAATACGCCGTGTTTGCCCGGATTCATCCCGGTCATGAATGAGGTCCAGGCCGGCGGCGTGATAGGGGGAATGGTCGATTCCAGGTTTCCCCGAGTCCCTGTATCCATCAGATGTTTGAATGTAGGAAGCTGCCCAGTGGCCACCCATGGTTTGATGAGGTCAAATGTCGCCCCATCGAGGCCGATGATCAGCACCTGAGGTCGATGTGCTTGCTGTAACTGCGTCATAGTCCAGGCACCTTTATGTTCACCGAGGGGTATGGCGCGAAAGCGGCTTTGGGTTTAACGGACCTCGATGCTGACGGGGGTCGTGTCGCGCTGTGCGGCGTAGACGTGCGGCTCCAGCAGCTCGTAGTAGACATTCTCAATTTTCTCCGCCAGGGTTGGCCATGAGAGGTGTTCGTGAGCCCATTGGCGAGCATTGTAGCCCAGGCTGCGGGCCAGGGCAGGGTCTTGCAGGAGCGTGAGCATGCCGTACCCCAGCGCTTGCCAGTCATGGTCCGGTACGACTAAGGCACTGTGCAGATGCTGCAAGCCCTTGGCCGATCCTTCAAAGACCACGATGGGTTTCCCCGCCGCCATGTAATTGAGCAGTTTGACCGGGAATCCAGGGCATTGGGGCCGCGGCACCACGGTCACATCCGCAGCCGCCAAAAACAGTGGGATCTCCGCAAAGGACCGACGTATGACAATGGCTACATGCCGCTCCAGGTCAAGTGTGGCGATCATTCGACGGCACTCCTGGAGGTCCTCGGCCGTCGCCACATTGGCCACCAACAGGAGCCGGGCCTCAGGCAGCCGATCGACAACGATCCGCATGCCTTGCAGCAAGTAATCGAGACGCTGAAAACGATCGAGAATGCCGGTATACATCACCAGCGGTCTGTCGTCGATGCCGTGCCGCGCACGCAGTGCTTGGCACTGGCCCTCGGGTATATCCTGAAAGGCGCCCCCATCCACTCCCAGCGGAATGACATGGAGATGGTCGGACCGAACGCCACGCCCCCGCAAAAATCGGCCCAACTCATCAGAGATAGCGATCACCCGATCGGCCAAGCGTGGGACGCACTGGTCCAGACGTCGCGCCAGCCAGGCCGCCAACCGTTGTGGCTTGAGGAAATTATAGGTCGGCAGCTCATCGCTCATCGTATTGACGGCGTTGTAGATCAACTGTCGACGAGTCAGGAGCTTGGCCACAAAGCCGATGAGCGCCCCTTCATAGTTGTGGGCATGGATCAGATCAATGCCTTCGCGACGGATCACTCGACACAGCGTCAGCACCATGAGGAGATCGAGAACTGGCTTCTGCCACGTGGGGCCCACCACGATCTTCCGCCCCAACCTGAGGTTTGGGATACGTACGATTCGCACCCCCTGTGGGGCTTTGCCATGCCCGAAGTGATAGGTTACAAGATGCACACCATGACCTTTTTGGGCGATGGCCTCGGCGGTCTCCCGAATCCCTGCCGGCGTCCCATGATTGGCCGGAAAGGGCGAGGCAACCACCATGGCGATTTGTAGAGGTCGACGTGGTATACCAGCCAGGAGATTGGTGACATCGGTCGAGAACGTCAGGGGGATTTCAGTGCCAGCAATGCGCACAAATCGCCGCCGCCGATCGGGGAAATTGATCGGTAACATAACCTGGCGCCGCTCGATTCGGCGTCTGTCTTGAAAGCCCTGCCCCTGCCGTACGCGTCGGCGATCGTAGGTAAACACAATGGGATGGATATTGCGTAGCTTGCGGGATAACCAGAAGAGCTCCTTGAATGCCCTCAGCACCACTTGGATGTTTGCACCAGTCTGTTGGCCCCGTAGTCGTGGGAAATGCGTCACCGGCACCTCTTTGATCTTGAATCCCATGCGCGTCGCCTGTACCAGGATATCGGTATTCACCATGGCGCCCACCGCATCGATTTTGATGGCGCTGAAGACGGCGCTCCGAAACAATTTGAAGGCACAATCGATATCACGCGCCTGTAACCCCAGCAGGAGGCGTACAAGCGCCTTCCAACCCAGCGCATTGAGGCGACGATGCCAGGGATCCTGGCGTTTCGCCCGATAGCCGATGACGATGTCGTATTGTTCGATCCAGGTGAGCGGCAACACGAGCTCGCTTAGATGAAATTGCAGATCGGAATCACAGAAGAAAATGAGCTCTTGACGAGCCTGGAGGATGCCAGTTTTGAGGGCTGCACCGTAGCCCTGATTGGTGGAATGATGCAGCGCGATGACGCGCTCATTCTGCTCGCTCAGGCCAGCGATGATCTCACCCGTCTTGTCCTGACTGCCGTCATTG
>Ga0137394_10003656_pt1 | contig 11592 bp, 18 predicted proteins | sample czobulk116metaG_FD_108278 | JGI IMG/M metagenome (GOLD analysis project Ga0137394, IMG submission 108278) | Vadose zone soil microbial communities from Angelo Coast Range Reserve, California, USA - czobulk1.16 metaG | ecosystem: Environmental > Terrestrial > Soil > Vadose zone | place: USA... | reverse complement strand
GTGTTGAACGTTGAAGCTTGAAGCTTGAAGACTACACCGCCTCCGTGATGAACGATGCGTCAAACAGTCAAAAGATTTGCCGCCTCCGCGGAGAGATAGAAGATAGTTTCAACCTGACCACTCACGTACGGGTATCTAACGTGAGCGGAAATTTTCGACAGGGACAGCAACTCGAAGACGTGGTCGGTATCTTGATCTATGTGCGTCTTGATTTTTGATTTCTTGCGCACTGGCAAGTGAAAACCAAGGAGAGGGAGACCTGCTCTCCATATCGTGGGCCCACAGTCCAAATCCACTCTGCGATGGTCAGCAATCACCTACTCTCAGCATCTTGCTGGGCTTTCGCGAATGCGTCTCTGTCGTCCGTCGTTCTAACCTTCCCTGGTTCGCTCCAGCTTCCATGTGTCCACATCGCGCGTTGACGAACGCAATCTGTACCTCATCGTGAGCCTTTCGTACACTCTTTTGACTACACTTCTCCAACGCTAGGCTCGTCACTACCTCTTCATCACCCAAAACCACCACGGTAGAAAGCATCAAGATAGGGGGTGATGAAGTACCACCTCCCCGAAATCATCGAGGCGCTCCCTGCCCTTCTTCACGACTCGGCCCTTTTGTTTTTTCTCGACATTCATGCTCATGCTTCACCATAGGAACCCATCCTGGACCCCTTTGTCAACCCCGACTTGGGCTTGTATATATTTCCTGCGGACGGTCAAATGCACATCTTGTTACCCAATCCTAATCAGAAACCAGAACTCGAACAGTCGATGGTTCGACTCCGAAGCAAGTGCGAGAAAGTAACTATCAACACTTGGGTGCTCGCATGGACAATACACGTACACCGGCCTAGAGCGCGACGTATCATAGGCCTAGACCTAAATGCACAAACTCCAAGTAAGACGTACTCCTGGGAAGAGGTCAACCTGGAGATTGGTCAAGATTCTTCATCTCCGGACGTTCATGGTTCTTTCCATTAAAGATGGGATTGACAAGGCGTTGCAGAATGCTTTGGCGATGCGTGGAGCCTTGCAACCAGTGTATGACGCCGAACGAAGTTCCTCAGGCCCCACTGAGCCCAGGCGACATCAAGCCATCGGCTAGTGTCCGATACTTCCAGCAGGCAGGCAGACTCCCCATTCCTTTCATGATTCACATCTAGGCCGTGACATCATCATCCCAGCGACTTCGTAAACCATTATACCTACATTACGTGTATCATACCGTCGATGAGATCGAGGCGTGGCACCTGCTCATTGCCTGGCAATTAATTAGCATTGATGACTAATCCGATCCCCGACGCGATCGAGTCAAAATTTCGGTCAAGTCGAGTTCGTCAAGTGTTCGTCGTCGTTCTTGTTTCTCTCGCTGCCAAAAAAGAAATAACAAAACAAAATGCTCGCTGTTCGAGGTCGCGTGGTCTCGAGGGCCTTATTCGCTACTCGAGCATTTACCTCGACAACGCGCATTCTATCCGATGAACCGCCCAAACCTCCCCGGCCCATCGACGACTCGACCTCCGCGCTCGACTACAAGAACTCGCACAAAGTCAGGCCGCCGCCGCTGCCCAAGATGGACCTGCCAAGGTCACGATCTGCCGAAGAGGCCGTGACGAACATCCTGTACAACACGCCCCCGCCGAGCCTACAACCTTACAAAAAGTAAGCCGCCCGCCCCTCCTTTTTCTTTACTCTTTTTTTTTTTTCTTTCTTGGCTGTCTCGTGTTTTCCGATGCGGGCCTTTTTGGTAAACGTATAAATCCCGAAATTATTCACTCTTTTTTCCCCCCCCTCCCCCACACAGGCACGTGCTGAACTGTCTCGTGCAGAACGAGCCCGGCGTGCTCTCGCGCGTATCTGGGATCCTCGCGGGACGCGGGTTCAACATCGACTCGCTCGTCGTATGCCGCACAGAGATTCGCGACCTGAGCCGCATGTGCATCGTCATCAGCGGCCAAGACGGCGTCGTCGAGCAAGCGCGCCGTCAACTCGAAGACCTCGTACGTCCCTCCCCCTCCTCCGTCTCCTTTTTCAAGAACTGATATGATATGTGCGCCTATTCGCACCAGGTGCCGGTGTGGGCCGTCCTGGACTACACAGAGACGCGCACGATCCAGCGCGAGCTGCTCCTCGTCAAAGTGTCCATCCTAGGCCCGGAGTACCTCGACGACCAGCTGGCCGGCGGACCCTCTCACGAGCCGCGCGCCTCGCACCGCGCGCATGCCGAGCAAACCAAGCTCGATCGCGAGATGGCCCTCGCCCGCCATTTCGAAGAGTCCACCCGTCCGCCTCCTCCTCCTCCTCCTCCTCCTCCCACCACCCCCTCATCATCATCACCATCGACATCGCCGTCATCACCGATGGCGGGCGCGGACGGAGCGGCAGAAAAACCGCTCACGCCGAGCGAGGCGCTGCGCCTGCGACATCAGTACCTGCAGTCGCTGCACGTCCTCGCGGGCCAGTTCGGCGCGAGGATCGTCGACGTGAGCGAGCATAGCATCATTGTGGAGATGTCAGGCAAGACGTCCCGCGTCGAGGCGTTCCTCAGCCTCGTCAAGCCCTTTGGCATCATCGAGTCAGCCCGCACCGGTACGCGCGTTTCTCTTTCCTTCTCTCGCTTTGTCTCCGCTCTGCGCAGTTCGCGTTTACCGTCTTCGTAGGTTTGATGGCTATGCCACGTACTCCCATCGCCCGATTACCGGAAGACGACACGGCTACCGGGGAAGACGCTACCGTTGACGCGAGCCTACTCCCTCCGGGCTAGGACGTCGTAACAAAAAGCTCCTCAACAGAGAGTTTCAAAATTATCTTAACTTTTTGATGTATCATAAGTTGAAAGGTTTGCCCATTTGGAAACGAGACCCACATCATCTACGCACTATTTTCTACCACGAGAAAGAGAAGAAGAAATACGAGTGTCGACGATTTTACTCCCTAAGAAGGTTCAAGAACTAGCTCAGTGCGAATGGATTGGTATTCTTCGTATCAAGAGAAGGAAAAGTGAAAAAGAAAATGCAGCAGAATAGATATACACACTTCTTTTTTAAACTCGAAACAACCCCGTGCACGATGATCAAGAATTACGCTGTCCGTGGCCAAAATGAAAATAAAGAAAGACAAAAAACTACGTGCCCGTTACAGTGCGTGTGGAGGTGGGGACCTTACGCCAGACGTTTTATAAGTCTCTCTTCTGCCTCTGCCTTTCGCTTTGCACGCATTGCACTACCTTGCCTTGCCTAGAGAGAAACTTTCTGCAGCTTTGAAAAAAAAATAAGTTAAAAAAAATATTGCCCTTGACCGTATACAGAATTTGAGCCTTGCATTGCCATGTTTGTCGCAGAAAAAAAAAGGAAATGAGAAATGAAAGAATAAGTAAAAAAAAGGATGGGGTTTATTTGGATTTGGATTGTGGAATATAAATGAAAGAGTGACAGGAAAACGCGGAGATTGTGTCGTGGATGGATGGATGCGATCAACGTCGAGCGATGGTGGTGGCGGCGTTTGAGCGGGAGCGGGAGCGGAAGTGGTTCATGGGTCGAAGGTGCAGCGAAGGGATAAGAGGAGAGAGGAAGAGCGCGCGTGTGTGTGTGAACCAACCGATACCAGAAAAAAGACCGTCTGGAGGAAGCAAACATATATAGATAAACGACGATAAATTATGTGCGTGCACAGCTGATATTGTTATTGATGATGTGGTTGACGTTGTTAACTTTGACATTGTTGGTGTTCCCGGTGTGGTTCGCGATCGCGTTGGATGGCTTGCGCTCGTGCTTCTCGTCGTGCCGGTGTAACGCTTCGACGATGCGTTGCGTCCACGCGTCCGCCGCGTCCTCGTTCTCAGCGACGAAAAAGCCCGACTTGGCCGTCTGTTGTTACATCAAGCAGCACGTCAGTCAAATCGCGTCCACTCTCAACCCAACGACAAAGACGAAAACAATACAAAGAGAAAAAGAGAAAAAGAAAAAGCACGGAAGAAAGAACGCACAGTGAGCACGACAAACTCCTTGGCGCCTTTCCGCTCTACGCCAGTCACCGTCCCCCGCACCTCGTCGCCCTTGGCGGCCCGTTTCTCGCGACCCGAGCCCGCCACTTGGCCTCCGGTTGCATCCCTGAGCGTAAACCTGGCCTTGATGCCGACTCCACGGCCATTCTTGAGCGGCTTGAGGCACAAAAGCCGATGGCTCGTCAGCGCGAGCTCGCGCACCTTCGGCTTGCGCTGCGAGACCGGCAGAGGTAGCAGTAGCCGCGACGTGCGTCGCTTCAGCGCCGTTTCCTCCACCGTCGCGTGGAAGAGCATCGTCTCGCCCACGCCTAGTACCGATGCCCTGCGTTGCAAAGTAATCGTATCTTTTAAGTAATCCCCCGAGAGAGCGGCAAAGGTGGGAAGAGGATATAGTAAAGAGACACACCAGTCTGGCGCTTCGGCGGACGACGGCGCGTCACCACGCGCTGGTGTTGGACTTCGTGTACGCAGCCTGCCACGGTGGATACCCATCGCCTCGAGGGCGGCACCGAGCTTCTCGACGGGACTGCCGTCCGATGAACTCGTCGCATATGAGTCACGCAACCCACGTGGTACAGGCAGCGGCACGCTCTCCCTTTGGGGCAACTCCCGAGCTGCCGTCTCCCCGCCTCCCTCTCCCGTCTCCGTGCTTGAGCTCGCCGGGCTACCTCGCTCCGTACTTGTCCCTTCTCCTGGGACATAGCCAGGACTAGCGCGGGAGGTGGGATCCGGGGCGTTGATAGGACCGAGATCTTCGCCTGCGCTCGTACTTGTATTCTTCGATCCACTGTCAATCATGGGCGGTGTGAAACGTATCCCGAAGCCTCCAGCGAGAGCACCTTCTGCGCCGACACCGACCACTCCGTTGACGACAGTGACAGGCGCCACCATGGCGTCTACGGCATCCGCGGTGTCGACACCCACGGCCAGTGGCAGTGACACGCGTGCATAATCCGGTATTTCACCATGCGGGCCGATCTCTTCGGGCGGGATGAGAGGTGGTGATACAAACACTTGCGCGTCGGGAGCCCATTCGATCGCATCATCCCCTGGAACTCGCGCGCGCGCATGCGCGTGAGCATTACCATGGTGGCGATAGCCTTCCACGCTCTCATCATCCTCGTCCTCATCACCGCTCCCATCTGGGCCGCTGACAAGCTCGTCCCAAGCTGCACCAACGTCATCCCACTCATCAACCAGTGCAGGCTCGCGCCGTACGAGACCCGTCTCTAAAGGGGGTGCTGGATCATCCCAGAGGGTGTCCCAACGAATACTTGCAAAAAATGGATGCGCGCGCAAGGCATCCATCGAATGTTCATCCTCAGGTGGCCCTGCACCTAATCGTTCGAGCGGATCCCGCACCTGCACCATAAAACATAAATTAGATCAAACAATGTTGAATATTCATCCAGACAGGTACGCACCAGGAGGCGCCGCACGAGGTCTGCAGCATCTGGGTCAAAACCTTCGGGGAATGTATAGTCGAGTTGTTTGATCTTTTGCCACGTAAGATACTCGGATAGTCCTTGAAATGCGAATCGGCCAGCGATCATTTGATACAGTACACAACCTAGCGCCCACAAGTCCGAGCTATTCGAGAACAATGTCAGCAAATTTTGACGCGCACAAGAACAAGTGGGCGCATGCCTTTTGCTCGTCTCGTTTGCCTCGAGCAATTCGGGGGAAACGTACTGCGCGGTACCAACAAATGTCTTGGTCGCACGCTCGGCTGGAACCAATGATGAGGGGTTTTCGCTAGCTATCGAGTAAGTACGAAAGCACGAACGTGGAACATCAATTAATTTGCCGGTTCCAAAGTCCGTAACTTTGATTCGGAATTCATCATCCAGTAGCAGATTTTCCGGTTTGAGGTCACTGGAGAGGCGATCAGCTGGGGAAGAAAGAGGAAGTGCGCGAGATATGCGTACCGGTGGATGACGCCACGCAAATGCATGTAATCGAGGGCATCGATGAGTTGCGCCGCATAATATCGCGCGCAGGCCGTTGACAAGGAACCCATCCGTGAGATTCTGCTTTGAAGCTCGCCATTGCGTGCGAGATCTAGTACGAAATCTGGGATACAGGTTAGCACATTGTTAGATAACTGCCTCGTTAGGCAAGGAGTGTGTGCGTCCAAAGAAATCTAGACGACGTCTGCGGACGTGTCGAGAAAGGCGAAAGGCTGAACCATCGTGCTCGGTGGCGTGGATGCTTTCACGGGTAGGACGTCATGGTAATCGGACCGCCTAGCGGGAGCGAGGGCACACGTATGGCAAGGTCGCCACCCGATGCCAAAGGGTGGTGTGCTACTGCGCCATCTACGATACGTACGGCGAGGTCACTCGATGCCAGTCGAGATGACCCTAGCCCTCCTCCGCAGTCACTGGACGGCGGTCGACGCACTCTCCCTTTGACACAAACGAGACAACAACAGAAACGGAGACAACGCACAGAGACTCCAATCATCCTGAAATGCCCAATGCAAGCGCACGATGCCCGGATGTCCAGAGCCAAGGCGGACGAGAGTGTTTTTCTCTGCGATAGCGGTATTGAGCTTGTTGTTGCGCTTGAGGTGACCTTTGTCGAGTACTTTGATCGCGTATTCTTGTCTCGTTGCGTGGTGTATGCCATGCATGACCTATGGAGTGCCGCGTGTCAGCAAGGAGGAGCGTGCGAGGGTGCGAGTTAGGAATACCGTGGAATAGGATCCTTCGCCCAGAATTTCTCCAAACTCAAAGTCCTCCGCACTGAGACGACCATTCGCCGAGCTGCTGCGAGACTTTGACTTTGAGTTGGCGCGAGAACGGCCGGAAAGGACATCGACGGGCTGATCCGCGATGCCGAGCTCGCGGGTGATGTACGCCGGAGGGCGTGATGCCTTTGGGGTTGGCGGGCCCCCTGGACTCCTGGAGCGGGGGGAGGAGAACGTTCGGATGGGGCGCGGACGGATGGGGAGAACTAGGGAGGTGGTGGAGCTGGAGGATGAGGATGAGGAGATGACGGATGCATTTCGACTGAGGTCGGCGAGTGAGGGCTTGTAGGTCGGTAGTTCAGGAGAAGAGGCTGCAGATTCGAGAGTGATCATGTCTGGTCGAAGACACAATCTGATATGAGGGAACGATAGTGGAGGGTGAGAAGGAGGGAGAAGGAGGGAAGGGAAATGAAATATGGCGAGGATGGGAGATGGGAAGGGCGACTTCCACTTCACGCCGAGTCGATCACGTGGCGATGCGGAGTCAGGTCTTGTCTAAAAACTTTAGCCACTTATTCTACAACTAGACTAGTACTACTGAGGTAGATCATTAGTTTAGATGCAGACGATGTGGCTGGGCAGGTGTCACCCAGGAGGAAAAAATGAAGAGGAGTGTCTAGACGTGGCCGGAGCATGGCTGACGACCCGAGCACCCACGGGCGGGACAAGCCCCGCTAGCCCGGTCGAGACTCTCAAAGACCCGTCTCAGTTGCCTCGTGCTGCGACCCTCTCAGCTCTCCATTCTCGGTCTAGAACTCTTCTCGCTCCAATAATGTCAGTTCTGGTACGATACCCTGGATTCTCCCAACGCCGAAAAAAAAAACTCAACACTACCCACCTACATCATCCATAACGGCATCTTCTTGACTACGATTTTGATGGTGATCCATCATCCCCCATGTCAATTTTCTCCAGATTACCCCACACTCGCACGCAAGCGCAGCCCTGACAAATTTAGCGGTTCTTTTTGCGGCCGGATACAATAACTGCCCACCTCACCTAGCCTCCTATTTTTGACCAGCCTCGTGTCGGGGGACGAGATGATTGATGAAATACCGCTAGTTACCATTCCCCTTGGAGCGAAGGCACCCAGGGATCCCCTATCGTCATAAAGGTACGTGGCGGCATGGACTTTCCCCAATTCAGATTAGTCGTCTGACACCAAGTACACCTGTGGGACGCCTCAGGTTTCACCACCCATGGCACATTGAACTCATAACGAGAGTCCCGTCACCCCCAGCTCATGCGGACGCTGCCGGCAGCACCGTGTTTCCAAGGTTGGTATGCATATACGTGCAGGTTTATCCCCCCAGTTGGCCCGCACAACGCTGAGCAAATCGTGCAAGTAGTTATGGCCGATTTACTTCCGATGTATGCGGCCATCCTTATCCTTGGCTCACATCATGCAACCAAGGCACCGTGCCCACCTCGTTGTACTGACAGACAGGTAAGACTGGTGGCGTCATCTACCGGCAGGGGCCAAATACCGCAGTCGTAATGACGTGAGAAAGTCGAACCTCCCTACTGTAGTCAGGGCTCAGCGCCAGAATCACGGTTTATTCTTGCTGCTGTAGCCTCCTCCCCGGTCTAGTGTCTTCTCCCTTGACTTGAGAGAATACTGTGCCTTTGAGAGCTCTTAGTGACATGCGTCGAAAGCAGACGATGGTATCCTCGACTCTCATCCTTCACCTCAACCATCCACCTCGATTTCTCGCCTGGAGATAATCATCGATTTTTAATGCGTTTCAGACTGAAACGTGCCGTCAGGTAATAGTATGTACATCAACCCCATTTCCGACAGGAAAACCCCCGATCAGGTTGCGTTGCAGCAACGAGGGTTGACATTCCGCAATTCGGATGGCACGCGGATGATGCCGGTGTACGCTACAGGAGTACATTGCCCCCATTATTGGGTTTTTGAATGAATTTGAACGTCCGGCTCTTCGCAAATCCCTTTCATACGAGTGTAGTTGGTCCATCAACGTATCAACGTATCAACGTATATCAACAAGTTTGCGTGGCGTTTTCACCCAATATGTCTTCTAAGCGAACTCGGTCTAAACATACTTTCCCTACAGCATACGGCTAAGAAGACGCCACTCCTTGATGTGTGCCACCCGGGGGTCGGTCACATGGACACGACGCATATGCTGCTTACGTCGTAAAAATGCCGCCCGGAATGTCACACGACCGGGGAAATCAGGAGCTAAGTCTGTGATCCGAGGCATTGGTTTTCCACGTAAGCCGCCACTCATCCATCATGCGTTGTCGCCTCCGAGTCCGTCCCCACGCACCTACCCCACACTACCCCCATTCCGATGCATAAGCGTTAGTATCCGCGTCTGGCGGATCACGCGCACACTCGCTTCGCCTCGACCCATTTTGGGGAGTGTGCTGAGCGGGTAGTGCCATGGTCTACTCCGAGAGCCGCGCACACTCACGATGCATCAATCAAAATGTGTCAGCTGAGAGAAACACGAACGCCGAAGGATGTAAGCAAGCAAAAGCCGATTATTTTGCGGTGGCGGCGGCCCGCGGGGGTTGAGGTGGGACACGGACCACGGCGCTGCGGCGGCATTGGGAGGAAAGGGAGGGTCCGAGTCACTCCCGGGCCCACGGAGCAAGTAACCGCCACCATTTATTCCACTTTTCGGACCTGACACGGGATATGAGCTTGTACGGCGCCTGCGAGCCCGAAAGAAGGAAGTACGAGCAATATCAATATCACTAGTATGGGTGCTGTGGTCATTGTGGAGCTTTTCACCATTTGCAGATCCTACCGCGGGTTGTGACGATGATCCGTGTACTGTACTACTAGCGTAGCAGGTACGAGAGCGCGTTCTCCGACGGTGCACTGGCAAGCTGTTAAAATTGTTAAGTGGGCCGACTGATAACGGAACCAGAACAAAGCAAACAATTTCTGCAAACACCTGTGCTACCTCGTCTGTCCTGTCCGCCATCATATCAGATGTGAACAAGGAAAGAAAAACCTTGAGAGCCGTACCGTGACATTAGACTCGGAGCGACGCGAGCAAAGGATACCCGTGCGTTCGCATCTCGGCTTGACGATCGATGATCGATGACCAGATGGCTGATGCATGATGACTCCGAGTCGGATGCACTCACAACTCACAAACTCCACAAGGCAGGGGCAGGTTTGTAGGCCCAGCAATAACCTCGGGCAATTTTGGCGCGCCTGCCCAAAGGTTCAATTTGGCCAATTTCACATCTAAGTCAACCAAACCCCCAGGCGCATCCGAATTGGCCCATCCAAAATTTCCCAGGTGTTCTAGAGGGCTTCTTCCCTCCAAATCTACAAAACGCCGTTCAAAACACCAAGTGTTGGATTAGGTAAGGAGGTCTCTAACTGCCTGGCTCGCGAAGCTACTGTACATCAGTGAGTTGTCAATTTCAATTATGACTCAGAGGAAGAAATTCGAACACGAGCCTACTCGGACTCGGAGTTGCCTCCTCCGACTGAATGCGTGCGAGACCCGAGACCATAAACAACCGCGACAACACGTGGCTAAATGCAAAAAGAAAGCCACTTTTTCATGTGCTTTGTTCCAGGCATTGCGCATCCGAGTTGCCATGTCGCAGGCCGAGTCAGGACATTCATGCCGCTTGAAAGGGAAAAAATAAATTATATTGACGTCGAATCTAAGGCGTCGAAGTCGTCCCCCTGGTTTCCAACTCAGCAGGAGGAATCGGATCCGAGTCGACGGGCTGATTAGGGTTGTAAAAATCCCAGAAGCAATAAGGCAGTAGCGTGAACATTGTACCAGAAGCAGAAGCAGAAGCAACATCTGGAGGTAAGCGAGTCTAGAGCCATGTTTCAAAGGCAAAACCCGCGACATTGATACGAGCGTATAGGTTAGTAGTGCGGTACTGTATCCCAGGGTGGGACCTTTCTAATTGTTGGGCCGAGTGTTGACGAGCGTGGTGTCTTGCGTAGTAGTTTATGAGAATTCCCGCAAGCGACGAACATCGATCATGCTACTGCAACGCCACCAGAGATAGAAATTTCTGACATACATCGGGCGTAGGATGGTTGAGTGGAGGGTCCACCTGCCCCAAGGCCCCCGACACAGCGCGGGTTCAATTCCAACACGATCCAAGTGGGAATCGCCTCCATGCCATGGCAGTGGCCCATGGGCTCCACCCAGAGGTTGAATCGTACACTACTGGGTAATCCCGGTTTGTGTAAATGAATTTCCCCTAAGGCTGTCTGTCCCAAGCACCTGTCATAGGTGTCCGGCTTTAAAACTTTACGAGGACAAGGGTTTCAGGGGGGAAAAAAAAGAAATTTCTGATGCCAGTGGCTGCTTACGAATTTACATCAAGTTTGGTCGTGTTTATTACTTGGCATTTCCAAGCGCGGTACGCGGTAACAAACTGTCGTTTATTCGAACCTCTGAGGCTTCCAGAGACCAAACTTCACACTTATTCTAATGACATTCCAAGGGAACTCAGAAAATTTTGGAGTTGCCGGACCATATCATGATGAAGTACCTGGACAGTCGATGTCACCTAGTGCTTGATGACACCCGGAAAACGCCCGGCATGGTAGGGAAGATGCGGCAAGGGGAGCTCGACTTACTGGACCAGATGAATCTCGGGCCGATGAAAGCCTTTCAAGAGGTGACGGCGAGATATCAACAGCAACAGAGGGGGCTCCTTGAACCTGAACCACCACCATGGCAGGTTTTCACCCAGCAAAGCCGAGTCAAGGACGGGGCAATGTTCCCGTGAGTAGCACCGGCCCCCCTCACGTCGTATCCGTAACATGGCCATACACCACAAACCTCTCTCCCTATCGTACCAGACTCCTCTATACT